>Ga0307378_10001268_pt1 | contig 41408 bp, 43 predicted proteins | sample UN1MG_FD_202238 | JGI IMG/M metagenome (GOLD analysis project Ga0307378, IMG submission 202238) | Soil microbial communities from Risofladan, Vaasa, Finland - UN-1 | ecosystem: Environmental > Terrestrial > Soil > Coastal area > Acid sulfate soil | place: Finland: Risofladan, Vaasa | collected...
GTGCCATATCTGCCTCCCGATAAACCTCGGGTCACAGAATCATATCTCGAACCAATTGGGAATCCCCCGCGATTCCTATTTCCTTGAAGACGCTCTAGGCCGCCGCGGGCGGCATGCCGAAGCACAGGATCTGGATTTTCGCCGCGCCATACTGGCGCTCATCAATCCCGTCGAACCCCATCGGAACGTCCAGGGTCTCTCCTGCTGCCTGCTCCAGCACGACGATCGCGCCTTCTTCCAGCCAACCGGCCGCCGCCAGCGCCACCAGCGCCGCTTCCGCCAGCTTCTTGCCGTAGGGCGGGTCGAGGAGGACGAGGTCGTGCGCCCGCGGCGCGGCTGGGGGCTTGGTCGCATCGCCGCGCACGAACTGGGCATTCTTGGCTTCGCCCGTGGCCTCGGCGTTTTCCCGTGCGAGAGCGAGTGCCGCCATATCCGTGTCGAGAAAGGTCGCCTCGCGCGCCCCGCGCGACAATGCCTCGAGACCCAGCGCGCCAGTGCCGCAGAAGGCGTCGAGTACCAACGCTTCCTTGAGCGCGAAGCCGGTGTCGGCCACCGCGCGGCCTTGCGTCAACAGATTGAAAATCGCCTCGCGGGCGCGGTCGGCGGTCGGCCGGATCGCCCGGTCCCGCGGCGCCTGCAGCCGCCGGCCCTTATGCTTTCCGCCGACGATCCGCATTGCGCTTCGGGCCGGCTTCGGCCCCCAATTGCTCGCGCAGCACTTTTTCCGGCACCTCTTCGACGTCGCCGGATGCCAGGCCGCCGAGTTGGAAGGGCCCGTAGGCAAGACGGATGAGCCGGCTGACCGGATAGCCCAGATGCTCCAGCACGCGGCGCACCTCGCGGTTCTTGCCCTCGCGCAAAGAGACCGTCAGCCAGGCATTCGCGCCCTGCTGGCGGTCGAGCTTGGCCTCGATCGGCCCATAGCGTAGGCCGTCGACGGTGACCCCGCCGGCGAGCCCCTTGAGCTTGGCCGCATCGGGCTTGCCGTTGATGCGGACCCGGTAGCGCCGCGTCCAGCCGGTCGCGGGCAGCTCCAGATGGCGCGCCACCGCACCGTCATTGGTGAGCAGCAACAGCCCCTCGGAGGTGAAATCGAGCCGGCCCACGGTGACCAGACGGGGCAGCGTCTTCGGCAAGGCCTCGAAGATGGTCGGCCGGCCCTTGGGGTCGCGGTTGGTCGTCAGGAGCCCGCGCGGCTTGTGATAACGAAAGAGCCGCGCCTGCTCGGCGCGCGGCAGGCGCTCGCCATCGATGGTAATGCGGCCCGGATCGTCGACCGTCACGCCCGGCATTTCCAGGACAGCGCCGTCCACCGCAACCCGGCGCTCGGCAATCAGCTTCTCCGCCTCGCGCCGCGAGCAGATGCCCGCACGGGCGATCAGCTTGGCAACGCGTTCGGCTTTCTGTGGAGTTGGTGCAGTCATCACAGTTCCATAACGCCTAATCCGTGCCGTCACCCACGCGCCCTTCGACAAGCTCAGGAGTGGAAATGACGCTATTGGTGACAGACACTAACGGCTCGCGGCCACGAATGCTTCCATGATTCGCGCATCGCCGGCGCTGATGGTGAATTCCGGATGCCATTGGACGCCGAGGCAAAAACCATAGCGCCCATCCTCGATGCCTTCGATCACGCCGTCGGGCGCGAGCGCGTTGATCGCAACGCCTTTGCCGGTCTCCTTGGCCGCCTGGTGATGGGCCGAGTTGACCGACATCTCTTCGGTCTTGCAGATATCGTGCAGCAGGGTGCCGCGCGTGATGACAACCGTGTGCCCGGCCTCGTCGCGCGGGTTCTCCTGTTCGTGCTGCAAGGCATCGGGCATCTCGTCGGGAATGTGCTGGATCAGCGTCCCGCCAAGCACGACGTTGAGAAGTTGCTGGCCGCCGCAAATGCCGAGCACCGGCAGGTCGCGTTCCAATGCGCCGGTAACCGCGCCGCGCTCGAAGCCGGTGCGGGCTTCCTTCAGCGTCACTTTCGGATGAGCCTCCGCGGCCCCGTAAAGCGCCGGGTCGACATCGAAGGCGCCGCCGGTGACGACCAGCCCATCGAGCCGGTCGAGATAAGCCTCCACCAACGCTTCCTCATGCGGCAGCGCCACCGGCAAACCGCCCGCCACGACGACGCTGGCGAAATAGTTCTGCCGCAGCGCATACCACGGGAAATTTGCAAAGCCTCCCGGGCTCTCGGAATCGAGGCTGAGGCCAATGAAAGGTCGCTTGGTCATGGCGGTGAAGCTGCGGTCGTTTCCAGGCCCTCTATTTGGGGAGCGCTGTGCCGCGCGCCAATCGATATCCGTTGGTCGCTTGACACGTTCGATATTTATGTGTATATACACTCTTTATGAAACAAAGCCCACCAGCCACCATGGACGCCGCGCTGATGCCAGCCAATTGCACCGCGGGCAATCTGCGCCAGGCGCTGCGCGCGGTGGCGCAGTTCTATGACAGTGTGATCGGATCGAGCGGGCTGACGGTATCCCAGTTCTCGCTGCTTTCGACCCTGGACAAGACCGGTCCAATGCCGGTGGGTGCGCTCGCCAAGTACATGGTGATGGACCGAACCACTCTCACGCGCAATCTGAAACCACTGGAGCGCAGCGGGTTCGTGGAAACCGTGCCTGGCGCCGACCGTCGCGCCCGGCCGATCGCCATCACCCCCGCCGGCAAGGCAGCGCTGGCCACCGCGCGGCCGCTCTGGACCGAAGCTCAGCGCGAAATGGTGACCCGGTTCGGGATCGAAGACTGGGCCAGTCTGATCGGCCAGCTGCGCCATGCCGTCGAGGTCGTGAGATAAATCGATGGCGCAGACACAAAGAACTCCGCATAAATATGTGTAGCTACACACTAATAAAGGAATTGCCGTGATGCCACCCGTGTCCAACCCTCAAATGCAGCCGATCCATTGGCTGGTGGTGCTCGTCGCGGGCACGCTCTTCGGCAGCTCCTTTCTCTTCGTCAACATCGCGGTCACCGAGCTGCCGCCGCTCAGCCTCGCCGCCGGCCGCGCCCTGCTGGCGGTGCCGATCGCCTATGTGGTCATGCGCGCCGCGGGTTTCCGGCTGCCGCCGCCGGGGCGCGCCTGGGTGCCGCTGATCCTGCTGGGCTTTCTCACGGCCGCAATCCCTTATTCGGCGATTGCCTGGGGCCAGCGTCATATCCCAAGCGGCCTCGGCGGCATCCTCTTCGGCGCCATTCCGATCTTCAGCCTTATTCTCACCCCGCTGTTCCTGCGCGACGAGCGCGTGACCGCGGCCCGGGTGGCCGGCGCCGTCATCGGCTTCGGCGGGGTCGTCCTGGTGATCGGCCCAGAGGCGCTCGCCGGCATCGACCAGCAGATCCTGGGCGCCGGCGTCACCTTGGCAGCGGCCTTCTCCTATGCCGCGGGCGCCATCTATGCGCGGACCTGCCCCGATCTCCACCCGGTGGTGATGACCGCCGGACAACTCGTCGTGGGCAGCGTGGTGATGCTGATCGCCGCGCTGGTCGTCGACGCGCCCTGGACCTTGCGGCCAAGCGCCGGCGCGCTGGGCGCGCTGGCTGGCACAGCCGTCGTCGGCACCGCCTTGCCGACGATCCTGCTGTTTTGGCTGGTGCGCCAGGCAGGTCCGGGCAACGCCTCGCTGGTCACCTTCGTCATGCCGGTTGTCGCGGTGGCACTGGGCGCCGCGGCGCTCGGCGAGCGGCTGCCGCTTATCGCCTTCGCCGGCCTCGGCCTCATCCTCATCGGTGCGGCGGCGATCGGCGGAAGATTGAAGCCGCGCGCCAAGGCGCTGGCCGGCCCCGTCCACAACGACCGGAGGTTAGGACGCGCACGCGATAGCGTGCTGCCGATATCGCCCGCAAACGCTTCGGGCCAATAAGTGCATATGCACCCAGCCGCCCCGGACTCACTTCGATTTTCGCACTGTCAAAAAGGAGACACGACCATGCCTACCCTAAGCAAGCCCACACCCGTTGCGGCACCGGATGCCGTTGTCCTCGGCGCCACAGCACATGCTCGCGCAACAGACACGAACACGGTCAAAAAAAAAGCGTCCACGGTAACCTCCAAAGGGTGGTTCGCGCTCGGAAAACGGGTCCCTTACGATCCGAAGACAAAACGAATCCTGAAGTCAGACGACGCAATGGACGCGCCCGATGTCGTCCAGGTGTTTCGGCGGATCGCAAACCAGGCGACGGCCGGCAAGGATACGGTCTGGACATCCTTCCTGCCCGGCTGGCCCGACGGCTCGTTCGGATGGGCCAAGGTCGACCAGCATCTGACCGGCGAAAGCACCGGGTCAAGGCTTTTCGCGGAATATGTCGGACACGGCGATTCCGACAAACCGGTCGATTATCCCTACGGCACCGTCGAGCGTGCGGATCTGGTCGAGGCGCTGTGGGAAGCCGAGGGGATCACATAGACCTTCATCGTCGGCTTTGACTACTCCTCCATCGTTGCGCTCGAACTGCTGAGCCGCCAACAGGACCGGCGCGATCAGGGAGCCGAGCCGGCCACCCACATAGAGGGCGTATTGCTGATCAACGGCGGCCTGTTCGTCGATGCGCACACCCACCCCTGGTTCACCACGCCGGTCCTCAAGTCGCCGATCGGCGGGCTGGTGACATCCTTGGCGCAGCGCTCGAGGTTCGCCTTTGCCGAACTCATGAAGCCGCTATGGTCGAAGGATTACGAGGTGTCGCCCGAAGAAATCGATGAACTCCGCGACGCCATCGGGCGACGCAACGGTGTCGCCACCTTGAGCAAATCGGCGGGTTTTGTCGATCAGCATAAGCGCAATGCGGAGCGATGGGATCTGGGCCGCCTCTTTCACGCATTAAAAGACACCGTGTCGTTCCACATCGTCGGCAGCAAGGACGACCCATTCGAGTGGCGGCAAGCGGTGGCCGCGCGGGAGCGTTTGGGCGCCAAGGGTCTCGACGTTCGCATCCTGCCCGGCGGGCATCTCATGACCTCCGAGCATCCCGAGCTCCTCGCCCAAATCATTCAAGAGGCGGGCCCGCAACAGTGACCGCCACCGGTTGAACCACCCGTGCCCGAAAGGACCAAACCCATGACCACGACCACGGCCAATTCCATTCCCGAACCCGTCGCCGGCAGCCTGCGCACCGTGTTGACGGGCATCGTCCTCGGCTGGTTCGCCCTCGTGCTGGCCGCCTACTTCGCCGGGCTGTTCAGCAACGCGCCGGGCGCGCCGCCGCTTCAATTCGCTGTCTCGGTCCTCGTCCCGATCGCGATCTTCCTTGCGGCCTATGCCGCGATCCCACGCTTTCGCGCCGCTGTGGTCGCCGCCGACCTGGCGCTTCTGACCGCGGTCCAGGCCTGGCGGGTGCTGGGCGGCGTGTTCGTTGTCATGCTGGCCTTCGGGTATCTGCCGGGGCTTTTCGCCTGGCCGGCCGGTCTGGGCGATGTCGCGGTGGGCCTGGCGGCGCCCTTCGTCGCCTTGGCGGCGCTGCGGCGGCCGCAGAGCGTCACCGAGCGCGGCTTCGCTGTGTTTCATTGGCTCGGCATCCTCGATCTGGCGATCGCGGTCGGCACCGGCGTGGCGAGCTCGGGCCTGCTGCCCGGGCTGACCGGATCGGTGACGACCGCGCCGATGAACGCGATGCCGCTTGTCCTGATCCCGGGATTTTTGGTGCCGCTCTTCGTGATCCTCCACCTGGCGGCGCTCTTGAAGGTACGGCATCTGAAACGCTAGCGGATCGCCCGAGCCCCCGCATCGAGGCGGCGGTCCCTCGCATGGGGCCGCCGCCTTCGCGTATGATGGATCACGCGCCCACAACCCAACCCCAGTTTCACCCGCCCATGCCCGCCGCCACCACCCCCCGTTTCATGGATCAGGCCCTCGCCGAGGCCGCGGCCGCGGCGCAAGCGGGCGAGGTGCCGGTGGGCGCCGTGATCGTCGACGGGACAAGCGGCCGCGTGCTCGCGCGCGCCCATAACCGGGTCGAGACCGATCGCGATCCGACGGCGCATGCCGAGCTTTTGGCAATTCGCGCCGCAGCGGCAGCGTTGGGCGAAAATGCGCGGGGCAAGGCGCTGACCGGCTGTGATCTCTATGTGACGCTCGAGCCCTGCCCTATGTGCGCCCAGGCGATCGCCTTCGCGCGGCTGCGGCGGGTTTATTGGGGTGCGGATGATCCCAAGGGCGGCGGCGTCGAGCACGGTCCCCGGATCTTCGAGCAACCAAGCTGCCACCACGCACCGGAGCTCTATCCGGGGATCGGCGAACGCCAGGCCGCAACGTTGCTCAAGGATTTCTTTAAGGCTCGCCGCTAGAGCATTTTCCACTTGCGTGGAAGCGGCTCCAGCCCGCTGAACGGAAAATGCTCTAGCTGCCGACGATGATCAGCGCGGCCGCCGTCTGGGCCACCAGAATAACGGCCAGTACGGCTGGAATGAGCGCGATTTTGCGGAACTTGGACATGACGACCTCTCCTGGGCTCGAGTTCATGACCCGTGTCAAACCGGCTACGTGCCGGCGGGGCATGACAGCCGCCATACCGTGAGGGAAATATTACCTTTGTATGTACTAAAAAATGATTAAAAGGCCCGCTTTCGCCAGCATTCGCGGGCTGCGTCGCCGTTTCTACTCGGATTTATTGGCGTATGCGCGGTTTGGTGCCGGGGGGGCTTTATGCCCCGGAGCGCCCGGCTGCGGGCGCTCTTACGATGGTCGTCGGGAGTACTGTGTCGGTCGTCGGGGTCTTAGCCGACCAGCATCAGTGCGGCAGCAGCCTGGACGACGAGGGTAACGGCAAGGAGGGTGGGAACCAGGGCGATGGTGTTGATCTTGGACATTTGGGTCTCTCCAGGGGTTTGTGTTGTTGGCCTGCGTTGATGACCCCATTTCTAGCCCGCGCCCGATGCGCCGGGTATGACGGCTGTCACACCCCCCTGATTTTTTCTGATTTTTTCTGATTTTTTTTGCCGGCGATCCGGACGGCGCTCCAAAAAGCCCCGAATCTCCGCTGACTTGGCTATTCTCCTGCCATGCAGACCGCGTTCACGCCCGAGCAACTGACCGATGCCGGCATCGCCGAGGCCGCGGCGATCCTCAAGGACTGCGTCCATTACGGCTTCTGCACCGCGGTCTGCCCGACCTGGGTGCTGCTGCGTGACGAGAATGACGGCCCGCGCGGGCGCATCGACCTTATCAAGGCGATGCTCGAGGCGGGCGGGCGGCCCGAAGCCAAGACCGTCCGCCATATAGACCAGTGCCTGTCGTGCAATGCCTGCATGACGACCTGCGCCGCCAAAGTCGACTACCTCCATCTGGCCGATGTCGCGCGCATCCATATCGAGCGGCATTTCAAACGCCCGCTGCCCGACCGGGCACTGCGTGCCTTGATCGCGGCGGTGGTGCCGAATGCTGGTCGCTTCCGGCGCGCGATGGCCCTGGCCGGGCTCGCGCGGCCGTTCGCAAGGGTCCTGCCGGGCCGTTTGGGCGATCTCATCCGCATGGCGCCGCGCCGCCTGCCGCCGGCCTCGCCGATCGGCCCGGGCACCTACCCCGCAGAGGGCGACCGGCGGATGCGCGTGGCGCTCCTCGCCGGCTGTGCCCAGCAGGCCCTCGCCCCGCACATCAACGAGGCGACGGTCCGGTTGCTGACCCGGCACGGCTGCGAGGTGGTGATTGCCGACACGCAATGTTGCGGTGGGCTGACCTTGCATATGGGCAAGGAGCGCCGCGCCCTCGCCGCCGCCCGGGCAAGTGTCGAGACCTGGAGCGCGCTCGCGGAGGATGGCGGGCTTGACGCTATCGTCGTCAATGCCAGCGGCTGCGGCACCACCGTCAAGGATTACGGCCACCTGCTGCGCGGCGACGCTCTCGGTGACAAGGCGGCGCGGATCGGCGCGCTCACCCGCGATGTGAGCGAGATACTGGCCGAGCTCGGTCTCAACGAGCCCGATACGAAGCGCCCGATCACCGTCGCCTATCACGACGCCTGCTCGCTCCAGCACGCGCAGTTGGTCACCGCACCGCCGCGCGCGCTTCTGCGGGCAGCCGGCTACAAGGTCGTCGACGTGCCGGAGAAGCATTTCTGTTGCGGCTCGGCGGGCACCTACAACTTGCTGCAGCCGAAGATCGCTGGCGATCTCGGCGCGCGCAAGGCCAGGCATATCGAGAGCACGGGCGCGGCAGCCGTCGCCGCCGGCAATCTTGGCTGCCTCACCCAGATCGGGCTGCACAGCGCCTTGCCGGCGGTCCATACGGTCGAGCTGCTCGACTGGGCGACCGGCGGGCCGATGCCGCCCGCCCTCGACGGCGTGGCGATCCCGGAGCCGTCAGAGGCTGACACGGCCGACGCGGCCGCGTCCGGGCGCGACGGTCCCGTCGGCATCTGGTAAGCAAGGCAATCGCAAAGTCAAAGAGGGGGAAGACGAAGATGGCAAGCGAAGCGGCCTTCGAGGCATTCTTCAGGGAAGTCGGCGAAGCGATCGGCGCGGAAAACCTCGACCGGTCGGCGGAGACGCTGACGCGCTACGGCGAGAACACCATGCCGGCCGGCGACCGCCGCCCGACCGGCGTGGTCTTTCCCGGCACGACCGATGAAGTCTCGGCGGTGGTAAAGCTCGCCAACAAACACGGCGTGCCGCTCTACCCGACCTCGACCGGCAACAATCAGGGCCTCGGCACACGCTCGGCACCGGCCGCCGGTATGGCCGTCATCGACCTCGGCAAGCGCATGAACCGGATCATCGAGGTCGACGAGACCTTGGGCTACGCCGCGGTCGAGCCCGGCGTCTCCTTCCAGGCCATGGCCGACGAGCTGCAGCGCCGCGGCGGCCAGTGGATGGTCTCCACCACCACCGGCCCGCCCCAGGGTGGCATGCTCGGCAACGCCATGGATAAGGGCGCGGGCTACGGCCCCTATTTCGACCATTTCGGTTTTTCCTGCGGCATGGAAGTGGTGCTGGGCTCAGGCGCGGTGATCCGCACCGGCGACGGATCGATCGACCATGATGTCGGCGAGCTCTTCAACTGGCATGTCTCCAAATACAGCTTCGGGCCGATCCTCGACGGGCTCTTTGCCCAATCCAACTACGGCATCGTCACCCGGCTCGGCATCTGGCTGCTGCCGCGCCCGCCGGCGATCCGCTCCTTTCACTTCACCTTCCCCGACGACGACGATCTGGAAGCCATCGTCGATCTCTGCCGGCCGCTCAAGCTGACCAACTTCGTGCCGACGCTCTTCCGTGTCGCCAACGACCTCTATCTCATCGCCACCGAGGAGACCCATCCCGACTACGCCGCGACCGGCGGCAAGGCCGCCATCTCCGACGAGGCGCGCAAGGGGCTGCAGGAAAAGCACGGGCTCGGATCGTGGACCGTCTCGGGCGCCTTCTTCGGCCCCTCGATGGAGGCGATCGAGCCCCAGATCAAGCGCGTGCAGGACCATTTCGGCGCCTCGGGCAAGGCGCGCTACATCGACCACGAAACGGCGCTCGGCATGCCGCCGCTCAAATGCGCCATCGACGCCTTCTCCGGGGTTCCGACGACGCAGGAGCTGGGCATGCTGAAATGGCGGCCCGGCGGCGGCAATGCCTGGTTTACGCCAGGCACGCCGATGGACGGCAAGACAGCGAACGAGTTCCAGAAGCTCGGACGGGCGATCTACGAGGCGAACGGCCTCGATTACACGATCATGAATGTCTGCGGGCCGCGCTTTGCCCGGGGGCTGCATGTGCTGACCTTCAACCGCGAAGACGCCGACGAAAGCGCCCGCGCCGCCACGGCCTACAGGGAGCTCGCCGATGCCTTCGCCGCGCGCGGGGTGCATGTCGGGCGCTCGCCGATCGACTTCTACGGCTACCATATGGAGAAAGCGATGCCCGCCTTCCGCGAGGCCTGCGAGGCCATCAAGCGGGCGCTTGACCCCAAGGGCGTGATCGCGCCGGGGAAGTATGGGATTGGGTAGCGGAATATTGGGTTTGCCATCAATCTGTCAAATAGTGAACTCGTATCGACTCCGCAGCCATTCCACGTGTTTCTTAGCAAGGGGGTCACTTGAGCTATCCCATGAATCCCACAACTCGGCGTAAGTCAGGCTCTTAAACTCCACAATGTCATCGCCGACCTCCGCACCGAACGCTTTGATCTCGGCACGATGGCTAACGAAGGCATCGAATTGACCAGCGTTGGTGGGTTCCCAATACAAGTAGAGCAAAACAATTTTCCCGTCGCGGTAAGGCGTTCCCGTTCCGGATTCGTAACGTCGACGCAAGCCCATGTAATGTTTGATGAGCTGTGCTGCGTCCAGGAAGCTAAACCTGTCCGGCTGCTTCTTCAGCAGTACCATCGCCTCTCGCCATGAGCATGACGGTCGGTCGTCCCAATATTTCTCGTATGCGTCCTTAAACGAGGCTGATTTTGGTTTCAGGTATTCGGTGCACTTAGACTCGACTGCTACGACGTCGCTCTCGGACTCGGCAATTAGATCGAGATGAGGCGGCATCCCGTGCGAGACGATCGGGCAGCGTTCTTCAAACCGAAGCGTATGAAAACCCTGTTGCCCGTTGAGTTTGAGAGCCAACGGTTGCGTTCGCCACGGCCCGAATACATTAACGACCAGTGCAGCTGAGGAGTGGGTCGCCGCGATCTTTGGTGGGTCGCCTGTGAATTCTCCGCCCGCTCCGTGACTGAAATCGTTCCGAACTTGATCAAGAGGAACCAAAGGGGAGAAATTGCGCTCCAGCGGATCAACATAGCCTTTCACATCTACATTGATGCCAGGATCGACGCGCCTTGTCGCGATCGCAAATGACTTCTTAGTTTCAGTGATAAGGGCCAACGGTTCCTCCTTAATTACGCGTTTGTCATATCACGTTGCCACTCGCCCATCCATCAACCGGTCCGCTCAATGACTGCGACGCCCGATCTAACGCACGTCCTCGCCTTCTATGACCGGCACCCGATCTCCGCCGGGCAGATCCTGGCGAAGGTCGCGGCCGAACGCGGTTCGCTCGAAGGCCTGACCCCGGCCGATTTCTACCCCCACGACCAAGACCACTATGGCGGCCTTGCTGCCAATGACGTGCTGCACGCGCGGGCGCATGTGAATGAGGGCAGCCGGGTCCTCGATCTGTGCGCCGGGCTTGCCTGGCCGGCGCGATACTGTGCCGCCGAACGCGGCGCTCAGGTGACGGCGCTGGAGCTCAATCCCGGCCGCGCGGCCGGCGCCGCCCGCCTCAACGCGCTGACCGGCATGGCCGGCCGGGTGCGGGTGGTGCGGGGCGATGCCCAGGCGCTGCCCCTCACCGATGCTTCTTTCGAGGCGGTGCTTGGCCAGGAAGCGTTCCTCCACATCTCCGACAAGCCGGCGCTCTTCGCCGAGGCCTTCCGGGTTCTGGCTCCCGGCGGCCGGATCGCCTTCACCGACTGGATCGCCAAGCCGGGACTCAGCGATGCGGACCGCGCGGCCCTGCGGGACGGCATCGCCGCGATCGGTATCGAGACGACGGAGAGCTATCGCGCGCTCGTGGGCTCGGCAGGCTTTACGGAGATCGAAGCCGAGGATCTCTCGGCCGAATGGGAGCCGATCCTGCGCCAGCGACTGGCCATGTACGAGCGGCTGCGCGAGGAGGCAAGGGATCCCGGCGGCAAGGACCCCCATGCGGGCTATGTTGCCGTCTACCGTCATTTCGTCGATCTGGTGAGCGGCGGCGCGCTCGGCGGCGGCCGGTTCAGCGCCTCGCGGTAGAAGATCGGCCTTCGTCCTTAGAGACAGCGCTTCGCGCCTCCTGAGAGTCCGGCCGGAAATGAATGCAGTGATTGCAACCGGTTACGTTGAGCTGGGTACTCACTTCGCGTCATTCCCGCGAAAGCGGGAATCCAGAAGGCCCCAAGAAGTCTGGACTCCCGCTTGCGCGGGAGTGACGGGCGGGTTTCGTCGGCAGGCCGTGACTATTTGATATGCCAGCATTCATTCCCGGCCAGGCTCTCAAGATGAAGGCCTTTTGTTATGGATATCAGGATGTTGCTTCACCCTGTGGAGCCGCCGGAAAGGCAGCGTCTCGAAGGGCGAGGCAACACCGCGCCGACAACACTCAAAAGCTTCGCCAGCGGGCGAATGCCGCGCGCCGCTAACCGTTCCTTAGCCACTTCCGCGCGATAGTCGCCGTCTCGTTAAGGTTAACGGAGACGGGGCACCCCCGGACGCAGATATGACCCGAATGCTGCCAAGAAAATTGATCTGGAACGGCGTGATATACGGCATGGCTTTTGCCGCGGCCCTGCTGATCTCGGCCCTGCTTCAGCCCGCCCAGGAGCTGAACACGATTGTCGCCACGGCCTCGATTGACCAGCCGATGGCCGAGACGACGCCCGCCAATTCAGTGGCTGAAGTCATAATCCCCTAGATTATTCTGGCTGGCGCCGTTCCGAAAACAAAAGCCTAACGCCCGACGGCGCGCCAGCCGATATCGCGGCGGCAGAAGCCGTCCGGCCAGTCGATCCGGTCGACCGCGGCATAGGCGCGTGCCTGGGCATCGCCGACCGTTTGGCCAATCGCGGTGACGCCGAGCACCCGGCCGCCCGTCGCCAGCAGCCTGCCGTCATCGATGGCGGTCCCGGCGTGGAAGACGGTAACAGCCTCGTCGGCCTCCGCCTCGGCCACGCCCTTGATCTCGGTACCTTTCTCGTATGCCCCGGGATAGCCGTTCGCCGCCATGACGACGACCAGCGCGGCATCGTCGTGCCAGCGCAGATCAAAGTGTTCCAGCACCCCGTCGCAGGCCGCGACCAGCGCCGTGACCAGATCGGATTTGAGCCGCATCATCAACACCTGGCATTCGGGATCGCCGAAGCGGACGTTGAACTCCAGCAGCTTGGGGCCGTCTTCGGTCACCATGATCCCGGCAAAGAGCACGCCTTTGAAGGGCACACCATCAGCCGCCATTCCGTCGACGGTCGGCCGGATGATTTCGTCGATCACCTGTTGCTCGAGCACGGGCGTCGCCACCGGGGCCGGCGAGTAAGCACCCATGCCGCCGGTATTGGGCCCGGTATCGCCCTCGCCCACCGCCTTGTGATCTTGCGCGGAGGCGAAAGGCACAAAGTGTGTCCCGTCGCAGAGCGCAAAAATGCTGATCTCTTCGCCGACCATGCAGTCCTCGATGACGACCTCCGCCCCCGCCGCACCGAAGGCCGCCTCCTCCATCGCCGCCGCGACCGCGGCCTCGGCCTCCTCGACGCTCGCGGCCACGGTGACGCCCTTGCCGGCGGCGAGCCCGTCGGCCTTGACCACGATCGGCGCGCCATGGTCGCGGATATAGGCGCGGGCAGCCTCGGCGGTGTCGAAGCGCGCATAGCCGGCGGTCGGAATGGCGTGCCGGGCGCAGAAATCCTTCATAAAGCCCTTGGAGCCTTCGAGCTGGGCCGCCGCCGCCGACGGCCCGAAAGCCCGGATCCCCAGCGCATCGAGCCGGTCCACCAGCCCCGCGACCAATGGCGCCTCGGGCCCGACCACGACCAGATCGATCGCCTCGGTTTGCACGAATGCCACCAGGCCTTCGATATCGTCGGCCCCGACCGGCACGCAGATCGCTTCCTGCGCGATGCCGGCATTACCCGGTGCACAGTAAAGCGCATCGCAAAGCGGCGAGGCGGCAATCGCCCAGGCGAGCGCATGCTCGCGGCCGCCGCCGCCGACGATCAGAATTCTCATGCGTCCCTCCCCCAAGACCGGCGCGTCGTAGTTGGGCGAAGGCCGGGCGAGCTGTCAAGGGAGGGCGCGAAAGACCCCGACCAGTCCTATCGCCGGCGCCCAATTTTCGCGGCCATCGGTTAGGGGGTCGGCAACAAATCGTGTACTATCCTGTTCAACGATGACGACGCCCTCCGACACCGACGCGCCGCCGCAAAGCGGCTCAAATCTGCCCGAATATTCGGTTGCCGAGCTCTCGGCGGCGCTCAAGCGCACGCTGGAGGGCGAGTACGGCCATATCCGCGTGCGCGGTGAGATCTCCGGCTTCAAGCGCCACACCTCGGGGCATCTCTATATGTCGCTGAAGGATGAGAGCGCAGTCCTCGATGCGGTGTGCTGGCGCGGCACGGCCGGCCGGCTGTCGATCGCGCCCGAGGACGGCTTGGAGGTCATCGCGACCGGGCGCATCACCACCTATGGCGCGCGCTCAAAGTATCAGATCGTCATCGAGGCCATGGAGGTCGCGGGCGAAGGCGCGCTTCTGAAGCTGCTCGAGGACCGCCGCAAAAAGCTCGCCGCCGAAGGACTGTTCGACGACGACCGAAAGCAGCCGATCCCCTTTCTGCCCTCGGTCATCGGCGTCGTCACCTCGCCCACCGGGGCGGTGATCCGCGATATCCTCCACCGCCTCGCCGACCGTTTCCCACGGCATGTCTTGCTGTGGCCGGTCGCGGTGCAGGGCGATGCAGCCCCCGAGCAGATCGCCGCCGCCATCGACGGTTTCAACAAGCTTGAAGCGGGCGGCGCAGTGCCACGCCCCGATTTGCTGATCGTCGGGCGCGGCGGCGGCAGTCTGGAGGATCTTTGGGCGTTCAACGAAGAAATCGTCGTGCGCGCCGCGGCGGCGAGCGAGATCCCGCTGATCTCCGCGGTCGGGCATGAGACCGACACGACGCTGATCGACTTCGCATCCGACCGCCGCGCGCCGACGCCGACCGCGGCTGCGGAAATGGCCGTGCCTGTGCGCGCCGAACTTCTGGCCCAGCTGCTCGACGACACCCGCCGCATGGTGTCCGGCATGGGGCGCGGCCTGGCCGACCGGCGTGTCCGCCTGGAAGGGCTGGCCCGCGGACTGCCGGAACCGCTGCGCCTGTTGGAGGCGGCATCCCAGCGCCTCGACGATTGGAGCGAGCGGCTGCGCAACGGAACGCAAAACCTGATTGCCGGCCGCACCGCTGCGCTGCAGCGCCTCGTTGCCGGCCTCCGCCCGGCGGCGCTGGCCGGCGAGATCGCAAGCTCGGGGGAACGGGTCGCACGGCTCGGCGAGCGCATGCAACCAGCAGCGGCACGGCTGATCGAGCGCCGCGCTGAACGCCTCGAGGGGCTCGGCCTCCGGCTCAATTCGGTATCCTACGAACGCGTGCTGGAACGCGGCTTTGCCCTGGTGCGCGACGCCGAGGACCGCCCCGTGATGAGCGCGGCGTCGCTCAGTGCCGGCGATGCGATCGCGCTCCGCTTCAAAGACGGCGATGCACGGGCCACGGTGGACGGCGTCGGGACCACCAAAACCAAACCCACACCCAAGCCCAAGAAATCCTCGACAAAAGCCAAATCCGGCAGATCGGACCAGCGGCAGGGGAAGTTGTTGTGACTTTGAACCTGAAGCATTGGCGACGCCGCAATCACCCCCACCCCAGCCCTCCCCCATCCAGAGGGAGGGGGTTGGCTGGCGGTGTCGGACTTCGTTCCCTCCCCCCTCGTGGGGGAGGGTTAGGGTGGGGGGGCCGGCGCCGAAGGGGTGCATACTTGGCCATCGCCCTTTCCGCCGGCAGCTTGATGGCTGTGATCCCACAGATCGCCGCGGCGCAGGGTTTCACCCTGGACCGTCCCGTTGAGCAGGGCGCGTTGGTCTTTGGACGGACCGAGCCTGGCACGAAGGTCGTGGTCGACGGCCGGGCGCTCCAGGTTACACGCGGCGGCCGCTTCGTCTTCGGCGTCGACCGGGACGCCAAGAAGCCGCTCAAGATCGCGCTCATTCATCCAGGCCAGCAGAGCGAGACGACGTATCTCCCGATCAAACCACGGGCCTGGCGCAAACAGTTCATAACCGGCATTCCGCCGGCGCTCGTGACCCCGCCGCCGACGCTGATGAAGCGCCTCGAGCGCGAGTATTTTCTGGTGCTGGGTGTACGCAAAGCCGACAGCGGCATGACCCACTGGACGCAAAAACTACGGTGGCCCGCGCGCGGGCGTATCTCGGGCGTCTTCGGCAGCCAACGTTTCTACAACGGCAAGCCGCGCAGCTACCATTCCGGCGTCGATGTCGCGGTGCCGCAAGGCTGGAAGGTACGCGCGCCGATCGGCGGCATCGTTTCGCTGACCCATGAGGGGCTCTATTTCGCCGGCATGACCGTCATGGTCGACCACGGCCACGGCGTGCAGTCGAGCTTCATCCATCTGAGCCGCACCCTGGTGAAAAAGGGCGACCGGGTTCGCCAGGGCCAGGTGATCGGCCTTGTCGGCCGCACCGGACGCGCCACCGGCGCTCATCTTCATTGGTCGATGAGCTGGTTCCAGACCCGCATCGACCCGCACCGCGTCGTCGGTCCCATGCCGCGCCCCAAGGTGAAAGCAAAACCGCGCCCGGTGAAGGCGAAACGGCCGACGGGCGGTTAGTGTTTTAGATTTTGGTCGTCATTTCTGCTTTCGCGGGAACGACGAAACATCAGCTAAATCGACGCCTCGCCCTCCAAAACCCGCGCCAACAACGCGTCGAGCGCCGCCAAATCTGAGAACTCCAGCGTCACCGACAGCGTGTCGATCATCGGCTTTGCCTCATCCGGCAATCGCACGAAATCCTTGAGCGTGGTGATCGGCTTTGTTCCCAGCGTCGCCGCGATCTCCGCCATCCACATGATGTCGTCGGGCGTGTAGACATGGTGGTCGGGGAAGGGGACGGCTTCGACAAGCTCTACCCCCAATGCCGTCAGCGTCTCGAAAAACTTGCCTGGTCGGCCGATGCCTGCAAAGGCGATGCGCGGCTGACCGGCCAACAGCTCGCCCTCGGGCCCCGGCGCAAGGCGCGCTTCCAGGATCGGCAGATCGCGTGGCAGTCGGGCACGAACCTCCGCGCGGTCGGGACCGATCAGAACCGCGGCAGCAGCGCGGACGGCGCCGCGCGCCACCGGCTCGCGCAAAGGCCCCGCGGGCAACACCAGCGCGTTGCCGAACCCATAGGCGCCATCGACGGCGATAAAGGAAAGATCCTTCTCCAGCGATGGGTTCTGGAAGCCGTCATCCATCACCAGAATATCCGCCCCCGCTTCCACGGCGGCCGCCGCGCCCTGGCGCCGGTCGCGGGCGACCCAGGTCGGGGCGAGCTGCGCCAGCAGCAACGCCTCATCGCCGACCTCGCGAAAAGTATGTTCTTTTGGCAGGACACGCAGCGGACCCGCCTCGCGGCCGCCATAGCCGCGGGTCAGGAAGTGCACCGCGACGCCGCTTGCTTTCAGCCGGTCGCCAAGCGCCAGGGCAAGCGGCGTCTTGCCCGCGCCGCCGGCAACCAGATTGCCGGCGCAGACAACCGGCACCGGCGCCCGCCACGGCCGCGCCAGCCGCTGACGCAACGCGCCCACCAGCGAGGTGATCCACGAGGCCGGGAGCAGCACAAACGGTGTCACCGTGCGCCGCCGCCAAAAGTCAGGCGCTCGCACGGCTCGCTTCTTTGCGTCGCGGTTTCTGGATTTCGGCGCCGGGCAGCAAAGCCAGATGCGGCGCGAGCGCTTCCATCACGCGGTCGAGCACGCCGGCCTCGCTTGCCGCGACCTCCGCCGCCGCCTTGGCGCGGCGCGCGCGCATTTCCCCATCCACGAGCAGCGCTTCGACGGCGTTTGCAAGGCTCTCGGCGTCGCGCACCATTTCGCTCGCGCCGGCCGCCTGCATTGCTGCCGCAATCGCCTCGAAATTGAAGACGGCAGGACCATGCAGGATGGCGCAGTCGAGCTGGGCCGGCTCCAGCAGGTTCTGTCCGCCATGCGGCACCAGCGATCCGCCGACAAGGGCGATCGGCGCCAGCCGGTAAAACAGCCCCAGCTCTCCCAACGTATCGGCCAGATAGATGTCGGTACTCGCCTCGGGCGTTTCATCAGCCGCCCGCCGCACGACCTGCAAACCGGCAGACGCAAGCTCGGTGGCGATCGCGGGTCCGCGGCCCGGATGGCGCGGCGCGATCACGGTGAGCAGCGCCGGATGGCGCGCGCGCAGTATTCGGTGTGCCTCGGCGACGATCGCCTCCTCGCCCGGATGGGTGCTGGCAGCGAGCCAGAGCGGACGCGCGCCGAGCCGGGCGCGCAATTCCTCCAGGGCATCGCTGTCGGCGGGCAGCGGGGCGCTGGCAAATTTGAGATTTCCCAGGCAGACCACATCCCGCGCGCCCAAAGCCGCGAGCCGCTCGGCATCGGCGTCGCTCTGGGCGAGGCAGCGCTTGAAAGCGCCGAGCAACGACCGCGCGAAACCGGGCGCGCGCCGCCAGCGCGCAAACGAGCGCGCCGAAAGCCGGCCATTGATCAGTACCATCTCTACGTCGCGCCGGGCCGCCGCGCGGATCATGTTCGGCCACAGTTCCGATTCGAGCCACAGCGCGAGGTCCGGTCGCCAATGGCCGAGAAAGCGCCCGACCGCGCGCGGCAAGTCGACCGGCACATATTGGTGAAAGGCGCGCGCCGGCAGCCGCTTCTCCATCAGCCGCGCGGAGGTAACCGTGCCCGATGTCATCAGCACCGAACACTCATCATTGGCCGCGAGCAACCGTTCGATCAACGGCAGAGCAGAAAGCGCCTCGCCGACGCTGGCGCCATGCAGCCAGATGAGCGGCCCTTCCGGGCGCGGCCGGCCGGCATGGCCCAGCCGCTCGGCCATGCGTTCGGTGTCCTCCTTGCCGAGCGCGCGCCGCAGCACCAGAAAGACGCGGACCGCCGGCCCCAGCGCTCGCGCACCCAAGGCATAGAGCGCGCCGATCATGTCCGGTCCGCCGCCATGCCGGCGGCATCGCTCGCCGGTTCGGGTGCGGGCTCCACCGGCGTGAGCCCGCACGCCCGATCTGCCTCGCGCGTCGCTTCGTTCAACGCGTCCTCGATCCTTGCACGCATATCCTCAAGCGCCGCCGCGGTTGCGTTGCGGGGAACCTCGATGGGTCCTTTCATGACGACGACCACGCGCCCGAAGGGCAGCGGCAGGAGGAACCGGTCCCAGCTCTTGAAGACCCGCCGGCGCGTCGCCGAAAAACTCACCGCGAAAACCGGCACGCTCATCCGACTGGCCACGGTGGCCACGCCCGGGCTGGCGCGCATGCGCGGACCGCGCGGCCCATCAGGCGTGATGCCGACGGAGCCACCCGCCCGCAGGGTTCGCAAGATCTCCTGAAGTGCTTTCATTCCGCCACGACTCGACGAGCCGGCGATCGTTTCGATCCCCAAATGGCCGATGACGCGCGATATGGTCACGCCGTCGCGGTGCAGCGAGATCAGCATGCGCATGGACCGCCCTGCACCCACACGCCGCCAAGCGCCCGGCATCAGCACCATCCGGCCGTGCCAGAACGTCGCGACGAAGGGCTCGCCCCGCACCAACATCTCCTGTATCGCCTCTGCGCCATGCATCGTCCAGCGCGAGGTTCGCTCGACGAAGCGGATATAGCGCGCCATCAGCCAGCAGGCGATCGCGAATGTTGTTCTGTTCTTGGCGAGGCGGTTGACGAGTTTCATGCACGATCAGCCGCGAGCGGCCGGACACGCGATCTGGCCGTACACTGCTCCTGATGCTGCTTCGTCAATTGTATCTATTTGATTCGGCAAGGAATTGGCCCGGTCCGCATAATCAATGGACCATAGCACGGTGCCTTGACCCGGCAAACGCCCTGGACGCCGCGCGGCGCCGGCGCGGCCGATGGGGTGCAGCTTCGCCAAGAACTGTTCGGCGCACGCCTTCCTGGTAAAGTCGAGCGCAAAGCGGCGGGCGGGCATTGCGCGAGATCTTCAACGCCTTGCGCGCCGCCGCGCCGGGATCGCCCGGAAACGCCTTGCGGCATCCCTGTGGATCGCCATATTCATGAAGCAGCTCGCGCGCCGCTCCGCTGGAGACGATTGTTCAAGGTACGACCACCGCGCAGCCAACGAGATCGCCGCAGAATGACTACAGATCCGGTTTCCCTGGCGATATCGGCCACGTTGAATTTTTGTGATGTTCCGGTGACGGCGGACGCGAATTCGAGCGGCCCTGCCCCGGTGGCCGCGTGAGCGAGCCCGGCGGCAAGACCACGAGCAGGCAATCTGGGAGCGGGGATCGGCCGGCCGGCAGTCCGCTTCGGATGCCCGCGCACCAACCGCTCGCGGCGCCAAGCGTCCGCGGCGCCCGCCTCATGGTGCGGCCATCGGAGCAGGCCGGCCGCCGCAAAGTCCTGGTGATCTATAACCCGGCCGCCGGCTGGCGGCGGCGTGGCCGCTTTCGCAAGACACTGCGCCAACTGGCCCGCCTCGGCTGCGCAGTCACCGTGCGCGAAACCCTCGCCCAGGGCGAGGTGCGGACATTCGCTGCCGAGGGCGCCGGCCAGGGGTATGACGCGATCGTGGTCGCGGGCGGCGATGGCACGATCAATGAGGCGGCCGCTGCGCTCGCCTTCACCACCGAGCGCGTCGCGGTCATCCCGATCGGCACCGCCAACGTCCTGGCCGCCGAGCTCGGCTTGCCCAAACGGCCCGAGGCCATCGCCCAAACCATCGTCAACGGTCCGGAACGCTCGATCCATTTCGGCCGGCTTGGCGAGCGCCATTTCGTGATGATGGCGGGGGTGGGGTTCGATGCCCGGGTCGTGGCCGAGATGGGAACCGGCCTCAAGCGGATTCTTGGAAGATACGCCTATGTCGTCGGCGCCTTGCGCGAACTCATGCGTCACAAACCCGCCCGCTTCCGGATCCGCCTCGACAACGAATCGGTCGAGGCCGCGGGCGCCATTATCGCCAATGGCCGCCGTTACGCCGGGCGCTACGTCGTGGCGCCGAAGGCCAACCTCGAGGATCCCGTCCTGCACGCGGTATTGTTTTTGCGCCGCGGCCGCATCGCCGCCGTGTTCTATGCGCTGTCGATGCTGCTGGGGACTTTGCCGCGCTCGCGCGGCGTGCGCATCGTCGAGGTGCGGGCCGGCGCCTTCGAAGGCCCGGAAGGCGAGCCGGTCCAGGCCGACGGCGATCCGGCCGGAACGACCCCGGTCGATTTCCGCGTCGCCGGCCGGCGCCTCACCATGATCGTGCCGAAGATCTGATCGGCTCTCCCCGCACCGCCGGCAATGGCGCTTCACGCTCATTGATTTGCGAGCCGCGCGGACCGCGCGATGTCACCGGATCAATCCTGCCGCAGGTTTGTTGCCTGTCGCGCGCGCGGCGTGCATCATCGGGCCCGCGGACGATACCGGGTCGGGAAACCCGCACCACGTCTGGGACGCAAACAGGGGACCACATGAAGGCAACAGTTTTGGCGGCGGGGGTGCTTGCACTGATGCTCGCCGTGCCGGCCAAGGCCGAAACGCCCATGCAGCGCGGCCGTTATCTGGTGGAGACGATCGCCGCCTGCGGCAACTGCCACACGCCGAAGGACAAGCGCGGCCAGCCGGTCGCGGCCAAGCGCATGGCCGGAGGCTTCGTCTTCAAGGAAGAGCCCTTCGATGCGGTCGCCTCCAACATCACGCCGGATCGCGAGACCGGCATCGGCAAATGGACGCTGGCGCAGACCATCCGGGCCATCCGCGAAGGCATCCGCCCGGACGGCTCGGTCATCGGGCCGCCGATGCCGATCGAGCTCTATCGCGGCCTTTCCGACGGCGATGTCAGGGCAATCGCGCTTTACATCCGCAGCGCAAAACCGGTGCGCAACAAGGTGGCGAAATCGGTCTACCGCATACCGCTGCCGAAGAGTTACGGGCCTGCCGTGCAATCGGTCGCCGAGCCCAGCCAGAAAGATCGGGTCGCCTATGGCCGCTACCTGGCGGGGCCGGTCGGCCATTGCATCGAGTGCCACACGCCGCTGGCCAAAGGCCGGCGCGACTGGTCGAAAACCGGCGTCGGCGGCCAGCCGTTCCCCGGGCCATGGGGTGTCAGCCCAGCACGGAATATCACGCCGCATCCGACCGACGGCATTGGCAATTGGACCGACGCCCAGATCGTCCGCGCCATCGCCCGCGGCATTTCGAAGGACGGCTCGCGGCTGACCCCGCCGATGGCCTTTGCCTGGTATGCCAAGGCCAAGCGCAGCGATGTTCTCGCCATCGTCGCCTATCTGCGCTCGCTCAAGCCGCTGCCGACGAAATAGCCGCGCCGGAAGGCGGGCCGCTCACGCGCCAGCCACCGTCATGCCATCGATCCTGATGGTCGGCGCGTCGACGCCGTAGCGGAACACCAGATCGTTGGCGGGTGTGAGGTTGGCGAACATCTCCAGAAGATTTCCGGCGACCGTGACCTCGCTCACCGGGTAGGTGAGTTCGCCGTTCTCGATCCAGAACCCCGCGGCACCGCGGCTATAGTCGCCCGTCACCCCATTGACGCCGAAACCGATCAGCTCGGTGATGTAGAAGCCGTCCGTGATCGCACCGATCAGCTCATCGCGGCTGAGTGTACCAGGCTCCATGGAAAGGTTGGTCGCCGAGGGTGACGGCGGCGCCGTGGTATCGCGCGCGGCGTGGCCGGTCGTCTGCAGTCCAAGCTGATGCGCCGAGCGCAGATCGAGTAGCCAGGTGGTCAGCTTTCCCTTGTCGATGATGGCCCGGCGCTTGGCGCGCACCCCCTCGCCGTCGAACGGCTTGGAGCGCAGTCCGCGCTTGCGGTGAGGATCGTCGACGATGGTGATGGCGGGATCGAACAACCTCTCGCCCATCTTGTCTTTCAGAAAGCTGGTGCCGCGCGCGATGGCCGAACCCGAGATCGCCGAAGACAAATGACCGAGCAGCCCGCCGGCGACGCGCGGATCGTAGACCACGGGCACCTTGGTGGTTTTGACCTTGCGTGGATTGAGGCGCCTGACCGCGCGTTCGCCGGCACTGCGCCCGATCTCTGCCGCCGAAGGCAAGTCGCCGCCATGCACCGCGCTCGCCCAGTCGTAGTCGCGCTGCATGGCCAGCCCCTCGCCGGCCAGCACCGCCACCGCGACACTGTGGCGCGAAGATCGGTACGTGCCGCCAAAGCCATTCGAAGCCGCGAGCGCGACATGCGCCGAGCCCCAGCTTGCATCGGCGCCTTCGGAGTTGGTAATGCCGGCTATGGCGCGCGCCGCGTCCTCGGCGGCACGGGCCCGCTCGATCAGCGCTTCCGGCGCGGGCTCTTCGGTGTCGATGAGATCGAGGTCTTGTGTCTCGGCGGCGAGCAATTCCGGGGGGGCAAGACCAATGTGAGGGTCCTCCGGCACCGCGCGCGCCATCGCGACCGCGCGTTCGATCAGTTCGCTCAACGCCGCATCGCCGTGATCGGTGGTCGAGACGATTGCCTGGCGCTGACCGATGAAGACGCGAAGGCCAAGATCCTGTGCCTCGGAGCGTTCCAGCTTCTCGATCTCGCCCAGGCGTTGGCTATGGCGGAGCGAGACGCTCTCGAAATAGAGCGCGTCGGCCGCATCAGCGCCGGCCTTTTTGGCGCGAACGATCAGGTCTTCGGCGAGCGCGAGCGGGTCGCGGACGGCAGTATCGGACATGGGCGGGGGACCGGCGATGGCTGTGCGGGATCGAGGGCTCAACTATACGGATCGGGCCGGCGCATGCACGTCCTATCGGCCGGAAATCGGCTTCAAGCGTCGATCAGCCCGCATGTACGCAGCCAGTCGATGCTCTCGCGCAACATATCTTCGAGCGGCACTGCCTTGTAGCCCAGCACGCGTTTCGCCTTGGACGAATCGGCGAATAGATTGCGGGTCGCCAGCGCCGCGCCTTCGGGCGTCACTCGGGGCTCCTTGCCGGTGACGGCCGCCATCGCGGCGGCAATCCGCCCGAACGCTCTGAGCTTCCAGGGCGCCAGCACTTTTTCGGGCACCTTACGGCCGAGCAAGCGGCCGGCGACCTGGACCATGGTGAGATAGCGGTCATCGACGCCGCCGAGCAGATAGTTTTCGCCGACCCCGCCCGCATCGACCGCCGCAACATGCGCCTTGGCCACTTCGCCGACATGGGCGAAGGAGCACGAGCCTGGCGGCACGCCCGGCAGTGCGTCTTCGGCGATCATGCGGATAAGACGCGCCCAGCCGGTCCGGTCGTGGGCGCCGATGATGCTGCACGGGTTCAGGATCGTTGCCGGCAAACCGCGCTCGATGCCGGCCCGGACTTCTTCCTCGGCCAGGAATTTGGTGCGCTGGTAACCGAGCCAGGACGTGCGGCCGAGCTTCTCCGCCGTTTCGTCGATGGTGCCGGCCTGCAATCCATAAACCGAGACCGACGAGGTATGGATGAGCTTCTTGGCGCCGGCGGCACGGGCGGCCTCAACGACGTTGCGCGTGCCACCGACATTGACCGCCTCCTGCTCGGCGTTCTTACGCGACCACATGCTGAGGCTGGCGGCGGCGTGAAAGACCGCATCGACGCCGTCCGGTAGCGCCCGCGCAAGCGAGCCCTGATCGGTGATGTCGCCCTCGGCCAGCGTCACGCCCCTCGCCTTGAGTTCATCGACATTGGCGTCGGCGCGGTGGAGCGCCGTTACCGCCCAGCCCTTGGCCAGCAACTGGTCGACAATGTTGATGCCGACGAAGCCGGTGCCGCCGGTGACGAAAGCGGTGCGCGTGCCAGCATCAGACTTCGATGCGTTCGCTTCCTGGGTCGCCAATTGGGACGCACCTCTCTGATGTCGCAATGAAACGGGGCGCCGTGGTCATACCAGGGCGCCCCGCTAGAGTGGACGGTAAATCGGGCCGGCGTCAACGGTTCGGCGTCACGTAACCCTTGGCGATCGCCCGGTTGATGCCGCTCATGGTGCCCTTGAGCGAGGCCGTGACGATGTTGCTGTCCATGCCGACGCCGTGGAGCGTGGCGCCATTCGCCTCGACCTCTACATAAGCGACGGCCGTGGCATCGGAGCCCGCGCCGACGGCGTGCTCGTGGTAATCGGCCACGCTGACCTCGATGCCGTAGGTCTGGCGGAAGGCGTCGACGAAGCTGTCGATCGGGCCGTTGCCGTGGCCAACGATTTCCTTTTCCACGCCCTGGTCGCGGATTGAGGCGGTCATGCGCCTTGTATGCGCGCCCTTGACCTCGGGCACGGTGCGGTGGTCGAGCATCTCGAAGGGCTGGGCGGCGTCGAGATATTCGCGCTTGAACATGGCGTGGATCGCCTCGGGCGTTTGCTCGGCCTCGGTCTCATCGGCGGCGCGCTGAACGATCTCGCTGAACTCGGCCTGGAGGTTGCGCGGCAGCTCGAGCCCATAGTCCTGCTGCAGCACCCAGGCCGCGCCGGCCTTGCCCGATTGCGAGTTGACCCGGATCACCGCCTCGTAGGAGCGGCCGACATCGGCCGGGTCGATGGGCAGATAGGGCACCTCCCAAAGCTCGGAATTCTGGCGATCGCGGGCGGCAAAGCCTTTCTTGATCGCGTCCTGGTGCGAGCCGGAAAAGGCAGTGAAGACAAGCTCGCCGCCATACGGGTGGCGGGGGTGAACCGGGAGCTGGTTGCAATACTCGACCACCTCGACGATCTCCTCGACATTGGAGAGGTCGAGCCCCGGATCGACGCCTTGCGTGAACATGTTGAGCGCCAGCGTCACCACGTCGACATTGCCGGTGCGCTCGCCATTGCCGAACAGCGTGCCCTCGATGCGGTCGGCGCCCGCCATCACGCCGAGCTCGGCCGCCGCCACGCCGGTGCCGCGGTCGTTATGCGGGTGCAGGCTGAGGATGACCGCATCGCGGCGGTCGAGGTTCCGGTGCATCCACTCGATCTGGTCGGCATAGATGTTCGGGCTCGCAACCTCGACCGTGGCCGGCAGGTTGTAGATGACCTTGTGCTCCGGGGTCGGCTGCCAGATTTGCGTGACCGCGTTGCAAACCTCGCAGGCATAATCGAGCTCGGTCTGCGTGAAGCTCTCCGGCGAGTACTGAAAATACCAGTCGGTTTCGGGGTTGGCCGCGGCCAGATCCTTGATCAGCTGCGCGCCCGACGTGGCGATCGCCTTGATGCCGTCACGGTCGAGCTCGTAGACCACCCGGCGCTGCAGGGTCGAGGTCGGGTTGTAGAGATGGACGATAGCGCGATGCACACCCTTCAGGGCCTCAAACGTGCGCTCGATAAGATGATCGCGCGACTGCGTCAACACCTGGACGGTAACGTCGTCGGGAATCAGGTTCTTCTCGATGAGCTCGCGGGCGAAATCGAAATCGGTCTGCGAGGCCGACGGAAAGCCGATCTCGATCTCCTTGAAGCCGAGCTTGACCAGCGTGTCGAACATGCGCCGCTTGCGCACGGCGCCCATCGGGTTGACCAGCGCCTGGTTGCCGTCGCGCAGATCGACGCTGCACCAGATCGGCGCCTTCGTGATCTGCGCGCCCGGCCAGGTACGGTCGGGCAGATCGATCGGGCTGAAGGCCCGATACTTCTGGGTGGGCATGGGTGACATCTTCATCCTCCGCCGCCGGACAGGAGACCCCGGGCGGCTTAATTATTCGTTAACCATACTGGCTGCCTGGCGCCGCGGTTGGCGCGGGGTGAAGCAAAGGGCCGCCGGGGTCCGCCTGAGGACCGGCGCCCGGGCATAAGTCGCAGAATGCCAAGCGCGCCAAAGCGCATGACTTTACACGCGCACGGTCTTTCGGTGTTCGGAAGCTGAGGCATCGTTCGGTACTCGGAAGCTCGGCGAAACGGATGAACCGGCAAACAACGCAATCCCGACGCTAACTAAAGCGTCGGGCCGGTAAGGCCGAGGAGCAGCTCCGAGGTTTTGAACGAACACGTCATGGTAGGCGAAACTTAGGAACGGTCCCGCCGGCTGTCAAAGGAAATCGGCGCGTCCGGGTGTCAGTCGAGAGCCAGCGCCAGCACCGGCAACACCCTGCCAGCCTCGACCGGCGAGACGCGCTCGCCCACCGGGGTCATGCTCATGCGAGCGTAGAAGCCGGCGGCGTTGGGATCACTTTCGACGATCAGCCGCCGGGCGCCGGCCACCCGCGCCGCCTCGATGGCGTGCGCGAACAGTCGCTCCCCGTGGCCGGCGCCCAGGCACGCCTGCTCGACGAACAACAGGTCGAGTTCGGCCGTTCCGTCCTCTTCGTATGAGAGCGCATAAAGGGCGGCCACGCCGCCGCCGTCTTCCAGCACAACGACGCGCCCGGCTGAAATCATTTCCGGCGTGACCGTCAGCGCCTCGGCGGCCCGTGCCATGAAGGCAGCGTCGTAACCCCAATGGGCCTTTGAGCGAAGCGCGAGATTGGTGAGTTCGCGCGCTTCAGCAGGGCGGGCGGGGCGGATGTTTGACATTTGAGGCGCTTAATGGTTCTCGCGGAATAGGGCAGTAGATCAAGTGTCTACGAAAACCCGACCAATCAAATTGTTTGGAAGAAATCTTTGCTGATCTCGATTTCCTCTACAAATTTGGTTGCCACGCCCAGTTGCAAATTCTTTAGAATTTCACAGAGTTGGGGCCCGTCGATTAGATCGATTGGCTGTGCACCGTCGCGCGTCGCCTCGCGCCGAGCATCCGATGTAAATCGACCCGTAGTAATGAATAGACCCTTGTCAGTTCGGCCAACCATGGCGCCTCTAAAATCTCTAATTGCGCCAGCACCGACGGTGTCTTTGTACCGTTTACACTGGAACAAGACCTGAAACGAAATTAGTTCGATGTTGAGAACCCCGTGTCCATCGATACCCCCATCCCCCGATCGGCCGGTGACCTCGACTTTCGAAAAATTGCTTTGGCGAAGAACACGTTGGGCAAGCCGCTCGAATGCATCTGGCTCCATTGATAGCAACACTGTCAAAAGCTCTTCTTCCCAGGTCAAAGAAGCTTCATCTTCCGGACTGACGTCAGCGCCAGATTTGCCACTATCGCTACGCTTGCTCCGTGCTGCTCGCTGGCTCTCCGTCAAAATATCGGACATTTGATCCGGAGTTAGGGCTCGGCCGGTAGGTGTGACCGCCCATACGCCTCGGGCAGTGTTTTCTATGGCGTCGCCGCCCCTTAGGTGAGTCCGCGCCCAAGCGCAACGCCAGTTGAACTGAAGCCTGTCGCCGCGGTGGTCGCGATACTCGACAACTTCGTCAGAGAGACCCAAGTCCCCCGCAATCTGGCTGTCAATCTCAGAGATATGTCCCGAGCCGCCGAGCACTTTAAGCGCCTCCAAGGTGGGATACATGAGATCCAAAATTGGGGGAAGTCCTGCAGGTGCTTGTTTGGACATTCCTAGCAACGCGAGTTGATTGTCGAAGTGGCAACTGTTGAGAGTAAGCAGCATCGGCCTGAACATCGAGCCAAATCTTCGATCCGCCGCTACTTCCAAATGGTCTTTCCCGATCCCGGCAACCCCAGTTCCGCCCACATCGCGTCCACCCTCGCCACCACCTCGTCCGACATGGCGAGCTTCTTCCCCCATTCTCGATTCGTCTCGGGTGGGATCTTGTTGGTTGCATCCAGGCCGATCTTTGAGCCGAGGCCACTCTCGGGGCTGGCGAAGTCGAGATAGTCGATCGGCGTGTTCTCGATGATCGTGGTGTCGCGCGCCGGGTCCATGCGGGTCGCGATCGCCCACATGACGTCCTTCCAATCGCGCGCATCGATGTCGTCATCCACGACGATCACCCATTTGGTGTACATGAACTGGCGCAGATACGACCACACCGCCATCATCACGCGTTTTGCATGGCCCGGGTAAGCTTTGCGGATCGAGACCACGGCGATGCGGTAGGAACAGCCCTCGGGCGGCAGCCAGAAATCGACGATCTCCGGGAACTGCTGTTGCAGCAGCGGCACGAAGACCTCGTTCAGCGCCTGGCCCAGCACGCTGGGCTCGTCGGGCGGCCGGCCGGTGAAGGTCGAGAGATAGATGGGGTCGCGCCGCATCGTGATCGCCGAGACGGTGAAGACGGGGAAGCGCTCGACCGAATTGTAATAGCCGGTGTGGTCGCCGTAGGGGCCCTCCGGCCCATAGTCGTCGAGGCTGACATGGCCTTCGAGCACGATCTCGGCCTCGGCCGGCACCTTGAGCGGCACGGTCTTGCAGTCGACGAGATCGACCTTCTTGCCGCGCAGCAGCCCGGCGAACTGATACTCCGACAGCGTGTCGGGCACCGGCGTAACGGCGGCGAGGATGGTCGCGGGATCGGCGCCGATGACGGCGGCGACGGGCAGCGGCTCCTGCTTGCCCTCCCCCTTCCAGCGCGCATGGTGCTGGGCGCCGCCGCGATGCCTCAGCCAGCGCATATACGTCGTGTTCGGCCCGGTCACCTGCATGCGGTAGATGCCGAGGTTGAAATCGTCGCTGCGCGCCGTGCCCGGCCCTCTGGTGACGACCAGCGGCCAGGTGATGAGCGGCGCGGGCTCGCCCGGCCAGCAGGTCTGCACCGGCAGCGCGCCCAGATCGATGTCGCTACCCTGAAGCACCACCTCCTGCGCCGGCGCGCGCGTAACGGTCCTGGGCCTGGAGGCCAGCGCGCGTTTCAGCAGCGGCAGCATCTCCACCGCCTCGCGCCAGCCGCCCGGCGGCTCGGGCTGGCGCAGGAAGGCCAGCATCTCGCCCACCTCGCGCAGCTCGTGCGGCTTGCGCCCCATGCCCATGGCGACGCGCTCTACCGTGCCGAAGAGGTTGACCAGCACGCCCATGTCGAACTTGCGCCCGTCCTCGACCACGTTCTCGAACAACACGGCAGGGCCATGCTCCGCCAACAGGCGCGTCTGGATCTCGGTCATTTCGAGGTTGGGCGAGACCGGCGCGGCCACGCGGTTAAGCTGCCCCGCAGCTTCGAGGTGGGCGATGAAGTCGCGGAGCGAGGCGAAGGCCATTTGGGGGTTTCCGGTGCGGCTGTCCTGGGGTCGTCGCGGCTTAAGAAACCATTTGCCCCCGCCCGCACCAAGGGATTTCAAGCATCCGCGCGGTCATGGCATCCTGGTCTTACGATGAACTTTGTCGGACAGAGAGCCCAATGCCCCACACCTCCACCGTCGATATCGAGATCGATGCCGCGCCCGAGGCGATCTTTGCCTGGCTGGCCGAGCCGGAGAAACGGCTCGAATGGATCGAAGGGCTGAAAGAGATCACGCCCGTCACCGAGGACGGGGTGCGCGTCGGCGCGTGCTGGATCGAGATCCACGACATGAAGGGCCGCGAGTACGAATTCGAGTTCGAAGTCACCGAGCTCGAGGCGCCCCGGCGTCTGCGCTGCACCGCGCTCGCCCGTCCACAATTCGAGATCGATTTGCTCTACATCGTCGAAACCGGGCTCTCGGCCAATTCGCTGACCATCGAGCAGACCACCTACATACATGGTTGGTTCGCCAAGCTGATGGGCGGCATGCTGGCCAAAGGCCTTGCCGGCAAGCTCGCGCGTGATCTGAAAGCGCTCAAGGCGGCAATCGAGGACACCTGATCGCTCGTCTTTTTTCTCTCACGCATTACGCGGGCCGATCCGTCCTTTTTTAACCATATTTGCCTAGCATCCCTGGTGACAAATTCGATCCAACGGAATTGCCGGCGATGCTGCCCAATCTCAAAGTCCCCCATGTGCATGAAGCCCCCGATGTCGAAGCGGTCGGGGAGACTGCAATGCTGCTCGATATCGGCCCGTTTGCGGTTTTCATGCTGGCCCATGAGCACTGGCACGGCGAGCGCCCGGCCGAGCGCGTCGTCGAGCGGCCTTTCGTGAATTTTCTGAGGACCGAGAGCTGCCCGGCTTACGTCCGCCATTTCGCCCGCCTCGTGCGGCTGCAGGCCGAGCGTGGCCGGCTTGATCCCACCGAGTACGGATTGCGGGCGCCGGCGCCGGAAACGTTTTCGACCATTGCGCTCAGAAACTGGACGCTCGCGCTTTACGCCGGCACCCTCGCAGCCATATTCTTCGTGGTGCCGGGCCTCGGCGTCGTCTGACCATTGCGTCGATTGAAATGGAACGCATGACACGCCCGGCCCGCGGAGCGACACGCATGGGACACCACCTGAAGCGATTGCGGGAGCATTCCGAGCGGCAAGTCCAGCGCATGGACGCCGACACGGCCGCCGATGGCCGCCTGGTCATGGACGCAGCCGCCGCGCTTGATATCCGTGAGTTCGACGTTTTCATGCTCGCCTATCAGCGCCGGTTCGAGCGCGACCCGCTGCCCGACCGCATCGAGGACATCTTCGCGCGCTACATGTTTGTGCAAGAGGCACCCGCATACGTGCGTCAGTTCGCGCGCGAGGCGCTGGCACAAGCGCAGTCCGGCGCGCTCGACCCGGCTGCATTTGGAGTTCCGCCGAAACCCCATGCGGGCCCGGACCGGCGCGGACCGCTTATGGTTTGGGGTGTGCTGGGGTTGACCGTGAGCTTCTGCTGGCTGCTTATCGTTACACCCGCCGATGCAGGGCGCGACGGCCGGCTGTTTTGCGATCGCGGCACAGGATCGGCCTTCATCGGCACGGTTGCCCGTTCGATCAGTGATCGGCCCAATCCATTGGGATGCCGGCGATAGAACCGGCTCGCCTGCCGCAGGCCTTTTTCTCCAACGATCGAACAGGCAACGCCATGGCGGATGAATATTGGGTAATCGGCGGCGAGTATACCGACACCGATTTCAGGAGCCTGCGTGACGGCAAAGCCGAAGAACGCCACGGCCCCTTCGACAGCCTGGAAGCAGCGCGCGCCGAATGGGCGGGACTGTCCATGTCACAGGTCGATAACGCCATGGTCCGCTACCGCATCGAGCGCGGCGGCGAGGCGGAATTCTGGGTGGTCGGCGGGCGCTACAAGACGACCGAGTTCCGCGTCATTGCCGATGGCGACCCCGAAGAACGCCACGGACCCTTTGCCGAGTACGACGACGCGATGAAGGAATGGCAGGCGCGCTCGATGGCCCGGATCGACGACGCCCATGTGCGCTACCGCATCGAGCAGGCGTGAGCCTGCACCCTCGTTAGGCCATCCGCACAGTGCCGCACCGTATCGCCCATGCAAAGGCCTACCCGTTCGCGGTCCTCGATCATTCATTCATGTTGATGCATGGCAAGGTCACGCCGTTGCCAGCCGGCGACAGCCACCGTGCGGGCCGCACGCCGGTTATTGCTACCGGTTCGAACCGCAGTTACCAACAACTCAAGCGCAAGTTCGGCAACGACTCCGAGGGCGTGCCGACCGAGCGGGCCTGGCTGGCCGATTTCGACGTGGTCTACGCCGCGCATATCACGCGCTACGGCTCGATCCCGGCAACGCTGCAGCATGTCGCGGGCATGCGCGTACAGCTCGCGGTCAACTGGCTCACCGAGCGCCAGCTCGCCGCCATGCACGCGACCGAGGGCAATTACGATTTCGTGGCGCTGGAGAAAATTTCGCTGGAAACCGAGGCCGGCCCGGCGCTTGGGGAGGCCCATGTCTACGTCGCCCGCAACGGCCACCTAACCAATGAGGGCGCGCCGATCGGCATGCGCGAGGCCGCGGCCGAAGGCCGGCCACACACGGCGATGAATCAGCATGAGGCGCAATCCCTGGTCCACGCCCGGCTTGGCGAAGACGCCGATCTCGACGGCTTCATTCGGCGAAACATCGAGGACGAGAGCGTGCGCCGGGCCCGCGCGAAGCGGCTGGCCGATCCCGCCGCCAGCTTCGCCTGGCCGCACTGTCGGTTGCCTTAAGCGGCGCGCAAACCCGTTCGTCTCATCCCAGATTCTGCAGCCGCTCGATACGCTGAGAGACCGCCGGGTGGGTGGCGAACATGGCGCCGGCCTTCTCGCCGAATTTCTTGAACGGGTTGGCGATAAAGAGGTGCTGGATCGCCTTGGGCGCGCCCTCGAAGCGGATGTCCGAGCCCTCGATCTTCCGCAGCGCCCCGATCAGGCCGAGCGGGTTGCGGGTGAATTTGACGCCAGTGGCATCGGCGAGGTACTCGCGCTCGCGGCTGATCGCCATCTGCAACAGCTTGGCCGCGATCGGCGCCAGGACCAGGAAAACCAGCAGGATCACCAGCATGACGATGGCCGCCGCGCCGCCGCCCTTACTGCTACTACTACTGCTGCGCGATCGGCCGCCAAAGGACATGAAGCGCATCGAGCGCAAGCCGATATCGGCGATCAGCACAACCATGCCGACGATCACGCCCACGGCGGTCATATAGACGATATCGTCATTGGCGATATGGCCCATCTCGTGGCCGATCACGCCCTGCAGCTCGTCGCGGTCGAGCGTCTGCAACAGCCCGCGCGTCACCCCGATCGCCGCCTTTTCCGGTTTCAATCCGGTGGCGAAGGCGTTGAGCGCCGGCGTCTCGATCACATAGACGCGCGGCTTGGGCAACCCGGCGGCGATCGCCATTTCTTCCACAACGTTGTGGAGACGTTGCTCCTCGTCGGCCGTGACTTCCTTCGCGCCGGCAAGGCCGAGCACGATCTTGTCACCAAGAAACAGCGCGACCAGCGTCCACAACGTCCCGAAGACGATCATGAAGCCGCCGGCCAGAAGCCCGCCCGTGCTTTGAACTCGCAGGCCGTTCTGCAGCGCGACGTCGGGATCGTTGGCGGTGAACACTTCGAAGGCGAGGCCGATCACGTAGCCGAGCAGCCCGCCCAAAAGGATCAGGCCCAGACAAAGCAGCGTCGTGCGCCGCCGGTTCGCCCGGATCGCGGCAAAGAAGTCGGTGCGCCGGAGCCCGGCCGCGGGAGGGGTGGGAATTTCGGCGTCGCTGGCCACTGGACGAACGCGGGGCGCGCCGCTACCGCAGGTCCACCTTGACCGGCGCCTTTTCCTCCTCCGGCACTTCGAAATAGGGGTGGCGGGCGAAGCGGAACATGTTGGCGATGATGTTGGAGGGGAAGCTTTCAACGCGCGTGTTCTGCGCCAGGACACTGTCGTTATAGAACTGGCGCGAGAAGGCGATCTTGTTCTCCGTGCCGGAGAGCTCTTCCATCAGACTGGCGACATTCTCGTTGGCCTTGAGGTCGGGGTAGTCTTCGGCGAGCGCGAAGAACTTGCCGAGCGCGGCGCCCAGCATGCCTTCGGCCTGGATCTGGCCGGCCCGGTCGCCCGATTTGGAGGCGGTCACCGCACCCTGGCGGGCGGCAATTACCTGCTGCAGGGTTTCCTGCTCGTAGTCCATGTAGTCCTTGGCGACCTCGACCAGATTGGGGATCAGATCGTGCCGACGTTTCAGCTGCACGTCGATCTGGCTCCAGCCGTTCTCGACCTGGTTTTTGCCGGCGACCAGGCGGTTGTAGGCCATGGCGACGAAGAGGCCGACAAGGACCACAACGCCGATGATGATGAGAATTTCGACCATGGAAGCTTCCTTTTCCTCTGCCGCGCATTCTTTAACACGCATTTGTTAAAAAGCGCGCGGGTCATAAAACCGCGCGGACCATGAGCAGCTGCGTGCCCCGAACCGTTGTTCAGCCGCGCCGGGTTGCCGGCAGAACCTGCCAGACGCAGGCATTTCGAAGATCGGTGTCCTCGATCGCGCGGGTCGTGCGCACCGCATAGGCGGTGATCTTCTCAAGCCCCTCCTTGGGCAAATAGGTCCGCCCCGGATCGCCGATATAGACCCGCACGCCGGCGCCAGCGAGGCGCCGGAACCAGGCCTCGGCGCGCAGGGAGGTCGGGCCCTCGTAGCAAATGTCGCCCGCCAAGACTACGTCCCAGGCAGGCTCCGCGTCGATCAAATCGCTCGTGGTGATTTCAACGGAGACCCCATTGATCTCGGCGTTGAGCACCAGTGCCGCCGCCGCGAAGGGATCGATATCGGCCGCCAACACCCGCGCCGCGCCGGCCATGTGGGCCGCGATCCCGGCAATGCCGCCGCCAGCGGCGAAGTCGAGCACGGTCTTGCCGGCAACGACTTCGGGATTGTCGAGCACGTAGCGGGCCAGCGCCTGCCCACCCGCCCAGGCAAAGGCCCAATAGGGCGGGGCCAGGTCGGCCTCGTTCATCTCCTTCTCCGTCGCCTCCCAGATCGGCGTGATCTCGTGGACCAGATGGAGCCGGATCTCGGGCACCAGGCACGGCGCCTCGACCACCGTGTTCTCGCGGATGAAGGTTTCGGGATCGTCGGTCTCGAGCCGCCTCATAGCCAGCCGTCCAGCATCGCGCCGCCCAGCAATCCGGTCAGCACCAACCAGCCGAAGAGGCGGTTCGACTTGAACTTGGCCAGGCAGTCGGCCGGATCGTCGAGGTCGATGCGCGCCGCCTGCCAGGCGAGCTGCAGCGCGCCGAGGGCGAGGAACACCCAGAAGACCTGCGCCAGGCCCATCAGCTTGCCCGACCAGAAAATGAGCGCGCAGGCGAGCGCGTAGAAGCCGAAGAGGAAGGGCCGGGTGTTCGCGCCCAGTTTCAGCGCGGTCGACTTGATGCCCACGAGGGCGTCATCTTCCTTGTCCTGATGCGCGTAAATCGTGTCGTAGCCGAGCGTCCAGAAGATGCCCGCGAGGTAGAGCAGCGCCGAGGGCCAGCCGCCGGGCCATTGGGTCAGATCGAGGCTTGCATTGAGCGCCGCCCAGCCGAGCAGCGCACCGTAATTGAAGGCAAGGCCGAGGAAGATCTGCGGCCAATACGTCACCCGCTTCATCAGCGGATAGATGCAGACCAGCACCAGCGAGGCCGCCCCGACCCAGACGACGAACCAGTTGAAGGGCGGCCCGCCGACATAAGCGATGGCAAGCAGGATGGCGAGCCCGGCAAGGAGCTCGAAACCCAGAAAGACGAAAGCCTGCCAGACCTTGACCTGGCCGCTGGGGATCGGCCGCGTGCGGGTACGCGCGACCTGTGCGTCGAAGTTGCGGTCGGTGATGTCGTTCCAGGTACAGCCGGCGCCGCGCATCACCAGCGCACCCAGGCCGAACAGCGCCATCATGATGAGCAACCGCCTGTCGGGCGCAAGGCTCGCCAGCGCCAGGCCCCACCAGCACGGAAACAGCAGAAGCCACGTCCCGATCGGCCGGTCGAGCCGCATCAGCCGCGCGTACGGCTGCGCCGGGCGCGGCAGCAGCCGGTCGACCCAATCGTCGGGCCGGATATCGGCAGGGTCCGGCACCGCGCTCGCGGGCGCTTTCACCGGCGATTTATCTGGAGATTTCGGCGGGGCGGTCATGCGCGTATATTTGGCACAGAAGGAAAAGAACGGCTATGTGCCAGTGCCCGTCACGCATCTCCAAAAGGCCCCCTCACCCTAACTCTCTTCCCCGAGGGAAGGGGGAATCGTGGCGAGGCGCGGCTTCACCCCTCGCCCCTCGGGGGAAAGGGAGGGGCCCGCGACCCAATAGGGTCGTGGGAGGGTCGGGGGGCGGCGAATGCCGACGGTGAGACTCTATGTCAGCGACGATCTGACCGGGGGCGGCGCGGCATCGCTCGGCGCCAAGCAGGCGCATTATCTCAAAGCAGTGATGCGGCTCGGCGCGGGGGAGGATATCCTGGTATTCAACGGCCGCGACGGGGAATGGCGCGGCCAAATCGCAGACCTCGGTAAGAAAGGAGGCGCCATTTCCGTCGTCGCCCAGACGCGTGAACAACATTTCGGCCCGGACCTTTGGCTCGCCTTCGCGCCGGTCAAGCGCGGCAAGCCCGAGCTCGTCGCCCGCGCGGCCACCGAGCTCGGCGTTTCAGTGCTGCAGCCGGTGACGACGAGGCGCACGGTGGTCGGCCGGGTCAACACCGAGCGCCTGCGCGCCAATGCCGTCGAAGCCGCCGAGCAATGCGGCCGGCTCACCGTCCCCGCCGTCCTGGAACCGGTCGCACTTGAGGCGCTGATGGACCAATGGCCGCCCGATCGGCGCCTGATGCTGTGCGACGAGACGGGCGGCGGGCAGCCTGTTGCCACCGCGCTCGCACAAGATCCGCGCACTACGCCCTGGGCCGTGCTGATCGGCCCGGAAGGCGGCTTCGATCCTTCTGAGCTTGACGCGCTGGGAAAACACCCCATTGTTACGAGAGTCGGGCTTGGCCCCCGAATCCTGCGTGCAGAAACCGCGGCAATCGCCGCACTGGCATGCTGGCAGGTCCTGGTCGGCGATTGGCGCGCGCTGGAATAAAGCGCTGTTGGAGAACCGAAGGGCGACCGATCCGACCATGTCCGCACCGCCGCAAACGGCCGGTGAGCCTATCACCGACAAGAAACAGCTGATCGCAAAACTGGAGGCTGGCTGCAAGCCGCCCGAGGCGTACCGTATCGGCACCGAGCACGAGAAGTTCGCCTACCGGCGCGCCGACCTCAAACCACTGACCTATGAAGGGCCAGGCGGTATCGGCGAGTTGCTGCTGGCGCTACAGCAGTTTGGCTGGGCCGCGGTTCACGAGGGCGAGAAGATCATCGCGCTCAAGCGCGCCAGCGCCTCAATCACGCTGGAACCCGGTGGCCAGTTCGAGCTTTCGGGCGCCCCGCTGGAGACGCTGCATCAGACCTGCGACGAGGTGAATTCCCATCTCGATGAGATCAAGCAGGTCGGCGAGCAATTCGATATCGGTATGCTCGGCATCGGCTATCAGCCAAAATGGCCGCGCGATGCCATTCCGTGGATGCCCAAGGGCCGCTACGCGATCATGAAGCGCTACATGCCGCTCAAGGGCACGCTCGGCCTCGACATGATGCTGCGCACGGCAACGGTGCAGGTGAACCTAGACTTCGCCTCCGAGGCCGACATGGTGAAAAAATTCCGGGTCGGCCTGGCGCTGCAACCGATCATCACCGCGCTGTTCGCCAACTCGCCCTTCACCGAGGGCAAGCCCAACGGCTACCTGTCCTACCGAAGTCAGATCTGGACCGATACCGATCCGGACCGCTGCGGCATCCTGCCCTTCGTCTTCGAAGACGGCATGGGCTTCGAGCGCTACGTCGACTACCTGCTCGACGTGCCGATGTACTTCGTCTACCGCAACGGCAAGTATATCGACGTCGCCGGCCAGTCCTTCCGCGACTTCATGGCCGGCACGCTTCCCGGCCTGCCGGGCGAGGTCGCCCGGATCGGCGACTGGGACGATCATATGACCACGGCCTTTCCCGAAGTACGGCTGAAGACCTTCCTTGAGATGCGCGGCGCCGATGCCGGCCCATGGGCGCGTATCTGCGCCCTGCCGGCGATCTGGGTCGGCCTGCTCTACGACGGCAGTGCCCTGGATGCCGCCAATGATCTCATCCGCGACTGGAGCCACGAGGATCATCTTCGCCTCCGCGCCGAGGTCCCGCGCACCGGTCTTGCGACGGAATTCGGCAAAACAAACGTTCTTGATGTGGCGCGGGAGGTTGTTTCGATTGCCCGCGCCGGTCTGAAAGCGCGAGGAAAAAAGGGTGCGCTCGACGCCGATGAGACCGGATACCTCCAGATCCTCGATGCGATCGTCCGGGCGGGCCGCACACCGGCGGAGGAATTGCTTGAAGCGTTTCATGGACGCTGGGGGGGAAATGTCGATCCGGTTTTCGAGGAACTGGCTTATTGAGCGGCTGATATGGCGGGACGGCGCCGGCCGCCGGTCCCGAACACCATGAAAAACGATCAATCAACCGCCGCCCACCCTAGTTCCGACCCACACCATACCCACAAGGCGGCGCGCACCTATTCGCTGACTGTGACCTTGGCGGCCTGTTTCGGTACGCTGACTTTCATAGCGGTGCTGTCGGTGCTGTTCATCGCGCTCTCAAGCGCCGGCCGGAACACAATCGAACTCACGCGCGAGAAGGCGACACTCGCCGTCGACAACGTCGTGCAGCGGGTCGAGGCGCACCTGGCGCCGGCGCGCGCGCAACTCAACTATCTCGGAAGGCGGATGGCGGCAGGCGAGCTGCGCACCAACGATCCCGCCTTCACCCGCGACCTTTCCGCCTCGCTCGCCGCGGCCCCGCAGATCGCCGGTGTCGCCTTCATCACCCGAACGGGCCAGCTGCTCGGTGTGGAACGGGGCGGCCAAAAAATCCATGTGTGGCGCGAGGATTTGAGCGGGCAGCCCCCCGCCATGGCTGCGCTGGGTGCTGCGAGCCAACGCCGCAATGCCTTCTGGGGCTCGCCGGTATTGCGTCAAAGCAGCCTGACGACAGTCCTCAACCTCCGCCTCCCAATCCACCGGAACGGAACGTATCAGGGCATGCTCGTCGCCGTGGTGACGATCGGGCAGCTATCGGGCTATCTCCAGCGGATCGCCGCCTCGTCGGGCGGCACGCCCTTTATCCTTTACGACGGCGATTACGTGCTGGCGCATCCTGGCCTCACCTCCGACTACCCGGGGCGAACGGCAAAGGCGCCGCTGCCGTCGATCGAGGATTACGCCGATGCGATCCTGCTCGCGATCGCCAATCCGCGGCAGCGCCGCGCCATGGCCATCAGGCTGGCCCCGCCCTACGGCAACTTCGCCGTCGAAATCGGCGACGAGGACTATCTGGTCTTCTATCGCGACGTTGCGAATTTCGGGCCGAAGAGCTGGCGGATCGGCCTGCACGTCACCCAGGTGTCGGTGGGCTCGCAAGTCCGTCGTCTGATCATGGCCGCGGTCGCAGGCCTGATTGCGATGGTGCTCTCCGTGCTCGCGGCAATTTGGCTCGGTCGCCGGGTCGCGCGCCCGGTGATACGCATCGCCGCCGCCGCCGAGTTGATCGCGGCTTTCAGGCTTGACGACGTGCCCGCTCTGCGCGGCTCGCGCATTCGCGAACTCAACGCGCAGGCCCGCGCCTTCAATACCATGCTGGGCGGGCTGCGCTGGTTCGAGGCTTATGTCCCCAAGCGCCTCGTCGAGCGATTGATGTCACGCGGCGATGCCGGTGCGCTGCCCTCAAAGGAGCGCGATCTCACCATCATGTTCACCGACATTGCCGGCTATACGAGCCTTAGCGAGGGGCGCGACGCCGCCGAGGTCGCCGCCCTGCTGAACGACCATTTCGCACTCATCGCTGCCTGTATCGAGGCCGAGGACGGAACAGTCGACAAGTTCATCGGCGATTCGGTGATGGCTTTTTGGGGCGCGCCCGACAAACAGAAAAACCGCGCCATCCGCGCCTGCCGGGCGGCGCTGGCAATCCGCGAGGCCATTACAAAAGACAACAAGGCGCGGATCGCCGCCGGGGCGCCGCCGATCCGAATGCGCATTGGGCTGCATTCGGGCCTGGTGACGGTCGGAAATATCGGTGCGCCCGGGCGGCTCAACTACACCATCGTCGGCGACGCCGTGAACGTGGCCAGCCGCATAGAAGGGCAGGGCAGGCAATATGCGGTTGAAGACGAAGCCGTCACCATCCTGATCAGCGGAGAGACGAAGATGGATCTCGACGATACCTTCGATCCGGTCCGGGTCGGCGAGGCCAGCGTGCGGGGAAGAACCGCGCCGGTCGAGCTTTACCGCCTGGCCTGAACACGAACAAAGGCGCGGCCGGCCGGTCCACGGCCATGCACATTGTTCCAGCGGTGAGAACAGGTCGGCGCGAACGCCCTTAATGTCAATAATCGTGTGCCGATGACCGAGCTGTTCGACTAATACCAAATCTCAGTGATATTGAGCCATTTGACCGTCAAGATTTTGTCCGCCGGATAGGCGTGGGTTGCGCCTTGGTGCGGCGCGCCACAAGCCGCGCGCAAGGACGCCGGCGGACAAAAGATGGCGGCCTTCGGTGGGGCCGATTGGCCCCCCGGCCGCGTTACGCGGCTTGCCCGATGCGCGGCATCGTGCCGCGCCGCGTGCCTAACCTGAGGGCCAATCCGCCACCATTAAATGGGGCAATATCACTGAGACTTGGTATGAATCGATTGTCTAACCGTTTTGAAGCGCTTCGACGTTTTTCGGCTCCAGCCGGTCGGTCTGCGCGGTGATCGCCCTGGTCTGATCGGCGACGATCCTTTGCGCGGTTTCAAGGGCCAGCCGGACGACAGACTGCTCACTCGGCGCGCCGCCTGAACCGTTCAGCCGATCGGCGCGCGCCACGATCTCGCGTTCTTGCGCAACCACCGCCCGGCTCTCGTCCTGCAGCCGGCTCTGTGCGGCCTGCAGTCGTTCGTCGACCACAATATGGACGTCGCCCGCCGGCGGTTCTGCGGATTTGCCATTGCCGGACGCGGCGATGCCGCCCAGAGCATCGCCCACGCCACCCTTTGCGGGAGCCTCGGAGGCCGGTTCGAGAATGCGCTCTCCGGTGCGGGCCGCAAAATCGCTCAAGCGCACGGTCAAATCTTCGCTTTCTTCCGGTGACAGCGCGCCAAGGGCGTCGCTTTCCACCAGATCGCGAAGGGCCGCGACATCGGAGAGCTGTTCTCCGAGCTCGGCTTTGCTCTGCTGAGCGCGGGCGGCTTCGGTCCCGATCTCGCCAACGATGTCCGCGAACTTCACCACGTCGGAGGCGTCGCTGCGAACATCGACGACATCGACCGGATCTCCTGCGGCCGGGCGAACCCGATCACGTAGCGCCTTGATCAGCTCGCGGTCGGTAAGCTGTGTTCCCTTAACCGCTTCGGTTGGCGCCGGGTTCACATGATTTGGATTGATGGACAAGGCTTATCCCGTTGTCCCAGGTAGTTAGGTTTCATCGGCCTCGGCGGGTTCGGCGCCGTCCTGACGCATGCCGCTGATGGTCTTGCGTCGGCGGGGTTTCCGCCGTGTTGGTGTCGCGTCCTT
>Ga0307378_10001270_pt1:0-5000 | contig 41361 bp, 53 predicted proteins | sample UN1MG_FD_202238 | JGI IMG/M metagenome (GOLD analysis project Ga0307378, IMG submission 202238) | Soil microbial communities from Risofladan, Vaasa, Finland - UN-1 | ecosystem: Environmental > Terrestrial > Soil > Coastal area > Acid sulfate soil | place: Finland: Risofladan, Vaasa...
ATCTTAAGACAGTACAGGGAAAAATTGAAAAATATTTGATTTTTCCTTGTTTCTTTTATATAATGTTTTTAGGTTTTAGTAATTATTTATAAAAACTATGGCAGTACCAAAAAAACGAACATCAAAAACAAAACGAAATACTCGTAAAGCTACTTGGAAAAGAAAAGCACATAAAGCTGCACAAAAATCTTTATCATTAGCAAAATCAGTTTTACAAGGCAAACCTACAAGTTTTATATATAGTATATATGTAGATGAATAAATTTTTAAATCTTATTTTAAGACTTAAAAATTTATTTGGTAAAAAAATGTATAAGCGAATGTGGCGAAATTGGTAAACGCGCTAGATTTAGGTCCTAGTAACTTTGTTTTGAGAGTTCGAGTCTCTCCATTCGCAATTTTAGAACCTATACTTAATGAGGAAAATTTGTTAATTATATATATATCAATTACTCAACTAAAATTTTACAATTATGATTCTGCCATTTACTTTACAACAATTACGTATTTTAAAAGCAGTTGCATCGGAAAAAAGTTTTACTCGCGCAGCTGAAATTTTATATGTATCACAACCATCTTTAAGTAAACAAATTAAAATTTTAGAAAATCGATTAGGGATTATATTATTAAATCGTGAAAATAGTACAATTTCTTTAACAGAAGCTGGGAGAGTTTTTTTACAGTATTCAGAGCGAATATTAGCTTTATGCGAAGAAAGTTGTCGTGCGTTAAATGATGTTAAAAACGGGGATCGTGGAAATTTAACAGTAGGTGCTAGTCAAACAATAGGAACATATTTAATGCCACGTGTTTTAGCATTATTTGCACAAAATTATCCGCAAATTAGTATTAAAGTTCAGGTCGATTCTACTCGTGTAATAGCAAAAAATGTTGTTAATCGAGAAATTGATATTGCTGTAGTAGGGGGAGATGTTCCCGAAGAATTAAAAAAAAATTTAGAAATTGAAAATTTTGTTGAAGATGAATTAATATTAATTGTACCAAAGTCTCATCCATTTGCTCTTAAAAAACAGAAAAAAATTAATAAAGATGATTTATATCATTTAAATTTTATTACTTTAAACTCCACCTCAACAATTAGAAAATTCATTGATAATATTCTAATCCAAAATAACATTGAAACTAAACAATTTAATATTATTATGCAATTAAATTCAATAGAAGGTATAAAAACTGCTGTTAGTTTGGGTTTAGGAGCAGCTTTTGTCTCATCATCTGCTATTGAAAAAGAAATTAAGTTAAAAACTGTTGAAATAATTACAATTGATAATATTCGAATAACTCGGAAATTATCTATAATTACAAATCGTCAATGTTATCGGTCAAAAGCTTTAGAATTTTTTCAGAATGAGTTATTAGTCCTAAAAAAATTTAGTCATTCAAATATATAGTTCTAAAAAAATTGACTTAATAAAAATAAGTTTAGTAGAATAGTTTCTAGTTCAATTTTTCTAATTATGATATCATTTTAAATATGAAATATGCAATTGTAGAAATTAGTGGAAGACAGTTCTGGGTTGAAACTGGAAAATTTTACGATTTAAATCGTATCCCAACAGAACTGGGAAAAGAAATTACATTAAATCGTGTTTTACTTTTAAACAATGAAGGGGAAATATTAATCGGTAAACCTTTTTTAACAGGGGTAACGATTAAAGGACGAATTTTAGAACATTTACGAGATCGGAAAAAAATTGTTTATAAAATGCGACCTAAGAAAAAAACTCGAAAAAAACAAGGTCACCGTCAAGAATTAACACGTGTATTAATTGAAGAAATTAGTATTAATTAAAAAACAATTATAAAATTTAAGGAAGTTTCAAATGGCTCATAAAAAAGGTGCTGGAAGTACAAAAAATGGTCGGGATTCAAATGCGAAACGTTTAGGTGTAAAAAAATTTGGTGGTCAAACCGTGAAAGCTGGGAATATTATTGTTCGTCAACGAGGTATGAAATTTAAACCAGGTTTAAATGTTGGATGTGGTAAAGATTTTACGTTATTTGCATTAACCGATGGAGTAGTTAAATTTGATTATAAAGATGCTACGCATAAACGAATAAATATTGTTGCATAGAAAAATATGTTCATAAAAAATGCTAAAAAATCCATTCAAAAAAATTTCAATTGCCAATGAGTATCAAGCATTAGTTAATGAAATTAATCAGTTTGAATCAACTTTCAAGTTATTAACTGATACTGAACTAAGAAGCAAATCACTTCAATTACGAAAACGCTATTTAAATAAACCGAATTTAGATTTAATCACAGCGGAAGCCTTTGCTTTAACACGTGAAGCTAGTATTCGAACTTTAGGATTGCGTCATTATGATGTCCAATTACTTGGAGGTTTAGTTTTAAATAGTGGTAAAATTGCTGAAATGCGAACTGGGGAAGGAAAAACGTTAGTTGCAACTTTACCAGCCTATTTAAATGCGTTAACAAAAAAAGGTGTTCATATTGTAACAGTCAACGATTACTTAGCCAGTCGTGATCAATTATCGATGGGTCAAATCTATCGATTTTTAGGTTTGAACACAGGATTAATTCAAGAAGATATGGAGGTTAGAGAACGACAAAAAAACTATGATGCCGACGTAACCTATGTCACAAATAGTGAGTTAGGTTTTGATTATCTACGAGATAATATGGCCTTAAATATTAAAGATGTTGTTTTAAGACCTTTTAACTATTGCATTGTCGATGAAGTAGATTCGGTTTTAATTGATGAAGCTCAGACACCGTTAATTATTTCAAATTCCGTTGAAACATCAATTGATAAATATATTATTGCGGCAGAAGTAATTGAATATTTAGAAGTTAATATTCATTTTAAAGTGGATGAAAAAAACAAAAATGTTATATTAACAAAAGAAGGAGCCTTACAAATAGAAGAAATCTTAGGTATTAAAGATTTATATAATCCTAATGATCCATGGATTCCATTTATTATTAATGCTCTTAAAGCAACTACATTATTTTTCTGTAACGTTCATTATATTGTTCAAAATGATCAAATCATAATTGTTGATGAATTTACAGGGCGGATTATGCCGGATCGTCGTTGGAGTGAAGGTTTACATCAAGCAGTTGAAGCAAAAGAAAAGTTAACTATTCGACAAAATAATGAAACCGCTGCGTCAGTAACATATCAAAACTTCTTTTTATTATATCCAAAATTGTCTGGAATGACAGGAACAGCTAAAACAGCTGAAATTGAATTTGAAAAAATTTATAATTTATCTGTTGTTGAAATTCCAACAGCTAAACCAAATTTACGAAAAGATTTACCTGATTTAATTTACAAAGATGAACTGTCGAAATGGACAGCTATTGCAAATGAGTGTAATCAAATTGCCCAGACAACTCAACCGATTTTAATAGGAACTACAAGTGTTGAAAAATCGGAAATGCTAGGCCAATTGTTAAATGAATATAAATTAAATTATCAAATTTTAAATGCCAAACCTGAAAATGTACGGCGTGAGTCCGAAATTGTTGCACAAGCAGGTAAACAAAATAGCATTACCATTGCAACAAATATGGCGGGTCGGGGGACCGATATTATTTTAGGTGGAAATATCAAGTTTAAAGTTCTTAAACAATTATATTGTATTCTGGTATCTTATAAAAATCCAAATAAAACAAATCAAATAAAAACAATTTTTCCATTAATTAATCAGTTTAGAGGAATTTCACAAAAATTTATAAGTGTTTTAAATTCATTAATTAATGATACAAATTTTAAAAAATTAACAGATACGGAAATTCTTAAGGTTCTAAATGAAACAAATCAAGTTCGAATACCCAAATATAATTACCAACATTCAATTAAATTTTTAATAACTGAATTAGCACAATTTGAAAAAAAAAATCAACAAATAGAAAATATTGTTGTAAAAAACCTTGGTGGATTATATATTATTGGAACTGAACGAAATGATTCACGTCGTATTGATAATCAATTACGAGGTCGTTGTGCTCGACAAGGAGATCCTGGAACATCACAATTCTTTTTAAGTTTAGAAGATAGACTTCTTCGACTATTTGGAGGTCCAAAAATGCAAGAATTCATGAAAAATCAATTTTTGGATGATACTCCTATTGAAGCGGATTTATTATCAAAAAGTTTAGATTCTGCTCAACAACGTTTAGAAGAGATTACCTATGATTCACGAAAAAATTTATTTGAATATGATGAAATTTTAAATAAACAACGTAAGGTTATTTATTATGAACGACGGAAAATTTTAGAAAGTGCTTCTGTTCAAAAAAAATTATTAGCCGATGGAGAACAAATTCTTACTGAAATTATCAGTCAATTTGAAAAAAAGAATTTAACCTTTAATGAGATTATTCCACGTCTTGAAAATTTATTTGGTACTAATTTATTGTTATTAAATAAATTTAAAGAAAATTTAAATAGTTTGGATCCTCTCGAATTAAAAACTTATTTATTTCAAGAATTTTGGTTATGTTATGAAACAAAAATTCTCGAATTAGAAATTCGTCATTTAGGAATTATTCGTGCTTTAGAACGAACACTCATTTTAATTTATATTGATACCGAATGGAAAGAGCATTTACAAAGAATGTCATTATTACGTGATGCTGTTGGCTGGCGAAGCTATGGCCAAAGAAATCCATTATTTGAATATAAAGATGAAGCGTATGAATTTTTTAAACGGCGTGCATTAATAACACGACATTTAGTAATTTATGATTTGATCAGATCTGCTATTATTTAAGAAAAATCTGTCAGAAAATTAACCTAAAACTTCTTACTAAAAATTAATATATTTACTTATGACAAAACGTACATTATCAAATAAAAGTCGCATTTCAGTTTTACGAGTATCAGGTTTTCGAGCTCGCATGGCGACCCCAAATGGGCGTAAAACAATAAAAAATCGCCGTCAAAAAGGCCGTAAAAAAATAGCTTTAACTCATTAAAACTTTTATATTAGATTAAACAAGCTTT
>Ga0307378_10001270_pt1:10000-41361 | contig 41361 bp, 53 predicted proteins | sample UN1MG_FD_202238 | JGI IMG/M metagenome (GOLD analysis project Ga0307378, IMG submission 202238) | Soil microbial communities from Risofladan, Vaasa, Finland - UN-1 | ecosystem: Environmental > Terrestrial > Soil > Coastal area > Acid sulfate soil | place: Finland: Risofladan, Vaasa...
AAAATAAAATACATAATAATGAACCCATTATTAGTGTGGCATAACTTAACATCATCATACTAACATGCATCATTAGCCAATTAGACTGTAAAGCAGGAACTAATGGACTAGCTTTCTGCATATCGGGTGATAAAGTTAAATTTGCAAATCCCATTATTAATAAAGCCACAGGAATTAATATAGCACCCATTAATTTACTTTTAGTTTTATTTTCAAGATATAAATAAATTGTTAATAATGTCCAAGTTAAAAACAATAAAGATTCGTATAAATTACTTAGTGGAAAGTACCCTGCAATAATCCAACGTGAAGCCAAAATAAAAACTAATAATAAATTTGCTATTAACGAACTAATTCGCCCAATTTGTAAAAAATTGTTTGTTTGTTTAAAAAAGGATAAACTAATCCAATATATAGTCATTGAAAACAATAAAATCCCAAAAACGATATTAGACGAAAAATTTTGAATACTATCCCAGTTCATTTAATTTTTTAATAAATTTTTTATATAAATTGTTTTACACAATATAATTCTACTAAAAATCTGTATGATTTGTTTAATTTTATAAAGAATTTTTTTTCTTTAATAAAAGTAAAAAATTAAATACATTTTGAAAATTAAAATTGACATTACGAATATATTCCAAGTATGATATCTTCAATAATGATAACTGAATACACTATGTCAGGAACAATGAAATATGAAATGATGATTCTTCTTACAGAAGAGTTTAATGATGGTGATTTAAAAACATGGGCATTTCATTATGCAAAAGCATTACGAAAATTAAATGCATCAGAAATATCAGTAATTTCGCGTGGTAAACGTGATTTATCTTATGCTATTAAAAATCAAAAACGAGGAAATTTTATTCAGATTAACTTTTCTAGTTTTCCAAATAGTATTGAAAATTTTTCAAATAACTTAAAATTAGACCCAAATGTTTTACGATTTTTAGTTTTAAATAAAAATTAATTTTTAAAATTTATAATTCTAATTATTATAAATTTTTAAAATTTACTTGAAGTAAAGGAAAAGATATGTTAGTATATGAGTAATTAGAATATCCTCAGTAGCTCAGTGGTAGAGCAACCGGCTGTTAACCGGTTGGTCGTAGGTTCAAATCCTACCTGGGGAGGAAAAATAAAAAACAAAAACATGAAAAATAATTTTGATAAATTACAAATCGGAAATAAAACCTTTAACTCGAGATTAATGTTAGGTACTGGAAAATATCGAAGTGTCGATCAAGCAATCAATAGTATAAATAGTAGCCAGTGTGATATTGTAACTGTTGCAATTCGTCGATTACCAACAAATTTAAATCATGATAGTACCACCTTTTTAAAATTTTTAGATTGGGAGAAGTTATGGTTATTACCTAATACAGCAGGATCTCAAACAGCCGAAGAAGCAATTCGTATGGCATTTTTAGGACATGAATTAGCCTGTCAATTAGGTCAAGAAGATAATTTCTTTGTTAAACTAGAAGTAATTTCCGATCCAAAATATTTATTACCAGATCCTGTAGGTACATTGAAAGCAGCAGAATTTTTAGTAAAAAAAGGATTTACTGTGTTACCCTATATAAATGCCGATCCTATGTTAGCTTTACATTTAGAAGATCTTGGATGTGCAACAGTTATGCCATTAGGATCTCCTATCGGTTCAGGTCAGGGGTTAAATAATTTAGCAAATATCCAAATAATCATCGAGAATGCGAATGTTCCAGTAATTGTGGATGCTGGAATTGGAGCACCTAGTGAAGCAACCAAAGCACTTGAAATAGGTGCTGATGCTGTTTTATTAAATACAGCAGTTGCACAAGCTACAAATCCAGAAAAAATGGCTTTAGCGATGAATTTAGCGGTTCAAGCTGGACGTTTAAGTTATCTTGCTGGAAGAATGGAGAAAAAATATTACGCAACTCCTAGTTCACCACAAAAAAATATTAGTACATTAATAAAATAATACTATTAAAAAATGTTAATTTAAATTTAGTAAATAAATATGTTATATTTTATTTACTAAATTAACTATCCTACTATTTAATGATTCTTATTTGAAAGATTTGTGAGTTCATTTGTTTCTAAACCATTTTCATCAGAATTTAGTAATTCTGGATCCACATCACTGTAATCAATTTCTACTTGAATATCATTTGTATAATCAACAAGAGATCCATCACGTTTTGTTCGTTTAACAACTAGTCGGGTTTTTGGATATAAAGGCGTTGTTAAACATTGTTGAGCTAACGTATCTTCTAATAATCTCATTACGGCACGGCGTAATGGACGAGCACCATAAACAGGATCATAACCTTCCTCTGTTAAAAGACTCCGAACCGCAACGTCTACCTCTAAAGTAATATCTTTGTCACGTAATCTTTTTTCTAATTGAGTAATCATTAATCCACAAATTTCCCAAATATCGTATTTAGTTAAATGATTAAAAACAATAATTTCATCAATACGATTTAAAAATTCTGGACGGAAAAATTCTTTCAATTCATCATTAACTAATTCTGTTACTTTTTCAAAAACTGAACTATCTTTAATAGGTTCTGGTGTAGGTTCCCACCCAACGCAACCATCTTCATCAATTTTAAAAGCAGGTTTATTTTGTTTTGATTTTGGTTTAATACCACTTTCACGTTCAATAATTTTAGCTCCTAAATTTGTGGTCATAATAATCAAAGTATTTTTGAAATCAATCACACGTCCCTTTGAATCTGATAATCGTCCATCATCTAAAATTTGTAATAATAAATTGAAAACATCTGGATGTGCTTTTTCAACCTCATCAAATAAAACAACCGAATATGGTTTTGTTCTTACAGCTTCCGTAAGTTGGCCCCCTTCATTATAACCAACATAACCTGGAGGTGAACCAATTAATTTTGCAACCGTATGTTTTTCCATGTATTCTGACATATCTAACCGAATCATACTATCTTCACTGCTGAACATATATTCAGATAATGCTTTTGTTAATTCAGTTTTTCCTACTCCAGTTGGCCCAGCAAAAATAAAACTTGCGATAGGTCGATCTGGATTTCGTAAACCAACTCGCGCTCGACGAATAGCTTTTGACACTGATACAATCGCATGATGCTGACCAATAAGGCGTTCATGTAATGTATCTTCCATTTTTAAAAGTCGTTTTGATTCGGAATCAGAAATTTTCGTTACTGGCACACCTGTCCATCCAGCAATAACTTCTGCAACATCATTTTCTACTACAGTATCAACCTCTTTACGTGTTAAACCTAAAGCTTCATTCGTTAATGCTGCTTGTTTCATAATAGTTATATGAGTTCGAACTTCCATTTCATGGTCAACTAATTGTTTAGCAATATCAAAATCATGTTCTTTAATACTTTCTTCTTTATCCCGTAAAGTATCTTGCAATTCTTTTAATAATCGTTTCATCCCTAATGGTAAACGTCTATTTTCTAAACGAACGCGTGACCCAGCTTCATCTAAAACATCAATTGCTTTATCTGGTAAGAACCGATCCGCAATAAATTTATCAGCTAGAATGGCTGCTTGTTCTACGGCTTTGTCATGATAACTTAATGTATGATGTTGTTCAAATTTTGAACGTAAGCCACGTAAAATATCAATAGTTACTCCCACACTTGGTTCATCAACATGAACTGGTTGGAAACGACGTTCTAATGCAGGGTCACGTTCGATATATTTTCGATATTCATCAATCGTTGTCGCACCAATACATCTAAATTTTCCTCGTGCTAAAGCTGGTTTTAAAATATTTGCTGCATCTACAGCTCCTTCAGCAGCCCCTGCTCCTACTAATGTATGAATTTCATCAATAACTAAAATAACCGCTGCGTCTGTTTGTGCTTCTTCGACAATACGTTTTAATCGTTCTTCAAATTCTCCTCGGTATTTTGTTCCTGCTAAAATTGACCCTAAATCTAAAGCCATAATTAAATGACCATCTAAGAAATCCGGAGCTTTTTCAGTTAAAATTAATTGTGCAAGTCCTTCGGCAACAGCTGTTTTTCCTACGCCCGGCTCACCAATTAGCACAGGGTTATTTTTTCTTCGTCTTGCTAATACTTTAATTACTTCATGGATTTCTTTCTCTCGTCCAATAACAGGATCTAATTTTCCTTCAACAGCTTCTTTTGAAATGTTTTCTGAATATTCATCTAACGTCGGTGTTTGACTACCTTTTTTCTCACGATCAATTAAGAATTTCTCAGCTTGTGTTAATGGACGTAAAATTTCTTCTTGATTCTCTTCAATATAAGCTAATATTAGATTTCGTAATTTCGGGATATCAACTTGTAATTTATCTAACGTACGCATAGCCACCCCATCAGATTCACCAATAAGAGCTAATAAAATATGTTCAGTTCCTACAAAATTTTGTCCTAAGTCTTTTCCTTCATGTACTGCCATCTCTAAAACTCGTTTTGCTCGTGGAGTAAAAGGTATTTCTGAGGCAACAAATCCGGTTCCACGCCCAATATATAATTCAATTTCTTTTCGAGCTTTTTTTAATGTTACTTTCATTTTTTTTAACGCTCGTGCGCCAATACCATGTCTTTGACCAATAACCCCAAGTAAAAGTTGTTCTGTGCCGACAAAATTATGTCCCATTCTACGCGCCTCTTCTTGAGATAGCATAATTACTTTAATAGCACCTTCTGTAAACTTTTCAAACATTTTTATTATCTCCTTGAAATTTGTAATACACTTGAAGAACTAATATTATTTCTTCAATACTTTTTACTATAAAACATCAGTTTACACCCAAAACTAATTTGACTAATCACTAGAAGGAAATTTTTTTGGTTCAATTTCTTGCTTTCTTTTTTACTATACATTATACTCTGTAGAGTATTATTTTGCAATATTAAATTTGGCGGTATGGCCAAGTGGTAAGGCAGTGGATTGCAAATCCTCGACCCCCAGTTCGAATCTGGGTGCCGCCTGCTATAATTTTTCTATAGTATTGCTTTTTAATTTTACTTAATGTATAATAAAGTTGGTAAGGTTAAATATCAAGGGGATGTGGTGGAATTGGTAGACACGACGGACTTAAAATCCGTTGCCTAGTGATAGTGCGTGAGGGTTCAAGTCCCTCCGTCCCCAATTAAAAAATTAGATGAATAATTCTAATATAAATTTATATATTCATATAAGAAGTTTTATAGTTTCTAAGTTTATTTTGGAATATAAATATTAGGAAAAAAAGAAAAAATTATTGTTAAATATGACTTATGATAAAAATTAAAATTATTATAACAAGTAATTCTTGTTATAATAATTTTAATTTTTTACAATAAACAAATTCTATATAAAATTCCAGGTGGTAAATCTGATTTCGATAATAATTCGAAAATATTTATACTTGGATCATATGAAATATCTAAGATTCGTTTATGAGTTCGTATTTCAAAATGTTCTCTTGAATCTTTATCCACATGCGGCGAGCGTAATACACAATAGATACGTTTATCTGTTGGTAAACTAACTACACTAAATTTATTAACATCATTTGTTTGAAGAAGATCAACAAGTTTTCGACATGATGATGTTAAAAGTTCGTGATTAAAAGATTCTAATCGTACACGAATTTTCTCATTCGTTTTTATTTCCATAAATTTATTTAATTATTTAACAATTTTAGAAACAACACCTGCCCCAATTGTCCGACCACCTTCGCGAATTGCAAAACGCATTCCTGCTTCAATAGCTACCGGATAAATTAATTCAGCTGTCATTTTAATACGATCACCAGGCATTACCATTTCAACAACAGTTCCATCATCAGCTGTAAATTGTGTAATCGAACCTGTTACATCAGTTGTTCGAACATAAAATTGTGGGCGGTAACCTGTAAAGAATGGAGTATGACGTCCACCTTCTTCTTTTGTTAAAACGTACACTTCAGATTCAAAACTAGTATGTGGAGTAATAGTTCCTGGTTTTGCTAAAACCATCCCACGTTCAATATTCTCACGTGTAACACCACGTAATAAAATCCCTACATTATCGCCAGCAAAACCTTCCTCTAAAGTTTTTTGGAACATTTCAATCCCAGTAATTGTTGTTGTTTGTGTATCTCCAACACCAACAATCTCAACACTCTCCCCAACTTTAACAATACCACGTTCAATACGACCTGTAGCAACTGTACCACGACCTGTAATAGAGAAAACATCTTCAATAGCCATTAAGAATGTTTTTTCAGTATCACGTTCTGGAGTTGGAATATACTCATCTACAGCATCCATTAAAGCATAGATTTTATCTACCCATGGATTCTCACCACGTCTAAGTTCTGGATTAGCTGAAATAGCTTCAATTGCCTGTAAAGCAGATCCTGGGCAAATTGGAATATCATCGCCTGGGAAGTCGTAAGCTGATAATAATTCACGAACTTCTAATTCTACTAATTCTAATAATTCTTCATCGTCAACTTGATCTTCTTTATTTAAGAAAACAACAATATCAGGAACACCTACTTGTTTTGATAATAAGATATGTTCACGTGTTTGTGGCATTGGACCATCTGCAGCAGATACTACTAAAATTGCCCCATCCATTTGAGCGGCACCAGTAATCATGTTTTTTACATAATCAGCGTGTCCCGGACAATCTACATGGGCATAATGACGATTTTCTGTTTGATATTCTACGTGTGCTGTATTAATTGTAATACCACGTGCTCGTTCTTCTGGTGCCCCGTCAATTTCATCGTATGCTTTTGCGCTATTATTCGAATTACCTAATGCTAATGTTGCTGTAATAGCAGCTGTTAATGTTGTTTTACCATGATCTACATGACCAATTGTACCAATATTTACGTGTGGTTTTGTACGTTCAAATTTTTCACGTGCCATTTTTTAAAGTTCCTTGAAATTATAATTTGTCTAAATTAATATAAGAATAAAAGCTTTTAGCGAGAAAGACTTGGTAATTAATCTTTAATTAGTATCTAAAATGTGCAAACGCTTTATTAGCATCAGCCATTCTATGTGTTTCTTCTTTCTTTTTAATAGTATTACCGATATCGTTTGCTGTGTCAATGATTTCGCTTGCTAATTTAATTGACATACTTCGCCCTACTCGTTGACGAGCATAGCTAATAATCCATCGTAGTGATAAATTTGTAGCACGGAAACCACTTACTTCAATCGGGACTTGATACGTTGAACCGCCTATTCGACGAGCTTTAACTTCAACAGCTGGACTTGCATTTCGAATAGCTCGTTCAAATACAGTTACAGGATCTTCATTCGTTTTAGCTTTAATTATCTCAAAAGCACCATCTACAATCTTTTGTGCTATAGTTAATTTTCCTGACTTTAGAATTCGATTAACTAACAAGCTTACCAGATAGCTATTATATGTGGAATCAGCTTCAGGAAATCGTTTCTTTGAAATATTTCGACGTGACATAATATCAAATATAATTTTTAAATTACTAAATTTATGATGTAATTTTTTTAAACGTTATTAGTAAAAAAATTACATGAATTTCATTTCTACTCAAACTTTATTAATTATTTATCTTTTTTAGGCTTTTTAACTCCATATTTTGAACGGCCTTGTGTTCGATTTTTTACCCCGCCACTATCAAGAGCACCTCGAATAATATGGTAGCGAACCCCTGGTAAATCTTTAACACGACCACCCCGAATTAAAACAACAGAATGTTCTTGTAAATTATGTCCAATCCCAGGAATATAAGCCGTTACTTCAAAGCCTGAAGTTAATCTGACACGTGCAACTTTACGAATTGCAGAATTTGGTTTTTTTGGAGTTGTAGTATATACACGTGTACAAACACCTCGCCGTTGAGGACAATTAACTAATGCCGGAGATTTTGTTTTTTTCTTAATTTGGATTCGTCTTGAACGAACTAATTGTTGAATAGTTGGCATATTTTTTAAAACTAATCGGTAAATATTATTATTTTGTTGAGTTTAGGCCGTATTTTTTCATAAAACGATCAACTCGACCTTCCGTGTCAATAACAGTTAAAGAACTACTATAAAATGGATGATTTGCTAACCAAATATCAATTTGTAGTTTTTCTTTTGTTGAACCTACTGTTGATAATGGTTTCCCATCACAGTAAACAGTGGCATTAAACCATTTTGGATGAATTTCAGATTTTGGCATATTTTTAAAATTATTAACGTTTTGAATATTGTGGAGCTTTTCGCGCTTTTCGTAAACCATATTTTTTTCGTTCTTTGATTCGTGCATCACGAGTTAAAAGTCCAAATGGTTTTAAGATAGTACGATTGGCAGGGTCAATTTTACAAATTAATCTAGCAACGCCAAGTTGGATAGCATCAGTTTGACCTGTTAAACCACCACCTTTAACTAATACTATAATATCAAATTGATTTTCTAACTGTAATTTCTTTAGAGGATCCCAAACTTTATTTAAATAACTTGCGTTATATTGTAAATATTTTTCTCCTGAAACTTTATTAATAATAAGGTTTCCTTCACCTGGAATAAGAAATACACGTGCAATTGCTTGTTTTCGTTTTCCAAGACCAATGTTAGCTTTTTGTAGTTTTATATTCATAAAGACTGTTTATAAAGTTTTTTTAAAATTATTGATATCATCTATATAAATTGGCTTTTGTGCTTCATGTGGGTGTTGTGAACCTTGATAAACTTTTAAGCGTTTTGCTAAACTTTTTTTAGCAATTCCATTAGGCATCATTCCAAAAATACATCTTTCAATAATTCGCTGTGGTAAGTCATTACTAAGTCGTTTTAACGAAGAACCAGGATGCCCTGGTTGGAATACTCGAATTCGTTCTAAATTGCGATCGACTGTTAATGATTCAGCATTAATTAAAATAACATAGTCACCAGTATCAAAAGCTGGGTGATAATAAGATTTAATTTTTCCTGATAATAATCCAACAATAGTTGTCGAAATTCGGCCTAATTGTTTACCATTACAATCAATTACATACCATTTTTTTCGATTATACTCGGAAGCGGGAATAAATGTTTCATTCATAAAATATTTATTGATTAAATAAGTAATTACTTTAAAACTATTCCTAGTTTAGTTTTCAAAGTAGTGAAAACTTCGTCTGCAGATTTACGACCAAAGTTTTTAAGTTCTTGTAATTTTTCAGGTGAATATTGTAATAAATCACCTATTGTATTTATTTGAGCACGTTTCAAACAATTATAAGCTCTTACTGACAATTGAAGTTCTTCTATGGCAATATTTATATGCGGATTTATTGGTGTTAAATTTGCAGTAGTTTCTAATTTATCATTTTCTTGTATAACTTTATTTTCCATTATTGAATTAAATAATTCAATAATAAATGTTGAAACAGAGGAAATAGCATCTTCAGGTAAAATACTTCCATTTGTCCAAATATCTAGAACTAATCGTTCTGTAATTGAATTTGAGTTATCATAAACATTTTCAATTTTAAAATCCACTTTTTGAATTGGCATAAAAATCGCATCAATTTGTAGAAAATCTTCCGATTTATCACAAAAAGTTTGCCCCGCTAATTTATAACCAGTTCCATACTCAAATTTAAATTCAATTTCAACTACATTTGATGTTGAAATTGTTGCAATATAATGATTTGGGTTTACAATTTCAATATTTGAGGGTAATTGAATTGAATCTGCGGTAATAACAGCCGGACCTTTAACTTTTAAGCGACCAAAAGAAACATCAGTATTTGTACTTTTAAAGACAATTCCTTTTAAATTTAATAATATTTCTAAAATATCTTCTCGGACCCCAGGGATTATTGAAAATTCATCACGAATTCCAGCAATTCTAACTGCTGTAATAGTTGTTCCTCCTAAATCATTTAACAAAACCCGTCGTAAAAGATTGCCGATTGTTATCCCTTGACCTGGACGTAAGGAATTTATTAAAAATTGTCCATACATTGCTCCAGATTCAATTTTCTCTGATTTCAAAGATTTAAGATATAAATTATTCAGAGTCATTGTTTGAAATTATTTAAGTCTTCTTGGACATATAAAATTTTAAACTCTTCGACGTTTTGGCGGTCGACAGCCATTATGTGGTACTGGTGTAATATCATGTATTGAAAGAATTTCAAACCCTGCTCCTTCAATTGCTCGAATAGCAGTTTCACGGCCAGAACCTTGACCTTTGATTAAAATTTCAACATTTTTCATACCAGTACTTAAAGCATCTAAAGCTGCTTTTTCTGCAGCGGTTTGAGCAGCAAATGGTGTTCCTTTTCTCGCACCTTTAAAGCCAGAACTTCCAGCGGATGCCCATGATATAGTATCACCCGCTAAATTTGTAATTGTCACAATTGTGTTATTAAATGTTGATTGAATATGAACAACACCTGTAACAAAAGTATTTTTGTCTTTTTTAAAGGTTGTTTTTCGAATTTTTTGTGCCATATTGAATGAAATTTTTAATTATTATAATTTACTTAATACTGAAATTATTTTTTCTTACCAGTTACTGTTTTTTTAGCACCTCGACGTGATCTAGCATTTGTTCGTGTCCGTTGCCCTCGAACAGGTAAACTAGATCGATGTCTTTTGCCTCTATGACAATTAATTTCATTTAATCGTTTTATATTTAAACCATTAAAACGACGTAAATCCCCTTCTAATAGAAAGTCACCTTCCTCCAAAATTTTTCTTAATTCAACTGCTTGTTCAGTCGTTAAATCTTCTGTTCGAGTATCTGAACTAATCTCTGCTGTAGTAATAATCTCATTTGCTCTCTTAATACCAATTCCATGAATATACGTTAATGCATACGCAATTCTTTTATTCCTTGGTAAATCCACCCCTATTAATCTTACCACTTTATTAACTCCTTGAAATTATTAACCTTGACGTTGTTTATGTTTTGGATTTTCACAAATTACCATAATTTTTCCATGTCGTTTAATCACACGACATTTATCACACATTTTTTTTACAGAAGGACGAACTTTCATTTTCTTTTTTAAATAAATAAATAATTTGTTTTAATTTATTTAATCAAACATATCATTATAAATATTGGAAAGAATAATACTTCTTATTTCTCTAGATAACTCTAGAATTACACCAACTAAGATTAATAATGATGTTGTTCCTAAACCATTAAAACTTGAACCTGGAACAATCTTTTCGATTAAATTTGGTAAAGTTGCAAGTATAGATAACATAATAGCACCTAAATATGTAACTCGTTGCATAACTTTTTTTAGATAAAAAGTCGTTTCTATACCAGGTCGAATGCCAGGAATTGAAACAGCCATTTTTTGTAAATCATTAGCAATATCTTTGGGATTTAAAACAATTGTTGAATAGAATGAACTAAAAATTAAAATCAACATAAAGTAGACAATCCAATAAATAACCTTAGATGATTTTAAAAAAATCGGTAGTGTAATAAACGGTAATAATCCTAAATTATTAATATAATTTGGAATCACTAAAACCGCTGTTGTTAAAATAATCGGCATTACGCCGGCTTGATTAAATCGTAATGGAATATAATTATTTTCAAAGAAGGATGATGAGGGTGAAAATGTTTCGCTCGTTTTTGTCAATTGTTTCGAGGAAATTAATGGAATTACGCGAGTTCCTTCTTGTAATAAAACAATTCCATAGATCGCAACAAAAAATAAGAGTATAATAAAAACCCATGAGAGTATCGAAACATTTTCCGTTGTTTGTAAAAATAACTTTTTACCAAAATTTGGTAAATTTGAAACGATATTTGTATAAATTAACAACGATGCTCCATTTCCTAATCCATATTCCGTAATAATTTCACTTAACCAAAGAACTATCATCGCTCCTGTTGTTAACCAAAGCATAATTTGAGCAGCTAAATAGATATCCCAGTCAAATAAGGCTCGTTTTAGATAAAATGCAATACTAAAACTTTGAACTAAAGCCCAGCCCAATGTAATAAATCGAGTTAATTTATTTATAGTCCGTCGTCCTTCGCCACCACCTTCTTTTTGTAATTTTGAAAGACTTGGAAATAAACTCACTAATAATTGCATTAAAATTGAAGCATTTATATAAGGAAATATATTTAAAGTAAAAATCCCAATAACAAATGTATCATTTCCTGCGAATGTACTTACTAAACTTTTTGTCATTGAATGACGTTCAAGATAAAAAGCTAAATGACTATGATTTATTCCAGGAACAGGTAAAAATGTTCCGATTCGAATAAAAATTAATATTCCTAAACTTAATAAAAGACGGTTTAAAAGAATATTTTTATCATTAGTTTGTTTAATCATACTTTAATATTTAAGTATTAAATAACTAATCTTAATTTAAGTTAAGGTCACGTTTTTTTGCTACTTGTGATTTTGTTGTTAAATTTTCTAATGCACAAATAGCAGCTCTAGCATTATTCAGTAAACTATCCGAACCCAATTGTTTTGCAATTACATTTTTAATTCCCGCAACTTCTAAAACAGTTCGTATAGCTCCCCCGGCAATTACCCCTGAACCTTCAATCGAAGGACGCATAATAAGATTACAAGCACCAAAAGTGCCTTTTACACGATGCGGAATACTTAACGATTTTGTAATTGGAATTTTAATTAAGTTTTTTCTACCATCCATCTTAGCTTTTTTAAAAGCATTGACAACATCCTCAGCTTTTGCTACACCAACTCCCACTTGGCCATTTTCATCACCAATAACAACAATTGCTCGGAAGCTTAATTTCTTACCACCTTTTGTTACTTTAGTTACACGACTTATTTTAATTAGGCGTTCTACAAATTTTGGTTCATTCCCATTGTCAAATCGTCGTGAATTTTTTTTAAATTTATTAATTTGTTTTAAATCGGTACTCATAAAATTTATTAAACTTATAGTTTGAATTTTCAGATTGGTTATTAAAATTGAAGACCACCTGCTCGCGCACCGTCAGCTAAAGCTTTAATTCGGCCATGATAAAAATATGGTCCGCGATCAAATACTATTTGTGTGATATTTTTTTTTAAACTAAGTTTTGCTAATTTTTGTCCCATTAATCGTGATGCATCACAAGTCCGGCCATTATTACTGTCTAATAAAATATCTCGATCCAAAGTTGAACATGAAACAAGCGTTTGTGATGTAGTATCATCAATAATTTGAGCATAAATATTTTCATTTGATCGATACACTGATAAACGCGGGCGTTGGGCAGTTCCTTTTACTAAACCTCTTAAACTTTCACGTTTTAATTGTTTAAATTTTTGTAGGTTTAACTTTTTATTTTTCTTTTTGAGTTTTAATAAAACTCGTTTTGCTAATTTCATACTTTGATTTATTGTTAAAGTTAATTCTTTAAAAAAATTGCAAGAATAAGAACTCTTATTTTTTTCCTGATTTACCTGCTTTACGTTTTACAATTTCACCTTCATAAATAATACCTTTTCCTTTATAAGGCTCTGGTGGACGCCATGCTCGAATTTTTGCTGCAAAACGTCCTAATTGTTCTTTATCACAAGCTTTTAAAGTAACTAGTGTATTTTTTGTTACTTCAATTGAAATTCCTTCAGGAATTGCCATTTCTACAGGATGACTATAACCTAAATTTAAAACAATAGATTTACCTTGAACGGCTGCTCGATAACCTACACCCTGTAAAGTTAGATTTAATTGAAATTGTTCTGAAACTCCAATAACCATATTATTAAGTAAGGTACGGTATAAGCCATGTAATGAACGTGTAATACGTGTATCATTTCTTAGGCTTACAATTAAATAACCTGCAGTTTGTTCAACTTCTAGTGTATCTGGAAGTTGATTGTCTAATGTTCCAAATTTTCCTTTTATACTAATATGTTGTCCATTACAAGTAATATCAACACCTGAAGGTACTTTAATGGGTAATTTTCCGATACGTGACATAGTTTTTACTTACTCCAATTACCAAATATAACATAAAACTTCACCACCAATTCCTAGTTCTTTCGCTTTTAGATTTGTCATTATACCTTTTGATGTAGATATAATAGCAATTCCTAAATCATCTAAGACTTTTGGAAGGTTTTTTGAATTTGCATAAACCCGTAAACCTGGTTTACTTACACGTTCAAGTTTACAAATTACGGGTTCACGTAATTGACCTTTATATTTTAACGAAATTAATAGATAGGAATTAGATTCTTCACTATAGATTTCAAAATTTTCAATAAATCCTTCTTCTTTCAAAATTGTAGCAATTGCTTTTGACATTTTTGTCATGGGAATTTGTACAATTTGATGTTTTACCATATTCGCATTTCTAATACGTGTTAACATATCCGAAATCGTATCTGTAACCACCCTTATCTCCTTATTTCTTTTTATTATTTATACTATTCTTGTGACCATCTTTTACGACGTAAGTGTTTTTTCTTATCCCAAGTCTGATTAACGTCAGCTAAAGATTCATATTTTTCATAATACCCACAATCATTTAAAGGAAAACGTAAAAATTTTAAAAGAATCATACCATTTAAAACTCGATCAAATGTTTGCGAACGTGTTTTTGGATGAGATGATGAACATACTAAAGTAATACTTAAACCTTGAGTTTGATCAACGTCTTCATAATTAATTTCTGGAAAAATTAATTGTTCTTTTAAACCAAAAGTATAATTACCTGCTTTGTCAAAATTTCTTACAGATAGACCTCGAAAATCACGAATTTGAGCAAATGTAAAAAAGATTAATTTTGTTAAAAACGCATACATTTTTTCGCCACGTAAAGTTACGGTTAAACCTAAATCCATTTCTTCTCGGATTTTGAAACCCGCAATAGATTTTTTTGATTTAGTAATTAAGGGTTTTTGACCAGTAATTGCTGTAAATTCTTGAATACTTTTTTTCAAAATATTCGTATTTTGAGCAGCTAATCCTAACCCACGGTTAATTTGAATTTTTTCTAATTTTGGGATTATATGAACATTTCTAAATAGATTTGGTTCATTTTTTTTTAAAACCCCTTGAATTCCTTGAGTATATTCTTTTTTAATATCTTCAAGTAAACTATGAATTTCAGCGATTTCTTCTAATGAATTTGGATTACGCATAATATTAAGATTCTATTACATTTAATTTTACATTTGAATGATGAATCGGAGCTTCTATTTGTTTAATTTCTCCCACTTCATTCTCTGTATTAGGTTTAATATGTTTAAATTTAAAATTAATACCTTTTACAAGAATTTTTCCGGTATTTTTATAAATTTTAATAACTTCACCAGTTTTGTTTTTATCAAAACCTGAAATAACTGTTACAGTATCACCAATTTTAACATGTATTTTTTGTGGTTTTGCCATTTATAAAACCTCCGGTGCTAATGAAACAATTTTAGAAAAGTTTTTATCACGAATTTCACGTGCTACTGGTCCGAATACTCGTGTACCACGAGGATTGTTATCTGCATTAACAATTACAGCTGCATTATCATCAAAACGAATATACATGCCATCTTGACGACGAATAGATTTTGTTGTTCGGACAACAATCGCTCGAACAATGTCCGATTTTTTAATAGGCATATTTGGAATAGCTTCTTTTACTACTCCAATAATAGTATCACCAATTTTTGCGTATTTTCGATTTCCACCTAATATTCGAATACACATAATTTTTCGAGCACCGGTATTATCGGCAACTGTTAATAAAGTTTGTGGATAGATCATAAAATTTTCATTTTAACTTATTAAAGACGATTTTGAAATAACCTGGGCTAATGTCCAACGCTTTCTTTTACTTAATGGGCGAGTTTCTCGTATTAAAACTTGATCTCCAATATTACATTCACCCATTTCATCATGTGTCAAATATTTTTTTGTTTTAACCATTGTTTTTGAATAAATCGGATGAGAAAACCGACTTTCAACTTGTACTACAATTGTTTTTTCCATTTTAGTACTTACAACAATTCCAACTCTTTCTTTTACTGGCATTTAAACTCCTTCTTCTTATTGTTTCCTTATTCAGATATATTTTAAAAATTTTCTGTTAAATAATTTTGATTTTGAATTAAGTTAACAATTGCATTAGAATTTGTTTGTTCTAATGTATTTAACCTTAAAGTTAAAACTGTTTTCAATTGCGCAAGACGACGTTTTATAAATTTAATTTCATGGGATTTAAAGGCTTGTCGAGTTGCTTTTTTAAAGTTTAGATTAAATAATTCTTTTTCTGCCTTAATAATAGCATCAGAAATTTCAAGATTTGAAAGTCCTTTAATTTCATCAAATTGAGGTAAACTCATAAGTTATTGGATCTTTGTTCTAATAATAAATTTTGTTTTAATTGGTAATTTATAAGCTGCTAGATTAAATGCTGCTCGAGCTACTTCTTCGGGAACTGATGCAATTTCAAATAAAATTGTTCCTGGTTTAATAACAGCCACCCAATAATCTACAGCACCTTTACCTGAACCCATACGTGATTCTGCAGCTCTTGCTGTTACTGTTTTATCTGGAAAAATTCGAATCCATAATGAGGCACCCCGTTTTGTATAACGGGTAATAGTACGCCGTGCTGCTTCAATTTGGCGAGAAGTAATCCAACTGGGTTCTAAGGCTTGTAAACCGTAGTCACCAAAAGTAACTAAATTGCCACGAGTGGCTGTCCCACGCATACGTCCACGGTGAAATTTTCTATATTTTGTTCGTTTTGGGCTTAACATAATAATTTAAATTTATAAAGTATTTCGTTTTGTTTATTTTGCTAAAATTTCGTTTTTAAATAACCAAATTTTAACTCCTAACAGGCCGTAAATAGTATTAGCTTCTTTGGTAGCATAATCTATATCTGCTCGTAGTGTTTGTAGCGGTACTCGACCTTCTCGAATCCATTCACTTCTGGCAATTTCTGCACCATTTAATCGACCTGAAACCTCAATTTTAATACCACTAACATTATCTTCTTGTGCTGCTTGAAGAGCTTCGCGCATTGCTCGTTTAAATGCTACACGTTCTTCTAATTGTTTAACAACTAAATCACCAATTAAAGATGCATTTAAATTAACTTTTTCAACTTCAATAATATTTATAGTAATTTGTCGGTTACTTGGTAAAATTTTTTTAATATTTTTTAATAAATTTTCAATTCCTAACCCGTTTTCACCAACTAATGCTCCAGGTCTGCCTGTTTCAATATTTAATTGGATTTGATCACCTAATCCATTTCTATTAATTTTAATATTTGAAATACTGGCTGATTTTGTTAATTTATTTAAATATGTACGAATTTGGTCATCTTCTTCTAATAATTTAGAATATTGGTTAAAATTTGCATACCAGGCAGATCTATGTTCTTGTGTGATACCTAATCGAAATCCTAATGGATGTGTTTTTTGTCCCACCTAACTAATCCTTTTAATTAAAATAAAGTTTATAGTATTGATTAACTTGTTTCTTTGACAACAATTGTAATATGACATGTTGGTTTTAAAATTTTATACGCACGCCCTTGGGCTCTTGGACGAATACGTTTTAATTTTGGTCCTTCATTAGCATAAACTTCTTCAATAATTAGTTTTTTTTTATCTAAATTATAATTATTGTTTGCATTTGCTGCTACTGAATGAACAATTTGCCAAACAGGCCCACCAGCGTCATAAGGTAAAAATTCTAATATCATTAATGCTTCCTGATACGAACGTCCCCGAATTTGATCTAAAACTCTTCTTACTTTGTGTGGAGACATTCGAATATATTTTGCTACAGCTTTCACTGATTGAACGTTAGACATAATCTATTCTTTTTAATTTTTCTTTTCTACTTATACTTATATGTTTACTTGTTGAATACTTTTGACTTTAATTTAAAATTAAATTTTCAAATCCAAGAAATAAAATATAATGAACCTATTTTTGAGGAATATAGAAGGATAATAATCAATTCAATCTTTTAAATAATATTACCAAGTCGTTTCAAGTTTTTTTGTAATTGGTTTAACTTGATACGCTAATTTAATAGTAATTATGTTTGAAACCTTAAATGATTCCGATTGGTTAGTAACAAATCGGTTAAATTTGGATAACTCATTTATCTGAATATCGTAAATATATATATCAAAAAAATTTACAGACAAATTATTTTGTAGAAAAATAACACTTGAGTGTAACATTTTTAAAATATAGTCACATTCTTCAGGATTAGATTTCAAAAGATATAAAAGATCATCCACTATATAATAATAAAGTTTAAATTTAAAACTTTTTATAATTACTTTTGCAAATGATGATAACTCAATATCACATTTAACGTTAAATGTTTTAATATTAAAATTTGGATCCATAACTTTTGGAACCATAGAAAATTTCCCTTAACGTTTTGTTTTTCTATCTGCTTTGATATGCGTTTTAAAATTTCGAGTAGAAACAAATTCGCCTAATTTATGACCAACTAATTGATCAGAAATAAAGACTGGAACATGTTGTTTACCATTGTAAACTGCAATTGTATGTCCCACCATACTTGGTAAAATAGTTGAACTACGCGACCAAGTAGTAATTGTATCTTTTTTTCCTTCTGCATTCATTTTGTCAATTTTTTTTAATAAATGATAAGCAATAAAAGGTCCTTTTTTTAATGATCTTGGCATCTTGAGGATATGTTAATTAAGTTATATAATTTTAATTTTTAATTACGAGCGACGACGAAGAATATAAGGATTACTTGTTTTCTTTGGTTTTCGAGTTTTTATTCCTAATGCCGGTTTTCCCCATGGTGTTAATGGACGACTACGTCCAATTGGTGCACGTCCTTCACCACCACCATGTGGATGATCACAAGGATTCATTACAGAACCTCGAACAGTAGGTCGTTTTCCAAGCCATCTTGTTCGACCAGCTTTTCCACTTTGAATTAAAAACGCTTCGTTATTACTAACTTCTCCAATTGTCGCACAACATTCTTTTCGAACTAAACGAATTTCTTTAGATGGTAAGCGAAGAGTTACATAATCACCTTCTTTTGCTAATATTTTTGCAGAGGTTCCAGCAGATCTAACAATTTGCCCACCACGTTGTGGAATTAATTCAATATTATGAACAGAAGTTCCTAAAGAAATTTCTTCTAAAGGTAAAGTATTTCCAATATTTAAAGAAACACCAGAACCAGAAATAATTTTATCTCCAACTTTTATATTATTGGGATGTAATATATATCGTTTTTCCCCGTCTTGATAATTTACTAATGCGATACGAGCATTTCGATTAGGATCATATTCAATAGACGCAATAGTACCCTCGATATTTTCTTTATTCCGGTGAAAATCTATTAATCGATATTTTCTTTTATGACCTCCACCACGATGACGAATAGTAATCACACCTCGATTATTTCGTCCTTTTTTCCGATGATTCTTTCGAATTAAACTTTTTTCTGGTGTACTTGTTGTAAGTTCTGAAAACGTTGCTAACGCTCGATTACGTGTACCTGGTGTGTATGATTTATAAAGACGAATACTCATAAACTTGATTTTTTTAATTATATAATTCTTAATTTTCAGCAAATAAGTTTATTGTATCGCCTTCTGCTAAAGTTACAATTGCTTTTTTATATTGTGATTTCCAACCAACATATTTACCTATACGTTTTTTTTTTCTTGGAAGTTTGCAAGTATTAACTTTTGTCACTTTTACATTGAATAAATATTCAATTGCTGCTTTAATCGTAATTTTATCAGAAGACGGATTTACAATGAAACTATACTGATTATTTTCTAAAAGTCTTGTCGCTTTATCTGTAATAATGGGATATTTAATTATATTATTACTACTAAGATTAAAATATGATGAATCAACCACAATAAATCTCCTTTATTTCATTTACCGCTAATGGTGTTAATAAAATTTGTTTCGATCTTAATATACTAAGCGTATTTAAATTTGAAGCAGAAATTAATTCCACATTTTTCATATTTCTCGTAGACAATTTTAATGGTGTTGTTTTCTTAGAAACAATTATTAACACCTTCTGATCTAATTCAATATTACAGTTTTTACAAATATTAAAAAATGCTTGTGTATTTGGTGAATCAATAGCATCTTCTAAATTATCAATTATAGAAACAGTATTTCGTTTATTATATAACAAAGTTTGTAACGCTAAGCGTCGTTCTTTTTTATTTAATTTTTGAACAGTTTTTCTTGGTTTAGGTCCAAAAATAACCCCACCACCTTTCCATAAAGGGGAACGATTTGAACCTGCACGAGCTCGTCCAGTTCCTTTTTGTCGCCATGGTTTGCGACCACCACCTCGAACCTCACTTCGAGTTTTAGTTGAAACAGTTCCTTGTTTTTGTGATATTTGGTGTCTTAAAATATCTTTATGAATCAAGTAATTACCAGATTTTTCAAGTACCTTTAATTCTAATTGATGTTCGTCATTTAAGACTTGTCCATTTATATCTAATGAATTATATTTAATAAATTTTTGAACAGTCATAGTTTATATTTTATTTACAATCGTTTATGATGATAAGAATTGATTTATTCTGATAACGCAATACTTAATAAGTTTCCAGGTTTTCCAGGCACTGACCCTTTTACTATTAGAATATTTTCATCATTATTTATTTGAATAATTTTCAATTTCTTAATGTGTGTGATTTTATTTCCTAATTGTCCTGCCATTTTTTTTCCCGGTAAAACGCGACCTGGGTACGTTCCCATACCAATTGAACCAGGAGCTCTATGATTTTTTGAACCATGAGTCATAGGACCTCGACTAAAATTATGACGTTTTTGAAGACCTGTAAATCCTTTTCCCGTACTTTTCCCTGTTATATTTATCAGTTGACCTGTTGAAAATGCATCAACATTTAAAATTTGACCGACTGTAAATTCTTCAGGGTTATTAACCCGAAATTCTTTTAAATATTTTAAAGGTTGAATATTTGATTTTTGTAAATGCCCTAATTCTGGTTGTGTTAAATATTTACTCGACACTGATCCATAACCAATTTGAATTGCACTATAACCATCTGTTAAAACTGTTTTAATTTGTGTAATAACACATGGACCAATTTTTAAAATTGTGACTGGTATAATATTACCTGATTCGTCAAAAATTTGAGTCATGCCAATTTTATTACCTAATAAGCCTAAAGACACAATATTTCTCCAAAAAATAAATTAGATGTATTAACTTTTAATAAAAACAAAATAATTAAAACTAATTAAAAAATTAATAAAAACAATCAAAATTGTTAAATTATTAATAATAATTTAAAAAATTTTAAATTATTTGTCTATATAAGATATTTATACACTTTTATTAAAAATGATACGGAACTATAACTTCCTGTTTTTAAAAATATTAAGTATATATTTAGTTACAAAAAAATATATTTATTAAAAATTTTTATGGGAAAAGTTGTAGGTATTGATTTAGGTACTACAAATTCAGTAGTTGCTGCTATTGAAGGTGGTCAACCAAATGTTATAACAAATGCTGAAGGTTTACGTACAACACCTTCAATTGTTGCATATACAAAAAAACAGGAACTATTAGTTGGTCAGATTGCTAAAAGACAAGCTGTTATAAACCCAGAAAATACGTTCTTTTCAGTAAAACGTTTCATTGGTTCAAAAGAAAATGAAATTTCTCAAGAAGCTAAACAATTACCATATAAAGTGTTAAAAGATACAAATGGTAATATTAAAATTAATTGTTCTTCTTTAAATAAAGAATTTAGTCCTGAAGAAATTTCAGCACAAGTTTTACGAAAATTAATTTCTGATGCTAGTACATATTTAGGACAAGATGTTACACAAGCTGTTATTACAGTACCTGCCTATTTTAATGATTCCCAACGTCAAGCAACTATGGATGCTGGTAAAATTGCAGGGATTGAAGTGTTAAGAATTATTAATGAACCGACAGCAGCTTCATTAGCTTACGGTTTAGATAAAAAACAAAACGAAACGATTCTAGTTTTTGATTTAGGTGGCGGAACTTTTGATGTTTCAATATTAGAAGTTGGAGATGGGATTTTTGAAGTATTGTCAACTGCTGGTGATACGAATTTAGGTGGCGATGATTTTGATAAAGTTTTAGTAAATTGGCTTGTTAATAATTTTAAAGAAAAAGAAGGAATCAGTTTAACTGAAGATATTCAGGCTTTACAACGATTAACAGAAGCTGCTGAAAAAGCAAAAATGGAATTATCTACAGTAGAAAAAACAACAATTCATTTACCATTTATTACTGCAGATAAAACAGGTCCAAAACATATTGAAACGGAATTAACTCGTGAAAAATTTGAAAGTTTATGTGAAAATTTAATTCAAAGATGTCGAATTCCAGTAGAAAAAGCTTTAACGGATGCACGATTAGAAAAATCTGATATTAATGAAGTTGTTTTAGTAGGTGGATCAACTCGTATTCCTGCAATTCAAAAATTAGTAGAATCTTTAACAGGTAAAAAACCAAATCAATCAGTAAATCCAGACGAAGTTGTAGCAATTGGTGCAGCGATTCAAGCAGGTATTTTAGCAGGTGAAATTAAAGATATTTTATTATTAGATGTAACACCATTATCGCTAGGGGTTGAAACGTTAGGAGGTGTTATGACAAAAATTATTGCTCGAAACACAACAATTCCGGTTAAAAAATCAGAAATGTTTTCAACGGCTGTTGATAATCAAACGAATGTAGAAATTCATATTTTACAAGGTGAACGGGAATTAGTTAGTGGAAATAAAAGTTTGGGAAATTTCCGCTTAGATGGAATTCCAAAAGCTGATAGAGGTGTTCCACAGATTGAAGTTACTTTTGATATTGATGTAGATGGATTATTATCAGTTAAAGCAAAAGAAGTTGAAACAGGGGTTGAACAATCAGTAACAATTCAAGGTGCTTCAAATCTAGAAGAAACTGAAATTGAAACTATGTTAGCGGATGCAGAAAAATATGCTTCGGCAGACCAGGAAAAACGCCAAAATATTGATCTAAAAAATCAAGCAGAAACATTATGTTTTGAAGCAGAAAAAGAATTAGAGCTTTTAAAAGATAAGATTTCAAGTCAACAAGTAACGAGTATACAACAATTAATTGATAATATTCGTCAAGATATTAAAACAGAAAACTTTGAATCATTACAATCTGTTATTAATGAGTTAAAATTAGCCATGAAAACTATGACTGATGAAACTATAGATGCAAATGAAGGAATGGGTGATTTAAATGATTTATAATTGTGCATAAAGAAAGTAAACGAATTTTATTATTCGTTTACTTTTTTATCTTGATCGACAATAATACATTCAGTTGTTAAAATCATACTTGCAATTGAGGTTGCATTTTGTAGACCTGAACGTGTTACTTTTGCTGGATCAACAACTCCCTCTTCATACATATTGCCAAATCTATTTACAGCAGCATTATAACCAATTTCAAATTCTTGTTGTTGAACTTGCTCAAGAATAACCGCTCCATTTATTCCTGCATTTTCTGCGATTCGACGTAATGGAGCTACAATAGCTCGAGCAAGAATCAGTGCTCCTACTAATTCATCTTCTTGTAAATTATTTTTAGCCCATGTTAATAAATTATTTGATAGATGTGTTAATGTCGCTCCACCTCCAGGTACTATACCTTCCTCAACAGCAGCTCGAGTAGCATTAATAGCATCTTCTAAACGTAATTTTTTATCTTTCATTTCCGTTTCAGTAACTGCACCAACACGAATAACCGCAATCCCACCAGATAATTTAGCAATTCTATCTTGTAATTTTTCTTTTTCATATGATGTATCTGCTACATTAACTTGTTTTCGTAATTGTTCGCAACGCATTTTAATTGCGTCTAATTCTAACCCATCGCCAACAATGGTTGTACTATCTTTATTAATAATAACTCGACGAGCTTGGCCTAATAAATTTAATTGAATATTTTCTAAACTTAAACCAGCATCTTGGGTAATAACAGTCCCACCTGTTAAAACTGCAATATCTTGTAACATTAATTTTCGTAATTCCCCAAACCCAGGAGCTCTAACAGCTACAGCATTTACAATTCCGCGTAATTTATTTAAAATTAATGTTGCTAATGCTTCTTTTTCAACGTCTTCGGCAATAATTAATAGAGGTCGTTTTGTTTTTGTTATTTGTTCTAATATTGGTAATAAATCTTGTTGAACTAACGTAATTTTTTTGTCCGTTAATAGAATATATGGGTTTTCATAAACAACCTCCATTTTTTCCGTGTTTGTAATAAAATAAGGTGAAATAAAACCTTTTTCAATTTTCATTCCTTCTGTAATTTCTAATTCAGTAATTATTCCTTTTCCTTCTTCTAAAGAAATTACACCTTCTTTTCCAACTTTTGCTAATGCATCCGCAATTAATGAACCAATAACTTCATCATTTCCAGCTGAAATTGATGCTACTTGTTGAATGGCTTGAATATCTTCAACTGGTTGTGCAAATTCATTAATTTGACTTACTAAAAATTGTGTGGCTTTTTCCATTCCCAATTTAAGAGAAATTGGATTAGCACCAGCTGCCACATTTTTTAAGCCTTCTTTTACCATTGCATACGCTAAAACGGTTGCTGTTGTTGTTCCATCTCCCGCTACGTCATTCGTTTTTGCTGCTGCTTGTCTAATTAACGAAACACCAGTATTTTCTATATGATCTGCTAATTTAATTTCTTTCGCAATGGTTATTCCATCATTAACAATTTGTGGGGCTCCATAATTTTTTTCTAATACGACATTTCGACCCTTTGGACCTAAAGTTACTGAAACAGCTTCTACCATAATTTCCATACCTCGTTCTAATGCTCGTCGAGCATTATCTTGATATAATATTTTTTTTGACATATTTCTAATTTATTTCCATGAATGTATAAAAAAATCTTCAAATTTCGATTTTAAATGAAATTATAGAAAGTTTGCAAGTGAATTTATTAATTTGTTAAAAATCTTTAGGATAAAAGCTTTACTAAAAAGACCTATTATTAGTATTATAATATTATGTAACACAGTTTGGGCTTGTAGCTCAGTGGACTAGAGCACGTGGCTACGAACTACGGTGTCAGGGGTTCGAATCCCTTCTTGCCCAATAATTAAAAATTGAACAGAAATATTAAGCTGTGTTACGCTTCTGGGGTGTCGCCAAGCGGTAAGGCTGTGGACTTTGACTCCGCCATTCGTAGGTTCGAATCCTGCCACCCCAGTATACTTTGAAAATGTCAACATAATAAAATTTCAAGAATTTACATTATGTGCTATTTTCGCTAAACTAAAGTTATAAAAAACTTTTAAAAATAAAAACATGGAAGCTAAAATTCAATTTATAAAAGGATTTGATGAAAAAGTGTTACCAGATGTACGTCTAACACGTTCACGAGATGGGAGTACTGGAACTGCAACTTTTTGTTTCAATAATCCAAATATTTTAGATAAAAACACCGCAAAAGAAGGAGAGATTACAGGTATGTATCTAATTGATGACGAAGGACTCCTTGAAACACGTGATGTTAACGCACGGTTTGTTAATGGAAAACCAGAAGCAATTGAAGCTATTTATATTATGAAAAGTCCAGAATCATGGGATCGTTTTATGCGATTTATGGAGCGTTATGGACAAAGTAATGGATTAGTATTTACAAAAGCAAATTAATTATAACAAATTATCCTAACTAGAAAAATGTATACATCATTAGATTGGATTAACGAATTGGTTAGTTTAGATACAATTCAATTAAACGACTTAATCGATAAACTTACTCTTGGAGGATTTGAAGTTGAAGAAACATTAGAGAAAGAAATTAATAAAGAAAAAAAAACTATTTTGGATATTTCGGCAACTGCAAATAGAGCAGATAGTTTATCCATTAAAGGAATTGCCAAAGAAATAACTGCCTTACTAGATACCGAAAAAGTGCAATCAGTCTATATAGAACCGGCAATACTGTATGAGGATAAAATTAAAAATACATTATTATCTTCAAAAGCATCAATAAACTATTCAACTTTTGTTGCAATTACAGTAGAGAATTTGACTGATATTACCATTCCAAAATGGGTAACAGAAAAATTACTTTGTTCAGAATTAGAACCTTCGAGAAATTTATTAGATTTTCAGTCTTATATTTTATTGGAAACTGGTTATCCTTTTGAATTTTATGATTTAGACCAGATTAAACAAACAATTAAAACTGACAATTTTACATTAAGATTAAAACCTGCAAAACAGAATACAAGATTTGTTGCAAATAACGATTTAGAATATAGCTTAAATCCAAATATTTTAGTAGTAGAAGCTAATAATTATCCATTAAGTATTGGGGGAATTATTCCTAATAAAACTGTTTCATATAAACCAGAAACAAAATCTTTATTAATTGAAGCTTCTATTTTTAATTCAAAAAAAATTCGTCAACAATCACGTGTTTTGGGACTGCGTACTGATCGCTCTGCACGTTATGAAAAAGGTTTAAATAATAGCTCATTTATTCAAGCATTAATTCGTTTAATTTCGTTATTAAGGATCTCTAATCCAGAACTAATATATACTATTCATACAACTTCCCAAGTTAAACAATATGAATTATCAAAAATTAGGTTAAATTATGAAAGTATTATTGAAATTTTAGGACCGGTTCAGAATAAAATAACTTCCAACTTAGGTCAATTATCACCAATTCAAATTACAAGTTATTTAAAGCGTTTAAATTTCATATTTGAATTTAATGAGAAAACATTAACGTGGATTGTAGAAGTTCCAATTTCACGAGTAGATGATATTCAACGAGAAATTGATTTAATTGAAGAAATTGGGCGGTTACATGGATTTAATAATTTTATTACCAATTTACCGAATATTAATAAAATTGGAAAAGAAGATTTTAGTTATCAAGTACGAAAAAAATTAACAAGTTGTTTTTTAAATGAAGGTTTTAATGAATTAATCCAGTATTCTTTAGTTAATGAAAATCAATTAAATAATATTCAACTTCTTAATCCTTTAATAACAGATTATTCAACTCTTCGGACAAGTTTATTGCCTAAACTAATTGAAAGTGTTGAGGAAAATTTAAAACAAAGTAATACAATTCTGGAAGGATTCGAGTATGGTCATATATTTTTCGGCGATATTAATTCTATTTATGTAGAAAAAGAAGTTGTTTCGGGTATTTTTGGTGGTTTAAAAACTAAATTTCAATGGAATGAATCCGCAACCCATTTATCTTGGTTTGAAGCTAAAGGAAAAATGGAAGGGTTATTTAAAAAATTAAATATTCCTGTAGCTTGGAAAACTTCTACATTAGAAAAATATAAAACAATATTACATCCCTATAGAACAGCTGAATTATATTCATTCGATCAGTCAATTTTAGGGATTTTTGGCCAAATCCATCCAATTTTAGCTAAAAAACATAATCTTCCAACAGAGTTATTTTTATTTGAATTTAATTTCGAAAGTTTGAAAGCTCAATTTAAAAAAACAAAGTTATCATTATATCAACAATATTCGTTATATCCAAAAATTACTAAGGATTTATCTTTTATTGTGGATCGTAAAATTTCGTTTAACCAAATTCAAAAAACAATTTTAAATCATGGCACTAAATATTTAAAATCTATTGAACTTTTAGATCAATATCAAGGTTCTTCAATACCACTTGATAAAACAAGTTTATGTATTCAGTTAACTTTTCAATCAACTGAAAAAACGTTAACGACCAAAGAAATTGATGAAATTTTAAATACTTTCTATAAACTTTTAAAAACTGAATATAGTATTATAATTCGAAGTTAATTATGATAATTCTATAAATTTTTTATAGAATTATCCTCCACCAACAATTGTAATAATTTCAATTCTATCATTTTTTTTGATTACAATTTTCTTCCAGTTCATTTTATTACAAATAAAATTGTTGTACTCAACAACAAAAAGTGTTGATTGATAAGCCAAATATTCTATTACTTCATTCAAAGTTATTTTTTGAGTGACATAAAATTCTTCACCATTAAAAAAAAATGTAGTTAAGTTATTCATTTGTATTTGTGAGTAGCAAGTGGTTAAGAAAATAAATTTTTTATAAAACTCTAGACTAAGGTTAATATAACCTGATAAAGTATATTTGTAAATGTTATGGCGGGTGTGGCCAAGTGGTTAAGGCAGCGGGTTGTGGTTCCGCCATTCGCCGGTTCAAGTCCGGTCACTCGCCCAAGAAAATTATTTATTTGCAAGGAAAATTAAGAAAACTAAATTAAATATTTCACCATATTTTATGTCACGCTATCGTGGACCTAAATTACGAATAACAAGACGTTTAGGAACCTTACCAGGATTAACACAAAAACAATCAAAAAAGAAAGATCGCCCAGGTCAACATGGTAAAGGCTCTGAAAATAAGAAGAAGCCTACAGAGTATGGAATACGTTTAGAAGAAAAACAAAAATTAAAATTTAATTATGGTTTAACTGAAAGTCAGTTATATAGGTATATTAAAGAAGCTCGTCGAAGAAATGGGGTAACTGGTTTAATTTTATTACAATTATTAGAAATGCGTTTAGATAGTATTTGTTTTAGTCTTGGATTTGCTCCAACAATTTCAAGTGCACGGCAATTAGTAAACCATGGACATATTACTGTAAATGGGAAAACTATCGATATTCCAAGTTTCCAATGTCGTATAAATGATATTATTGGGGTTAAACAAAAAACAACATCAAAAAATTTAATTGAAACCAATCTCAAAAATATTCGATTTGCCCAACGACCTAGCCATATTCAATTTGATACTATTAAACTAGAAGGTAAAGTTACTAATTACTGTGATCGAAACGATTTATTACTAGAACTTGATGAATTATTAGTTATTGAATACTATTCAAGACGTTAATTTCAATAACCTTAATTAAAAAAAATTTATTTAAAATTAAATATTAAACTTATCTATTTATTTATGTTAAAATTACGATTAACACGGATGGGTCGGAAAAAACAACCTGTATATCGATTAGTTATTATGGAACACACATCTCGTCGAGATGGACGACCGATTGAACAAGTAGGTTACTATAATCCTTTAACTAAAGAATCAAAATTTCATGTTGAAAAAATTCAAAAATGGTTAAATCATGGTGTAAAACCAACAGAAACGGTTTATTATTTACTAAAAAAAGCGAAAATTATTGAATAAAAGGGGACTTTGAAACACTCTAAAAGCCAGTGGAGTGTTTCAAAGTCCCCTTTTATTCAATAAAACGATTAATAGACGTTTTTAGGTCGAGATTTGATTTATAATGAATAGTAGAATAATTTATTATAAATAAAGTGGCTTAGAATCTATATGTCTCATTTTACAAATATGAAAACAAGTTTCCAAAATCTTACTTATTTAGAAAAAGCATTAAATAAGTTAGAAATTGCGCATACACGACAAGAAACGCCTATAGAATTAACAAAGTCAAACTTAATTATTAATCAATCTAATGGTTACAATATTGAGTTTAATTGGAATGGTGATGAATATGAATTAGTTGTTGATATGAGTTTTTGGGAACAACCTTATCCTGTAGAAAGTTTTATTGACAAAGTTGCTCAACAATATGCTGGTGAAGTTATTATTGGTGAAAGTCAAAAGTTAGGTTTCCAACCAATTAAATATCAACAAAATAATGATGGTTCGAATACTGTAATCTTAGAACGTTGGAATGAAAATAACTAATGGAAGATCTCAATATAAAGATTTACTTTCAATTTAATTAAAAACCCCAATTATAATAATTACACAGTAACTCGTTACTGTGTAATTAATCAAAATTTTATAGTGAAATTTTTTTAACCTAAATCTATTGGCTAATAAGTAACTTAACAATTAAATATCATAAATCAGAATCTTAAAATTACTTATTGTTTATATTGAAAATTGTTACAATATTACAAAAGTTAAAAACTTTTATAATAAATAAACATTGAAAAATTATCAAAGATCATCTTACTTTTAAAAAACACTTCTAAACGTTTAGTGAAAACAATTTTTAACAGTATAATCTTTGAATGGGTTTTGATTGACTAAAATTTTGTACAATCTAGATTTTAAGATAAGCTATTTGAAACATAAATAACGGAATAAGAAATAATAATAATAACTGTAATGGTACTGTATTTTTAATATTTGAATGATATATAACAGTTTATTAAAGACAAGTTAGAAAAAAGTTATGTGAATTACTAAATTGTTTGAAATTAAGAAAAAATATATAAAATAAAAAACTATAGAATTTTATTATTAAGTTAAATGTTGGTCAGAATTACCTTTCTTATAAAAAATTCAAACTGTATATTGGCATTGAGCGATTTGATTAAAAAACTATAAATGACTAAATCTCGTCTATTCATTAAGCTACAATTCACTTTAATGTAACTTTATTTAAAATAGTCTTATATTATATTATAGTTTTTATAAATAATTACTAAAACCTAAAAACATTATATAAAAGAAACAAGGAAAAATCAAATATTTTTCAATTTTTCCCTGTACTGTCTTAAGATTTAGTTTTTTAACGTGATAAACGTTGAATTTGTTGAATAGCTAACGTGCCAATATTAATTAAAGCCCAACCTGCTGCTGTCAATAAAGGAAGAGCAATTACAAGTAAACGAGTATCCATAGCTGAAAATCCTCTATAAATATTAAAAATTAAAATACAGAAAATAAGATTATAATCCACATTATAATTCATATTATATAATAATATTAGAAATATTTGTTATCTATCTAGCCCGATCGTCGTTCTATTCCTCCTATATTCAATTAAAAATTTAATAAAAGATTGATCTGTATCCACAAAATACTTAATATTTTAAAGTATGACTAAAACTAGAATACTTTTTTAATGTGTAAAACAACAAAAACTATGTTCATAAAATTGAATTAAAACTTTGGCATTGAGCTATCTTTCCAGGGAGTCCCCCCCCAAGTATTGTCGCCGATTTATAACGTTTCACAACTGAGTTCGAGATGGATCAGTGTGGTTCCGTTCAGTACACTAGAAACACCAAAGCACAAATCTCTAAACAAATTTACTTTAGAGATATATTATATTTTTAAGAAACTAGTTCTTAAAAATATGTTTTAAAAATTCAAGTCCTCGGTCTGTTAGCACATCTCAGCTCATATATTACTATATTTATACTTGATGCCTATTAAACGGTTAGTCTTACCGTGACCTTACTCACTTTCGTGATGAGAATACTCATCTTGAGGTGGGCTTCCCACTTAGATGCTTTCAGCGGTTATCCACTCCATACTTAGCTACCCAGCGTTTACCGTTGGCACGATAACTGGTACACCATAGGTATGTCCTTCTCGGTCCTCTCGTACTAAAG
>Ga0307378_10001271_pt1 | contig 41358 bp, 71 predicted proteins | sample UN1MG_FD_202238 | JGI IMG/M metagenome (GOLD analysis project Ga0307378, IMG submission 202238) | Soil microbial communities from Risofladan, Vaasa, Finland - UN-1 | ecosystem: Environmental > Terrestrial > Soil > Coastal area > Acid sulfate soil | place: Finland: Risofladan, Vaasa | collected...
ATAAATTTTTATTTCTTTATTAAATTTCATGCTGCTAAGTTTTAAAGGGGCGTGAACCCCTTTTATTATAAACAACCAAAAACAGACAATACACGCTTGTAAGTTTCTGATATTTCATTAATATTTGTATGGTTAATGCCACACCACTCTAAAACCCAAAACGAAAAACAAAACAAACCATTTGATTTCAATTTCATGTTTTTGCGAAATTGGATATCTTGATTTCCTTAAACTTAATGACGTAATGTGAAATGTTACACTTCTTGTAATCTCAGAGCCTGTGTATGGACTATTTTTTTTATTGTTTTTTGAGTAAAATGTATTTACTGCAAAAGGTTCGTATTTTAAAATTTTCATTTTTTTTAATATTATAAATAAACAACCATAACGGGTTGCATTGGGTTGTAATCTATTGTTTTTTTCGCTTTTAGCAGTTCAAAGCATCAAAACTTCGAGCCTACACACAAAGCGCTATCGTTATTAATCAATATAAGAATTTATACTTGTTTTTACAATTTTATTTACTTCAAAATCTGCGATTGAATCGTTTAGTTTTTCGTTTAATATGTTCAAAGCTTCTGTTATTTCGTTCGCTTGAACTAAAACAGTTTCGTTGTTTTTGTTTATTTTGCCTTTTTCGTCCATTTCTGAAAAACAGACTTTTATTTCAAAGAAAAATTCTTTGTTCTCTGAAAATATAATTTCTGAAACATTGAACTTTCTAATCGGTTGTACTGTGAATTCAGTTTCCTGCATTGCTTCATAAGTTTTCGCTTCTGCTTCGGTAAAACTTACAGCGTTAATTAGAAAAACATTTGTTGCTGTTGTTTGTTTTTCTGTTATTGCATCAATTGATGCAAACTTTACTTTACTTAAAAATATATTCATGTTGCTTTGTTTTATTGTTGTTAATATTTTAAACACTTACAGGAAATATTTCTGGAGCGACTAACATCCAAAAATACTTAACGGTGTGATTGTGTTCTGCTGTTTCATACCAACCGTCAAAGTCTTCATTTAGGAGTATTTCTAGGGAATTTTTTTCTTTGTTATATCTAAAACAAATTACAGTGTTTCGTTTATTATAATCATTTGTAATCGTTACGTCGCAACATTCGGTGTCAGAATTCCATTCATACGAGTACTTCATCGAATAGTCGCTACATTCAGAATCTAAATATTCGTTTAATAGTTCCACAAATTTATCATTCATACTCTTAGTTTTCAAAGTTTTTGCTTTCTTCGTTAATAAGTCGTTCAGTTTCTTCTTCAATAATTGAGTTTAATTTGTCTTCAAGTTCTGTAGAAACTGTATAGTATTCTTTAACTTTCTCAATGTCGGCATCGCCTTTTTTTATTTTATCAACTATTTTAATATACGTCTCCGAGCCTTCAACAAGTTCAGTCAATTTTTTTTCAATTGGTTTTTGTTGCTCTGTTACTGCAATATCCTTGTAACTGCTCTCGACTGTCTCCTCTCGTGTGTACGGCAAGTTGCTTAATTCTTTGCTAAAACATAGTCTAAAGCCTTGACCGATTGCAACCTTTTTCAATTGACTTTCAGGTTTCAGCCAAAAAGCGGTCACTTTCCCATCTTTTGTTTTTTGCACATACTCAGAAAACTTAACTGAATGAGTAAACGGAAAGTCATAATCACTCCTGTAGATTGTAATAGTTGCCTGTAAGTCTTTTATTGTGTTTAAATTTCCTTGAACGTCGGTCTTTACTGTCTCACAAACTGATGTTTCTACGTGCCACCCTCTCACTAGTCCAGTGTCTTCGGCACGTCTTATGTAAGTCTCATATCCTGTGATTATAGCAAATTGGCGATATTGTCCACTTCCGTAAGCTGAAATGTGGGCTTCCCTCTGGAAAGGGTTCAACTTAGCCATTTTACAAACCTCAATGAATCGAATTTTTTCTTTTTCTTCAAGATTGCCGTACCCGTATAGGTCTAAATAATTCGCTAATTGTTCATTACTCAAAACAATTTCGCTCCCTTGTGTTTTTACTTCTTCACTCATAATATTTATTTTTTGAAGGCGGCACAAGTTACCGCTAACAGGTTTATTATTAATATTAATAAACAGTACCGCCTTGTTGTTTTTATTTCAAATTTAACTAATTTTTATTAAACTAAAAAGCTTTTTTGTAGTTTAGAATTAATCTAAACTATGGATTTTTACCTGTAATTCTAGTTCGTTTTTATTCGTGGCTGGGCTTTCAGTAAATAACTGGATTCCTAATTTTTCGGCTTCGTTGACTACTTCCAACCTGTTTAAATAATCTAAATACGAAACATCAAAATGAACTACTTTGAATAAATCTAAATTGTAAACTGCCAACTTAAATGCTGCAATAAAGATGGCGGAACTTGCTAGTGTTTCGTTTGTGATTGGAAAACCATTAAATAATATATCATTTTTATTTAGCAAATCGATTTCAAATTCTTTAGGAAGTTTCGCATTTTGAACTACCTTTTTAATTTCGTTCAAAGCATTTTCTACTAAATTTTCATGTTCCCGAACAATTTCTTGCTGTTGCTGTATTTTTATAAAATGTTGTTCGTATGCTAATACTTCACTTAAATAGTCGTTATACTTTTGATTGAGCCTATAAACTTCTTCTATTTTGGTTTGTTTTTCTTCATTCAAAACATTTAGTTTATTTTCAAGTTCTGAAAGCTCTGATTCTAAAACAGTTAAAAAATCATTACTTGGGATTGGATTCGGCAAGTCTAAGCTTTCTCTTTTCGGCAAATCTTTTTCTGTGCCTTTTTCAAGGCTGTTAATGTATTCGTGTGCACTAACGAAATGATAGTACTTTTCAAGTTCCGAAAAAGCTAATAAATCAGAAACTTGTTTATTTAAGTTAGTAATTTCTTTTATTTTATCATTTTTATTTTTCTCTGCTTTGTTTTCCTCAATGGTTTTTTCAACTAAATTATCAAAAGATAAATCATAGTTTTCTTGTTCTAAGTCGTTTTTTCTTTTGTTCTCTAAGTACTTTTGATTTAAATTCGTTTTTTCGTTCTTAATTTCTTCTTTTTTTGACTCAATTAAATTTTTAGTATCATCAATACTTTTATTAATTGAACTTAATATTTCGGTTTGATTAGGTTCAGGAACAAGGGACGGCGTTTTTATTTTTTGCACTTCAAGCACTTTAAGTGCTTTTTTTTGTACAGCTCTCAAATCAAAAACTTTTCTATACTCTCTTTGAAGCTCTGATAAATCTACATTTATTAAGGCACTAATCATTTTCAACCGTATCATTGACTGAGTTGTGACCAAGAACTTGTTTATGTCAAAGCTGTTCTTAAAATACCTTGAAATAACCGCTTTAAGTGCCTCCCTATTCTGAATAATGCCATCGGCTGAGTAGTAGCTTATTTTTTCTTTGCCTGAATGATTAAACTCCCAAACAAATCTAGCTCCGTCCGTTAATTCCATAGTATAGTACCCTTCTTCGGCATCTATATTTGTTATAATTGACGGCTTTAATCCAATAAGTCTATCAGTTAGTACTTTAATAAAAGTACTTTTCCCTTGACCATTTTGCGCTGTTATGTGTGCGCTTTCTCCGCCAAAGTAGGCAGTAAACTCTTTTATTGCTTTGCAGTTCTTTGCTGTAATCTTTTCTATTTTAACTTCTTGCATTTCTTTTTATTTTTTATTTTTATTTCATTCTTTTAATTGTTTCTGATAGATCTGCGATTATTTCATCGCATTTCATAACAAATTTGGGGTCTTTGTATCTCCCTTTTTGCTTTTTTCTTCTTCTTTCCCGAATTTCTTTCAATTTGGTTAATATCTTCTCTTTGTCTCGAATAGACTCAGGTGTTTGCGTCCAATTACTTATTTGCAATGTCTCCATTTCTTAATTCTTTAATTCTTAGGTTAACTATTTCCCTTTCTTCTTCTGTTAAGCTCTTTAGTTTTAACAGTTTCTCGCATTGCGTTATTTTCAATGCAATTGCTTCACTATAATATATTGAAGTTTTCATGATAATCTTGTTTTAAAATAGTTCCTTGTGCTGTTGTGATTGCAGTTTGATACTGCATAATCTTTACAAAATTGAAATAATAAACACCTTTGTATTCAACAAATTGTTTTTCATCGTCAAAGTGCGGATACGTTTGGTTTAGTTCAATATATTTCTCAACTGCTAAATTAATTATTATTTGCGGAGCACTTTTTTCTTTAGTAAGCTCGCTTAATTCTTCTTTTATATGTCTAACTAGTCTAACTCTAAAGAGAAACTCAATGAACCCACTGTATTTTTGCAACTCTGAGAGAGAAAAAAGCGTTTTTTCTCCTAAAATTTCATTTATTAAGTTATGCTTTCTGAGTGCAATCTTTTCTGCAACCTTTTCTAATAACTCTAATTGTTCGGAACTAAACCCAACACTATTGTTATTAGATAACTTAATTGATAACAAGGTAGTTGAAATTCCTTTTCCGTCAATTTCTTTTGAAATGTCGGAAATTTCTTTATTAGTCGTTAGCTCTGTTAGAGCTTTTACCCAGTTGGGCGTTTTTTTGTTTTTCATAATGTTTTTTATTAGATGTTGTATTTTTGTATACTCGCTTGCGCTTCTGATTTTTGTAAAGTGAATAGTTTATCAATATTTTGTAATTCAAAGGATTCAAAAATATTGTTTGGAATCGGCTCACTTGGTAGAAAAGGAATCACAAAAGTCCGTCCAGCGTCTTCGCTACCGTGCAAATTTCTTAATTTTAGTTTAAGTTCGTCAAGTTCTTCTTTACTCGAAACATTATCAGGCAGTTTTAAAACGCCACTGGCTGAGAACCTATTAGGGAAATCCTCAGGGATTTCTACCTCGTACGCATAATCCGAGGTTGAGTATATTGCATAGTAATCTTTTGGGTATATATATTCCTCTTCTTTTTTATCTAACTCCATTCTGGCAATGAAAGTTCCCTCCCCTTCATCAAGAGGTAAAAAACTTGATTGGGCTTCTTTTTCCTTAAAAATATTTTGATTTGATATTTTAATGATTCTTTTCATAATGTTTGTTTTAATGTTGTTTGTTTTTTAAAAAATGCCTACTCTTTTATCCAAACTTTACTGTCTCCACGTTTTCCGTCGTGGACGTGTTTTGCAGGAAGATATTTAAGATTCTCTGCGTAAGAGAATGCTTCTTGATTACTTCTAACTTTACAAGACCATTTTTCACCGTTTAATTTTTCAATTTTTACGGTTTTTTTTCTTACATTTATTTTTTTAAAATTCATAATCTTATTTTTTTAAATGTTTGTTTCTTAATTATTATCTCATTTCTTATAGTACAAATATACAAAATATAAACGAGACTGCAAAATGTTTATTCAATCATCTTTATCTTTTATTTAAATAAATGCTTATTTGAAATGATTCTAAATAAAAAAAGCTTGTTAGAATTAACTAACAAGCTTTGAGTCAAGGAAAAAAATAAAAAGTAAGTATGAAATTAAAATGCAAAAAAATTAAAGTCCTGTGTATTTTGTTTTGCTTGCCCTTGAAACAATTCATAAATTGAGCTGTTAAGTTCAAGATAATCAATAATATGATTGCGTTCTTTTATTGCGTTTTCTAAATAATTAGACCGTGCTTCATTTAATTGGCGGTTGCTTGCATTTGAGAAATTAGAACCAATAATATTAATATTTCCTACGTCTGATTGTTTTAAACTGCCATCAATCAGATAACTAGCTAAAAAATGCCAAATTAAAAGCGGTCTTAACCCTTTAAAATAAATTGGTTTATTGTTTTCTGACGAAATGCAGCCGTTTAATAATTTTGTGTATTTATTTTCAGATGAGTATTCAATTGTTGTTAAAGCGGTCGGTAAATCGTAGCCCGACACCTTTATTATAGTGTCTGTTCCGTCAAACGCAGCACTATCTACAACTACATATATATTGTCATTGATTTTCAAAGAAAACCCGACCCAATCGCCTAAATCTATGTTTGTAGCTGTCAGTTGTTTTGTCGAATCTCGAACGAAAGTTTCACTACTTAATATAAAGCCGTTCTCTAAGAAATTGTAAAAATCAAAAGTCAATGTTTGCCCTAGAATTTGATTCAGATTATTTTCTTGAACTTCTCGAACGTGCCCGTTGAAATTCTCTTCATTAACCTGTTTCCCTAACTGTCTGTAATTATTGCGAACATCGTCAATGCTAATTAATATCCTCATCGCTTACTTTTTTATCATTTTCGTTAAATTCCTTTAAAGGTTTTCCTAGTATTTTAACCGCTTGCGTTTCATCGTAACCGTATATATCAATAAGAAGTTCGATCCCTGCATTATATTGAGTTGTTCCGAGGGCTACTGATTGTTGTATCTGTAGTACGCCCTGAACGCCTCCAACTGTGCCTTTCAGTCTTGCTTGTGATTCAAGTCTTATCTGTTCTGATTCTGTGTTTCCTTCTGCTTCATCTGACGAAACTAAATAAGTTAAAGGCTCGATTATGATCGGAAATTTAAACTGATTTTTAAAAATTGAATTTGAAAGTAGAATATTTATGTCAACCTCTAATTCTTTGCGTGTCGGTTCCGTCATGGCGTTGAAGAAGTCAAACATTTCTTGAACTCTTTGAGTTGCAAAATTACCTTCGCTGTCCTTTCCTATTAATGCATTTGGAATGTTGTATTTTTGTCTTATACTCGCTTGCGCTTCTGATTTTTGTAAAGTGAATAGTTTATCAATATTTTGTAATTCAAAGGATTCAAAAATATTATTTGGAATCGGCTCACTTGGTAGAAAAGGAATCACAAAAGTCCGTCCAGCGTCTTCGCTACCGTGCAAATTTCTTAATTTTAGTTTAAGTTGATCTAGCTCCTCCTTGCTCGAAACATTGTCAGGCAGTTTTAAAACGCCACTTGCTGAAAATCTATTTTGAATGTTTGATAATGAATATAAATTTGCTTCACTCTCATATTGTGCAGAATCTAAAACAACATCGTAGTTCGCTCGCTGGTAAACCGAATTTTCGTTATTTTTATAATATATTTGACCTGAATAGTTTTCAATTCCGCCAGATAGTTCTATTTGGTCCCGAACAACTACAGGATCATTATTATATTCGTAACATTGCAACGCTGTTAATGTTGTGCCGTTTTCTTTTTTCTCTTTCCATTTCTGAAAGTTTTCTATTGAAAAAGCGACTCCATAACCTAAATTAATCTCATTTTCAAGATGAAAGAAATTCGTAATTATTAATTGCTTATATTTGTCTCCTTTGACTTTGATTTTTTTGCGGACAAATTCGTAAGGTATTGGAGTGAACTCTACGGCTTCCCCAAGTAAATTATAATTCACATGAACAGCAATATTTATATTTGATTTCTCTTTTGCTAGAAATGTTAAAAAATCATAAGCTGTTAAACCATCTGTATTAAGTATTGGACTTTTGCTATTAATAACGTCCAAAGGCGTTGCACCCTCGAACCCTAAACCTTTAATAAACTTCGTATGTGTTTGAATAGCAGTTTCTAAAGTAGGCGAACGCTTCGCAATTTCTTGTACTTTTGTCGGATAATTGTTATCTACCCCATATAGGTAAATTCCTTGCCAGCTTGACTTATAAACTGGTAAGCGTTGGACGGCATAAGTATAATCAATACTGTTAATTACGGCTTTTTTTTGTCGTGCATCGTTTGGAATTTCGTTCAAACTGCCTTTTAAATTATCGCTACTCATTTTATTCAATATTAAAATAAAAACCTATATACTTTAATATACAGGTTTTTTATTTGGTTTTTAAGAAATTACTTTTTTTTCTTCGGTGTTTTTTTGTCAATTATCGGTTCGTCCTCAATCAAAGTGCAATGATTATTTAAAATAGCATCTGACAAATGGTTTGCCTCTTCGTCGCTTAATTCTTGCCCTTGAACCATTTTAACAACTCGACTCAATGAAGAAATAAAATAATTCCTTGTAATATTAGATATGTATTTCATATTCTATAAGTTTAAAAATTAAACGCCTACAGTATCTAATCCTAATATCAAAGCTTCTGTTGTTGCTGCATCAGTGTCAAATACAGTGCAAGGCATTTTTGTTTCCTTAGCTCCATTATTTGCCGTCTTCAACTCAATTGGAATATTGTTCCCTTGGACTGGGTCTTGTGGGTTGAAGTTGTTAGCCATTAATTTCATTCCTTGGTCAGAACCGTACACAGATGCCCAACCCGAATTTTGTAATACAACGGCAACAACTTTTCCAACACGCAAGGCATCGACATTATTACGATCTTCTTGATCGTTCGCAATGATTGACAGAGCTACGCCATGATCGTACATATCAATGTTCCCTTCTTGTTCAATCAAAGGATTGGATAAAACAATGCCTGACTCGTCCCAAACTTCAAATTTCCAAGCTTTAACGCCAACTGGGTTTGTAATTGCCGTAATTCGTCCAGCTGCATCTTTAACAACGTTCCCGCCGTTTTCCATCGTGCGCCAATCGCTGTACATATATAATTGAACGTATGGTTTAATTCCGCCTGCCTTAACATTAGCGCAATTTGCTATTGTTCCTTTTGTCAATATACAAGCCATATTATTTAGATTTTCGTGAGTAAGAGGCTGCAATGGTCGTGCTTTGAGTTCCTGAGCCTGTTAAGGTTACTCTGTAATAATCAAATGACAATGTGGTCCCTGCCGTTACTAGTGCGCTTACTCCGTCCGCAAGCGCTACTGGTGAATCAATGTTTACAAAAACAGAATTATCCAACGACCCTTGCAATTGTGCAGATATTGACAAAGTTCCTGTTACTTCTGTTGGAGTAATTACGAAAGAAACAACTCCTTCAAACTCAGGTTCTACGTATCCGATTAAATCGTTTGGGTTTAATATTACAATACCTGCATCTGTTACGGTTGCTTCGGTAAATGGTTTATGTATTCTACTCATAATTTTAAATTTTAAGCTGGTTTATAAAAAACAATATGTCCGCCATACCTATATTGTGCGTCTAACATCATATCAAAACGAACACCGTGTTTTTTTGACCCGTTCGCAATTGGAAAAACGTCAATAGCTCCCATTTCTTGATCGATGTTAAACCACATCGATAACACATTATTATCAACCGTATTAGCTGCTATAATGTGATGTTCAGGAATGCCAATAAAGTGTTTAATCTTATGATTAAGAAACATATTTTTCAGTCCTGTGTCTAGTGCTCCAACGAATGCTTTTTGTACGTCATTTTCAGCTAAATTAAGCTTTCTCCAGTCTGGAGTACTTAAATTTATAGAGAAATTTGGATCGTCTAATTTTTCAGGCGGAATCAGTTTGTAAACATCTCTTAACCTATCGTAAATATTTGATTCTAAAATATTTCCTTGTGGATCTGCAGGTATAACATTACTGTCTGAATCAGCTTTCAATTTTTTTATAACACCGTCAATAAATCTCATTGGATTTGTTGGGTCTGAACTCTTCAGCGCTGTATCTCCTTGCCAAAATAATTTACTTAATTGTAAGTTTAGCCTATTCTTAACAAGCCTTAATATATCCATCTGGAACTTAGGCAATATTTTAATTTTGGTTAGTGGCCCGATAGACTTGTATTTGTCCCAAACAGGGATAAAGTCATCAGGTTTTAACAACAATGTAACCATTGCTTTTTCTGGGTTAAGTTCTCTCTTACCAACCGTAAATTGCGCCGAACCTCCACCAGTCCAATCTGGAGCGTCTTCGGTGTAATCCGTCATCGGATTTTCATCAGCTTCCCAATAATCTAGCTCTGTTTTTGTCGAAACACCAATTTTTAAAGATGCTCCGCCTTTTTCAATAACATCTAGCTCGATGCCTAACGCTTCATAGATAAATAAATCTAATTCACCGTTATAGTTTGTATTATTATATGTAACACTCATAGTATTAGTTTTTTAGTTTTTTGCGATTTTCTTCAAGTCTTCTGTTTAATTCAGCTTGTAGCTCGTAATTATTCATTGACTTTGTTTGTTTTTGAACATCTTCCTGTCTAAACTCAGCCGTCGGCAATTCGGGTTCTGACTTCATTAACTTAGCTTCGTTTAACGCAGCCTCTAATTTCTTGAATCGCTCGTCAAGTTTTGTATAGTTTTCTTCATACGCTTCAAGCTTTGTTTTTAATTCTTTTGTTTCGTCCTGAATTGCTATGTTAGCTTCAAGAATAGCAGTTTGAAAGGCTTCGAGTTTTTCAGCGTTTTTTGTATCAGCTTCAATTTTTTGGTTGTTTTCTGCTTCAATATCAACTTCAAACTCCGCTACACCTTTAAATCTCTCAGCTGCTGTTAGTTCTCTTTTAATTGTTCTTTTCATATTAATAGAATTTAAATTATTAATTCCTGTATTGTGATAAGCTGCAAGAACATTGCTGTATTGCGCTTCTAGTTGCTTTGTTGTTTCTAAATTGATTATTTTTTGAACAATGCCTAATTTTTTTGCTTGCTTTGCCGTAATAGTTAAATTAAGACGTTTCTCAGGGTCAAAAATTTCATCGTATGAAGTTCCTGTTATTTTAATAAAAAGCTCTTCATTTACCTTATTTTCAAGCTTTTGCCTTAATTCTTTGTTTTTCTTATTTAACCAGTCTTGTTGGCTTTCGTCAAAAACCCATGTGTCAGCTCTATGTATTGTAATGTTCGCAGTTTCAACCGCTTCGACGTTATCCATAAAAAGCAACATATTGAACGCCATGCTTGAAGCATCTCCAGTTATGATTGCATTATTCTTTGTGTCTGGATACATTTGTTTTCGCTTCGCTAGAGCTGTCAGCATTGCATAACCGTCGAACACACTTCCACCGCCTGAGTTTATCCAAGTTTCAGAATCTTCATTTTCAGGCAGTTGTATTAATTCCTCTGTAAATTCCTTTGCCCTGTATTCGTCAATCCTGCCATATAAAAAAATTGGTTTCTTCATATTTTGCTTACTTTATAATCGCAAATATACAAAAGTTTATTTAAACTGGTTCTAAATAAGCAGAATAAATGCAATTTTATTTTTAAATTTAATTTATATTTTGTAGATTTGAATATTAATTTAAATGATAATTATTAGAATGAAAGGATATATTTACGCAGATACAAGACTTTGGGAGGTTTTCAATGATAAAAATGAAAGTATTGGTATTTTCATGTATGGTGATTTGATTGAAACATTTCGTGGGAAAGTTTTAAAAGACATCTACGAAGATTTAAAAAAGAAAAACTATACCACAAAAATCATAGGCGATGTAATGCCTTACGAAATTGATAGTGAAAATCCTATAATCCAAAAAAAGAAACTTGAATTCAGGAAAAGAGAAGGTAGAAAAGAAAGAAAAATGGCTTTGAAAAAAGGGTATAAATTAGACAGCACAATAAAATTCGGTAAGCATTCAGGCACTAATATAAAAGACTTAATAGACAACCAAAAAAGCTATTGGAGTTGGCTTTTAAAAAATAACGTTTTATTGTTACACCCTGAAACAAAGGCGTATTCAGATACAGTACGTCGTTAGTGGGTAATATAGTATTTAGCCAGTTTGAATATTAATTTAAATAATAACATTATGGAAAAGAACAATCCGTTACTTACAAATATGAAAAATAAAGTGGAATCCTTACAAAGAGCTATTAATATGCTTTTAAATATGTGTAATGGTGGAACTGTTGAATTAAATTTCCCTTGTCATCAAGAATTTACAATAAAAGAAGAGAATAGAGAAAAATCATTAAATGAAACATTGCCAAAATTAATGAAAGAGCAAGAAAATTTAATCAGCAGGATTAGAAGGCAAGAACCTGATTATTATTTTTAGTTTTTATTGTGCATAACGAATACACTTACATTCAATATATAACTTTTTCAGTTGCGAATTAAATAAAAATAACATTATGGGAAAGCCAGAAGAAATAAAAGAAAATAATCTAGAATACGCCCAAGAACAAATTGATAAGGCGTGTATTGAGAAAAATAAGGCAAAAGCCTTGTTGGCTGCTCGCTTGTGGGTAAGAATAAAGTATGAAGAATTTTTAAAAAAATAGGATTATGGGTGAGTTTAATAATAACAAAAGAATCTTTAAGTTTAAGCGTGTGTTTTTTAAAGATATGGAATGCACTGAGTTCTCGCATGCGAGGGATTGGGGTGTTGGCATTGGTGATTCTGAATTTACATCACCGTCAACGAATAATTTTGCCCCGTATTATAAAGATTTTCAGTATTTTGAAATACGCGGGGTTCTATATTGTGAGGGCGACATTATCAATGTTGATAAATCGCACCCTGACGATGAAGATAGTTTTAAAGAAATTATATTTGAAATAGGAATGTATCGGGCGAAAAGTAAAAAATATGACTTTTCATTCAACATAAATGATACATTATTACATCTTTCTCATAAAGTCGTCGGCAAGATCTACGAAAATAGTGACTTATTAAAATAATTTAAAAATATATAAACTATGAATGCAAAAAAAATGTTATCAGACAGCGGCTTAGACGATTTAGTTTTAAACAAAAAAAATATTACTGAAAATACCCCTGAAAGTTTTTGGAAAAGGTTTTATGCATCTGACATGATGGAGGCATATTTTAAATCAAAAACTTGTGAAACCTGCAAGTACCTAAATAACGAAAATAATTACTGCCCAATTATCGAGCAATTTAACGATGTTGAATTTGGCTGCATTAATCATTGCTCTTAACGTAATAAAAAGGCGTGCAATAAACTACACGCCTTTTTTTATTACAAATCAGCCCGTACCTCTGCAATTTTTTGACGTTCTTGCATTCTCGTAATATCTTCAACCTTAACACTAATATTCATATTTTCCAGAATAGTTTTTAAATCAGTCATTGAAATAGAATTATCTTGTTGAATAACTGAATTATTAGTATTTGCACTTGGATTCAAAATATTATCCGTTCCAGTCGCAAATTTTCTGTTTTGTTTTGGTGCTTGAATATTAAGCATAGAAGTTTTATAATCAGCTACTTTATTGATTGGAATCACTGGCATTGCTTCACCTTTTTCAACTCGTCCAAAAACTTGACTATTTCCGCTCTTATCATATCCTACTACTGTAACATCGTTTCCGCTTGCGTGTGAACCTCCTATCTTCACAATATCGTCAGTTCCTTTGCCAAATTCAGGCATTTTTTTAGAAGCTACGATTCCAGCCTGAACCGCTCCAATTCCTAAAGCAATAGCAGAAAATGGCAATCCTCCAGTTACAACACTTGTAGCAACCGCCTTCGCCACCGCTTGAGCTGTTTGTATTGCAATCTGAACTAATGCATTAGCCTTATCCGCTTTAAATGCTTTTTCTTTTAATGCTTTTTCTTTCTTTGCGTATTCAGTCCGTATCTTTCCCTGTGCTGCTTCATTACCTTCATTTGCCTTTAAACTTTCTTCTTGCCATTTAGATAAATTTTCAAAGTCCTTTTGTCTAAGTGCTGAAATTCTGCCATATACTGCGCTTGCAGCTAAACCAGTCGCTCCAAATGCATCTTCTGCTGAAATTTCCTGTTTCTTGAATAAATCAGAAATATTAGTAGCTAAATCTGTGAATATCCTATTTTCTTCGCCTGCAAATTTTGCCGTCAGCTCTCCAATTTGCGTTAAATTCTCATTAACACGCTCAATTGTTTTAGCGTTCGCCTCTACTTGTTTTTCTTCATTAATAAGCCTATACTCTTCTTCTATTTCAAGTATTTTTAATTCAGTTTCATTTTTTAAAGCTGTCCTTTCTTCTGATAATAATGTTTCATTTGCTAAAGCGAGTTCAAGCTTTTCATTTTCAAACTGAATTAACTTATCTTTAATTTCCTCTGCAATCCTTAACCTTTCCGCTTCATTTTCTTTTGTTTTCTCTAATCTTTTTTGTTCGTTTTCTAATAAAAAAACTTCTTTGCTTTTGTCAAGTTCCTTAATTTTTTCGTTAGCCTTTTCAGTTCTACTTAATTGTTCATCGCTCAATTCTTTATCTAGTTTATTAAAATCTAAATTCCATTGCATACGCTCCAACACAATTTCCCTTAGTCGGTTGTTTGCAATCTCGCTCAATCCTAGATTCTTCATTTTATTAGAAACAGTGGCGGCATCTGATGAATTAATTAAGTCATTTATTTGTTCAGCCGTAACCCCGTATTGTTCATATGTTTTTGAAATTTCGTTTATATTTTCCTGAGTAGCAATTTTTAAAGCGTTTAAATTTGCTTTTCTTTTTTCAATGCTTAATTTGTCATTAGTTACATTTTCTTCGCCTACTGTTTTCATTTTATCGCCTATGTCGATGAGTTGATCAAGTCTAAGCTCAAATATATCTCGTTCTATTAGTCTTTGCTCTCTTAGATTATTCATTTGAATTAATGTATTCCGTGATTGAGTTTCCGTCAAAGCAACCTCCGCTTCTGCTTGTTGGTTCATTAACTCGGTTACATTCTCGCCAAAACTACGTCGCAAAGCTAATTCCTGATTAATAATATTGAGCCTGTTTTTTGCTAATTGTTCATCTTTTGCCGCTAATTCAACCGCAATTTTTGAAGCTTCTAAAGCTGCCTTTTTTTGTTCTAATGGATCTAAAGTGTCATCACCTGCGATTTGAGAAAGTTTTTCAAATTCAGCGTTTAAGACTGCAATATCCTTTGTTAAATTTCTGTTTGAATTTTGCACTGCTTTTTGTGAATCTACTAATTTAATCATTGCATCAGCATATTTAGCTGCCTGAATTGCTGTGTTTTCTATTTCAGTTGCTAATTCTTTTTGTTGGTCGGCGCTTAACCCTGTCTGCCATGAAATAAAAGCACGTCCAACTTTTTCGGCACTTTCTGCAAGCCCGTCCCAATCGGCAGTAACTAGATTTTTAACCGACTCCGCAAGTCCTTGAACTAATAACCAAGCGCCTTCTAACCTGTTTATGAATGAATTAAGAATTAAGTCGCCCAATTCTTTAAGTGCTGTTTGTGGATCTACAAATAACTTTTCAAGCCATTGCGCCAATATTTCAGCTACTTTAATAACTGCACCCATAGCACCCTCTAATGCTGCCGACCCTTTTAATAGCAATTTGCTTCCAGTTGCTGACTTTTGAAATGCTTTAAAAAGTAAAGCTAAAGCCGCCGCTACTGATGCAATCATTAAAACGAATGGACTAGCTAACAATGCTTTAAAGCTTTGCCCTAACATTTTAACCCCTGTTGCTGCGTTGCTGGTAGCCCCTGGAATCAGTTCCATGCCGTCAAGGGCTTTATTTATTGATTTTTCGTAGTTTCCTATATTTTTTGTATTGTCATTAAAAGCCTGTTTTTGATTATTTATTTCTTCGTTCACGCCTGCTAATTTTTCTTTTAATTCGTTGTAAGCGTCCGAACCTATTTTAGTGTTTGAAATTTCTTTATTTAGCAAAGTTGCTTGAGTTTCTAGTTTTTTCAGCGTGTTAACCTCGCTTTTAATAAGCTTAATATTTGCACTCCTTTCGCTTTTTTGCTTACTAATTTCAATTGAGTTTTTAGCAATCTCAACATTGTTTGCATGAATCTTTTTGTTTAATTCAGTTGTTTGCTTAGTCATATTCTCAGCAGTAATTAATCCGTCTTGGTACTGCTTGTTGACTTCCTGAATGCTTTTTTCGTGTTTTTTGTTTTCATTTCTTGCCTCCTTAACTCTGTTACTCATTGAGTCAATGGAATTTGTTAATAATTCCACTTTTTCGGCTGCTTTTTTTATCTCGTCGTCTTCGACCGTAATCTCTATTATAATCTGTTCGTCTGCCATAGTCTTTTTTTTTACAAATATAGTGTTTTTTAGAATATTAAGCATTTAGCTTATTTAGATTAATTATAAATAAACTATCTTTTGAATAATTAATAAAAATGATTGAATAAACATTTTGCAGTCTCGTTTATATTTTGTATATTTGTCCTATAAGAAATGAGAAAATAAACAACATTTAAAAAAACATTATGAAAACATCAAAAGAAAACTATAAAAATTATATAGCTGGTATAATGTTCCCAGCTACGACTAGGAGCCAAAAAGACCAATTGGTTCTTTTTAAAAAAGAGTTGTTGAAAGCTTACGATGAGACTGAAGTTATCGCTCAGTTTGGCGATGACTTCGATGGCTCCGAGGTTCTGGAAGTAACAGAAACTTTATATCAGGATATATTAGCGCATCCTACAAAAATTGAGGGTTTATTTTTCTTTCCATACGAAATAAAACGTATGAAAGCAAAATATGAGACCCGTCGTTATAGTGAGCCAAAGTTTTATTATGAATGGATATCAAGGGGTATTCCTAATTTTCTCTTAAACGGGATAAAAAAGGATACCGTAGTGAGGATAAAAAAGGAGTATTACTCCGATAACCCAGAAATTTGTGACTGTTTCGAGATAGAAATTCTAAATGAAGAAGAGTTAAAAAATGCTGCTTTCAAATATTCAGGACTATGAGAGTGTTTAATTTGTGTATAACATATATGTTTGTGTTTTGTATATAACTTTTTTCGTTGTACATGGATAAAAAAAAGGGATTTACTCCCTTTTTTTCTTTTTTAGCTCTTTTTGTTTTTTCTTAAACCGTCTTTTCGCAACTAATTCGCCAAGCGGCTTTTTAAAGAAAAAGAAAAATATATAAATGACAGCCGCAGGGAACAAGCTGTATAATATTAACGAAATAATTTCCATGATTTTCATAACTTACTTTTTTAATTTTTATTGCTTTTTCTTTCGTCATACATCAAATTTACTAAACTTTCAGTTTTTGACGTGCTTAATCTTATATCGTTTATTTTTTGACTTATATTATATTTAAAGTCTGTTTGTTGCTGCTGTAGTAATTTAATGTCTTGTTTAATCGCTTTTAATTCTTCGTTGTTTTTCTCAACGTGTTCATTTAGCTTTTTATCTACATTTTTAGAGTGTATAAACACCTCTCTAATTCCAAATTTTAAAGTTGCGATTGATGTTGCAATCGCAAAAATGAATGTTAAAAAATCTTTAAAATTAACCGAGCCTATAAATTCATTCATAATCTTAACATTATTAATTCACATTGTGTATTGTGTATATAGTTATTTATTTTCAAAATATAAAACGTTGCTTTCAAACTTTTTATATAAATTGTTCGAGTAAAATCAAAATTAAAAAAGTCGGAATTGTTTAATACTGCATTTACTTTATAAACTTCGCCTTTATTAATCGCCTGAATAACATTTTTATAAAATTCAGCTAAAACATTATTTCCGTTTAGTTTTTTAAATCTTGCGATTGAGTAAGCAGCAACATTTTCATAATACGATAAAACACAATTAAAAGTGTTAATTCGTTCAGTATCGTTGTATATTGCAAAGTCTGAAATTGAATCAGTATTAATTAAAACTTCATTGCAAGCTGAAAAAACAGATTTATAAACCTCTATTGATTTCTTTAGCGTTTCATTTTCAATATTAAAAACACCACGCCCAACGCTTGAACCGTCTTTATTGTTATATGCAAAATAATTACTTTGCCCAAAATTTGAAATATTTACTTTTTCTTCCGAGTTTTCAATAAACTTATGGGACCAGTCCAAAGCTGACAATTTGGAAATTTCGCCAAGTGAATTTATATAAATTTTCTTTCGTAAAGAGTCGGTTTTAAAAAGCCCTCCGATGGAATTTAAACAATTTTTGAATAATTCCTTTTGTGAAATGTTAGGAATATTATCATAGGTTTTAATTAAAAAATCTGTAAAGTTTGCAGCCGAAATATTTCCAAAATCAATTTCATTTATTAGCGTATAAATTCTGAAATCTTCTAAAACTAACGAGCCTGAACCAATAAAATTAAAATCTAAATCATAAGTTAAATCAGCTGTTTCAAAATCATTTGAAGTTAAATCGTAATAATTGCGCCCTTTATTTATTACAAAATTTTGTGTTTCTGAATTAGCTCCGCCCGAACTAGTTCCCACTATTTGCAAAATTTGTTCGCTATCTGATGTTATGAAGCCTCTAAATCTTATTTTTGTTTTATAGTTTGTTCGTAAAGTGTACGAGGTTAGCACAGAATCAGTATAAATGAAGCTATATGAATCTAAGTTAATTAAACTTAATCCAATATTATTTACAGTTTCATTAAAAACTTTATCATAAGAAGTAAAGTAAAAAAACTCATGATTTGCTGAAATTATTAACTTGTTTAATAAATCAGATTTTAATGAAGTTTCAAAAGTCCATTTTTTCACATCAAATATTTTTTCTAAAAGTCTTTGGCAGGAAAATGAAGGACGTGAAAAAGCTAAATTATTACTAAGTATGTTTTTTGAAAGCGTTTTTTCTTCGTGATTGTTTATTGCGGACCACAGCCAAACACTTGAATTTAATGTTTTTTTGTTATTGTACTCGGTTAGGTTCAATACAAAATCCTGAGAATCTAAATCTAATTTATTTAAATTTTCATTCATTGCATCAAACAGCGCAATAGATGAATCTAGTAATAATATTTCGCTTTCCGTTTTTGCTTGGCTTGTTAAAATGGCAATCCCTTTAAATACAATAGAATTATTTTCTTTATATTTAAAACTATATAAAGTATTAAACTTCATAAACTTAACCTTCGGAATCGTTAAAGCTCTGGAAAAGTCAATTTTTTTGCTTTGCCAGTCATCAATAGAAAAAAAATCTTTATTCAAGACTATTCTATTTGCTCCAAGTTCAATGTTTATATTATTTATTTCCAATTGTGCCATCGTTGCAAATTTAAGGAATATTTTTATAACTTATTGCAATTTAGCACAAAAAAAATGCTCCAATAATGACATGGAACATTTTAAACAATCAATAAAATAATTATGAATATTGCAAATATAATTATTTTATCCATGTACAACTAAAAAAGTTATATACAAAACACAAACATATATGTTAGCCGTAATTAATACGACCATAAAAACTTTACATCAATTTGCTTTCTTAAAATTTCAATTTCTGCATTTATTAGTTCAGATTTCCATTTTCCATTAAATAGAAATTTCCCGATAAACGATTTGTAAAATTTTAATTTTTGTTTTAACTCAAAAATATGTTCAATCATTTCGATTATATTTGCTTCGTAAGCATCAAATTCCATATTTGGAATTCCTATACTATTCATATTAAAATCTTTTACAGGAACTGTTTTCGTTACTTTTTTGCCTGTCTTAAATTTATTAAAATGTTTCATTTGATAATTATTTAATGATTAATAAAATACGGCTAACATGCGGTTTAGCGTTCATTGCTTTTTTTCTGAAATTTAAACATTTACACAATCAATAAAATAATTATGAATATTGCAAATATAATTATTTTATTTGTTTTGAACGAAAAAAGTTATATACAAAACACAAACATATATGTTATGTGCAACGAAAATAGACGCTACACATAACGAAATCAATAACTATTCTACAATTTGCCAATCTTCTGCAAATGTATCTGAGGAGCTTGCAACCCAACTATCAATAGTGTTGTCAGCTTTTACGATAATCATTTGATTTTGATAATGAATTGATTTATCTCTATCAAAAAGAATGTCTTTTGCTTTTTGAGGCAATGAACTCATTTTAGGTATGATATTACAATAAATTTCAGCAGGAACTTGCTTACAAACAAACATACCCTTACCATTCCAACCTTTACGAGCAATACACTTGCCTTGTCTCATCGCTTCAATTGCTAATCCGAAAGTTAGCCCATCTGTAACTCTATAAGCCTTTTCAAAAACAGATTTTGGAGACCAAGACGTGTAGCCATCCTCATATACTACTTTATAGCCTTCTTCCATCATTTCAGCACTCATCTGTTTTGTTTCTTCTGCATTCCACCCTTTAATCGCTGGCTTTGCACTTACGATTTTAACACCTAAATAATTTTTCATGTAAATAATATAAAATAATTTGCCTACTCTATTAAGTTCGATTTTCGGCTACCTCGAAAAGAAAACAAATAAAAATGCACATAACATTTTATTGGACGGCATTAGTGCGATTTAAAGAATCGAACTTTAATCAACCATTAACCGCTTAAAACTGCATTATTTTAACTAACTTACCCAGCCCCTCCAATTTTTTGAAAAAACGCCCCCGTTTATAATTTATTTTTCGGGGCTGGGTTTTTTTTGTTTTTTATCTTTTACAAAGTTTCTTTAGCTTATTTAAGTCCTTTTTTTTGGGCTTTTCTGTGCCGTTTGTGGCATCGATAAGCAGCATCTCGTCAATGATCGTACTCCATTATTTCCCAGTTTTTGGGCTGGTATATACTACGTTGTAGTGTCCGTGACCTGAACTCTTGAAACTAAAATCTGATAAATTTATTGTATTTTTCATAATGTTTTTTATTTTTTGATGGATATTTCACCATCAATGCTAACACCATTCTCTAAAGCCCAAACTTTAACGGCTTTTTTATTTCTTGCAACTAGCTCGGTGTGTACTAGTTGAGGATTATTTGATGTATTACTCCAGAATGTGTATATCTTCATAATATTTTGATTTGTAGCCTACTCGCTTTTGCTTTCGGCTTTGTTTTTTTTACTCAATTATAAAATCTGGGTTAGAAACCTCTAAGCCTTTTGCTGCCAACTCAGAAACTACTATTGCAGAAATAGCTTCTTCGTCTTCATTTTCCCAGTTTTCAGTTCCAACTTCAATCTGATATTTTTCTTTCTCAATAAAGAAGATAATGCTTGTTCTGTTTCCGTGGTAGCTTGCGTTTAAAATTTTTACTGTTTTCATAATGTTTATTTTTTTAATGTGTTTATTTTCTCATTTCTTATAGGACAAATATACAAAATATAAACGAGACTGCAAAATGTTTATTTAATCATTTTTATCTTTTGTTTAAGTAAATGCTTATTTGAAATGATTCTAAATAAAAAAGCGCAATAAAATTAATTATTGCGCTGAAAACAAACAAGTTGAGTAATAATAAATAAAAACGGATTATGAAAGAATTTTTGAGTTTTTTAATTGTATCTCTAGTTCAAAATTATATCGTGCTTTTGATTTGTTTTTTGTGTACGAACTTGTAATAATTGTAACATTTTCATACGTATTGTCTTTATAATATCGTCTAACTATCTTAGCATTAACGATGTCAGATAATACATTAAATTGATTTTCGTTTAAATCTTCGGCTACTACTACAACACTGTTTTCTGACGATTCTACAAGCTTAGTAATACGCTCACTGTCTTTATTTAATATAGTGCCGTTTACTTTTTTACGTTCTGTGAAATCCTCAAAAAGCCAGTTATATATCCCACCATCAGAGCCTTGCCATCTCAAAAAAAATTCATATTGTTCATTATCTGAATTATAAAAGCTGTCTGGTCTTATTATTTTACAAAACTTACTATCTATTAACATACTTCTTTCATTTTAACGATACAGTAATTATAATTAGTATCTGATTGTTCAATGTAATTATGAATATTCCTTATATTCTTGCGTCCATCGGTTGCCAACGCTCCAGATTTTACAAGACCGTCTAAAATAAATTTAATTGCAAAATACACATTATCAGCGTCATGCTTTTTATTATTGCGATACCAAAAAACATCTACATCGTGTAAACAATCTTTAAGTTTAATTCCTTGAGCCTTAATTAAGAATGCAACTTTACTTGTTAATTCTTTTTTCTTCGCAGCAGAAATATACTTACTCGAACGCTCTATCTTAATATATTCGTTCAATGTAATTAATTCTGTATCGATTGTGAATGGCGTTATCATTATGCTAAGAATTCTTTAGGAATGAACGCATTGATAACAAAGCTGTTATTATATACTCCTGAACAGTAAAAATTACCGTCTGGATATACTGTACAATAAGCCCAACCCAGTGTTGGATTATAAGAAACTGGAACGTCTATTGCTTTTGTCGGGCGATAGCCTGAAGGTAGTATAAAAACCTGTATTGAACTAGCTGTTAGTCCTGAAAATGTACCAACAAGCCTTAAATTACCAAACTGGTCCTTAAAGTAATTCAGCCCGTCCCCTGATATTGAATTATTAATTACCCAGCCATTTAAAGGCGTTGGATTTTGCAGACTATTGCTAATGTATTGTAATGCTGTATCAATATCATTATTAATATTAACACTGCATACACTTACAATATTATTCTTACATTCAATCCTATATATAATAAGTCCTGAACTTGCATTAATAAATGATTTTCGCAGACTTGTATCTGTTGCCGACGTAAATGAAATTGTTTTCCCTGCTAATTTCGTAATCGCAACATATTTATTAATATCTCCATTCTCCAAGTTAGAAAAACTAACTGTTAAATTGTCGGGTGCTGTAATTGTGGCTAAGTCCTTATTGTTAAAATCTACTGTAACAGCTCCGCCCGAAACTGTTTCGGACGCAATTACATCTTTTCGGAAAACACCTGAATCTATTAACTCATCGTTTAAAACTGCTCGGTGTATTGCAGTCGTAACAGTTGGCTGTATCTGTGTATTTACAGCGTTTATTAATTCAGTTCTGTTTTTTGCCATCGTTTATTTTTTTTTAAATTGCGTATTCTGAACTATATTCAGTACTATCATAATCACTTAACTCGATTACATTTAAATTAAACTTGATATATCTAGTATTATCGTTTAATTCGGTTGTTTTGTCGTTAAAATTTGCTTGTAGCTGTCCAAAATCTAACGACCTGAATCGACTTAAAAAATTATCGGTTGTAATATTATTCTTATTGATATCTGTTTCATTAAAACTTACATCAAGCCTTAATCCTTCATTATTTTCAAGTGAATGAAAAACGCTAAATGAAAAAGGATAACCAAGCCAAATTATCGGTTCTTCCAGTTTATTGTTTATCTTTTCAATGTCGTTTAACTCCGCGTTGTATAAAATATAAATTGGGTCTTCATCAATCAATATAAAATTTTCTGTTTGATTCTCTCTCCAAACCTCTCTATACATTACTTTAAACCGATTGACTGAATTATTAACTAATCCTGACGTTTCAAGTATATCAGATCCTAAGTAATCAACTGGACTATTAACATTTATTATAACTTCTCCGCTTGCAGTTCCATCGTCTGGAATGGTTTCAGAAAATTGTTTAATTGCATTATTATCTACACTAACAAGTTTTGTCTCAACGAAGTAATCTTGTTTATAATTAATGTATCCAATTGCTGAATTCTCTATAAAATCGCCATCGACTAGAATCTCAGTATCTGGCGATGAATAGTTTATTGAAATGATTTTAAAAGAGTTATCATAAGTGTAAGTAGTTCCAGTTGCGTATAAATAAAGCCATTCACCAACGAATAAATCGCCTGTGTAATCACCTGAAAGTGTAATTAATATCTTATTATCAGCTCCACTCCCAACGCTAAACACGTTTAAATCTTCTCGTTTAAATTCTATATTTACATCGTCAAACCCTGCAAACATATTGTTTATTTTGCCCGAATTTGTCGTTACTGGATAACTAACTAAATTTATCATAACTCTTTATTTTCTTATGCGATATTTACAAAAATATCAACTGTGCAAATATACGAATTAGCTACATTAGTTAGTAATTCTTCACTAATTATTTGGTTTGTACGATAATCCTTTAAAACTGCGTGTACTGTTATAACGCTAGTTACGCTAGGAAAATCAGCATTTAATCTAGCTGTAACGGCTGTGGTTACTTCTGCAACTAAAGCCGTAAATGTCGTTAATTTACTTGCCGCCTCAACTGTGCTCTTCACTATCGAAATACTGATATTCTCATAATTCGGCTGTGTGCTAACTACTTCCGTGACAGTCGGCAGCGTGTAGCCTGTTGGAATTTTTGAAGCATTAACCGAAACTATTGTACCATTATTAACTATTGCCATAATTTTTTATTTTGAAATTTTTAACCTAAATCTAAATGCATCTAATGTACTTAAATTGTCGTTTATTCTAATTATAATTGAATCACCTTTAAATAACGTTATAGGAGTGCCCATATCTGACGTAATTGTCCATCTTCCAATGTATGCACCTGCTTTGTAGTTGCTCTGAAAGTCAAACATAGTCATTGAAATATCCATGTTCGTCCTCCATGTTTCAATAACTGTTTCAACTCCATTTTTAATGACAGCGACTTGAACGCCATTAATTAAAGCTGATAAGGCTCCAAATTGCGTGGGTTGAAAATCTTGGATTCCATCTTGTAGGTCTATAAACGAACGCTGCCATGTTTCAACTTCGTTTAAAGCTGTATAGCTGAAAACTACAGGTGTAACGCTTCCGTTTACGTTCATATCCTGACTTCCTGTGTTTAATAGATAAGGAGAGTTGTAGGCAGTTGCGAACTTAGTCGCAGATTTATTAATTGAGATAACAGGCTGAATCTTTGGAATAAACAAATTAGTTAAACTAATTGGATAGGTTGTATGGAATTCAATTCTTAGAGCGTTTAAATCTGAATTTTGAATGTTAAATTTTTGAGATGTTTTTTCTGTCGAATCTCCTGATCCATCAAACAAAACCGTTTCACTCATTCCTGACAGCAATCCAATAATTTTTACATTAGAAAAATTACCGCCCTCACTTGAACCGAGCCCGATAAAAAACGCTTGAACAGTTCGTTTAAAATGCACTAATACAGTCTTAGGGTTCAATTCTTCGTCTGCGTTTACTATTTCAGTGTGTAGGTTATCGAATAAGCTAAGTATATTTCCGCTAAAACCAACAATACTAGAACGTTCTATATCTATATCGGCAAAATGGACGCTGTCACTATCTACTTGCAAAGGATTTTGAACATCAATAGTGTTGTTGTAAGTGTCTGCTATTCTGTTTATTGATGCTTTTAAAGGAGAGCTATTACCTGAATCTATTAAGCTAGTTATATAAGTAATAAACTCAGCATTAGAAACAAATGCAGTATCATTTTCATCTAAGATATTGTCGTAGGTTCCTAGATTTATAGAGGTATTTTCTATTCCATCTCTTAAATAAAAAATTGAGCCTGAAACCCTAAAATCTAAGCTGTTTGAAGCAATTGCCTGAATGTCATTCGTTACTGTATCTAGTATAATAACGACACCGCCTTGTTTGTATATTTTTTTAGCCATTATAGTTTTAATTTTTGTTTGTATAGTTTTTTATACTTATCTAGTTTTTGCATCACTTCAAACTTAGCCGCTTTTGCTATTTTTTCATTTAAGACTTTTTTTAATAATTCAACCTTTTCAGATAGTTCAATCCCTTCTTTATTGTTTATAAAAATCTCAGTCCCAACTTTTGCTATTTTCGACTGAACTGCAAAAGCTATCTGAGTAGCTTCATCTGTATCCACTCCGAATTTAACCCTTGCCCACTCAATAAGCGGTTTAATTGGGGGGGGCTTTGATTGTGGTAAATGTCCACGTCCTGTATCCAAAAATTCGAGATAAAAAATACCAATACTTTGAATTTTATAAAAAGTTTGCGATTCTTCAACGTTAATACGTAAAGACCTTGAAGCCTCACCAGTCGCATTTATTTTTTTTGAATTAAGCGAGATTATTATAGACTCGTGAAAGGCTTCAATTTCTTGTACTATCGTTTGTTCTATATTCATTCTTTAGTTTCTTGAACTGCTTTTATTATGAACTTCGTTGTAATGATTGTAATATGCATTTTCATCTTGAAATTTCTTTCCGCAAACTTTACATAAAATTTCTTCTACTTCTTGTATTTCTGTTTCTTTATCCTTCGCATTTGCCACTTTATCAGTAAGTTCAGCAATGGTTTTCATTGCTGCAAGCGGAACATTTTGCAATATTGCCGTATTTAATATTTTTACTAAATTTTTGTGTTCCTGTTCTGTTAAAATAATTTCTTTCATATCTTTTACTTTTTTTTACAAATATACAAATTAATTTATTCGCTGTATTGAAATACTTAAACTAATTAATAAATTTTCAATCAGCTTATTTACTTGGTCTTCGTCAATGTATTCAAAATATATCCATACGCCTATGTGATTCTCAACGACTGGAAGTAAATTGCTTAATACAGTGTTAACAAGTTCGCTTTGACCATTCAACAGCAATTCAGTTACTTTAGAATGTTTTATAAAAAGTCTAGTCTTTCGTGTGTTTGAATCAATTGCATTGCCATTTCGGTCGATAGTGTGCCAAGCTTCGTTTATTACTGATAAGTTTTCATAATCTTCTTGAATTGCAGTTGTATCTACAATGTTAGGAATAAGATTAATTACAGGAATTTCAATAATCTTTTTAATTATTTCCCGACCGCCATTATTTGCAGCTTCTTCATTTTTCTTGACTAAATATTCAACTTGTGCATAAGTATTGTTAGCTACAATTGTAGCTTTTGAAAACGTTAGAACCGTATCAGTTAGGTTTTCTATTCCGTTATCGGTCAAATACTCAACTGTGTTTTTGTCTTTTAATTGTGCCATAATTTTTTTAATTAGTATGTGAAATCAAGAGTTATTGGTAGAGATTCATTCAAGGAATTAATTAAATATGTGTTGGAAGGAAACTGCACATCTAAGTAGTCGTACTGCTTATCTCTTAGACAGATACCTATAACAGAGCCTTTGTTTGCATTAATATAAGCTATCCCCGAAGCATTAAATATTAATTTATTTGTTTCTACTCCTTGATTGTTATTGTCTGAAAGAAGTGTTGTAAAATTGTCGTAATCCGCAAGTGTAGGGGTAGATGTTATTGTACTAGCAAGAGCAACTATATCTCTATCGCCTGAGTTTTTAGTGTAATTCAATTCGCAAGTCGTAATATCTTGGATAACACCTGTTAAGTCAAATAAAAATAATGCTCGTTGTAACTCAAAAGAAGTGCCTGCAAAATTAGATGTAATTGTCGTTGCAGGTCTAGGAATATCTGCGTCTGTTGCGTCTGTTGCGTTTCTTGCTTCACTCCATGTGACAGCATTCCGATACACTAATGTTTTATATTCGGAAAAATCAACAGACAAAACAGATTCGCTCGGTGTTGGTTTTTCCCCTCCAATTTTTTTATTTAGTTTTCCGTACATATCTTAAAAATTATCAACTGATACCCAAATATTAGTACTGTCTTCACTATGAAAAACTACTTTCGTTCTCTGCGATAAAGTAGTGCTAACGGCAACCGTAATCGTATCAGTTCCCGAACCAGTTTTACAACCCGAACCGCCGAATACTTTGCCTGCGTAAGTTATTGTAAGCGTTCGCGCTTCTGTTCCGCTCTGAGTGAAATATAAAGCAAATGATTGGTCTGTTTTTGTTAAGCCTGTTAAAGAAAAGCTAATCGCTGATGCTGATGCTGTAATTGAATAGTCAGTTTTTGCAACAAAATTCAAAGTATCACCACTTTCAACGCCTAATTTAGAATTCTTTTCTAATGCTGCAACTTGGTCGGATTTTCCATATAAAACACCTGATGCCTTAATATTTCCTGATACGTCTAGCTTTTCGGCTGGAGAATCAGTACCAATACCTACTTTCCCAGTATCTTTGATAATAAAAAAAGGGTTATTAAGAGAAGTGTTATACACTCCAAACGAAATATTGCCAGATATTCCGTTATCATTATAATCAGACCTTATGTAAATACCGCCTTGCGATTCTATTAGAAGATCATCTAGTGCTCCTCCACCTTCTCCAATACCATCTACAGACCTAATCTTGTTGGGGAAACTTCCTGCTGTAGTTCTAATACCTATCTCTCCTGCTATATCAAGTTTACTCGTTGGTAAAGAAACACCGACCCCAACATTACCACTTGCATAATTAATGCCACCTGTTACCGCTGTCCAGAAATTATTGATCGTTGGTTTATTTTCTAAGTTATTATAATTTAAATAATAAGAACCGTGTTCACCATCTAATAAATCTGCATCTAATCCTGAACCTACACCATCTACTGATTTAACTTTAGTAAGTACATCGTTAGCCGTATAACTAGCTGATGGTAAATATACAGTAATATCTACACTCCCGTCAGCTTTTAAAAATTGGTTAGCTGTGCCACCTGTTTTAATTATAGATGTAGCTTTAAGATTGAAATTACCTAAATCTACATTAGAATTTGCGTCAGAATACGGAACATAGTTTGCTGGAATAGTATTTAAAAATGTTAATTCTGCATTTGATAAATGATAATATTCGCCTGCAACTCCGCCCTGTTTGCCTCCAAAGGTGTTGTGATTAAGCGAACTTATAAATGCATTTAAATCTAGCTTCACAGCGTCTGTATTTCCGTTTTTGTCAAGTGCAATAAAGTAACCGCTTGACGATTCTGTCAGTGTTGCTAGGTCGTATATCCGTTTGATTGCTATTTCGTCTGCCATATTTTATGTATTAAAATTTTCCACTAAAACATTTCCTGAACCAACGCCAAACAGCCCAACGCTTCCAAAACTTAAATAATTATTCGTTTGTAGCAAAGTGTTATTTTTGTCCAGATAATTATTAAATGTTGGTTCTCTATACTTTAATTCAATTTGCCAGTTCCTTGAATTAACTTCTTTAATCGAATTATTTGAAATAAAAACAGGCGTAGGAAAAACTAGTGAACGGTTATCAATAGTAATTAATTCTAATATGTATCCGTTTCTATTTTTCCGAATTGCATCTAAAATGCTAGGTGTATCGTTGTTTATTCCGTAAATAAAAAAGCTAAAAGTATCCATGTACGATGGCTTATAGTTCTCAGAATAAGATATTTCTCGCTGCCATTTCGGTTGGTTTTTGGCTTCAACCACTACCGAACCTTTAGCGTGCACGATAAAATCCACGACATCTTCAATTGTAATATCTGGTCTGTTGTATCTAACAAACTTATTAACATATAGTGCTATCCTGTATATTCCTGCTATTTCAGCGCAATTATCATTCATAACTACAAATTAAATTATCAATTAAAGGCAAATTAAAGGTAGCATTAATGCCTGACATAGTAGAGTTGTTTTCTCTATATACAGGCTTTGAACTCCATTTCTTAGCTGCATTGTTGGGTAAGTAAACATCTGGTCGCATGATTATGTGCCAAAAAACAGTATTCATTAAATCAGTCATTTGCTTAATGAGATTCAAAGAATGTTCTTCTGAATTTTCTGAATAATCTGGACTGTCCCATTCGTCGATAGTTAAAAATTTAATGCGATACTGGGTCGTATTAATTAACTCAGCACCATGTGTAAACTCTACATTAGAACTAAATTCAGGGTGTATAATTATGTGCACCCCGTTCCAATTCAATGATTCCGATTCAGTTCTTCCTTCATTTAAGACGTGAATTGTTGCACTAGATTTTACTTTTATTAATGCATCTTTAATTAAATTGTATATTGTCATTTTTTATCAAAATTCAATACAGTTGCATAAGCATTTGCATTATTAATAACTTTTTTTATAAACTTCAATTCATCTAAGCTAAATTTAATTTTATTCAAATCGGCTTCAACGTCCAGAATTGCTTCTAACTCAGCATTATTGTACGAAGCCCTAATCTCTCCAAGTTCTTTTATTCGCTTATCTGTTCGTTCCTCTTCTTCAATTTCATCTAAAACAGATTGAATAAAATCAAAAATAGATGTAGAGTCCTCGTGATAGCCTCCAAACTCTACAATTAGTCTCCCAACTCCAAGTCTTAAATTGCAAGTGTGATACTTAGAATGTTGGGGGTTAGGATGTTGGTAATGTGTATCATCAACTATATCTACATTAAACTTTTCTCTAATAAGGTCTACGGCTTCAAAAATACAAGTGTGAGCCCCATCGTTAAATAAAATGGGCTTATTAAAAGCAAGCCTACTAAATAATATCCTTCTTTTTCCTTCAATTGTCATGTTGCTACTTTTTATCTGATGTTAATTTTTTCAATTTTCTCAAAACCCCTAAAACTGTATGATTATATGAAAGTGGAAACATTTCTACTATCTTAAACTCTAATTCTCCGTTGTCATTGAAACCTACCTTTATTAAGCGATCAAACAAGTAAAAATTTGTTTGCTTAATAGGACTTGATAAATTTAATATAATTGGTCTTGTGTCATACTTTTTTTCAAGTTTTTCGATAAAAATACGAAGTTCTTTTATGTCAAAAAAATAAATTAAATCATCTTTTTTAAAAAACTCCATTGCTATTTTTTTCTTTTCTTCTTTTTTCATATTGCTACTTTTTATTTATTAAATACTCGTTAAATTTAGCTTGAACATCAGCATTTATGATATTCATTGCTTGCGACAAATATACGTACTTATCATTAACATTCAAAGCTTCATCTATATTATTAGCGAAACCCTTTTCAATAATGTACTCAATGTCTGCCATTACTGAAAAGGGTTCTAATCTGTTTGCTGTTATTTCCTTTATTTTTGAATTATATTTTTTATCCACGCCAGTACTCGCATTATTAAGGACTTTCGCTCGTTCTTCGAGGTTTTCAAGTAATTGCTTAAAAAAAAAGCAGCAAAGGAAAGGATTTTGATGTAATTTTCTTCTAATAATTGCTCGTATCGCTCTGCGACTTCCTTGTAATCAAACGACGGAGTAAGTAATATAGCAAGTAGATAAATAGCTAATTCCTCTCTGCTCTCAGTTTGGGCTGCTTTTGCTTCAAAAAGAATCCTTACTCCTACTTTTTCAACATCAAAATCTTTTCTAGTTGAAACAAATAAGTCTCCTTTGATTAATATTTGAGCACTTTGATTGATTAGGAAATAATCAAACTGTTTGAGCTGTTGAACATAGTTATTGATTCGTTGTATTGTTATAAAACTTATACTTGAATTTGCAACTTCTGAATAGCTCAATCCGGACACGACACTAATATACTTCAATATAAAAAATTCGTTCTCATTTGCCTTTAAGCATTCCAAATATTGCCGACATGTTAAATTGTCGGCTGTTGGAATCTCTATGCTGTTTTTATTTATTTTTAGTCTCATTTACTTGTTTTATTTTTTTTGTTATTTCATTTAACAAAATAGTTAAATTGTCTCTAGCTTCTTTTTCTGTTTCTCCATAAGCCTCGAATTGAGAGATAAAAAAACCCATTCCAGTAGATGCTTCAATTTCTATTTTCGCTTCAAAGGATTGGAATTTCCCTTTGCCGTCATTTATTATTTCTATCTTCATTTACTTTACTTTATATTTTTTCAAAAACTTTTTCATAGCAATTTTATTGATAATTTCCAATTAATGTAAATTCTCATTACCACATTTTTTACATTTTTCATTTATAAGATTTGTTTCCGCATCATAATAAATATCTTCTTTAATCCCACCACATTTGCATTTTCTATCTACTAATCGTAAAATCCATTTTATAAGTTTCATGATAACATATTTTATGTTTTTAAAAATTATTTTCGATAAACTCATACTTTTCTTTTAATGCATTAATCAATTCAGGAACTTCATAAGTCATTAAATTAAAGAACTCATGTTGTAATGCATGATAATACAAGTGACCATGGTTGTAATTGTTTATAAAGTCGTAAACTTCTAATCTTGACTTGCATTTATCTAGCTCTTTAAAAAATTTATCTTTCATAATACTTATTTTCTTTATTAATGTTTACCTCTATCGTAATTTTCGGGAACTAAATAATTGCATCCGCTACAATAATGATTTCCTTTTGCTTCCCAATAAGTGCCTCCGAGATTACTATCAAATAATTCACCGCAATTATTACATCTTTCAATATTTGATGGTAATATTCTTAAATGTTCCTGTAAATACCATATAACGGTGTAAGCTTTTTTTTCTGTCAATTTAGGGGTGTCATGTTTAGATGTTTGAATTCCATCTACATTTTTACCTTGTAGGAATTGATAAAACTCTTTTATCCAGTCTTCTGTATTCCATTCTTTTCTATTTTCGTCTGATAAATGATTTTCATCTTTAAAATTTATTTTATCCATGATTTTGATTTAAAATTCATCTTTCATAATACTTATTTTTTACAAATTTACATTAAGCACACAAGCATGAATGCCTGCACCTGAGTCTGTATCTGGTGATATTTTTGTATTAATAATCTCCATTTTAGCTGTTAAATTACTCAAGTCTGAACTAACAATAACTACTTGAATATTTTTATTTTCAAATTTATTAAGCTCTGTGATTAATTCTCCTACTGTATAAATCCTTTTATTTTCCATATTACTTTATTTTTTATATTTTTTACAAAGTCTTCCGTCTTGTTTTTCATATCTTTTCTCAATAACTATACTAAGAGAAAGACTTATAATAGATTCAATACCGCACTCTACGCACTTAGTTTTAATACAACTTTCGTTTGCATTTATTACTAGTGTATGTTCTTTACCTCCACAAAATCCGCAATACAATTCATTCATTCCTTGTTTATTTCCCATAACGTTTATTTTTATACAAATTTACGTAAATAACTATTTAGAAACAATATAAATTATTTCGTTGTTTAAATGGGAAAAGTTATATGCAAAATGTAAACATATATGTTATGTGCAACATAAATCAGCACGATTCTTTACACAACCCATTACATCCGTGTTGGCATAGTTCGCCTGTCTTGTAACAAATATCAATACCTAAATTATCTTTAATCCATGCTTTTGAATCATTGTGTAAATCGGATTCGTCATGCATTACGTATTTGCAGAAATCCCTTAAATTATTTGCCGATCTTAAATTTGATTGCTTTTCGGTCAACATCAAAACCTTATCCTGCACCTCTTCAGTACGCTGTTCGTTAACAAGCTTATCGAAAGCCTCATCCAAACATTCTTCAAATCCTGCACCGCCGTTGTAGTACCGCAATTCATATTCAATAGCATCTCCTTTGGCCTCTGCTTTTATAATCTCTTCATCTGGTTCATGCCCTGAATTTTCTAATTGATAAAGAGTTTTTGTTTTTAAATGAAAGAAAAATTCTTTGTAAAACTCTTGAGACAAACACTCTAAAGCACTATCGTAATAGTCATCTACTTCCTTGCTTCTGCTTGAAAGTATTTCTTTTGCTTTTTCTTCGCTTTCTGTCAGGCCAATACATATTTTTTCTGCCGTTCCTTTGTAATGTACTATTTCGCTCATGATATAATTTGATTAAAGAATTAATAAAATAAAAAAAATACACATAACAGCGGTTTTGTAAACATTCCGCTGCGCTCCACGTTTCAAACCCGTGGTCGTTATGCACTATAAAATGATATTGGATACAAACGACCAAGAAAGTAACAAATCAACACCTTTGCCGATAACTCTAATATCTGTAAAATGTCCAATTTCAGGCACTATTAAAACTTCTACATTGTCGTAAAGTCTATCATAAAAGAATTTTACAGCATTTTTTAATTCTTGCTCTGATAAACTTCTTTCGCTTTTACAAGTTATTGTAAATAAAGTATTTTGATTGCTTTTTAAAACTACTTTTACTACATTTTTTTCATATTCCATTTTCTGATATTTTATAAATTAATTTATATTACAAATATACTTCTTAAATTCTTTAGAATCAATATAAATTACTTATAATCATAATTCTTGCGATAATAAGAAATTGCGTAGCGGTCGCAATCTGAAATGTCTTTAAATTTATCGGCAACTTGATTGTTGCTGTAATCGCCTGTTTGCTTTAATATTTCCCATGAATGATTTTCTCTCTCAATTCGTTCAGGGGCTGCATTCTCATCAATATAATGATTGTATAGCTTCAAAGTGTCATATCCTGTATTAACTGTATTAGAACCGCCCTCTTTTGATTTTGCAGGAATAACCCAAAGACCAACATTTTTCAATGTTGTAATTTTGTCCGTCCTTGCATTATCTGCCAAAATCATAACTCTATTACAATGAATTTTCATATAGTCGATTAAATCTTGGTCGCTTATGTAGCCTTTATAGATATGCAGTTTATGATAAACATTTCGAGTTGTTTTGTTTATGAAGTATTCCTTTAAAACAGTCTTACTTCCACCGTCGCACTCATCGCCAGCATTTCCACCAGCACCGCCAAAATCCAACGCCCAAATTTTGTAAAATTCAATATTAGGCAATTCACTATAATAAGAATAATATATTTTGTTTTCTCGTTCCTTTAATTCTTCAAACGATTGCGTATATTTCCAAACAAGTCCCTCTGACGGATTGCCCCACAGACCTAAACTGTATATATTATAATTGTTTAAATTAGTGTGTTTTAAACGTTCTATCCTATCAATGTATCTGTGGTCTATGTATCCGAATTGCGCTCCAGCTGGGTGTCCTGAGATAAAAAAATTATCTCTATACGTAGTACTGATATATGCAACCGTACCGCACTTCGATCGCTTAGAAAATGAATATTTGCTTAGCTTAGAATATTCTTCAACTTTTTTATTCTTAGATTTTATAAAATTCGGCAAATCAATAAACTCATAAGTATCTAAGAATTTAGTTTTAATCCAGTGATGGACTGATATCGGATTAAATGAACATATAAATTTCTTCCCTGTTAAATCTTCGCCTTTATCCTTTCCCCGAAGTGCCATCGGTACCTCTTCAAAGAATTCTAAAGTACTTCTATCTACTTCATCGTAATATATGTAATTTACCCCCTCAGACCCTTTTAATCTGTCCATGTTGTTGTTGTCCGAGCCGTCGACATTTATATATGCATCTTTATGAAACAAGTAAACTGGCGGATTTTTCGGCAGCCTACTAGGTAACTCAAGTTCAGGAAATATTTTTACAAACGGCTTTGCAAAATTAACAAATTGTTTAGCAATTGTTTTTGTAACGTCCTTGCCAACCTCTCTGAATGCGTGAGTCGTTTTACCTTCATTAATTAACTTTAAGTCTAAACATTGAGTAACAGCTACAGATTTACCCGACCCCCGCCCACCTTTCAGTACAATGTAAAACACTTTCGGATCTCGCATTGCCGCCTCAAGGTGGAAAAATAAAGGATTGAATAATTCCAGAGGAACTTTTACATTATTCGTTGAAGTCGCCATAATCTAGTTTTACCTCGTTTTTCGTTTCAACTTTTCCAGATAAATCTAAATAACTTTGAGAAAGTTTTTTTCTTTCGTCTTCTGTTCCGATTAGCTTGTATAAAGCTATCAAACTGCCTCCTCTGTCTTCTTCTAGTTTCTTTCTTAGTTCTACTTTCTTGTTTATCCTGTTTGCTTCTAAAAGCTCTTTTAAGGCGTCATATTCGTTGGAACCTATTGGAAAATTATCATAAAAATAATTCTTAGACACTGGTATAAAGGCGATAATGTCTTCAATAAAATACAAATTATTTTTCTTAATCGCTTCAATTGCTTGTTTATAAATAAGTTCTCTATCGTATGCCATATTAAAACCCTCCTTTTTGTTTGATTTTTTTTAAATCTTTTGAAATCATTTCAGTTTTCTTTGTATCATTACAAACTAAATGATAGCTTGTTTTATCTATTCCGATTAACTTGACCATATAAACGGAAAATTCTTTATTTGCACAAAGTAATAGAAATTTGCTATTGCCTTTGTAAAATTCGGTGTTGCTCATAAATTATTTATTTATTTAAAATTAAGTGAATCAAATAAACTTGGGCTTGAAATATCATTTTGTTTGTAAATATCCATTGCCACTTCAAAAATAGTTTTCCCGGCTTCATAATCAACTAAATTTCGAGCTATTTTATTAAGTCTTTGCTTTCCTTTATATTTAGTGAAATCGTAATCGTGAAATGTAGATAACTTCTTTATTTCATCACTAGCGCTACCTATAATTCCTTTGCCTTCTTTTCTTTCGTTTATATTTGTAGGCAAATTAAAATTAGTCCAATATAAATGGCGACCTCTTTTCTTAGCCGTGATTAATGGCTCGTAATAAGGTATTACGTTTTCAACAACATATTTACCTTTAAAATAATTTTCAAGAAAAATAATTTCTTCGTATAATTGCATATCCGGAAACACTGGTTTAGTTGCTTTTTCTCCATTTTTACAACCCCAGAATCTCGCTCGGCTGTGTGTTGGACATGGTGGACTTGTCCATATAAAATCATATCTATTATAATTGTCTTGTAAATATTGGTGAGCATCGGCAATAATTACAGTATCCTTAGGAAAACGCTCTTTATACAATTCTGCTAAAAATGGATCTAATTCTACGGCTGTAACATTTATTTTAATACCTGATGACTCCGCCACCTGGTCCCATTTGTACCTATTACCTCCTAAGCAAGCGTATAGATTTAATATATTGTATTCTTTCATAACGATTTATATAAATTAATTATTGTATTTTGTTTTGGTTTTCCTGCATCGCAAAAATCAATTATTGCATTGATGTTCAATTTTGCAGGCGCAAACATTTTAGGCAATGAAATATTATAATGTTTAGCCATCTCTTTTAATTTTGTACCGCTTTAGGTTTTAAATGTTCTTCGTTATCAATTAAGATACTTAGAGTTAAATAAACTATTTCAATCTGTAATTCTTTCATTTTTATTTTTGTTAATCATTATTCACTACAACACCAATAAACCACTTAAATGTAAGCATTTCATGCCTTGCAAGGAACTCAAGTTCATCTTTATCATAAAAATATAACTTAGCTTTTTGTGTTCTTTCCGTTCGTAATATGAGTTTATACATTATGTTACCTAGCAAGATATTAATATTATACCCCTTGCCGAACATTCCTTTTTCTTTGCCTATTCCAAAATATTTCATAATTAAAAGTTTAAATTATTTCGTTATGTAACGAAAAAAGTTATATACAAAACACAAACATATATGTTATGCACAACACAATTAAACTACTTCTGTTGCATTAATTCGAGTTGAGTTTGTTTAAGTGCTATTTCGTTTTTTAGTTTTTCAACTTCATTTTCATTCTCTGTTTGCAATAACTCTGTTTTCCTTTTAAGTAAATCGTCATTTAGATAAATATCCTGTATTCTTTTCAAATCCCAGTCAGTTAGCTTGGCTTTTGAAGCCTTATTTTTAATAACTTCGGTAATCTCATCATCCGTTTTATCAACTAAAACACCAACCTCTTTGTCAATACTCATACCGTAATCAGAACTATTTTCGTAAAGTCTTGACGTACTTATTGAAATATCTTCATCAGTTATCGAAAATCCAAAATTAATCTTAAATCCGTACTGGCCAGAACGCCAACCTTCCTTTTTTTTCAAATCAACAGGATTATAGTTTTCTACAACAGTTAACCGATTCGCAGTCATTAAAGCTTCTTTGTTTATTATCAGCTTTTTCAAGTCAGTTTCTGTTTTTTTAAGCGTTCTTATTTGCGCTGAAATTTGCGCATTTTCTAAACTTAATTTTCTATGTTTTTGCTCAGTTTCTTGAAGTATGTTTTTTGCTGCCAATATCTTAACATCAAACAAATGCTCGGGAGGCTTTGTAAATAATTCAGAAACTATTTTTTCTTCGCCTGTATCTTCGTACATCTCGCCCTCATAAGCATCATATTCAAATACTGGTGCAATTAAATATTTATTGTCGGTTATCTTTTCAATTAATTGAGCTTTTTGCCCATCTTTCAAATATACTGTATTGTCCATTGTTCTGTATTTTAATGATTTTCCCATTTTTTTAATATACTTTAAGTTGTTGCGTTATAGCTAAACTATTTCTTTCATTTTTTTTACGTCTCTCAACGTGATTGCCGTTCTTAATTTAACCGCCTCCCAGTATTCAATTAATAGTTCTTTTGCTTCAGCAAAACTATCGGCTTGTTGATAGTACTTATATGTATCTATCTTAAACCTTGAATTTAACGGCATTATAGATGCTTCATCAAAATCAATTGCATATTTCATATTTTTTTAAATTTTTATATTACAAATATACTCGCTCTATCGTTTAGAATCAATATAAATAGAGTGTTAGAACAATTTTAATTGTCTATCTTCGTAGTTCGTTATTAATATTTCAGTCCGTCTATTTTTCAAATTAATCCGCTCTCCGATTATAATGACGTTCAGGTTTCTTTTTTTTGCTTCTTGGATAACAAACTCATTATCAAACTCAGAAACTGCAAACTTGCAACCTGTGTTTATGTTTGCATTTAACAAGTCAGTAAAATATATTTTATTCCAATTTTGATTCTCATAGTTTGAGCCTGTGCCTAAGTAGGGAGGGTCGTTGTATATAAATGTTGTACTAACGTCTTCCCTATGTCTGAATGATATACTTTTTATGAATTTAACACAATCCGTATTATTGAATTGAACATCTTGTAGTAGTTCAAATGATTTATCAATCTTTTGAAAAAAAATTTTTTTTAAATTACTTCTTTTATAGCTTAAAGTATCCATTCTCCCTAAGTAAGTAAAATTACTTAAAAACAAAAATCGTAAAGCTTTTTTTACTGGCTCTGTTTCTTTGTTTTTCTTCCAGTAATTTAATAAATCTGAATGAATTGGCATCAAATAAACCGCTTCTTCAAGTTCTTTTTTTTGGTTCATTACTACTTGAAATAAATTGTAAACATCTGAATCCAAATCATTTACTATATTATATTTTGCAAGCGGTTTATTAAAAAACATTCCACCAGCTCCGAAAAAAGGTTCTATATACGCAATGTGCGCAGGGAAATATTCTTGTATTTTCATAGCTATTTTACTTTTGTTTCCCAATCTGCTTAGTATCATTTTTTATTTTCTCCTACTTGTTTTTTAAACGTTTCTGTTTTCTCCTTTAAAATGAATTATGTTGTATTGATGTTGAAAACGGTTATATAAATCGTCTGGAAGTAATTCTTTTAATTGCGTTGGAGTTAAAAGGCTTGTTATAATTGTATTTGCTTGACCAAATAACCAAATAGAATATCTATCATATAAAAATCGGATAAGAATATCTTTAATGTCATTACCGAAAAATTTTGTAAGTCCGTTGAATTTCAAATCGTCTAAAAAAATATTAAGCGGAGTTCCTTCAAATTTTTTTTCTTCGATGTTATATGTATATTTATTTATATTATTTTCGAGTTCGTAGGATGTTGCCATCATGTTTTGCTCAACTTTTTTAAAAAATCTTTTTTTTGCATTATGCCTTTTATAAAAAATATCGGTCATTATTTCACAAAGTGCATTTACTGTAGAACTCTTTCCTGAACCTTTAACGCCACACACAAATAAATCTTTATTTATATTTTGCGTTTCATTCGTTTTGTTATCGTTAAAAAATTCATTGTCATGAAAAAACCAACCCAGCATTAATCTCATTTCTTTTTTGTTTTGCTCAAATCGCCATTGTTTACCATTCGGTTCATTGGCATTTAACACCATTTTAAGAGTACTAGCGGCACTTTTAAAGTTATCCTCGTCTGTTATATCAAATATCTTATAAGAATGCCTTAAATAGGCTTTATTTAGATATTTCTTTAAATTATTCGATAAGTCTTTATTATCGATATTTTCTTCTATTTTTTCGTTTTTTTTATCTTTGTTTGCTACTGCATTTAATAAATTCTTACCATTCAAGTCTTTCATAGTCTTTTTCTGTATTTATGATTGGTTTGATAACTTCTTCTTGTTTCTTATTTTGATTATAGCTATTACTTTCCCAAAATGCCAATCTTTTTTTTAAATCGAATGTTTTTTGTTTCTCAAAGTGCATTTTTTCGGAATTATCATTTGCCTGAGTCCAGTAATTGCAGAAGTTCAAAATATTCTTTTCAGTCCAAAATTTTGAATCTTTTAATTCACTTACTAATTTTTTTACTTTTTCATTAAAATCATTTTCACGCTCAATTTTATTTTTCTCTTTACTTTCCTTTACTTTACTTTCCTTTACTTTAGGCGTGTTACGTACGTGTTCGTAACACGTTACATTATTTGTATCTATTTGTTTTTCACGCCATTCTGAAATTCTTTTTCTGTTTTTTTCTTTTTTTATTTGGTACTTTTCACTAAAGTTTAGCAGATTCTCATTGAAAACACAACCATTTCTTAATGAAAGTACATTGATTTCATACATAAAATGCAGTTGTTTTTCGAGTTTTTTTCTTATGTTTAGTTGCGTTTTTAGTACACTTTCTAATACTGGTTTTTCTTGTGCTGCCAGTTTTTCAAGTATTGTGTAAAATAAGCCTAAGCCTTCAAATCCGTACTTCATGTATATCATTGTAATCTTTTCATCATTGAAAGCATTTGAATCGTGTAGAAAGTACTTCATAGCTTTATTATTACATTTTATTACACTGGCTTACAAAATTGTTTGGATTATTTAATCGCTTACAGGCATTTAATATAATTTCTTCAATAAATTCTTTTGTTGTTTTATTACTCAAGAATGCAGCTAATTTTATTTTATTAAACTGTTCATCTGGAATGTCTATTGTTTTTCTTTTTTTCATAGTTATAATATTATTATATTACGCTTTTATTTAAAAAAGGGGACTTTCGCCCCCTACAGTCCTAGCAACATGAGCCGCTAAGGTAGTCATGTTTTAAACATTTACAAAATTAATTATTGCATCTATTAACATTCTCGGACTGTTACTAATGCAAATATCATGTATTAATACGGTGAAAAATAAAAGTGTATATACAACAAGCACGGACGCAATCCAGTTAATTATAAACATTGCTATTTTTTTCATATCCTCTTATTATTTGTTTTTTCAGGAATTCCAGTTTCAAATTAGCTTCATTTAAGCGTTCAGAAATTAAGTTTTGAGCGTCAAAATCGGGATAAATAACTACGTCAATAATACGTAAGTCGATGCCTTTTTCTTCGTTTAAAAACTTCTTATGAAACGAAATAAAACGAGCTTCTGACAATTCGGAAATAAGTAAACCCATTTGTATTTGATAAAAATATTTAGGTTCTAGTACCTTTAACAAAGCGCCTTTGTCTTTGACATTTGGGTTTAGTAATTGTGCAAATTTTGAGTGGCTTTTTTGAGTAAAAGGACATTTTATTTCTATTAAAAAATTGTTCTCAAAAGGGTGGAATACTACACCATCAAGCGAAACGCCGCAATTTGGATACTTTTCATTCGTAATGAATCCATATTCATAGATAGGTAGCCCGATCATATTTTCATAAATACCACGTGCGATTGGTTCGGTGTCGGTCCCGTGTTGCATTGCTTTGCTTGAAATTTCATCTAGTTCACCAGTGCAATACTCTCCAAATTTCTCAATTATAAGACTTTCGCCTGTTTTCCCTGGTCCTTTAGCTCCGCAAAGGTCGGAAACGTTTGAAGCTGAAAAAACACCTGCTTTTATTTTTTTCCATTCGTCCGACCCTTGAATTAGGTTCTCATAAATTTTTATTTCTTTATTAAATTTCATGCTGCTAAGTTTTAAAGGGGCGTGAACCCCTTTTATTATAAACAACCAAAAACAGACAATACACGCTTGTAAGTTTCTGATATTTCATTAATATTTATA
>Ga0307378_10001274_pt1 | contig 41336 bp, 70 predicted proteins | sample UN1MG_FD_202238 | JGI IMG/M metagenome (GOLD analysis project Ga0307378, IMG submission 202238) | Soil microbial communities from Risofladan, Vaasa, Finland - UN-1 | ecosystem: Environmental > Terrestrial > Soil > Coastal area > Acid sulfate soil | place: Finland: Risofladan, Vaasa | collected...
CAAGAACACCAGCTACCTGGTAACCTGGTCGTGCTGGTACGCCAGCCCGCTCCTCGAGTTCCAACTCGCCAGCCGGCAAACCAACACGAATGGGTCATGGGCGTTGACCTGGCTATTGGATCGGACTCTACAGCATGGACGAAGCAACTCTTGGGGAACTACGCGAACTCGCGGCCGACCTCGATGGCGGCCGCATTACAACGCTCCGTGACCGTTACCCCAATCGGCGGAAAGTCCGGCAAATCATGAGCCGCTACACCGACGCCATTTGGCTGTTCCCCTTTGGAGCAGCCCCCGACCTCCGTCATCCGGTGCAGGTCTTCCATAACGGCATGTCTGTCCTGATGGGCGACGAGGCCACCCTCGTCCGCGTTGGAAGCAAACATCCCCTCGTGGTTGTTGTCCTCGAGCCTCCCGGTCGTGAGGGCGATGCCGTGCAAGCCACCTATCACGCCAAACCCGAGGTGGGCCGCTGATGCTTCCCAAGTTCCTGTGGGGATACCGATGGGCCCGCCAACGCTTCGGCGGCAAGTGGGAACGATGGGAGGGCACTTGGCACCCCGTCGCCGATTGGTCTACACCCCAAGAAAAACCCGAGCTGTATGGCTCGGGCCTTCTCCCTGAACGGGAAGAGTGGTCGTGTCCGACCTTCTCCTGATGTACGCCGGTGCCGTAGTCCTATTGACCTTGGCAGCCGGCATCGAACATTGGTGGGATCAAAGGTCGTGAGGACGGACGGTGCTGCGACCGTTCTCTTTGCAACGACCGACGGCGGCCTCCAACATCTCGTGCACCTTGTTGGAAATGGCCTCCACGAGTTGACCATCACTGCGCATCCCGGCTTCCGAGACGACCGACTTGACCTTGGAACCGACGATGAGGATTTCTTGGGACTTGGGCATGGTTCCACTTATACCCACGACAGGGCTTGACTCTCACAGAAAGCCGCGCTACACCGGATTTCCGATGGCTACCCGTCTCCAACAGCAACAGACCTAGCCGACCCTGGTGATCCCGGGTCGGCACGAACGCGTGCACGCCCGGTGAGCCCAACAGCGATGTGAAGCCTCGACGTGTACGCGCCGAGGCTTTTTCCGTTTTGGGGTGTAGCTCAGTTGGTAGAGCAGCGGGTTCTGATTCCGCCGGTCGTAGGTTCGATCCCTACCGCCCCATCCAAGTTCTCTTGGGCGTAGCTCAGTTTTGAGCAGCGGGTTGATCCCGCCGGACGGACTTCGCCGTCCTATCGCCCATCTCCTTGGGGAGTAGGCAAGTGGTAAGCCACCGGTTTTTGGTACCGGCATGCGTGGGTTCGATCCCCACCTCCCCTACCACCTCAATGGGGCGAGACGGTTGCTGACGTTGGGCTTTGAACCCGACGGTCGTGAGTTCGACTCTCACCGCCCCATCCATTCAAGTTCTCCGCCGGCCGGCCGATGTGTTGAGCATGGAAGCCATGCGCCAAGCCGTCACCCTGATGATTCTCGCCGTGGAGCGCATGTCGACCTCGAGTAAATCGCCTCGAGTTCAAACCGATCCAGCACCCCTCACAGTCCTATCAAGAAGTAGAGACCCGTTGCCGCACCCGCGAGCAAGAGGACGATGAGAAGGACCGGATGGATCGTCCATCCGGGAAAATAAAAGAGATCGGCCACCCACCAAAAGAATCGTCGCATGCTCATCGGTCGTGCCTCGCGTCCCAAGCATCCTCCGCCTGGGCCTCCGCGGTGTCGTTGAATTCACGCTGACAGTCGGAGGCAAACTCACTCGCCGCAACCCCAAGGGACTCGGCTTCATCTTCCGTCAGAGGGTACGCGGTGCCCTCCGCGTCGTACCCCGTCGGGTCGTAGTCCACGGACTCGACCGAATCGGCTTTGCGCCACCCCTTGCGCACCGTGAGAAACACGGGAGTGGTGAGTTCAAGTTCGGTGCCGTCGGGCAGTTCTCGGTAGGTGTTGTGGGTCTTTTCCATCTCTCGGTTCCTTCTATCCTGCATCAACAATCTCGTCGCACGCTTTGACTACGGCCGCCACGTCGCGGGCTGTGCTCCCGGGGGCCGCCACGGCGAAGTCAACGACAACCGCACGAGCAACCCAACCTTTGCGAGTCTCTCGGTTCACGTAGTCCCACACCTGCGGGGTGTAGTGCGTGCGGGTCCGAGTAACAACCTCGCGGGCGATGGTCTGGATTTGCTTGGCGTCCATGATAGGCATTACCAACTATCCTGGGAAGGTATTCCCAGAGCGCCGGTCGATTTCTTGTCCCTCGAGTCAAAACAGATCCAGCACCCTAGCGACGATGCCACTGAAGCAGCGACGCACTCGCCCCATCGTCGGGGCCGTAGCAGCGGGCTTCGACGTTGAAGACTCCCTCACCACGAACCCAACCCACGACGCCGTTGCTCACCACCGGCACGAACCATCCGAGCTGTGCCGCATCTACCGTCGCGGCTACCGGGGTCACGTCGCAAGCACCGTCGATCAACGTGAAGCTCTTGCCGTCGTGCTCAGCCTCGCAGGCGCCATCATCGTCACAGTCGCCACCGTGGAACACGAACAGGTCGCCCACGACGAGGGTGAGTTGAGCCGCCGCCGTCAGAGGGTCGGCCGCGTGGAGATCAAGCACGTCGCAGGTCGCGTTCACTTGAAACACCGTGGCAGCCGTCACCGTCACGTCAGTTCGGTCAAAGACGCCTGCGGGAACCTGTGCCGTCCCCGTCAAGGTCAGCGCACCGGGGGCACCCACGTAGAAGGGTGCCTCCACAGCGGCATCCACCGTGAGCCGTGATTCCCCGCCGTCGAAGTCCCCGAGGTAGCACCCGGCCTCGTGGTCGGGACCATCAAGGTCGGTGGGGCTTCCACCGGTGAGGGTGAGCAGGGCGCCAAGTAGTAAACCGTTCATTTCATCCTCTGTACGGACAGACCGTAGATTTTACACCCGGCTCAGAATCTCCGGGGGACGAGGCAAGGGCCGTCGTCAGTGGGTTGGCAGTAGACCGGGGGCGTGTCCCCTTCGGTCATGTCGGGGAGCATCTCAGCAAGCACCCCCTCAGGGGACACCCCAAGCACGAAGCTCAGGGTGAGGACCGAAACACCGACACGACCCATGCCGTGCGCGGTGCGAAGCAAGTTCCAGATTCGGTCTCGGAGGGTCACGTTCATCGTCTCATAGGCACTACCCCTGCGGGCAGTTGGTCATTCCCATCCGATGCCGATTTCTGGGGCACCGACCAACGCCCCCAGAGCCTCCCCAGACGCCCCGGCCCCAGAACGGACTGTGACCACCCCCCTATCCCCCAAGCGCCTCTCGAGCCGCCGTAGGCCCCTGGCCACGCCAAACACCGCCGACCAGACGCCCCGGCCCTCCAAACCCCGAAAAGGCGCCCCGGGAGCCCCAGAAAAATCGACATCGGAGACCCTTTTTCTTCTCCCAAAGGGTTGTGCTTATGGCAAAAGTGTCTTATTGTGGTGGGGAGATGGAGACGAAACAGACCAGAGCCAACGTCAGCCGCGAATCGGTCCTCAAGGCCATGGGCGAGTTTGATCGCTTGGGCCGGGACGTGTTCCTGAGCAAGCACGGCTACCGTCGCAGCAACAGCTACAAGGTGACCCACGAAGGTCGCTGCTACGACAGCAAAGCCGTCTTGGGCGTCGCCTTCGGTTACGAGTACGGCTGCCCCTCCCTGCGCCCCTCGGAGTTTTCCGGTGGCGTTGAGCACTGCGCCAAGTTGTTCATGAAGTTGGGCTTCACCATGAAGCGCGACGACGAGACCTTGACCGAGAAAATGGTCAAAGGCGTTGCCCGCTTGGTACGCCGCGTTGGCAAAACCGTTGCCGGCATGGTCGCCGTCGTCACCACCTTGGTGGTCGGCTTGGTGTCCTGCAGCAAGAGCAAGTTGGACGAAGCCGCCCCCGCCCGGGAGCTGTACTCCCCGTCCTTCGTGTTCGACCGTAGCGCCCGCTACTGCGAAACCCACTGCGACGAATGGTTCGTCCTGTCCGCCAAGCATGGCTTGGTCGATCCCACCACCGTGGTCGCCCCCTACGACGAGACCTTGAGCGGTGCCCCCAAAGCCGTCCGCGACGAATGGGCCGAAGGCGTTCGCCAAGCCCTGCGCGACCGCTACGAAGGTCGCCCCGTCAAGTTCGTCTTGATGGCCGGTCGATCCTACAGCGGTGCCGTCGAAGGCTTGGACGCCGAGGTGGTTGAGCCCTTGAAGGGCATGGGCACCGGCTTCCGCCGTCAATGGTTGGCCGCCAACACCTAACCCCCACAGAGGGGCCCTCTCAAGGGGGTCCCTCTTTTCGTTCCTCGAGTAAACACGCGCTCCACAGAAAACGATCCAGCACCCCATGACACGCAAGACCGAAACACCCCCACAAGACGCCCCCGAAATGGAGACCGTGCATTGGCGCCTCCCCGTGCGCGTCGCTTCAGACAACGAAGGCGATTGGACTGCCCTCCGTGCGCACCTTGCTGCATGGGTAGACGCCGGGGCAACCCTTGAAGTTGAGGACCCCGATGCAACCCAACGCGTCTGCCTGCGGATGCCCTCTGCCATCGTAGAGGCGTTGGATAAGGTCGCCGCACAACTCACCAAGAAACACGGCAAGCGCTACACCGCAGGCTACGTCGCCCGCCTCGTGTGGGACGAGTGGGAAGCCACCGAGTAAGACGCCGAATTCAAAGGTGCCTCCCAGAGGGCCCCCTTCTACAGGGGGCCTTTTCTGTGCACGCCTCACCGTGAAAATCGACCACCGGCAACGGGGTTGAGTTTGCCGATCCTGTTCTGCAAAGGACCCCACCACACGCCCCTGCATTGGAGTCTCCTCCTCATGCCTCTCCCTACGTTGGAGTTCTCATTGGAGCAGCACACCACCCAAGCAACACACGCCCCACCAGGCTGAGCTCCACACGCCCGGCTCGAAGGGTGCCCTCTCACACGCCCATGCCCTCAGCGTCGAAGCAGCTCAACCACACGCCGAGGATTCTCCCACCCGCACAACATCACCACACGCCGTGGCACACCATCGCTGCACATGGCCTCTCGCCACACGCCCACCACAGTAGGAGCCACAGCATCGCAGCTCGCCCCTCGATGCCCACGCCTCAGACGGCACCCCACCACACGCCCACGCTGCACGCCCTGCCTCATCACCACACGCCGTGGCCACACACCACCACGCCACACGCCGTGGCCACGCCCCATCACCACGGCCATGCCCCACGCCTCACCACCGCACGGCCCCTCTGCCCACCACACCACGCCCCACCACGCAAGCGGCCACGGCCACCCCCCACCACAGCCCATGCGTGTGGTCAGATCGCAGATCGGCGGAACGACGAAATTTCCGTATAGAAAAATTGTGGCACCCGGGGCCCCTGGCACGAGAGCCGTATCTGACCTGTGTCAATTTTCCGATCGTCAATCTGAAACCGGGTTTCGATCCCGTTTTTCAAAGGCCGCAAACCCCATCAGGAGGTCATAGTCGTCCCTGCTCTGGCCAAGGCGCCGCAGCCAGGACTTCCCTCTTGCCCGTTCCTCCGGGGTCAACCCTTCAAGGGACGGGATTTCAGCCGTTTCCCCGTCCAGGTAGTCGAGACAGGCGGTCACGAAGCATGCGTATCGGTCCATGCCCTGTATGTCGTGGAACGGAGCCTCGATGAAAGCCTCTCCTGTGGATTTGTCCATTCCTACCCTGACGCGTAGCGAAGCCTCGGCTAACCTCCTTCCGTCAAAATAGTTGGGGGAGCGCGCGTCTATGGATTCTGAAAAGGGGGTTGGGCCCTCTGAAAGGCGACGGGCCTGCTCTCCGAGAAGAACAGACCCGCACACGACTGCCAGACCTCAGAGAGCGTCTGCCATCAAGGGGAAGGTCCCACAGGAGGGGGTCCAGCACAAGGCGGGGCCTTTTCTGTGGGGGATCAGTGTAGAGCGCGTCTGAAATAATGCTGGGGTACGCGCGCGCATGAGAAAGTGAAAAGGGGGTTGGGCTGCCCTGAAAGGCGTACAAGGGGCAGGAGATTCACGATGATTGATTTAGGACACGAGCTCACTCGCCGACTCGACACGGCCCTCAAGCTGGCAGAGCGTTGGGTTGCTGCCCGGGAGAAGGAAGCGGAAGCGGCTGAGAAGATGGCCGAGACGGATGAAGCGCGCCGGACGAGTGGGAGATAGCCATGGCGAAGGACCCAAACATCCTGAGAGTGTCTGAGGACGACATCAAGCGAGCAGTTCGGGAGATGCTCGAACGGGAGCAGCCTGAGGTTGCAGCTCGGATACGGCATCTGATGATGAAGGTCACCTTCGACGAACACAGCTACGTCCCTGTTGAGGTCAACGTCCACCTGAACCCGGAGGCAGCGGAGGAGCCTGAGATCGTGGTGTTGGAAGAAGACGTGGAGGGATTGGGCAAGGCGGGGGACGAGGTACGCATCACGAGTTCGGGAGCGGAGCGTGTTCCTGGGGATGCGCATCTGCCTCCGGTGAGTCCTGAGGTCAAAGCGGGGCTTCTGCGACGGATCAACGAGGACACCTGACGGGTAGGATGACTGTGCTCAGAACAAGGGGAACGAGTCGGGGTTTCTTCTTTTCACCTCGTGAGCCATACCCCCTGTGGCGGCCCCTGTCGGAATGCACAACTTGGGGGCCGGGATTCTCCGGTAGCTACTCGTTGCTCCGCTGCCTGAGCACTACTGGTCGGTGACGATCGCGTATTCGAGGGAGGGGTCGACGATGAAGGTCAGGCCCCATGCTGAGATGGAGGGACTGCGCTGGAGCTTGGCGATGATGTCTTGGGGTCCGATGATGGTCTTGGCTGGGACGTTGTGACGTTCGACCATGACGATGGCGTCAGCGACTCCTGCGATGTTGAGGGAGTGGATCTGGTACCGGTAGGCCATTTTCAATGTTACCGGGTATCGTGAAGGCCATGAACATTCGTCCGCTTGGAGCCCGAGTTGTTGTTCTACCGCTTGACGAGTCCAACGTGACTGCGGGTGGTCTCTACAAGCCTGAAACGTCGAAGGAGAAGTCGACGAGAGGGAAGGTCGTGGCTGTAGGCCCGAAGGTAGAGGACATCGTTGACGGTGACGAGGTGCTTTTCACGAAGTACGCCGGGACCGAGCTCGAGGTTCACAACGAGAAGTGCGTGGTCCTGAACATGGACGACATCATTGGTGTGCTCGAGGCTGACTAGGGGATGGGTCGCACGAGGAAGACTCAAGGGGACGTGCCGGCGGTTCGGAGCGTCCGCATCGAGGATGAGCTTCTTGAGAAGCTCAAGGAGGTTGCGGAGAGGTGGACGGAGAAGCAGGAGCCCGGGATGCCCCGGCTCAATCATCTCGACGTGTTGAGGACGGCGTGTTGGAGGTTGGTGGGTCAGGAGCTTGGAGATTGACGTAGCCGGTCCCTTTGCAAGGGGGACATGGATGGGAGGTGGTGCATTGGTCTTCGACTTCTCGTGGTGTGGAGACACTGCCTCCGATGAGTACGTGAAGGAGCCCTTCGCCGTGGCAGGTTGGGCATTTCATTTCGGAAGGATCGGAGCTGGGTCTTGGCGATTCCCACGGCCTTCTTTCGAGAGGATCTCATCGAGTTGAATCCAGACTTTCTTGTCGTACTCGGGGGAGGTTTTGGCTTGGCCCCAGGCTTTGTGGAAGAGGGTGGCGAGTTTGGAACCCATGGAGAAGTCGAGCATCGTGTTGGTTCTACCCTTCGGGAATGGTGTCGTGAAGTTTGGGGTAGAAGGAGGGCTATGGCACTCGTGACGCTCTACATCATCCTTGCGGTCTTCTTCCTTGTGTTTGGGGCGTTGAAGGTGCGGCTTGCGGCGCACAGCGGGGAGTTTTTGCAGTTGGTCCTTGCGGCGGTGTCGGTTGGGCTTGTGGCGCCGTGCATTTGGGGCGTCGTGGATCACTTCTCAGCGTGCAGTTGTGGAGGACCGGCCGAGGTGCCTCAGGCGGTGCAGTTGGAGGCTGAGTAGAGTAGGGCATGAAACTTCGAGCATGGGCACCGGAAGGTGAAGGTCTTCCGCGGGGGTATTCGCACCATCCGGGGGTATCGACGGGGCCGTACTGGGAGAAGGGGCACGTCGTGAAACAGCTTGTGGACGGGACGCAGTCTTATTCGACGAGGTGTGTGTGGCAGGCGGTGGGTCGAGATTCTGATCATGCGTTACAGCTCGCATGGCAGCACAGCGAGGGTGAGTCACTCGATGGAGCGCTCGACGTGTGGGATGCGGCCGAGCACGAGGATGACGTTGAGTTCGAGAACCGCGGCATGAACTACGGGTATCCGTTCCCCATTGCGCCTCAGTGGTAGTGGTCCCGTTTTTCGCGGGGTTGCGCGAACCACGTCGAAGGTTCTGAAAATTCGCGTGGGAAGCCCTTCGGGCTCCTATTGCATTTGGGTTTTGAGTTTTCCGATTGCGCCTACGGCCATGTCGAGGAGACGGCCTACCAGAGCTGGATCGGAATCAGCGGGGACGGCGACGGAGATGCGGCCATTTTCCCCGCAGTCAACGGAGACGACGAGGTCACCGTGGGTGAACACCGACTCTTCGTCTTCATCGGTTTCCTCCTCGGGGACCTCCGGGTCTTCGTCGTGGGACATGCAGACAGTCTAACCGTGTCCTCGCCGAAGGGCTCGTTTTCCAGTCGGTGTTGGAATAGGGATTTGTGTTTCACGGTAGGGTTCCGCGATGGCCCGACACAACGATGATGCGGTTTGGGAATTCTTCGCGGGGCTCGGCGGTCTGCTTTTCGTGATGTTGGTGGGCTCCTTGTTTCGGGGGTTCGTGTTGGCGAAGATGTGGTTGTGGTTCATCGTGCCGTTTGGGGTTGTGGAGTTGAGCGTTGTTCATGCGATTGGGTTGTCGCTGATCGTTTCGTTCTTGACGTTCCAGCAGGGTGCGGAGAAGAAGCAGGAAGAGCGGGCTTCGTTTGGTGAGAAGCTCGCTGCGGCTTTCATTGCGGGCAACCTGTACACGGCGGTGGTGTGGGGGCTCGGTGCCCTCGTTCACGCGTTCATGTAGAGTGGGATCATGGGCGACGAAGCACTGAGAGCCTCCGAGAGCGATTCTCAGCCGACGTGGCCCGTGACTGACCCGGAGAGGTTCCGACAGGCTGTGAGGGCGTCTGAGGGCTCTGTGAAGGCCGTGAGGACGTGGACGAGGCTCTACAGCGTGGAGAATGGGCGGGAGATGCCATTCATCCGGGTTTTCTACGCGGTTCGCGCCGAATCTGTGAAGGGATGGGGGACGTTCTCGTTCACGGAGAACTTGGCTGTGGAGGAGGGTACGGGGAGGATCGCCATGGGTGATGGGACGATGTGGGGGTGGCTTCGTGAAAATGCACGGGAACGGCTGTACGTGGACAAGACTCGGTCGGGCGCGCTCTAAGTTTCACGAAGTTGAGTACAAGGGGGGATGCCCTTTGGCTTTACCGTGAAGATCACGGAACCCGCGACGTATCGAGTGGTCCCTGAGGATCGTAAAGTTGGTGCGGGGATCAACGTGCCGTACTTGGCGAGCGACGCGAGGTTGCCTCCGAGTTCACGGATGGATCTTCGTGTTGGGGGGTGGGCCGAGTACGGAGAGGACGGCAAGCTCGACAGGGTTCGCGTACCCGAGGGTTGGAGGTTGGAGTCGTGGGATGACGTTGAGGAGTCGAGGAAGTTGACGTTCGACGAGGTGTTGAAGCGGTTGGGTTTGAGACGGCGATGACGCACGAAGTAACGCGCGAAGTAGCGGACCCTTTGATCCCGCCAGGGTACACGGTGACGTTCCACGAGATTCGCGGATACGACAGCGGGGACAAGTGGTTTGTGTGCAAGGGGCCCGGAGGTTGGAAGAAGAAGTGTGGGGAACGGAGAGAGGCCATCTTCGAGTGTGTGAGCCACGCGAAGTCGATGGAGCCGAGCGCGCCTGACGAGTTTGGGGACATGCCTTGCTACTTGTGCCGTGGGGTGGCGGACCAGTCGATGGACGCGGAGAGTTGCACGATCTGCGGTGGGAAGAATGAGCTCACGGTGAGCGAGATGGCGCAGACGTTCGATGGTCGAGTTCGTCTTGCGGCGATTGCCGGTCCGATGTTGAAGGACGGGGTGTGGCCGAAATGGATGAAGCAACTTGATCCTCAGACCCGCAGTTCGATGGAGACGCTTGCTCGAAACCCGTGCAAGGCGTGTGGGACGTGGTTGCTTGAGCCGGGGTGGGTGGGTTCCGCGTATTGCTCCAGACGGTGCTGCATTGACGACCACAAGGTCAGTCCGCACTACGCGAAGGTGATTTTGAAGAGCTACACGGAGGAGCACCTCCGCGAGCGCGAGGCCGCTATGTTGGCTATCGGTGAACCCTCTAAGTAGGTGGCCGAATTCACCAAAGGCACGCACCGGCGTTTCGACACTCAGGTCTCGACGATCGATTTCACGACGGTGGAGGATCGGGACCGGGTGTTTCGTTTGCTCGAGCTGTTTGAAAAGCTTGTGGAGGAAGCGGACAACGCGGGATACGCGATTGAGTTTTTAGGTGAGAAGGGGACGGAGGGGTTGAAGGTAGCTGTCCTGGATCTACCTCATGCGAAGGCATTGGCGTCGGTGCTGCGCGGGTCCCCGTCGGAGAGATCGGGTGTCATTCCGCTTGATCAGACATGGGACAGGGAGGACCTTCACGCGGTTGCAGCTCAGATGCGGGGGCTCAAAGAGAAGCTCCAGCGCAAGGAGGGGGACTAGGGTTGCGCGAGGATGCTCCTATGGTCACGCTGAGGGTGTGGGTAGTGAACGTACGATCCCGTGCCCCGAGTGCACACGGGATGGTGAACCAAGCACGGTGCGCGAGCATACGGCTGTCGCGATTGAGGCGATCAAGATGTTCCGTGCGGATGACGGCTTGATGCACTCACATCAGACGGGGCCGGTACACGCGGCCTACGAATGTTCTCGAGGACATCAATTTGAGGTTGACGAGATCATCCCGTGCCCGACCTGTGGATGGAGGACATCGCTTTGACGCAAGAGAATCTCGTAGGCAAATTCACCCGACGCAAAGACGGAGCTTGGACATCGAGCAATCGCCGGTGGAGGATCGTTCGGGCCTCGACGGGTCGGTACGATCTTCACGATCTCAAAAGGGACGAAGACGACACGTTGTTGATGATGGGGCTTGGTACGGTTGCGGCCTGCGAGGATGCGGCTCGAGGCGTTGAATGGGCAGACCGGGTTGAGAAGGACCCCTCCTTCGGGAAGCCTGTCGAGAAGAAGTCGAAGGAATAGTTTCACGGTCCTCTTGGGTAGAAGGGGGGCCATGCAAGACTACCACCATCGAGACTCCCCCTACCGCGCGTACGGCCTCCAGGTTCTTCGCGCCCGCACGCTTTCGTTGTCGTTCGACAACATGCTTCAGGGTTGCGTCGAGCTCGAGGGAGTGCGGGACCCGAAACGGGTGATGGAGCTGATGGGGATGGCGAGTGCTGAGGCCAACAAATTGGTCGGGGAAAAAGATGAGACGGACGAGCTTGTTGAGTTCATGGAGTCGGACGAGGGCCGGAAGATGCTTGCGTTGCAGGTCAAGGCCCAAGTAATCAAACTCAAGATGACGGCATGGGGCGTCGTGGACAGCGTGATCCGATGGATCGAGGAAGACGAGTTCGCGCCGACGGATGTTACGGCCCCGCTCACTCGCCAAGAGTTGACGACCAAGTTTGGGGAGACGATGGAGGAGTGGCTTGCACTTGATCGTCCCGAACTCATGTTCGCGGCTCGATGCCAGGACGCCAAGGACCGGCTCGATGGAACTCCGGTGCGTCATCTCAAGACAGTCGATTTTTGGGGCACCGCGCTAGTGCTGCTCAACGGTCATGGGCCAGCATGAGATTCAAAGTGCGCTGGAAGGTCCCCGCGTTGAAAGGGGACGAGTGGATTTACGGTGAAGTTGTGCACACCGATCTCGAGGACGCCAAGGATGACGCTCGAGACGTGGGAGGGTATGAGGGGGTGGGCCCCGTCCAGGTATTCCGGGACGAGGGCGACGCAGGGATCGTCGAGTGGGAGCTTGACGACTAGGTGCCCGTTTCTTGGGCGACCCTCATCTCGGCGTCGAGCATGATCTCGACTGCGCGGAGTTCTTTGCGGTCGGGCGCATGGCGTTGGTCAGAAGCCATGTGATCTCGAGTGGCCCGAACTGAGTTGAGAACGAGTTTGGCCTGTGTTTCGTTCAGCGACAGCACAACGGTTTTCATGTCTCGACTTGTACCTCAAGGGTGAAGTTCGTGGGAAGGCGGTGTTCGCGTACCCGGCAACGTGAAGCTTGCGCCAGGTGGCGTGCGTAGAATGGGGGAGATGCTGACGATGTTTTGGACAAAGCCCCACAAGGGGCCGGTGCAGACTTTGCGACTTACCCACAGCCCCCATCGCCGGGGTCTCGGGGTGTACGAAGACGAGGATGGGGTTCGGTGGGACGTGCGCGGTATCCGAGGGGAGCATGTGAACGCGCGTCGGATTGCGGACGCTCCCGGGTTCTACTCGACGGCCGGTTCTGTGGATAACTCCACGACGGGCACGGGGAGCATGCCCAATCCGATCCACGAATGGCTTCCGTACCGAGTAGAAGTTGTAGAGGGATGATGGCTGGACAGACAATTCTCGAACGTGACCTTGCGTGGCTTCGTGGTCTTCACGACGAGCTGTGGGAGGACAAGTGGCAGTCGAATCGATTCCGTGCGGGCTACGTGAAGGTCGAGCGCCCCCGTCGTTTGACAGATGCGGAGTGGACTCGTGTGCGCGCCATTCTCGAGGAGCACAGTCTCCCGGTGACGATGACGAACACGCGGTTCGGGTTCGGCGTCGGGATGATCATCATGGAGCCCGAGCGCGAGTGGATCTATCCTGGTGTCGAAGCCGAGTCGGCACCAGAGACGATCACGATGATCTCGCAGGAGCACTTACCGGAGTCCGAGTCAACCTTCGAGCATGACAGCCGGATCATGTTCGATGACGGGTGGAGATGCTTTGAGCCGTTGACTCATCGGGACGTGAACGTCGAGCGACTGCGGCGGTGCCAGCTCAAAGAGCCCGGGACCAAGGGCGACTACGCCTACTGAGTTTCGGGCAGCAGGAACAGCACCTGCCACATGTGACGGGGATCAGGGCCAACAGGCACGGCGCCGGTGTGGAGGACCATGTCTCCGGCCAAATCACGCAGGGGGCTAGGCCATTCAGCTTCCACGAGGGCGAACTGACGGCCCCGGTAGTGGATGACGTGGAACCCTTCAACGGGATCAGCGAGTTCGGAGGCCTCGATGAACTGTGAGACAATCTCAAGGACCTTCTCGGGAGGGGCCTCCAAGGGCTTGAATGTGGGTCTGGGGAGCCCCTCGGCGTCCGAAGCGGCGTTCAGCTTGGCTTTGAAGGCACCAATCTTTTCGGGCGCGACGGGGTAGAGCATCACCTATTGTACCCCTTCGGGTAGAACAAACAGAGTGACCACCCTTCCTCAGCCCAACATGCGTCCCATCCTTGAGGTCGAGGACAACGGCTGCTTCGACTGCCAGGGCGTCGAGTGCACGTACATGCTTCGCAACGAGGTGTGGAACGAGGCATGGCCGAACTACCTGAGCGACCGTGATGAACGTCGCACCAAGATCCAAGAGGAAGTCCTCGACGGTCTTGATCCCGACCTCGCTATCGCGGCCGACGAAGAGGAGCTCGCGTACAAGCTTGAGACCCACGGTCGTCTGTTCCTCTGTCTCTCTTGCGTGGAGAATCGCCTCGATCGCGCGCTGGTCGTGACCGACTTCCTCCCTTGGGAAGAGGCGCCGTGCAATCGGCTTCTGCTTCTGGGGTATCTGATGGGATCGAAGACATGACACCCCGAGAGTTACTTGCACTTGAGCCCGAGAGGGTGAGGCACGACATCTACTCGGCGCTCAACCACACTGAGGCCGACCACTACGACATCGAGCCAGAGACGGACGAGCGCATCGAGGTCAGGGAGTACAAGCACGTCGATTTCGACGGCACGCGCAACTGGTATCTGGGCTCCGTGTGGTTCGATGGGCGTCCTGTCCTGATCTTCCAAGAGGCCGGGCGCAAGCGGTCGGACCACTACGAGAAGTGGATCGTGGACGCCGACGCGTACTGGGATCTCGTCAAGTACTCGTACACGTTGCCCCGCACTGAGGACGCCCATCACCATCAGTTCACAACCGACCTCGACAAGGAGATGGGCGACGAACTCACCGCGTTCTACGGCTGCACTTTGGAGCAGATGAAAGAGTACAAACGGCGATGAGGTACACGCGAGACAAGCGACACAAGAAGTGGCCCGGGCAGCTCAGCAGTCGCGTCGGTGAGGACATGGACGTGACATTCGACCCGCAGTTCTGGGACCGCGAAGTCAACGTCGGGGACCGTCGCACGGTGTTCGTAGAGGTCGGCAAGGTCGCTGAGAAATTGGCCTTCGGTCGTGACGAGGACCCCGCCGACACTTACTACAGCCTGCGACTTGGGGAACTCCCAGACCAGAGGGACTACGAAGGGATGCTTGCCGGATGGGGCCCCATCGTGCATGCCGACGTGCTCGCTATGTACGAGCTCGCCAGCGATCCCACCAAACTCCAAGTTGAGATCCAAGTGACCGAGGTGCATGAGCCCACGCCCTCGGTCGATCCCTACGCGAAAGAAGAAAATGGCACTGAATCCTGAACAAGCGAGCGCGGTAGCACACCGCGGCAGTGGACTGTTGGTCTTGGCGGGAGCCGGGTCTGGAAAGACCCGAGTGATCACGGCACGCATCAAGGCGCTCGTGGATGAGGGTGTTCCTCCCTACCGCATCCTGGCGGTGACGTTCACGAACAAGGCCGCGAAGGAGATGCGGCACCGTCTCAGTCAGATGGGCGTCTCGGAGGACGTGTGGATCGGGACGTTCCATGCCACGGGTGTCCGAGTGCTTCGCATGTTCTGCGAGATGGTGGGTTACCAGAAGAACTTCACCATCTACGACGGCGATGCTCAGAAGGCTCTGATCAAGGCCCTGCTTGCGGACGTGGACACGCGGGGGAGGAAGGTCGCGGATGGTCTCGTCCTGCACTACATCTCGCAGTTCAAGAGCGCGGACAAGGGACCGGAGTGCGTCATGCACGAAGACTCCATCGTGTTCGGGGACACCATGCAGAAGATTGTGCGGGAGGTCTACGAACGCTACGAGGAAGCTCTCAAGCGTTCCAATGCGATGGACTTCGCAGACCTCTTGCTCAACACGGTCAGGATTCTCCGCAAGGCCAAGGGCACCCCGGCCGAGAAACTACTGACGAGGTTTCAGCACGTCATGGTGGACGAGTTTCAGGACACGAACAACATCCAGATGGAGATGGCCGATTTGTTCGGATCGAATGGTGAACTGTGCGTCGTGGGTGACGACGACCAGAGCATCTACGGATGGCGTGGTGCGAATCCCGACGGGATGATGGACTTCGCCAAGCGCCCTGGCGTTAAGCTCGTGAAGCTCGAGGAGAACTACCGCTGTACGGCGCCCATCCTCGACTGTGCGAACACGGTCATTGCCAAGAATAGGAAACGCTTGGGCAAGACACTGAGGGCCAACAAGGACGGCGAACTCGTCAAGGTCCACATGCTTGGGACGGAGCGCGACGAAGCTCGCCAGCTCGCTCTGAGCATCACGAAGCCTTTCGGGAACCACGCGGTCTTGTACCGCACCCACGCGCAGTCCAGGCCCATCGAGGAGGCCCTGAGGCGTGATGCCATCCCGTACACCATCGTCGGTGGTCTGCGCTTCTACGACCGCACAGAGGTCAAGGACGTGCTTGCGTACTTCCGGTTGGCGGTGAACCCGAAGGCCGACATCGACTTGCTTCGTGTGGCGAACAAGCCGGCACGAGGGATGGGGGGCAAGACGATGGGTGCCCTCAAAACGGCCGCGGCCAAGAAGGGCGTCACAATGTACGAGGCGCTCAAAGGGGCCGAGGATGACAAGGCGCAGGGGCTCTACAAGGTCATGTGCGACCTTGCGGATGCGCGACAGTCCTCGCTTGGGTTGCTTGAGTTCTTCGATGTGGTCCAGCGGGTCACCGGTTACAAGGCGGCGTTGATCAAGTCTGCGAAGGAATCGAAGTCGATTGCCGTGCGCGAGAAGGCGCAGTCACAGATCGAGAACGTCAACGAGCTCGCATCCGACGTTGCGACCTACGCCCTCGACAACCCCGGTGCCACGGTGGACAGCTACATTGAGCACGTTGCCCTGGTGTCTTCGTTCGACAAGGAGACGGGGCCCTCGGTGTCGTTGATGACGATCCACGCATCGAAAGGCCTGGAGTTCGAGCACATCCATCTCGTGGGGTTTGAGGAGGGGTTGTTGCCGCACGCCAACTCGGTGAAGGCGGCACAGGACCAAGGTAAGTGGCAGGAGATTGAGGAGGAGCGTCGTCTGACCTACGTGGCGATCACGAGGGCCAAAGCGAAGCTCGACATCACGATGGTGCGGATGCGGACGAAGGGTGGTCGCATGGACCGTGCCGTCCCTTCGAGGTTTTTCGATGAACTTCCCGAAGGGCGCTTCCGCAAACTCGGCTTCAAGGACAGTGACCTATGAATCGACCAACGATGATTTTCCTGTGCGCGTATGCAGTCGTCTTCGGAAGCTGCGAGAATGGCCGCGACCGTCACCTCGTCTGCAAGGACGGCAACGGCATCGTGGTCGTAGACACCACCGACCTCAACCATGAGCCGCGGCAGTACGAGGCAGCGTGGTCGTGGAACACGGTCAGCGATGACACGTACCACGAAGTCAGCGTGCCTCCGCACGCTTGTGTGTACGAGTCACGTCCGACTCCCAAGAAACCAGAAACGCCTCAGTACGCTGAGGCACCAGAGTAGGAACGACGATGAGCAGACGATGTGGATTCGAGCAAAGAGAGCAATCGCCCGGCTACTGGGACGACCCCCGGTGGAAGGAAGTGAAGCGTCTTCGGGACGAGGGCAAACAGGCGGAGGCCAACGGGCTGACGTTCCAGATCCGGGAGAGCTGGGGCGTCGATTAGGACTCCTTCTTGAGTCCCTTCCGTGGCCCCACTGGGAGTTCTGGCTTGAGCACGCCGACGTGACGCTCAGGGACCGCTGTAGGGGCTACAGAGACGAGGTGGCCCCACCGCTGCCCCGAGGCGCCTGCGCTCTCTGTGGGGCTCCTGAGGGTGTCAGATGCGATGCCGGATGGCACAGTTGACATCGTGAAACTCAAGATTAGAGTGGGTCGCTGATGGCGGCTGTAGCCACAACCATTGTGGAAACGTACTGGACGGTCGGGTCGAGTAAGGGAAGCCCCGGCCTTGGACGCATGAAACACTGCTCTGGGTGGAAGGCGAAAGCCGCGACACCACCTACCTCAGTGGGGATGTCCATCTGTTGAAAAGCAGACCCGCGGCCCCCGGGTGGGAACCCCAGGGGAGAGGGAAAAGTACGGGAGGTGGATTCAGCCCACCCGAGCGTCTTACTCGGGGACAGCCGCCGTCAATCTTTTTGCTTACCTGGGGTCACCATCGGTGACTTGGCGATGATCCTGACCCACGCGGTCATACCGAACGTCATGCTCGCGATTGCGCTGCCTCCGATGATCCATCCCCACCAACCGGCCGTGGCCATGGCGGTAATGGAGAGGGTGACGAGCAGGAGGTTCCTGAGTCCTCCGTGCTTCACATTGTGCATCACGAGGTAGGCGAAGCTCTCAGAGGTGACCACGAGATCTTGGCGCATGTTGCCGGTGCTCTTGAACCCGAACCTGTCCCCGGGCTGTCGTTGTGAACGGTCCTCAGTGTCGGGTTCTCCAAGGTCGTGCAGAGCTCGGCGCTTGGGGTCGCTGAGGACATCGTAGGCGCGCTGGATGTCTTGGAACTTCGCAGTGGCCTCAGGAGAGTTTCCGTGCTTGTCGGGGTGCTCCTCAAGGGTCCTCTTCCGGTACGCCTTCTTGATCTCATTGGCGCTTGCGTGGTCGTCGGTGATGCCGAGAATGCTGTAGTAGTTCTTCAAGGAAGAACCTCGTCGCGGGCGAGGTTGTAGACCTCTCCCTTGAGCTTCGCGCTCCGGTACATCACGTCAGTTCGCAGGGTGTAGCGCACGCCCGAGATGAGCGGAGCTGCGCCGTGCAAGATGTAGTGCGGGAAGATGACTGCGGTACCGGCCTTGGGCTTGAACTTCTCAGTGCCGCCGATCAGAGCCTCCCCGCCTTCGTACTCATCGTTGAGGTAGATGAGCACGGTGTAGAAGCTGATGGTGTCGTCGAGGATGTACGGCTGGTCTGCGTGCAGGGTGAACTGGTCCCCTGGCGTGTTGTAGCTGTACATGTGGAGTCGAGGGTTGCAGCCGACGGGTTCAAACCCTTCCTCACGGAACAGGTCAACCTTGTCATCGATCGAGGCGAAGAACCGGGCTGCTCGAGCCGCCTCTCCCATCATCGTGACGCGATCGTTGTTGCGAAACCGGTCATCGACTCGAAGGGTCTTCTTGAAGCCCTTGAACAGTTCGAGCGTGGCTTGGCAGTGATCGGGGCACAAGAAGCCCTCGAAGACGTGCACGTCGGTGACGTTTTGGGAAGGATAGAATCCCTCAATTTTGATCGTTCTGACGCTCATCACCATCCTCGTCTGTTATACCCGAGGGGTAGGGTGGGATCGTGAGAAGGGCGGAACTTCAACGTGAGATCGACAGCTACCGGCGGATGCGCTTGGCGCTGTCCTGGTCCGTACTGATCCACGCAGGCGCCCTTTTCACGATCTGGTGGCTTGTAGGCTAGGACAGGGATCACCGGCACTTGGAGCGCATCTGCGCTCTGAACGTGAAACTTGGGTACAGTCCGCGACCCCCTCAAAAGAGAGTAGAACCTCCGATGTCCGTCTTCGCAAATCTCGATGTCAGTGATCTCGACCCCGTCATGTTCTACGGACTCGTAGATTTGATGGGCACCGTGGATGGGGAGCTCATCGAGCTCTTGGATGATTACGACAAAAAGCTCTCTGGGTTCGTGACGGAACTCGATGGGCAGTCCAAGACCCTCGAGGATGCTTGCCGTCGCCTTTCTTTCGAGACAAGTCGTGTCACTCGTCGCAAAGGTGGCTTCCGGCAGGAGTTCGATGATGACGAGGACCGGGAAACCTTCGGAGGTCCGGCCAACTTCTTGTCTCTCGTGCTCGGCGCTGTGGGGGATGTTCGAGATGCAGCTCGTGCCATCCAATCGACTGCTGCCGGGTTGCGTCCTGGCAAGCCCGTCCTTCGCAAGAACCGGTTCACGGGTGAGGTCGAGGGCTACGAAGAACTCCAGCACATGGTCGCGGAGTTCCAACTCAACATGCCGATGCTCCGACGGTTCGCGGGGGCCGTCAATCAACTCGCGCATCTCAAGAGCCGCATCTTGACGATGATCCGAAGCGCGACGGATGGCACCGAAGCATACCGGCGTCGGCTCCAACACCGGCACGAGCGTGACGGGGTGGAGATTCACAAGAGTCCTGTCGCGACGGACGTGGCCCTTGCCATCTTCGAGAACATCGACAGCCATGGTGAGATCGAGCATGGGAAGAAACCCGATGAGCTTTCGGCGTATTCCATCCGCCGTGCCAACACGCTCACGGCGGGTGTGAGGCACGGGGTCGCCAAAGGCTTCATCGCCAGGCCCGAGGAGTTCATCAACTTCACGGTGGGCAATCTGAACGCGCTCTGGGATTTCGCCACCGATCTTGAGACCCTGTTCCACGGGGTGGTTAGCGGTGGTCGCAACCTGCTGCCTGAGATGCAGCGTCTTCGTGAAGCCTCCGACTCAGAGAAGATTGGTGCCTTGGCTCTGCTAGAGGACCTCGATCCGAACAAGGTGATCTACAAGGAGACCACGAAGATCCTGTCGCCTGAGGAACGGCACCAAAGGAACTTCACCAACGAGACCATCAAGCGCATCGTCAAGATGCTCGGAGACGACAAGGTGACGGACGACGCGATTGTCCGCTACGTCCTCGACCGCAAGGCCGAACTCCACAACTACTACAAGGACGAGAACTCCTTCTACGTCTGCAAGATCAGCCAAGGGAATCCCTTCCTCGGTGAGGCCCCTGGCGCCCTCACGGTCATCCCCGGCACGCGGCCGACCGTGAACCTGGACGAGATCTTCGGCTCGGGTTACGCGGACCTACGAGCGCACATCGGACACATCGAGCAGACGGCCAAGTGGCACGACATCTTCGTGGCCACGTCCCCTTCCAAGACGGCCGACAAGTCCAACGTCTTGATGATTGGTCCTCAGGGTTGCGGCAAGACGGAGGTTCTTCGTGGTGTCGGAGCGCATGATGATGCGGTGGGCATCTTCGCCGTCGGGTCGGATTTCAACACCTGCTGGTCGGGTGAAGCTGAGAAGAACCCGAAGCGCATGTTCGAGGCTGCGGTCAAGCTCCAGAAGGAGTCCGGCAAGCACGTCCACATCCTTCTCGATGAGGTCGATGACGTGCTTGCGGACGACGAGAAGGCATCTCGCAAGCACGTCAGCCTGCGCCTCCAGTTCCAGCAGCTCATGGACGGCGTGGTCCACTACTCTCGCATCAGCGTGTGGGGCTCGACCAACAACGTCGAACGCATCCCCATGCCGATGATCCGGCGCTTCTCCAAGGTCGCCATCGTCGGTGAGCTCAACCAAGCTGACCGCATCCAAACTCTGCGCCACTTCGTCGAACACATGCCCACGACCGACTACACGGACCAGGCGTGGGAGGCTCAAGCCACGAAGCTCACCGGGGCTACGGGGGATGTCCTCCGCAAGGTCGTGGACTTCGTGTGGCGCGGCAAGATCTCGGCGTTTGTCGAAGAGCAGCCCACTGAGGCTGAGGCTCTACGTCGATGGCTGAACCCGAACGGTGAGAAGTTCACGGTCTCGGGGTTCACGGCTGAGCGACGGGCTGAGTTCAAGAAGATCTTGGAGGAGCACGTCTCCATCACGCCAGCCGACATCGACCGGTCCATCGAGGTCCATCTCGACAACGTGGCCATCCATGGTGAGATCACGTCAGCCGTCGCCACTTACGAGGGCGCCCGCAAGTTCCTCGATTCGGTCCGGGAGGCTCGCGTTGGCTGACGAGTTCATCAAGGCTAAGGAAGTCACGTTTGAGCCCGACGGCCTCGAGATCCTCACGACGTGCGACAAGCTCTTCAAAGTGCCGTACAGCAAGCGCCTCAAACAGGCGACGAGGGCTCAACGACGAGATTGGAGACTCATCGCGGGCGGCATGGGCATCCACTGGCCTGAGATCGATGAGGATCTCAACGTGGACGAGCTGTACCGAGAGCATCTATCCGCGAACCCCTTGATGAGGAGTTGCCGGTTTTGCGGCGAACGGTCTCGGTGGGATGCCGAGACCTGTGAGAGTTGTGGGAAAGAACGGTGGAACGACCCAGACGACACCGCGCTGGGCAAAGCCTTGGGTGAGGCTGAACGGACGAACTACGAGATAGCTCGTGCACGGGTCAAGGTAGACCGTGCGTACGACAAATTGAAAGGCAACGATGACTGACAGGACACCGAAGAAAAGCCGACGAAAAGGCGTGTGGGAGCAGATTCAAGTGATCGAGGATCCTGACAGCCATATTGGCTTGGTCCTGTCCGAGCGTATCCGCGGCAAGTACGAGACCTCCATGCAGATCGTCCACATGGACGAGATGGGGCCGAACAAGCACATCCCGATGCAGATCGAGGGCTCCAAGCACAAACATCGAGACATCGTCTTCTCGCTTGTGACCCGAGCCGAAGAGATCCTTGAGGAGCGCCGGAAGGCGCATCTCGAGAACAAGAAGAAGGAGAAGGGTTAGTGGGACGCAGTCACCACTGTTACGAAATCCCATTCATGCTCTGGAGTACAGGGCGTGATGCGCAAGCGAAAGACCCCCGGCTTGAAGCAAGCTGGGAAGAACCCGAAGAAAACGAACATGAGGGCCCCGTCAACGGGTGGGAGCCCGGAGGCGAGGGGGACATTGTAGGAGAGACGGGGTGGACGAAGGGTGAACACTACGTTGAGGTCTGCTACGCCTGCCTCGTCACACGGTCACGGACCTACTATGCCGCGAAGGACCGTGCTTCTCTTGAAGCGTGGAAGCGAGACCACAAGATCGAAGGGCCGATCCTCGAGGACGAACACGTCGTCCACGACGGCTAGCCCTGCGGCAGCGGGGGCACGAGCCCCTGCGAACAGATCTCCATCATGTACGTGATGCGCGTGTACTCGCCTTCGCCCATGCCCAGCTCGTAGCCTTCCTTGAGGCCGACCCACTCTTCGATGTAGGAGCACCGGGCTGTGTCGAGAGGAGGGAGCCACTCGTCTGGGCCTCGAGCACCTTTGGATCGGTTCGTGGACTGCGAGCTCGCTTTGAGGTTGGAGAGGTCGTTGGCGAACAGCCGCTTCTCTTCGTAGCTCCACTGCCAGCCCCCCGACTCGTGAGCATCCTGGAGCGCGATGACGTGATCCACATCCACCTTGGAGGACTCAAGGATCTCACTGCCGTCGTAGGGGTCGATCCATTTGCCGGCCACGACCTTGCAGCCCCTCTCATCGAGGGTCACGTCCACTGAGCTGTCGCGGATGAGAACCTCCTGCCGGGTGTCCTGACAGTCTTTGTCTTCGTCGTTCCATCGACCCCAATCTTTGCGCTCGTACTCCGTGGGGGTCACGGGGGCCGTGCTTTCGGGGCACGGCTCGGGTGCCAGGGTGGGATCAGTGGCCAGAGAGCACCCTGCGAGAGGGAGCACGAGAACAAAGGCTAGGAGGCGCATCTCAGTACTTGTACTCCAATAGGGGTAAAACTAACGAGAAGCCAGAGCCATGAGGATTTTTCTAGTACGTCACGGGCAGTCGCAGGCAAACGCCGACTGGAACACCAACAAGACGGTGGCGGACCACGCCATCCCCCTTTCGGAGGAAGGACGCACGCAGCCGCGCACTGTCGGGAAGTTCCTGTCCGAGTGGTTCGAGGAGAACCTGATGCTGCGCCCGGGCCCCCTCACGGTGGAGGTTGGAGGTCAAACGCACACTCTCGAGGCGCCGTTGATGATCCCCCGTATCCGGTTGTGGCACAGCCCGTATCGACGAACCCGGGAGACGGCAGAGGGCATCGCCAGCACCTGTCGTTTTCGTTTCGACCACGAAGTCGAAGTCCTGGGCCCTACGCCTCAGCGGCGCAACACCACTCAGTTCGATGATGACGGCGGGTGGGAGCGGTACGACACCTCATGGTTCTTCGACCCCGCAGAAGCCGAGCCCGTCGCCCACGCGCGCGAACATCTGCTTCTGGCCGAGCAACAGTTCGGTGTGTTCGATGGCCTCAGTGATGGGGAACGCGAGAAGGAGTACGCGAGGGAGCAGGCGTACTACGAGAAGTGCAAGAAGTACGAGGGCAAGCTCTGGCCCAAGATGCCACTCGGGGAATCTCGCTTCGAGGTCTGCCAGCGTGTCCACCAGGCGTTCGGTTCGTTCCACCGGGACGCAGAGCGCCACGGCATCGAGAACATCGTGGTCGTGGGTCACGGCACGACCAACCGTGCCTTCGTGCAGATGTGGATGCACAAGCCGTGGGAGTGGATGCACCAAGAGCCCAACCCCAAGAACTGCTCCGTGCGCCTCATCGAGAACGGCGAGGACAAGGGCTACATCTTCAAGGGGTTCGAGAACCCTGACGGCTACAAGCACACCCCCAACGAGGCCAAGGAGGCCGGCGAGTAGTGCACCCACGGAAGCCGCCTACCCGAGAAGAAGCCGCCACCCACCTGAAAGAGGCTGCCGAGCGCCTCATCGAGATCGCTCAGATGCCGGTCAACCGACTCGTGCAGCATCAGGCGATGGCTCGAGCACACCGCGCTCTGGACGACTACCAAGACGCATCACAACGCGACAGGAAGACAGAACAAGATGGTAAATGACGGGCAAGAGTGGATTGATCAGATGTGGTACTCGGGCTACTGCAACGCGACCGTGGAGCACGCCGCGGGAACGCAGCTTGCCGGCGGCAGTCCACAGCGCATTGCGTGGATGGACCAGCACCTCCCAAGCTGCCTCGAGTGCCAATACGCCAACCACCTCAAAAATGGTGAGGCCCAGATCGCCCAAGACATCGGGTTCTTCGATGAGTTCATGCGTGGCGGGGATGTCACCACGCAGCCTAACTTCGGAGCGAAGATGGCCAAGTACCTCACGGATCAAATGCAGGCTGGCGTCATCAGCCCTGAGATGTTCGCGTGGATGGGGACCGTCCAAGACCGTCACGGTAAACCGTGGCCTGGTCGGGTCCAGTAGCTACGCGTCTTCTCGTTGGAGCAGCTCAGACCACTCTTTCATCACACGTTGACGCTCTGCGCCTCCGTGCTGCCAGAGTGTGCGGCGCTTGACTGTGGGATGGCCCTCACGCGAGTCGGGGTTCGTGTTGGGCACGTCGTCGCTCATGAACCGTTGCCAGAGCTTGCCGCGCTCCTCCATCGATAGGTCGTTTCGGCGACCCTTCCCCGTCGTTCCCTTGGCTTCTTCGGGGTCAACGGAGGTGCCATCGCTGTAGTCTCCCACGTTGACCGGGTCGAACATGGGAAGGATGGCGACCTTCTGCTCGGGGAACTCTCCGCGGCTGTTGGCGTAGCAGGCCTGGGCCGCGACCTCTGAGAACAGGGCTGGCCAGGTGTCTTTCGGAGCGAGTTTGCGGTGGAGGTTGTACGCCTTGATCTCGCCCTTGCGGGAGAAGTCGATGCCTTTGTCCGCGTTCATGATGTGCACGATGTAGTCGTGCACGGCGCGGAACTTGAGATTCTCCTCGTCACTGAAAACCGGATGGTCATTGTAGTCGCTGCTGATCTGCATGGTGCCGGTGTCCTTCACCTTCTTCACCATCTCCTCAGCGTTGTCGTAGGGCTGCCCTTCGACGTACTCGACCTTCACTCGTGACTGGATCTGGTCGTACATCTTGTCGATGTGCTGCGCGAGCTTGTCCCATCGCCACTTCTGGTCTTCCTGCATGGCCGGAAGATCGTCGTACTTCTCCGCGACCGTGTCGCAGAACTTCTTGTACTTCTTGAGCGTGAGCTTCGCGATGATCTCGCGCCTGACGGCGGCGCCAATGTAGCGCGTGCGAACGCCCTCTGTGATCGGGGAGACCATCTTCTCTATCGGTATCCGATAGAGGGGCTACCGTCCAGCCCCTGAAAGCCAGTTTTTGAGGTGCTCGGAGGTCAGGGGGCGTGAGAACAAGTAGCCCTGTGCGAAGTCGGCTCCGATCTTTTTCACGATGTCCCGTTGCGTCCCCGTCTCCACGCCCTCGACCACAGCGTACATTCCGAGCCCATGCGTGAGATCGACGATGGCTTTGACGGTGGACTGGTAGCGGTGATCTTGGATTTTCCGAATGAGGCTCATGTCGATCTTGACACCTTCGAGCGGCAGCATGACAAGGTGCGAAACGGAAGCGAAACCGGTGCCGAAGTCATCGAGATGGGCATGGACTCCCATCTTCCGTAGCTCTTTCAGGATGCCCACGACCTCGCGCTCATTCTCAACGATCGCGGTCTCGGTGATCTCGATGTTGATCATGCCGTTCGTCATGCCACGAGTGGCCTCACGGAATCGGGAAACGAAGTTGGAGTCGGCAAACTCCAGAGGCGACACGTTCACGCTCACGGCGATGCTTGTTTCTGGCCAGCTCCGCATGTCACGCACAACGTGCTTGAGCACGTACTCCCCAAGCTTCACAATCAAGCCCGTCTCTTCCGCGATGCCGACGAACTCGGGAGGAGGCACGGCCCCGTGCTTGGGGTGCATCCAGCGAATCAGGGCTTCGACCCCAACGGCGTGCCCAGTCTCGAGCGACACGATGGGTTGGTAGAGCAGTGTGATGTGGCCGCGCTCCAGGGCTTTCGGAAGGTCATGCTCCAGATCGAATCGACGCAGAGCTTCCTCGCGCATCTTGTCATCGAACACGACGATACGATCCCGACCTTCTTGCTTCGCCCGGTACATCGCGATGTCGGCATCGCGGATCATGGCCGAGTGGTCTTCGTAGTGAGCTCGGCCGTGCAGTACTCCGATACTTGCCGTGATGACCCGACGGCTCCCCCCGTTCAGGTCAAATGGATGTCGGAACGAACGCTGCAGGCCCTCCGCAACATCAAGGGCTTCTCGGTCACTCGTCTCGAGGACCACCACAAACTCGTCGCCCCCGTGACGCGCCACAATGCCTTTCTTACCCACGGCCAGGTTGAGGCGCCGTGCAGCCTCGAAGATGATCTCGTCACCGGTGAGATGTCCCAGACCGTCGTTGAGCGGCTTGAACCGATCGAGGTCAAGGTAGAGGATCGAGAACGAGTGGGCCGGATTGTTGTTGGCCGTCTCGAGATGTTGGTCGAGCAGTTGTTGGAGATGGGCTCGATTGTAGGCACCGGTGAGTTGGTCGTGTGTGGCAGCGTGGAGAATCTGCTGCTGCGCCATCTTCTCAGAGTGCACGTCAGTCATGGAGCCGGCTACGCGGCGTGGGTTCCCGTGAGCATCACGAACGGCAACACCGCGGACCCGTACCCATTGGTGGAGGGGGTTCCCAAGAATCTGACATTCGTGGGAAAGCACTTTTGTCTTCCCTGCCAAGTGTGCTTGAAACGCGGCGTCGAAACCCGGGAGGTCGTTTGGGAAAATTCGGGAGCGCCACGCGTTCAACGTGAGTGGGGAGTCCCCAGGGGGGAGTCCCAGAACTTCACGAAACCGTGCAGATCCGTGAAGGGTGCCTTCGGCTGAGTGCCAGTCCCAGATGCCATCCGTGGAGCCAGCGATGGCGACGGCGTACCGCTCTTGGGATTCCCACAAGGCCCGACGCTGTTTGCTGTGCTCGAGGGCGTAAAGGATGGCGCGTTCAAGAAGTCCAGGTACGTTTGTGGCTTCGTCTTTGGTGACGAGATCCGAAGCGCCCGCGGTCAGCGCCTCTTGGTCTGCGGTTTCTGGGTCCGCTCCGGTGAGCATGATGATGGGGGGGAGGTCGGGATGACCGTGAAGCTCGTGCAGGAGTTCGATCCCATTGCGCGCACCGAGCTGGTGGTCAAGAAGAACGATGTCGTATTCGCCTTCGGGGATCAGGCGCAGTGCCTCATCGTAGGTGGGTACGGTATCGACCTTGAAGCGTTTACGTGTTGCGTCACGTAGCGTGTCTTCGACAAGCATCGCGTCGTCTTCGTCGTCATCGACGACGAGCACGTAGACCGGACCCTCCATGTCAGACAGTCTACGACTGCGCTCCTGGCGGTCCAGTTCCACATTTCTTCTACGCGATCTTCGTGGGGACACCACACCTTTGAAGTCCGATAGGAAGACTCGGGTGCGTTCTTACCGGTCGTCGCGGTTATGAGTCTATACGTCTCCCTTTCGTAGAATGTTCGCGCACTCCCAAGACGTGACGATCGTGGTGGCCGAGGACGATCCAGACGATCGGCTGCTTGCGGAAGAAGCGTTGGAGCAAGCGGGTGTCACGAACACAGTGGAGTGGGTCAAGGACGGGGTGGAACTTCTCGACTGGCTCCGAGCGAATGACGAGGGGCGGGTGATTGTGCTGCTCGACATCAACATGCCCCGCATGGATGGTCACGAAGCACTTCAAAAGATCCGGGAGCGCGAACGCGGCTCGGTCGTCGTTGTCATGCTCACCACTTCTGCTCAAGAGGAAGACGTGATTCGTGGGTACGATCTCGGGGTGAACAGCTACCTTCGTAAGCCGCTCGATCCCGCCGACTTCACGACCCTTGCGCAGAGGTTCGGGAGCTACTGGCTCGGACAGAGCGAACTCCCCGGTCGATAGGGGCACTTGTGGCCGAGCTTTGCGAGCGCGACCGGAACCGCGTCAATTTCTTCAAGCTCTCGTTGGACATGCTCTGCATCTCCACACCTGAGGGGAAGTTCATAGACCTCAACCCCGCGTGGGAGCAGGTCCTCGGGCATTCGCGTGAAGCACTGTACTCGCGACCGTTCCTTGACTTCGTGCATCCCGACGACCGAGAACGAACGACGCAGGAGTTCGGGAAACTCCTTTCAGCCGCGGACTACACGACCGTCCAATTTGAGAACCGCTACATCTGCAAGGACGGCACTGTGAAGGACTTGCTGTGGATGGCTCAGCAAGACCCCGATCGAAAACTCGTCTACGCCATTGCCCGCGATGTCACTGAGCTCAACCGGGCCAGGGCCGAGCTTGAACGGTTTGCGTTCCATGCAGCCCACGACCTTCAAGAGCCGCTGCGAAAGATCGCAGCCTTTGGGGACCGCTTGGAGAAGTCGGTGCCTGACCTCGAGGCCAAGCCGAAGCAATATCTTGAACGGATGCTCGATGCTTCAAAGCGCATGAGCAAGTTGATCGCTGACCTGCTTGAGTATGCGAGGGTCTCCAAGGAGCCTGCTTTTGATGAGATCGATCTCAACGCTGTGGTAGCTGAGCTGCGCGAAGACATGGAGCTCGCCATCTCCACCGCAGGGGCCGAGGTTCGGGTTGAGGAACTCCCGACGGTGCGGGGCGACTGGACACGGATGCGCCAGCTCTTCCAAAACCTGATCGGCAATGCGATCAAGTTCCGCAAGCCAGACGTTCCCCTCGTGGTCGTCGTCCGTGGGAAGCAGTTTGAAAACGCGGTGGAGATCACCGTGCAAGACAACGGCATCGGCTTCGAGGAGAAGTACAAAGCGAAGATCTTCCAGGTCTTCCAACGGCTGCATGGCCGCGACGAGTACGACGGCACGGGCATCGGGCTCGCGGTCTGTGCCCGCATCGTCGAGCGCCACGGTGGCTTCCTCGATGCTCGTGGGGTCCTCGGTGAGGGCTCCGTCTTCGTCGTCACTTTGCCGGGGGCAAAGAAAGTTGAATCAGATGCTTGACTTAGCGTCAGAGCCGTCGTAGACCCTCCACTGGTGATTCTGATGACCGCGTACGCACAGACTGCACAGCTCCCAGCCGAGACCCTCGTGGTCGCCGGCCGACTGCTCGTGCCTGCGTACCGCCTGCGTCTACCGCTCAGGCCCGATGTCCTACGTCCATAACTGGACCACATACAAGGACATCGGGCGAGGGCGGACAAAGGGTTCGCCCTTCGTCGTTTAAGCCCCAGAACACGCCACATCGGGGCGTAGCTCAGCTTGGCTAGAGCGCCTGGTTTGGGACCAGGAAGTCGGAGGTTCGAATCCTCTCGCCCCGACCACAGGAAAAGTGCGTCGAGAAATCAAAGTTCACGATTCAAGAAAACAACATGCCCGCGTAGCTCAGTGGAAGAGCACACCGCTACGGACGGTGGGGTCGGAGGTTCGAATCCTTCCGTGGGTGCTACGGGAACGCCGCCTAAGAGCGAGGCGTGACAGATCGGAGAGACGGTCAAACATCGAGGTGTAGCGCAGCCTGGCAGCGCACCTGCTTCGGGAGCAGGGGGTCGGAAGTTCGAATCTTCTCACCTCGACCAAGTTCAAGAACGTCAACGCAGGAGATCAAACCAACCCCTATGGAGCATGCAGCCCGAGATGGAAGGGCACCCTAAAAACGATTGATGCAGGGTTCCAAAAGGAGGACCTGACTGGAAGCTCCTGAAAACGGACAGGTCCCATGGGGGATGCCGAAAGGAATTACGGAGTGAAAGGGCTACCCAGGGTTTGAGGCTCGGGTCGGTCTGCGACCAAGAAGTTATCGCAGGTGAAACGCGTTTTCCTAAGTGGGTTCAGGTTCCACGCCGGTTCGATTCCGGTCATGCTCCCCAAAAAACAAAGGACAAGACAATGGCAGACATCATCACATGGACGACACGGAGGTCACTTTATCCGAATCGTTGAGTGGGCCCGCGAGGGCACCCACGTCGAGGAGGTCGACAAGTTCCTGGCTGAGCAGAACGCAAAGTGCGAAGCAGGAGAGAAGGCCAACCCCACCCTCAAGAACCGACGACGGAAAGAACGACAACAAGAGAAGGCAGCTCGCAAGGCTGCCAAGAAAAAGCAACGGGATGTGGCGCAGTCTGGCTAGCGCATCGAGCTGGGGGCTCGAGGGTCGCAGGTTCAAATCCTGTCATCCCGACTATGAGAGAAGGATCTCAGGAGAGATCACAAGCACTTGGTATGGAACCACGAGGTCGCAGGTTCGAGTCCTGTCCCCTCCACCATTTATGGGGGGGTAGCTCAGTTGGCAGAGCGCGTAGCAACAATCATCCCTTCAACTCTCCTTCTCTCAGACTTGCCGATGTGGCGGAACTGGCATACGCGCTGGCCTAAGGAGCCAGTGGACTTCGGTCCTTGGAGGTTCGACCCCTCTCATCGGCACCACGCTCGAGTGGCGGAATTGGCATACGCAGTCGCCTCAGAAGCGGCCGCCCGAAAGGGATTGAGGGTTCGACTCCCTCCTCGAGCACTCATCTATCACGGTGAATCCGTGGCCGGCAGAACCCCCGGCGTTCCCCGAGCTGTGGCAGGCGAGCTCACGCCAAGGCGATGACGGGATCGATGGTCAAGCCACCGTGCCGGAATTGGTATACGGGCCCGGTTGAGAGCCGGGTGGGCGCAAGCCCATGAGGGTTCGAGTCCCTCCGGTGGCACCGAATTACTTGGGTATAACGTCTGAGCCCCCATGCGCGTCTGCAAGGTCTGCAAGGAAAAGAAGCCCGTTGAGGACTTCGCCACGTACACGAGAAAGGGAGAGAAGCTCCCTCTGAAAACGTGCAGAGACTGCTATCGCATCCAAGAGCGGGAACGTCAGCGCAAGTACATCGAAGAGAACCGAGAAGCGCACAACCGCCGGTCCCGGGAAAACAAGCGCAAGCGATACCAGGAGGACCCCGAGTTCCGAGAAGAGATGCGCAGACGCTCCCATCAGTACTACGAAGACAACAAGGAGGCGGCCCTTGAGAGCCGAAGATGCCGTTACCATGAGGAGAAGGACCAGTTCCGGCCTCAATTCACAGGCAGCACCTCTAGCTACGAAGACGAGCTCGAGGACCTGTTACAAGGACGGTAGGGTTCAGTCATGCGCGTCCTCATCTCCTCCGTCTGCAACTTCTGGCTCACTCGAGAAGCCGTAGAGCGTGCCCGAGAGCTTGACGCCGCTTGGGCTTCCCCTGACCACACGGCTTTGGTGGGGGAGCCTCAGCACTTCTCCTACGGCAGTGACGAAGGGGATGGCGAGTGGGAGAACCGATACGGGCTGTCCCCCTCGATCCCCCGCCACGACCCCGTCCTCCTCCAGCTCTACGACGAACTCGGCAATGGCATGAGCCCGGACCATGAAGTCGAGTGCCTCACCATCCCTGACGACGTGACCTACTTCGTCGGGAGCTACTGCGCCGAGTGGATCTCGGAGCAGCATCGGGAGTGGGGCGCCGGACAGGAGCCGGGGAGTCCGGCAGGATCACCCGCCTTCTCCGTTGACAGCAAATTCGTTCCTCACGGGGCTTGACTCTGCCACCGAGCTCGTCTACATCTACCCGTGCGTCCTTTTGGACGCCTCAGCGCAACAAGAGACCCGACCCATGAAAGGAGCCACGCAAATGTTCGCAACAAGCAACACTTATATGTGGCTCCGTGGGTTGAGCGGGCTCTTGGATAGCTAAATCTGAGTACCCCGCCAGCCCCCGGAGCGATTTTCATCGCATCCGGTTGAAGCCCTAGTGGCAGGGCGGCGTGGCTGTAACCCACGTACCAGAGGGTTCGACTCCTTCCAACCGGACTACGGATGGGTTCCCGAGTGGCCAAAGGGACCAGACTGTAAATCTGCTGCGTTCGCGCTTCGGAGGTTCGAATCCTCCCCCATCCACCGTTTCGAGTAGAAGGAAAGAGTTCAGGCTGACGGCTCGGAAAGACGAGTAGAAAGAAGAAGCAACAGTCCAATGTCTAAGCAACACCTCAACGTCGGAACCATCGGTCACGTCGACCATGGGAAGACCACTCTCACCGCCGCAATCACGAAGGTCTGCGCCGAACTCCACGGGGGCACCGCCAGTGCTTTCGAGGAGATCGACAACGCCAAGGAGGAGAAGGAGCGTGGCATCACGATCTCCGCCTCCCACGTCGAGTACGAGTCGGGGGAGCGGCACTACGCCCACATCGACTGCCCCGGCCACGCCGACTACATCAAGAACATGATCACGGGCGCGTCCCAGATGGATGGAGCGATCCTCTTGGTGGACGGCAGCCAAGGTCCTCAACAGCAAACTCGGGAGCACATCCTGCTCGCCAAGCAGGTGAACGTCAGCCAGATGGTTGTCTTCATCAACAAGTGCGACGTGGCTGACCTCGAGATGATCGAGCTGGTCGAGATGGAAGTCGGTGAGATGCTCGAGTCCCAAGGGTTCGAGGGGTCTCCTTTCATTCGCGGGTCTGCCCTCAAGGCGCTTGCGGGTGAGGACACTGACTGCATCGTGGCCCTGGTCAAGGCGATGGACGAGCACCTGACGATCCCCGAGCGGGACAAGACGGCTCCGTTCCAGATGCCCATCGAGGACACCTTCACCATCACCGGTCGCGGCACCGTCGTGTCTGGTCGCGTGGAGCGTGGCTCCCTCAAGGCTGGTGACGAAGTTGAGATTGTCGGTGGCGGGCAGTCCCGCAAGGTGGTCGTGACGGGTGTTCAAGCTTTCCGCAAGGACATCCCTGCCGCGGATGCGGGTCTCAACGTCGGTCTGCTCCTGCGTGGTGTGGACCGTGGTGAGGTCGAGCGCGGCATGGTCATCGCGGCCCCGGGCTCCATCAAGCCCCACGGAAGCGGCAAGGCCACGATTGTCACCCTCAGCGAGAAGGAGGGTGGTCGTCACACCTCGTTCGGCACTGGCTACAGCCCTCAGTTCTTCTTCGGCGCGTCGGACGTGACCGCCGTGATTGACGTGGGTGAAGTCGGATCGGTGACCCCCGGCGCGCAGGCCGAGATCACCTTCAACCTCAAAAAGCCCGTCGCCTGCGAACCCGGCATGCGTTTCGCCATCCGTGAGGGTGGCAAGACGGTCGGCGCCGGCGTCGTACTCGAGGTCAACCCCTAACCCAAAGCCCCGGTGGATGCCTGACCACTGGGGCTTTTTCGTTGAGGACTGTTGCTACTCCGAGAGGGGGCCTTCACCGGCCCCCTTTTTTTCGTCCAAGAGTTTGAGTTCGGTCGTGATGAGGCGATCGAGAATTTCCCACTCTTGCTCGACAGTTCGAGCCCGGATCTTGGCGACCCGAGGATGCAGTTTGAGCTCGTCGACCATGTCGAGCAGCCACATCTGATGTTCGTAGGACATTCCCACCTTTTTTCTACGCTCCATCAGAGGGATCACTAGAGGATCATCAGGGAAGCCTGTTTACGGGGCCCTGTGCCCTCACTGCTGGACGGCCGGTTCGTGATGCGTAAAAAGAGAGACCACGATGGCCAAAACACGCAAGAAAGAGATGCGGAAGAAGTTCCGCGATACGGTGTTTGCCCGGGATGGATACAAGTGCGTCGTGTGTGGGTTTGAGTCATCTCCAGAGCGCGCTGAACACGAGGTCGATGCCCACCACGTCACCCCCCGTGAAGACATGCCCAACGGAGGCTACGTCAAGGAGAACGGGGTCACGCTTTGCGATCCCGCCAAGCAGGGGAAGCCTGTCGCTCTCGGCTGTCATTGGCAGGCCGAGCAGGTGCTCCTACACATCTCTCAGGGATGGACGCGTGGGGTCGGGCTTCCCGAGCATCCAGACGACCACGGATACGCCTACTTACCGGAGGCGCTGTACAAGGCCATCGGTTCAAGCCACGAGGAAGCCGTCAAGGCATCGGAGTTTTTGAAATGACCACCCCCAAGATCCAAGTCTACTTCGCTGGTCTCACCGGCCCCGACGCTTCGGGCGGTGAGATGGCCATCTCCTTCACGCTCCTGGTCAACGGCAAACCTGTGGTCGCCTCGGCTCAGTACGTTCCAGCTCACGTCGATGGCTCGTGGCACACGGCCACTTACCTCGCGCTCGAGTACGCAGTCCGTCAGTGCCACGCGCATCTCGGAGCATCCCCTCAGTTCCTGACGGACAACCAGATGGTCTCCAGGCAGATGGCGGGCATTTGGAAAGCCAAGGATGGTCACTACTGGAAGTCGCGGGAGAACGCGATCCGCTGGATGGAGCGGTCGCTGCCTGCCGGGTGCACCCCCAAGTTTGAGTGCATCGCTCGAGACAAGAATCTCGCGGTGCCCTCGGGCGAGGACATTTTCAAGATCTACACCGTGAAGCCTTGGTCTTACAAGCACGAGAAGCAGAAGAAGCTCGACAAGACAGCCGCGGAGGCGATGCTGTTCGTCTTCATGGACGGGACAGTCACCACGGGCATCGAGACGACTTGGAGCGATCTCAAAGAGCACGCGCGCACTGAGACTGTGCAGTTCAGGATCGCTTTCGACGAGAACGGAAACGTGTTCCACCTCGGACCCGACATGTTCAAGGGCAGTTTCCGACTCTGTTGGACGACTCCTGTCGAGCGCAACGGAGGGAAGTTCATGGACCATCGCGTGCGCTCCAACGAGCCCGACGACTTCTTGTCGCGCATTGGCTCGCTCGTGAAGATCAAGGCTCCAGAAGAGTTCGCTCAGAACGTCAGCGGATGAGGAGGCTCGTTCATTGGCTGGCGAAGAGATGCCCGCTACGCGTCATCTACTGTGATGGGGGCGAATACCTGAGGCGGCACTACGTCTTCGGGGACGATGGGGCGCTTGACCATTGGCCCGAAGGCACGAAAGCGAGACTCAGGTGGCTTCCGTTTGCGGTTTACTTGCACGAGTTCGTTCAGCCCGACCAGGACCGAGACCTGCACAACCACCCTTGGCACACTTCCTTCTCGCTCGTGCTCGTGGGGGGCTACGACGAAGAACGCTTCGTTGGAGATGGGATCGGGGTTCGGAGCCTCAGGCCTGGCCGGGTGAACATAATCCGGCGCGATGACTACCACCGCGTTGTTCGACTGCGGGAGCCCACCGCATGGACGCTGTTCGTCTCTGGCAAGTACGTGGGGAACTGGGGGTTCAAAGACCGTGAAACTCGGGAGTACATTGGCTGGCGCAAATACCTGCAAGCCCAAGGACGACTGTAGACCCATGGCCATCCTCAAAGCTGACGGAACCCCCCTACATCCTGAGGAGGTCGAGAACTGCGACCACGGGGTCTCCTTCGACCTGGAGGAGGCCGAGCGGGTGCTCGGGGAGTGGAGCCCTCAGACTCCCGAGGAGTTCGTCATGGGCAACCCAGCGGCCTCTGAGGTCCGTAAACGATGGCCCCGGCTCGACGGAACCTGTCCGAAGGGCTGTGGCTTCGTGGGTATCGCTTACGCGAGCCACGAGCACTACACCAAGGGTGACTGGTAGCGCGCTTGACACTGACCCAGAGCTTCGCTAAACCTTCCCCTGACCGAAAGGTCTCAAGCCCATGCGTCTGAAGCCCACATGCCGATTGCTGAATCCTGGCTGCGAAAAGCAGCCAAGAACAACGATCAGTATAGCCGCTTGACGGGGGATCTCCTGACTCCCCGCCAAGCGCGAAAGGGAGTCAGACGTGAGCAACAAAGACAAGACGAAGCGGGAGCGATTGCTTGCCCGCAGGGAAGCCGCGGAGAACCGCGCGACTGCCAAACGCCAGAAGCGAGCCTGGAAGGGTCAGCAACGAGTGCAACGGGACGAGATCGTCGTCGTGGCCCTCGAGAAGTACGAGTCGGTCGAGCAGAAGTTCGGTCAGCTTGAACTCCACGAGGGTCTCAAGAAGGCGATCATCGGCCGAGCTCGGAAACTGATCGATGAGCGGTTCAAGCACGGCCTCAAGTACCTCTCGGACCAAGCGAAGGATTGGGTCCGTGGTCTCGAGGATTGGAAGCCCAAGGGCAAGAGCGCGAACTCGCAGTTCCGCAGCCTGTGCAAGCACCTGTTCGTGAAATACACGATGCCCGAGTTCATGTACTCGGTGTTCCTCGAGGAGACGGAGAGCGTGCGTCAACAGGGCCTGCGCCTGTTCAAGTACCTCGGGACAGGCGGGAGCCTCTACAAGCTCGTGAAGGAGGGGAAGTTCCCCGTACCGCTCACGAAGCGCATGTGCCACGTCTTCATGGAATCGACCGTGAAGCTCGGATTCTTCGAGGCCGTCCGTCACGCTCAGGTTCTCGTGTACGGCGGGGACCGGCGCGTGGCTGAGGCGGTCTGTGGGACCGGCCAGCTCGGCTACGAGTTCAAGACGGATAGGTTCCGAATCAACGAGGGACCTTGGGAGACCGAAGAGAACTTCTGGGCCACCGTGATCCAGTGGACTTGCAACCAAGCCATGCTTGAGCCCGGGCAGTACGGCCCCATCTACGATTGGATCGGTCGCGCGTACCACGACAACAAGTCGTTCTCCATGAAGGGACGCACCGGGCTTTCGGTTCTGCGTGCAGTCGAGGAGTGGCACGGGGCTCTGGCCAAGGAGCGTCAGATCCACGGCCACAAATACGTTCCCTCAGGACTCCAGCCTCTCTTCTACGAGCGCAAGGTTCGTCTTCCTTCGGGGGGCCATCACATCGAGAAGAACTGCATCCTCGAGATCGGGACTTCCAAGGAACTCGCAGCGGAAGGTCGCGCTTTGAAGCACTGCGTCTACAGCTACTCGTGGTCGATCCAACGCGGCCAGGTATCGATCTGGTCGTACCGCACCGACGGTACGCGTTGCATGACCATCGAGGTTCGCAACAAGGAGCGCCGGGTCGTCCAGATTCGGGGAAAGAACAACCGTCCTCCGACGCAGTCCGAGATGGCGCAGGTCGATCGGTGGGTCAAAGACAACAACTTGTCGAAGGCATCCTGGCTCCCCGTGCGATAGCGCGGGTAGGGTCAGGAGGTGACGCGCTACTGTCGCTACTGCCGCACGCACAAGCCCCACGACGTGTTCGTCGAACTCAACCTGTGTCGAGCCTGCGGAACAAAAGGGCACGGGCGCAGGAGCGTCGTCGTGAGCCTCAAAGGATGGAGCATGGGGGAATCCCGGCTTCCAGAGATGACAGTGCCCACTCCCAAGGAGCTCGCCCGGGGTTACCAAGGAGAACTGTGGATGGCGGTGAAAGGGGACTGGAAGCTCGAGGTATGTTGGCGAGGGGACCACGCCAAGTTCAATTGCCAGGCAGTGCGCCTCAGCGCTCCTGAGAATCCGATGGAGTCTCGGGCCTTCGACTATCCCCACGAGGTCATCGACTGGATCGGCATTTGGGGCGCCCAGCTCGCCCGGGCTCGTTAGCTGTACCCGTCTTTGGCCCAACCCCCACCTTTGAGTTGGAAGTTGGACCTCCCGAGCGTTCGCTCGAGCGTCTCTTCCTCCCCGCACTTTGGGCACGGGGAAGGGGGAGGGTCATCCATTTTCTGGATTTCCTCGACCTCAGCCTTGCACTTCTGGCAGCGGTAGGTATAGATAGGCATACCGATGGAACTCTACCGACGTTACGACACGCGATTGCGTAGCTCCTTACTTTCGTAAGTGAGCGAGACGTACTCGTGCGCGCGTAGCCCAATTGGTAGAGGCACTGGCTTCAAACCCCAGGTGTTGTCGGTTCGAGTCCGACCGCGCGTACCACCTGCCCTGGTGGTGGAACTGGTAGACACGGCTGACTTAAAATCGGCTGCTTCGGCGTAGGGGTTCAACTCCCCTCTAGGGCACCAAGTTTTCGCAAAGGGCCACTCTTGGCTCGGACATCGCGAGTGCTCCCTCGTTTTGTCGGTTGCGTGGTTATCGGAGTCTCTTCTTGGAGAGACGTGTCCGAACGCAGAAAACACGAACGATGGGATGGGAACATCCTCATCGACCTTGAAGACCCGAGCGGTCTCATCTTTGAAGCGGTTGGCCTCAACCTGAGTTCAGGAGGGCTGTGTCTCATCTTCCCAGACGCGCCGGCTCCTTGCGTGGCTGCGGAGTACAACATCTCCTTCCAGCTACCTACGCTCACGGCAAAGGTCGAGAACGTCATTGAAATCCGGTGGGTGGACACCATCCGCACGAAACTCTGCGGGGCGGCGTTCATCCACGGACTGCGTGCGATCGAGGTCTACACGCTGCAAGAGCTGCTCGCGCTCGAGCGAGGATAGTTCTTCTACAGGGATTTCGTGCGGGCCAGGAAGCGATCCATGGCGGCTTCTTGGTCCTCCGTGGTCCCTCGAGAGTCATAGGGCTCAGGCTCAACCTTGAGTTTCTCGTGCACGGTGTAGCCGAACTCGGGGAACATGAAGTCGCCTTCGCGCCGCGAACAGAACAGGCCGTCCTGCATCACGAACTCGCGTGCCGTGTTGAGCTGCTTGTACTCGACCTTTGCCACGTTTGTCGGGAAGTTCGACACGTAGGCGGGGCCTTGAGGGGGCACTCGGAACAGCTCGGAGAACCACCCCGAGACTTCGGTTTGGCTTCCTGAACCGCATCGCTCAAGCTTGAACATGTTCTGCCACCACTGAGCGTCCTCGCGGTTGTTGTGACAGCCAGCCAGGATTTCCCCCACCCGATCGACCCAGTGCCCCGCGGCCTTGAACAGGGGTTTGAGCTTGCTCCACTGCGCACTGAGACGCTGCCAGTCGTCTTCGCTGCCCTGGATGCTGATCGCCGGAAAAGCACACGCGAGCATCGAGTAGTTGTAGTACGGCGAGCACAGGTCGCAGAAGGACGCGTACATGGCGTGCCGAGCCGCGCTCGTTGTGGTCGAGAACTCGGGCATGAAGAGCGTGGATTCCGTGGGGACGTGCTGTCTCAGCGCCCCGACGAGCTGGTTGAGAGGCATGACCTCGGGCTCCTGCGTGACGACCACGATGTCTTTCTTCTCATGGCTGTCGGTGAACAGGTGCCGGTAGGTTTCGACTCCGTCCTTCACAACGCCTACGAGCTCGGAGAGCACGGTGAACCACAGGATGTCGGGAGTGACCACGATGCCGAGATGGGCGCCCCAACACTTCTCGAGGTACTCCATGAAGTTGCGGTGGTACATGTCCACCTCTTCGGGAATCTCGACAGCTCGTTGAAACAACCCCTGAGTGATCTGCCCGCTCTTCCAGTCCTTTTTGCGGTCGTGGAGCCGGTCAAGGAAAAGCACGCGCCGGTCCAGGTCTTCCCATCCGTGTACGGGCTGCCCGTCCTTGTAGGACACAACCCCGTTGTGGCCCCGAGCACGTCGAAGGGGTTGGAGAGTTCCGACAGCAACGTCAGCAAGTTTGAGGTTCGTGGGCATCGTGAAACTTATACCCACTTCCCGTCAGGGGATCTTGTGGCACGACCAGAAAGCAAAAGCGGGATCGACCGTCTTTCCGCGTTTCCGAATCTCCAGGTGGAGATGGTCCCCGGTGGTACGTCCTGTATGGCCCATGAGGCCCACGAGGGCGCCTTTGGGAACCCAGTCCCCTGCGGACACCTTGACGACACCCAAATGCGCTAGCGTCAGCCTCAGGCCCCCTGAGGCAATGATGACATGGCGGCCCGCGCCACGGGTTCTGCGCACTTTCAGTACGCGCCCTTGCCACGGGGCACGGACTTCGGTGCCCTCGACATTGCCCACGTCGATCCCCTGGTGCATGGACCTGCGCTTGGTGATGGGGTGGCGCCGATACCCGTACTCAGATGTGACCCACCCCTCTGCAGGACAGGCGGGCCACGCCTCGAGCAGCATCAACAGAAAAACAACAGTCCCCACAACAAGGGGTACGTCATTGACGTGAAATCGTACTAGGTCAGACCACGATTCCCTGCCACCGAGAGGTCCATCGCGTCGGATGGAACTCAGGGATGGGCAGCGGCTCCAACGGATCTGATCCCTCTTGCCAGAACGACTTGAACGGCCGCTTCTCCCCGCCGCTCCGGTAGAAGTGCAGCAGGTAGCGGAGGTCGCAGGCTGAGTAGTCGTACAGCCACTGATTCAGATCGTGGATGCCGGCATCGTGAAAGAGCTGGATGCTGTACCGGCACGCGTCACGTTCGTAGTTCACGAGCTTCTCGAGCCACTCCTCCGTGGGGTCGGTCTTGATCGTGTAGCCGATCTCGCGCGACTCCTCGGAGGTGTTCCACTGGACCGTGTGTCCAAACAGGTGAGCGATGACAAAAACTGCGCTCTCGATGTCCTCGGCGTAATCGACGTGGATCTCGGAGCCGTCGAGGTCCCCTGAGAAGGGATCAGGCACATCCTTGATGATCACCGGGATCTGGTAGCGATCCTCGATGTGGGGCTCAAGGGTGTTGAACACCTCGCGCAGTCGGTCGTCGCTCGGCTTGCTCATCCCTTGAAGGCTCCTCGCAGACGGGAAGCTGCGAGCTCGTGGAGCGTGGACATGATGTTGAAGGCCGTCATCTCCAGCAGCAGGTTGGTGACTTTTTCGTGTTGCTCGTCGGTCAGGTCGTCTTGCACGGCCTTCATGGCGGCGACTACGTTGTCGCTTTGCGTCGAGAGTTCGTCACTGTCGATGATCCCATCGGCCATCGATGCTGTGAAGTGCTCCAGGCTTGTTGCTCGTTCATCGAGCGCGGGGAGGTCGGTGTTTTCGTCCAGCCAGTTGATTCGCATGTCGTTGTCCTTTTCAGTTGCCGTCCACAACGGCTTTGAGTGCGTTGAGTCGTTCTTGAACTTTTGTCCTGCCCCCGTAGGCCACGATTCTCTCTTCGATGGCTTCGGGCAGAAACTCCTGATCCGTGCACTCGATGATGGCCGCCAAGACCTGAACTTCGCGTTCAAGGCTTTGGGCCATGGGGATGAACTGGTCAAGGGCCTCTTTGAGATCCATTGTTTGGATGCAGTCGTATCCCGCGAGCAGAGACTTGCGCCAAGCTCGTCCCAAGATGCCTTCGATGTCGGCGCCTGAAAGTTGCCCTCGCTTCTCCTCGGGGATTTCAGGGACACCCTCAGGGTCAAGAGTCGTATCAAGCTTCTTGGCGAGGACCACGAACATGTCACGGAGCTCAGTGTCCGAAGTCGGATAGAACAACGGCATGTGGACCTCGGCACGGCCCTGGCGTTTGAGGTCGATGGGCAAGTAGTCGGGACGTGCCGTCAGGAGCAGCCACAGAATCTTGCCGCGATACCGCGTGTCGCCCATCTGCTCGGCGATCATGCCGAACACACGACCCGAGACGCCTGAATCACCGCCGCTCTTGCGGTCTCCGAGCTGTGCATCGGCTTCATCCACAACAACGACCACGGGGCCCATGCTGCGCAGGACTCCAAGCACGCGTTCAAGGTTGCCCTCTGTTTCGCCTACGAGCCCTCCACGGAAGTTCTTGAGTTTGACCAAGGGAATGCCCATCGTGCCCGCAGCACAAACCGCCAAGAAGCTCTTGCCCGTGCCAACGGGACCGCAGAACAGGTA
>Ga0307378_10001277_pt1 | contig 41287 bp, 30 predicted proteins | sample UN1MG_FD_202238 | JGI IMG/M metagenome (GOLD analysis project Ga0307378, IMG submission 202238) | Soil microbial communities from Risofladan, Vaasa, Finland - UN-1 | ecosystem: Environmental > Terrestrial > Soil > Coastal area > Acid sulfate soil | place: Finland: Risofladan, Vaasa | collected...
AGTTGATTTATATTGTCAATAATTTCCATAAGATCTCAAACGTTATTAACATTTCCCGCATACCTCTTACTAAGGCAAAACGTGAGATATGATTCCCTGGGGGAGGGAAAAACCATACCCCCCTCCCCCAGGGTTATGTGCCAACTACTTTCCTATCTGCCTACTTCTGGCGAGCCTTACAAAAACCTGCTTTTTTTCTTCCAGGAAGCCTTGAGCCCGAAGCAAGGATTTTCTGGTACTCTCAAGGCGGATTAACTCCAGGCACTCATTTGTGCTCAGATAACGGAACAGGTCAAAATCCTTACTCTCTGGTCTTTATGGCCATTTTCCGGTGGATTCAACAAGTCCATGCTTTTCTCCTCCCGCTTATGCTGCTGCCCCTCCTCCGCTGCTACCGTCTCCTCCTCCTCTGCCGCCGCCGTTTCCCTCTAAGCCTGCTAACCCTTCCAATCCGTATATTTGAGCCGATGAAGCCCCATTAGTCGATGACGGTTCTTTATTAAGCTCTTCAATGACATCGGTAAGGTTTTCGATTATCACATAAATCTTTCCGGTAACGGCGGGGATATTAATTGAAGGATACATCTAATGCCCTCCTTTTCTTGGAGGAACTCTTTTGGTATAATATAAACAACCGATCATTGGTAAGAGTTCCTATACCGTGGACCAATGACGGCCAGGTCTTGGGGGATGTTACCGCATTCCTCAAGACCGACTGGTTATTTAGATTCTATGAGTTAGCTTCTGTTTTTAGATGCTGTTTTCCATTATTGTAAGCCTATCTATTATAAGCCTATCTATTGTAACCTCATCATAACCTTTTCCATTGCCTTATGTCCCATAATTTATTTTATCTTACTGTTTAATTACCCTCTATGTCAAATAAATTTCACTATTCCATACCCAACCATATATTACTCACAATACACTTTTAATATCAGCTTCTTGTTTTATTAAAGCTGACATATCACCTTAAAGCTGACATCTCACCCGGTAAAATCAAACCTTCCGAAATCAACCTGCACGTTGAGAATAGGCATCTATGTGAGTGTCCTGGCCTCTGACATATACTGTAAACGGCTTGAAACTAAACTTTTTACCGTGGAAATTATTTTTGAAAATCATACTTTACGAAATATAATTTTCATCTTCGGGGGTGGCCAAATTCAAACCCTGGCCATGCTGGATCAGGTAATATCGAATTTATCCCATCATCTTTACGATCAGGCCATGCTCTGTTTTCTGAAAATCCTTCAGGTCAACCCCGATAATACTGCGGCCCATACCAACCTGGGCCGTGTTTATCAGGAGAAAAAGCTTCTTGATCCGGCAGAGGCTGAATATCTACACTTGTAGACTTATCCGAGGTTTCATAGATCAAGGGCCAAAAATTAAACATTGATCAAAGTTTTAAAGAAGTCAGAATTCTGGCTTTTGAATTCTGAGAACGATTATACTTGCCTGGCTTGCCGATGCATCCTGTAGATGAGTAAAATATGCTACTTCCCCTGCTACATTCTCATTATCCTTTTAGTCTGTCTCCCTGCGGGCATTGGATGCAACCGCTTTCAAAAACCCCTGGGCACTTCAGGCGGCACTTCAGGCGGCACTTCAGCCGATATGATCCCGCCATCAAGTCCCAAGCCTCAGCTTAAGGCCACAGTTGGAGTGCGGCCACCCAGGAATGTGCTTCTGATTACCATCGATACCCTGCGGGCCGATCACCTGAGCTGCTACGGATATACCGGGATTCAAACTCCTACTATCGATGCACTGGCCAAAGAGGGCGTCCGGTTTGAATGGGCCTTTACTCCGGTGCCGATCACTCTCCCATCCCATGCCAGCATCATGACCGGCATGTACCCTGCCAGCCACGGAGTCGTGAACAATGGGGAGTACCGATTGGATAGCTCGATCAAAACCCTGGCCCAAATTTTGCGGCAGCACGGATTGGCTACGTCTGCCTTTGTCGGAGCCTTTGTTTTGAGCAGGCAATTCGGCCTTGATCGGGGTTTTGAATGGTATAATGATACCTTGAGGCCAACTCAGGAAGGTACGCATGAAGCCTTTTCTCTGTACAATGAGCGAAAAGGTGAGACGGTTACTGAAGCCAGTATTCAGTGGCTCAAAAAAGAAAATCCGGACCGTTTTTTTCTCTGGGTGCACTACTTCGACCCCCACTTCCCGTACGATCCTCCTCAAGCCTTCAAAAGCGCATACTCTGATCATCCTTATGATGGTGAGATCGCTTACACGGACCACTGTGTGGGGCTTCTGCTCAAGGAACTGGCAGACCGCAGGGTATTGGAAGATACGCTGGTCGTGCTGGTGGCTGATCATGGTGAAAGCCTCGGTGAGCATTGGGAAACTACTCATGGTATCTTTCTCTATGACGCCACGGTGAGGGTCCCTTTGATCCTGCACTATCCAGGGTTACACTATTCAGGGCGTTTGCCACAGGGCAGTGTCTTTTCTCAGCCGGTCATGACCCTGGACATTCTGCCCACTGTCCTGGATCTTCTCAAAATTTCCCATCCTGCGGGATTGCAGGGAAAAAGCTTACTCACTGACCCTGCCGCACCCGCCAATTCTGCTAACCCTGCCAACACTGCTCATTCCGATGATGATTCGTATCCGTTGCAGGCGAGTCCTTCGCAGGCGAGCGATGATGGTATTTTTTTGGAAACCCGGTTTCCTGAATTCAATTTTGGCTGGAGTCGATTGGAAGGAGTGCGCACCCGGCGATGGAAATATATCCATGCACCCCGTCCGGAATTGTATGACTTGTCTTCGGACCCCCATGAACTCCATAATGTGCTCGACGACTATCCAAAAGACCACTATCCAAAAGAAGCTCAAAGGCTTGAGAAAATGCTGCAATCCTTTCTGGCCTCTGTTCCCCGGCCAAAGGCCAGTCAGATGGTGGAAATGGATGCGGTAACCCGAAAGAGACTCCAGGGGCTTGGGTATATCTGGACCAGCCAGACCATAGTTCAAACTGATTCTAATATTTCTGCCGATTCTTCTGGCAATCTGCGCGGTTTGTCCCTGAATCTCAACGATTTACCCCTGAGCCCCAACGATTTACCCCGAGATCCCAAAGATATGATTGAAACCCTGGCTCTCTTCGATCGCGGGAGTGACGAATACTCCAAGGGGCAATACCAGTCGGCCATTGATTCCTTTCGCCAACTGACACATGAGGACCCCAAAAATATCCTGGCCCGTTTTCTGCTGGCTGCCGCGCTGGAAAAGGTCAACCTTCTTGAAGAGTCTTTTAAAGAATTTCAGGAGGTAGCCCGTCAGGATACCCGATTTATCAATGTTCATAATAACATTGGCAACATATATGAGAGACTGGATAAATATGAACAAGCCCTGGCCGAATACCAAACGGACATCCAGCTCCATCCCGATAACCCCCTATCCTACAACAACCTGGGCGGAATCTATCTAAAACACAGCCTTTATCAGGAGGCCAGTGAACAATTCAAAAAATTGCTCCTGCTCAATCCCGATCTTCCTACTCAGGTAGTAGCCCATACCAATCTGGGCATTGCCTTGGAAATGCTTGGGCTGTATGATAACTCACAAGTGGAATACCAGATCTCCCTCCACCTGGACCCCAGCTATGTAGCTGCCTACATGGGACTGGGCAATATATTCCTCAAAAAAAATAAATTGGAGCAGGCCATCATGGAATGGCAAAAGGCATTGGAAATCAATCCTCAAAATGCAGAAGCCCATTTTAATCTGGGCTGTACCTTCATGAAACAAAACCACCTGGACAAAGCCGCAGAGCAACTTCAAGAAGCCATCCAATTGGAACCCAACCTCTGGCAGGCACGCACGCTCCTGGAGCAGTGCAGGCAGCGAAAGGATACCTCAAGGGTACTGGCCCCAACCTCCTGATAAAGAGATGGAGCTCAAAGTTCTTCATCTTATAAAATCTTTTCCCATTACAAAAACTTTTCCCACCATAAAGGAATAATGCCCAATGCAGGCAAAATATAAAAAGCCGGTGTAAGAAAAAACTGACCGGGTAATGGAATAAACAACTTTCCGACCCCAATCAGCATGAGAAATAGTGAGAGAGAAGCAAGGAGGGTGGTTTTGGCCTCTTGTTTCAAATTTTTTATGGGAAGGTATGGATCATTGCCAGTAAGGGCTGCTGTTCTTTGCCAGAAACCCAGAGGGCGAACGGTAAGAAAAAATCGCTCCAGTACCTCATCACTGGTGGGAGGAGTTAAAAAAATAATGCCGATGGCTGCTGTGGTGGAAATTATGGCCATGCAGGCCAGACGTATCCATTCTACATCTGTGATCAAAAGGAGAATTGGGGCAGCGATCATGGAGGTAGTCATGGCCGCCAATTCAGAGTACAGATTGATCTTCTCCCAGAGCCACCGTAGTACAAGAACTGAGCCCATACCAGCACCAAAGAGCAGAGAAATGTGCCAGGCCTCCTGAATTGAGCCGAGATAGGACATAATAATCAAGGCAATCACCACAATCAAGATATTGGAGATCCGGGCTACAATGACGAGTTCGTGGTTTTTCGGTTTGCGGTTAAGACATCGTTCACAGATCAGCCTCTTATAGATATCGTTACTCCAGTAGCTGGCTCCCCAGTTCAAATGGGTATCGATAGTCGAAGTGAGTGCCGCGAGCATGCCAAGCAGCATCAGACCTCGAATTCCCGGCGGCAAAAGATCGTTAATACCAGCCACAAAGGACATTTCCCTGTAGGCGACATATTGGTCCCAGATCATACTTCCTGGCTTGGTACCCGGATAGATGATCAATAGCCCCACGGCTATGATGAGCCAGAGAATACTGCGAAAAAATATTTGTATCCAGGTGAAAATCGTGGCTGCAAGCCAGGCCTCACGGTCTGTTGAACAGGCCATGGAACGCTGCGCCAGATAACCCGTCCCATCACTATTCATCTGAAAAAACCATTGTAATCCAATAAGCACTAAAAAGGGTAAAACCGCCTCTCCCTCAGCCGGAGTAAAGGAAAGCATTTTGGAAGCCAAACCCATTCCGTAAATTTTGACAATCTTGTCAGTCAGTCCACCTAATCCTCCTACCCTCCAGATGACCACAAATGCATAAGCCAATGTGCCAGCCATAGCCAGCAAAAGTTGTACTACATCCGTGGCTATTACGCTGCGAAGCCCACCGGTTGTGGAGTAGAGGCCGGTAAAGCTGAAAATGAAAAGAGCGGTAATCAAGACGTTAGTGGTCATAATAGCGGGACTTAAGCCGGTAATGCTGTTGCCAATAGTTAATCCGAGCCCCTGGGTAATGCTTAGAAAAATTTGGTAAATTCCAGGGGAAAACCAGATATGCCAGGGCAGAAAAACCTCGGCAATCCGCATGGCAGCCACCAGAACCATAGCCATGATTATGCAATTGATAACGGTCCCATAATAAATCGCTTTCAGCACCCGCAAAAACAGCACTGGTTTGCCACTGTAGCGAATTTCGGTCAACTCGGCATCTGTCAATACACCGGCCCGCCGCCAATGGTCGGCAAAAATGAACCCCATCATCAAAAAGGCAATGCCATAAATCCATAAGCGCCATACCCGGTAAATGCCATAGGTGGCAATCAGTCCAGTGACCAGCAAAGGCGTATCTGCGGCAAACTGAGTTGCGGCCATACTGAATCCGGCCCGCCATCCCTTGATACTCCGTCCCCCAAGGAAATATTCATCCAAACTTTGTGATGCTTTTTTTTTCTCCCGAAATCCCACAGAAATCGCATAGGCGATAAACGCTAGAATAATAAATAGATCTATCATCTTAAAGCCCCATTAGATTAAAACCCCATTAGATTAAAACCCCGTTAGAGTTAAAAACCAAGATGTAAGCGTTCAGCTTTAAAAACCAGGACGTAATGGATTTCCTTTATGATTGAAAGTCGGCCATTTCGCCTAAAGGCGATTAACCGAATATTTTGTCAGATATGCAACTGATTGATATTGCCTATTTGCATATTGCGGATTTCGACGTAACTTTTCTTTTGACAGTGGGTGGCTCGGTGAATATGATAAAACCAATGGGGACCAGAAAGAATCTTTTTTCGCTGTCAGTTGAGTATGCAGGAGTTAAAAGGTCGCATAAGTCTACAAGTATAGGTATTCAGTCAAAACGGCCTCAATCCTGTCATTCCCGCGAAGGCGGGAATCCAGAATTAGTTGTTATCACAAAGACTGGATTCCCGCCTTCGCGGGAATGACGTGAAATACCTAAACTTGTAGACGTATGCGAAAAGGTAAAGAGAATATGAACCTTAAAAGTAATCATCCAATGCAAGCAGGATTATATATTCACATCCCCTTTTGCAAAAAAAAATGCAGCTATTGCGATTTCTACTCCGTAGCGGCCACGAACCGGACAGATGAATTTATAGCCGCACTGAAACGGGAAATGGATCTCTGCCGTGACTGGTTGTCAGACGGCGTAGGTGGCCCGGATTGCCCTGATGGAGATAACCTTGATGGAGATAACCCTGATAGCCCTGAAAGCCAGGAAGTCGTCCCAGGCAGCTATGATACGCTTTTTCTGGGAGGAGGGACTCCATCTTTGCTGAGTATCAGGCAATTGGCTGAAATAGTGACAAAAGTGCGTGAAATATTTCCTTTTACCTTGCCTGTTGAGTGGACAATCGAGGCCAACCCGGATGACTTAACCCTCCCCTACCTGCAGGAGCTTCGCTCCCTGGGTTTTAATCGGCTCAGCCTTGGCATCCAATCTTTACGGGATGAAAATTTAACCTGGCTGGGCCGCAGGCATACTGCTGCTCAAGGTTTGCATGCCATAGAGGATGCGCGTCTGGCCGGTTTTGATAACCTGAACATCGATTTAATCTACGGCCTCCCTGCGTGCGTGCCTGGCAGTTCCTCAAACCAATGGTTTCAAGAATTGCAACAGGTCCTTGCATTAAAGCCTGAGCATCTTTCCTGCTACCAGTTGTCTTATGAGCCCCATACGAAGATTTTCTTGCAGTTAAACCGGGGACTGATCAAGCCTTTGGATGAGACGGAGGAAGCCCGCTATTTTCTGGAGACTTCCGAGAGGCTGGAATCTGCCGGATACGTGCATTATGAGGTTTCCAATTTCAGCCGTAGAGATAGCCGGGGCGATCAATGGACCTGTCGCCACAACCAGAAGTATTGGCAGCACATCCCCTACCTGGGGCTTGGCCCGTGCGCCCATTCCTTTATCCGTAAACAAAGACACTGGAACCATAGGTCGCTGTCACTCTACTGCCATGATTTACAAAAAGGCATCCTGCCCATAGCCGGAGAGGAAAGTTTAGGGCCGGAGGAACTTCGCCTGGAAACGATCTACCTTGGATTTCGTACCCGGAGGGGAGTCCATCTCGATGATTTCCAGAGGCAATACGGCCAGGATCTCCTTTCCGATCCGCCAGGGCTGGCCAGCCGGTTGATCAATGAGAAAAAATTGGAAATCCGTGGAGACTGGCTCTGCCCTACCACTCTTGGATTAGCCATCGCCGATTCCCTCGCCATAATTTGGTGACTTTCCGGGTAGAACCGCCAGTTTCCTGGACGGCTCCCCCACAGACCCGGACGATCGCAATTAACGCATCCGGTTCCTCGGTATTACGGCTTCGCTACATAGATAGAGTGTACGACTTTAGAGTAGGGTTTGGGTCTAATAGAATTCCCCGCTTTGATTGGTGGCTCGGATGGGGAGGTAGGCCGTACAATGGCGATGGCCAATAATAGCAAAAATAAACACTCCGCTCCTACCAAATCTCTATCTTAACTTGCTCGCTCGGAAAGGAAATAGTGAAGGTATTTCAGAACATGCTGTTAGTTTTCAAACCTAATATTGAAAAATATGCAACAAAACGGCTAATAGTGAATATTCTGTTTGATTGTGTGTGGCCAGCAAAGTACAATGGAGAGAAAAGGTGTATTAAAGCCGGACCCCACGGACTAAGGTGTGCACTGCCCCTTAATGTAGGAGTAACTCATGGATTCAAATTTACCAGATAACGGTCAAATTCTCCTGTATCAAACCCAGGATGGCAAAACAGGGATTCAGGTAACACTGAAAGATGAAACCGTCTGGCTCACTCAAAACCAGATGGCAGAGCTATTTCAACGGGATCAATCGGTTATTTCTAAACATATTAAAAATATTTTTAAAGAGGGAGAATTGGAAGAAAAAAGCAATATGCATTTTTTGCATATTGCAACCTCTGATAAGTTAGTCACTTCTTATAACCTCGACGTAATTATATCTGTCGGCTATAGGGTTAAATCTCACAGAGGTACCCAATTTAGAATTTGGGCAACTCGGCAATTAAGGGAGTATATAGTCAAAGGTTTTGTGATAAACGATAGTCGCTTGGCTGATGGTCAGACAAACTACTTCGATGAGTTGCTCGAACGAGTCAGACGGATAAGAACATCCGAAAGAAACTTCTACGAGAAGGTTACAGATATTTTTACTACCAGCATTGATTATGACCCCAAAACAGATTATGCCAAGAAGTTCTATGCCACTGTTCAAAACAAATTTCATTATGCCATTCACGGTCACACGGCAGCAGAGTTGATTACCAAGCGAATTGACAGCAGTAAGCTTAATATGGGCCTTACCAACTGGAAGGGTGAAATCATTACAGGGCAGGATGCAAAGATAGCCAAAAATTACCTGGAAGAGCTTGAGTTAAAGCGGTTAGAGCTATTAGTTGAGCAGTTTCTTTCCTTTGCAGAACTCAGAAGCGTTGAGAAAGCCCCTATGTATATGACTACATGGATAAAGAAACTTGATGGTTTTCTGGTACTTAATGAGAAACAGATCTTACGTGATGCGGGAACAGTTTCACACAAGGATATGGAAAAGAAAGTCAGGGATGAGCTAAAAAAGTATAATGAAGATAATCGGCTTAACTTACTTGATAAAAAGCCAGCAGATTAAAATTGGATAAGCATAAAAAAAGTAAACTGGGCTGGATTTACAGACCAGCGGTTAAGAGTCATTTCTGATATTAGAATAGCCGCAAATGGCTCCCACAGGGCGACTGGATTTACCCTTTTGCCTCTGGGGGATATCGGGAATGCATCTAAAAAATGAGCAAAAATGGTACAATAAAACCCGTTCACCTTAATACTCGCTATTTTCCATTTAGGTTAACACTGTTTTGATATAGTAGTTCCGGATCTAAATCCAAACTATTACTCCACTCAATAGAATCAAATTTTACCTGTACTGTGTTAAATAAAGAAGGGTCTCTTAATTCAAAAAATTTTCCTATATTAAAATATGGAGATACATCAAAAATACGCTTTTCTTTATTTTCAAATGTCAATAATAACTTGAATTCCTCCAATGGCTCTACTTCTATTACAGCTAAATACATAATGCACCTCTTTTATTTTATATGTTCACCCGGAGAACAATACATCCTAATGATAATTCCGTAAAACATACAAATTGTCGGCCTTTTTTCTCCATAATGATCATTATAATTATTTTTGCACATAGCAGTTAAAAGATCAACCGATCTGGAGAAAGCGGTAAGACCTGATTTCCTTGTCCAGATGATAGACGATAAAGGAGTGCAGCAGGCTCTGAAGTTCTTTTCTGTTAGCGGCAGTGAGGCAAAGCCGGTCGGTTTTCAATAACTGAAATTTTATGGCCTGGCGCAAAAAATTTAAGCTCCCCGGCGAAACTCCGATCCCGGAGATACGCTTTTTCCGGCAGCAGTCCTGGCAGACAATTCCACCCATCGAGGGAATAAATCCCATTTTTATTGATGCTGATGACGAAGACGACGATGCTGCTGATGAGGGCGGAGCTGAACAAAACATGCACTTTTCAAGCTGCGGCTGATATCCTAAAAGAGTCAGCAGGCGGGCTTCGAAGATAAAAGTCAGCTTTTCTTTGTCCTCGCCTTTTTGGAGCATATCCAGTTGGCGCAGGAATAGGGCCAGAATTTCCGTTTTTTTATCCTCGATGGAAGTCAATTCCTGAATAAGTTCGGCCATGTAAAAGGCGGCATATAATCGGGGAGGGTCCTCATACAGGCGGTGGTATGACTGAAGAATGATCGCCTCACGAAGGGGATAGATGTTTTTGATCCCTTTTTTTACGATAACCATTTCAGCGAGGGTCAATAAGTCTATATTGGAGGTAAAATTACTTTTTTGTTTCCGAGCCCTTTTGGCAATGCACTGAATTTTGCCATACTCTTGCGTATAGCAGGTGATGATTCGATCAGTATCGCTGTATTTGATACTTTTCAGGACAATTCCGTTAACCTTCTCAAGAGACATAGTTCCACTTATAATTCCACATATACTTTTTCAGGTATACTTTTCCAGGTATACTTTTTCAAAGGGAGATGATTATCAGTAGCCGAACTCATTCAGCGATCTTTCATTGTCGGGCCAATCCTTGTTTACCTTTACCCATAGTTCGAGAAATATTTTTGATTCAAGGTATTGTTCAATATTTTTGCGGGCCGACTGTCCGATTTGTTTTAACATTGCTCCACCTTTGCCAATCAGCATTCCTTTTTGAGATTCCCGCTCTACGAAAATGGTGGCTGAAATCCTGATAATTCCGTTGGGAGTATTTTCCTCGTAGGATTCGATCGTTACAGCCGTGGAATAGGGAAGTTCCTGCATGGTCAGCCGGATAACCTTCTCCCTGATCATTTCAGCTACGATAAAGCGGGTTGAGCGGTCAGTCAGGGTATCATCGGGGTAATAATGAGGGCTCAAAGGAAGAAAATGAATAATTTTGGGGATGAGCCCTTCCATATTTTCACCCTTAAGGGCGGAGATGGGAAAGATATCTGCCGGATTGAGCCGGGAGTTGTACTGATCCATAATGGGCAGGAGAGCCTCTTTGGAAACGAGGTCGATTTTATTGATAATTAAAAAAATCGGGCACTTGGCTTTCTTAAGGACACTGATAATGTATTCTTCATCCGGCTGAAAAGGCCTTGCGGCATCGGCCATGAAAAGGATTAAATCCGCATCGCCTATGGCCTCAAGGGCCCGTTTGACCATTCTTTGGTTGAGCCTGATTTTGGATTGATGGATACCCGGAGTATCCAGAAAAATCATTTGGGCCTGATCTTCGGTTCGGATGCCCAGGATTTTGTTCCGTGTTGTCTGGGGTTTGTGAGTAACGATAGCCAACCGTTCTCCTACCAGCAGATTGAGGAGGGTAGATTTCCCCACATTTGGAGCACCGACAATAGAGATATAGCCTGATTTAGAAGAATTTATGCTCATCTTAAGACACCCATTAAGACACCTAAAAAGTTAAAAAGTTATGATAAATGGTGATCAAAATAGTAGCATAGATTCGCTGAAAACTCAATACAACTTTCTTCTTCAACAAAATAGGCAGGTATTGAACAAGAAAATGATGGGAATTTTCAAATCAATTTTTCCCCGATGTGGCGGGTACAGGGATTCCGATAAAGATACTGTAACTATTCAGGTTGTTTAGGCTGTAGGCTGTTAGGCTGTAGGCTATAGGCTGGCTGTTAGGCTATATATAGGCTGTTTAGGCTATAGGCTGTTAGGCTAAAAGCCTTTTTGCGGTCGGGACGCATTGTCTCCTTCTACAGCCTAAATGCCTACAGCCTATCTACCTGAATAGATACAATAGACTAAACTCTTTTGATTTTGAGAACCGGATATATTTTAGAAGAAAGGGAAGTCATTGATGGGCCAATTAGGAGAGTGGTTGGGGAATATTCCTGGAGCTTTTCTTTGGAATAACAGCATTATGGTTCCCTTATGGCAAATGGGGCTTTATGTGGGACTTATGTCTTTTTGTTTACTTCTGAAAAAGTATCGCCTTGGTTTATCAATTTCCTTTGTTTTTTGCTTCTATTGGGGATTTATTGCCAATAAAGATTTACTGCTGGGACACGCAGGAGATGTAGACCAATTTTCCCTGCCATTTATTCTATACGTGGCCGGAGGCTTTGTCTTGATTGTACTGTCAGTGTTTTCCTTTTTTTACTCTGATGATTAAAAGGGAGAATCTTTCAATCAAAGGCTTAATCAGCCCTGAAGGCAGGTGAGGAATGAGCGGACCTTATGCAGGGTCTCCATGTATTCCAGATAGGGATCTGAATCTGCCACCACTCCGCCACCGGCATTAAACCAGAGCTTTGGCCCTTGTTTGAGAATGGTCCGGATGGGGATGTTGAAGTCGGAAATCTGATTAAAACCGAAGTAGCCGAGGGCCCCGCAATAGACCCCACGTCTGACTTTCTCCAGTTCGGCAATGATCTCCATGGCCTTGATCTTTGGAGTGCCGGTAATAGATCCCCCCGGGAAACAGGCACGAAGGCAGTCAAGGTGATCAAATTCGGGTCTTAAACGGCCGCTCACCGTAGAGACAAGATGAAAGACAGTGGCGAATTTTTCTACCTCAAAGAGCTGATCCACCCGAATAGAGTGGCAAGCACAGACCTTTCCAAGATCATTCCTCTCCATATCCACCACCATCAGTAATTCGGCCCGATCTTTTTCACTCTGCATTAATTGCCCGGCCTGGATGATGTCCTCCTGGGGCGTTTGTCCTCTTGGCAATGTGCCTTTGATCGGCCTGGTTTGAACGCTCTCTCCCTCCATCCGCAGGAAGCGCTCCATGGAAAAGCAGAGGATTTCCCTCTGGTCGAATCGGAGGTAGCCCCCATAGGGAACACGATTGATCTGGCGAATTCTCCGGTAAAGATCGTACCCGGGCTCTGTGGTTTCGCTGGAGAATTGCTGGGAGAGGTTCACCTGATAAACATCTCCCTGAGCGATATATTCTTTGATGGTCCTGACTGCCTGCTGGTAAGCGCTGGAAGTGAAATTGGAGCATAGATCCATTTTTCCAAAAGCATCTTTCCCAAAAGCATCTTTCTCAGAAGCACCTTTCTCAGAAATATTTATCAGGAGGTCAGCAGGATTCGACCACATTTGATATGGATTGGCTATTAGGCTTATTCCCTCGATATTTTCCTCAAGATTTTTCTCAAGATTTTTTTCATCTTGATTCGGCGGAATTTTTTCCAGCAAAGAGAGGAAATGGGAAAACCGCTCATGAGCCCACTGCTCTTGTTTTGTTCCTGAGAAGGGAAATCCGGTTGAAACCAGAGTGACTATCCTCTGGCGATGCTGAAAGATCATCAGGGTATCGTAAAATCTCCACTCCATCTCCGGCCAGTCTTCGAATCCTTGAAGAAGATAGGGAATGTTTGATTCAAGAGATGCCCCAAGGTCATAAGAGATATACCCTATCGCGGCCCCCAGGGGCAGGATAGAGTCTGGAGATCCGTGAATGGAAAGAGGAAGCCGGAACCTGTTTAATAATTCACGTAATGTGCCGAAAGGGTCGCGCTTGCTATTCGCCCTGAGCTGATTGATCCAGTCCGGAGAGAGTAGATCATCCCCCCTCTGAGGGGAGAGATCTTCCTTGTTTATCAGGGTAATATGGTCAATCAGGTCTCTATCGATATGACTCAGGTCTCTATTGATATTACTAAGGAAAGACATGTGCCATTGCCCCTTGTGGCAGGAAAATTTCAGAAAGGGCTCAAGAGCTATAAGAGAGTAATGGGCGTTTTCATGCTGATGATCACTGCTGTCCAGAAAGGCGAAGTCGGGCTGGTCAGCCAGATGAGAGGCCACTTGCAACGGCTCAAGGTAATAGTCCAAGTATCGGATAATCATTTCCTAAAAATAGCACAAATTACCACAAGATTCCACTGCCAAAAAAAAATTTGTCAAGCAATATTTTAATAGTATATAATAGAAAGAGACAATCTTGATTTGGATTTCGTGGTTAAGGAGGGCGATTTTTTATTAGCTAACCAAAGTTATTGAAAATAGACTTATACCCCTTTTTCAGCTCATTCTTCAATATTCGACAGCCTTTCATCTTTATCTATTTTGTAGCTTATAATTCCCCTTTTGTTGTACTTCGCTCATGGCTTACATAGGTTCATGTTTTTATACGTTATTGCTCGCGTAGTTGAAAAGCAAAATACCGTTATGCATTTTGCCAAAGGAGGTGGTGCAGAAGATACATTTTAGGTTTTCTGATTTATTCATATCGTTAAATATTCACTGAAAGTATCTTTAGTGTTTGATCTTAAGGAGGTTAATTATGCGTTTCCCCAAGGTGAAGTTATTAGCTACTACTCTTTTTTGTTTGGCGGCCCTGATTTGTCTGCCCCTGAATGGACAGGCTTATTATGGCTCAGGATATGGCGGCGGGTTATATGGCAGCAGCCTATACGGCGGGCTATATGGTGGATATGGCATGTACGGCGGCGGGTTATATGGCAGCAGTATGTACGGCGGGCTAGGACTTTATGGCGGGCTGTACGGCGGTTTGGGGACTGGGTTAGGCATGTATGGAAGGTATCCTTTTGAGGCAGGCTCAACGCCTCTGGTCGAGCCTACCCGTACTCCGGCTGCTCTGACTACTCTCAGCGGAGGTGGTGGGGTGACTCCAGCCGGAATCTGGAGCGGTACCTATCTGAGCTATATCAGCCTTAAGGGCGGAATCTGTAATATGAACCTTCTCTATAACTCTCTTACCAGAACGGTTACAGGAACTGCCGGTTTACTCCTCAATAAATTGATCCCGCTTCCAATCAATGTGTCCGGCTTATACCTTGGGAGCCCCTTTACGCTGAGCGGCTCCTATTTTGATCTCACATCTCTGGTCACTTATTATGAAGATTTGACCTGCACTCTGGTCAGCGCTTCCTTCATGACCGGAACCTATTTGATTCATGATGCCCTTTATCTCAAATCGGACGCTGGAGAATTCAATGTGAGCAAAACGCTTGTTCCAGTAATATGATTAGCTGATTTTTGGTTTTTGAAAGAGAATAAAAGGGGTGGGCCTCTCTGGGGGTTCACCCCTTTTTGCTTTAAAGACTCAAAAATTTTCCTATGGACGGCTCCATTTTTTTTATGGTAGAGTTACGAGTAACATTTGATTAAGGAAATTGGCCAATTATCAGTGACCAGTAGTTAAATGAGCTGGTGCCACCTGCCCCCCTGGGGACAGCAGGAGGAGAAAGTATTTATCCTGACTACTGGCTACTGGCTTTTAAATTCTCACAAAGAAGGTTACAAGAAAGGGAGTGGGCATGATGTCTCGGGAGGAAAAATGGGGTGCTTTCAAAGATGTTCGAGGGGTTGTCTGTATCTTGGTATTTTGGACTTTTTTGATTTTAAGCGGCTGCAGCGCTTTGACTCAGCAAGTCAAGACCTCGCTGGGGTTTGATCCTAAGCAGGAACTGGAGGAAGCCTTAACCCGCACCCCGGCGCAGTGGCAAGAGGCCAGGGCACAGGCTGCGGCTGTAGATCCCAAGGTAACAGAGGGCCAGAGTCTGAATAAAGATCCTGCCCTTAACCAAAGGCTGCAAACCATGGTGGACCGCCTCAGAGCCGTATCCCATGCCCCTGAGATCCCCTTTCGGGTCAAGATTATTGAAAGTAAGCAGATCAATGCCTTCAACACGGGTGGAGAACTGCTGTATGTTTACACCGGGCTCATCAATTATGTTAAAAGTGATGATGAACTGGCTGGTATTTTAGCCCATGAGATGGGTCATGGGATCGGGGCACACCTGCAAAGAGAGCAGCGATCCATGTTTCTCCCCTCTATTGGCGCAGCCCTTGCCAATGTTGCCTTGAAGAATCAAACCGCAGATCAGGTGATTGGTTTGACCAATCAGGCGCTTTCCTCCGGATACTCCCGAAGGCATGAGCGGGAGGCGGACATTCTCGCTGTAGTATATACCAGTCGGGCTGGTTACAATCCTCTCAGCTTTGAAGATTTTTTTAAGAGGATAAGCCAGCAGGCCAGTCAGGTAAAGCAGGAGAAGGAGAAAGAATTGCGCCAAAGCTATGCAAACTTTCAGCAGACAGATCGGACAGTGCAGAAGGATAAGCAGAATTATGCGATTTCTTACCAGCGGTTTCAAGCCAATCCCGATTCTCCCGGTGTACGTCAGCAACTTGAGCAGGCCAAAAAACAACTGGAGAAAAGTCAAACCCGCCATGATAACCAATCTCAGCAGTATCATCAGGTCTATCAAAGCTATGCCCAATCAATTGATCAGATATTTCCTATCTTTCAATCTCATCCTTCCGATCCGGAGCGGATCGATATTGTTACGAAGACCTTTGAATACTTAAAAAAGAAAATCACTCTCTCTCAGACGCCTTCTTCTGTCCAGTATGTGATAGAGGCTGTAGAGGAAATCAGAAATTCTCCTGGAAAATAAATGCTCTGGAAATAAAATGGGGGCCATCCGGCCAAAATTTAGCCGGATAGCCCCCTTCTAGGGGATGATAAATGGGAGTGTTTAAACTCCTTTATCAAGGGAGGGCAAATTAAATTTACTAATGTATTTCCACTTTAGATTCAGCTTTGTTTCACTGTTGCAACCGTATATGCCCTTATAGACGATGACCCTCTATATCCATTACGGGAAATATCATAAAAATTATGAGTTAGTAATAAATTGTGTGGGCAGGAACCTTTTTGAAGAGAGCCTGAATTGGGAAGAGTTAAGCCACCCTGCACCTATGGATAGCCCTATCCGCTCTTGGGAAAACTGCCCATAGAAAGGTCTGTTGGGAGATGATGGCCGTCAAGACCACCTTCTACCAGACAAGCTACGATTCTTTCAGCATTTAAATGCTGAATATTTACCCCTTTCCTTTAGTAACTACCCAGGTAGATAGGCTGTAGGCATTTAGGCTGTAGGAAAAGACAATGCATCCCGATCCTTACAGCTTGGATGCCAATATCAGTGACCGTCGAGCCGAACGCAAGTAAGGCTTTTAGCCTAACAGCCTTCAGCCTATAGACTATAGCGATTCTCAATTGTGTATCCTACAGATATTAAAAATCCCCCCAGCCCCCTTTATAAAAAGGGGGAGTGATATATGCCTTTAGCAGGGGATCTGTGGTCTAACCAAGTGAAAACCGCTATAAACAACCTGAGTAGTTACTTCCTTTAAAAGGTTCAATCAGGGAGTTCGATTTTAAGTTGTTTGCAGTGTAGGTTTTTTACATTCGCTTGAAATGGCAAGAACGATTTATAGACAGGAGCATTTTGCAGGCTATTGAATATACGTGGTTGCTGTGGTTGCTTTTGAGGCAGAGGACTGTTTTGCTCTTGGACTTATACGCCCCCCCTGTTTCCAACTCCACTATAGCTGGATTTTGTCTCCGATGTAATTTAAGCTAATGTACGAGTTTCTGGGGCTATATTAAACTCCTGTTGTTCATTTAGTACCTATCCTAAAGTTAGTATAACCCTCATGCTGACGCAGCCTCTCATGCTTTTTCGAATAGATTTTCATTACATGGCTGTGAGACGCGTGAAATAACCGCCCAGTTAAAGCAGCAATAGAGAACCAACCATCTTGTTTGATGTAAAAAAAATCTGCTTCAACGAGAATTAAAATTTCCAGACAACGAAAGGTAATTGAAGATTATTCGATGCCCCTTTCCCGTCCTTCTCCCGATAAGATTCTCTAACTCATCAAGATATTTTGTATTATTTCCCCTTTACTCCACAACGAGCACATCCTCTGCTTGAGGGCCTTTCTTGCCTTTTATAACGCTAAACTCTACTCGATCACCTTCTTTTAACATCTCGCCCTTGTAACGAATGCTATTGGAGTGTACGAAAATATCTGTCCCATTCTCTCGTGCGATAAAGCCATAGCCTTTGTTAGTGTTGAACCATTTTACAGTACCAATCTCACGATCTGCCACGGTTATTTTGTCTCCTTATTTAAAAATGACTAATTATACTACCCTCATTCTCATTACTTCTACATCGTCAACTAACATTCCTACTACATCGTCTATGACATTTTATAATGAATGTTTCTTAGCTGTAAAGAAAAATAATTGTATTTTTAAGATATATGAAAATTTGTATTTCGACGGACCAGGTAATCGTGCTGAATTATTTGACTTTTTGCTTTATTATAAAAAACTATGGAACCCTGAAAGATTGAAATCATTTTTCTATAGGCTATCTATTTTAAATTATTCATAGGTATAATAATACAAAATTCAAAGGAAATAAAACCAATTTTTTACTTCTTGGTATCAATATCTGGTATTGAAGTCCATTTTCCAACTGGTTAAATACAAAATTCATCGACTTATCCACAAACTATCCACAATTTCTGGGGAAAACGAATGTATCCTATTGATTTTTATGCGACATTAATTTTTGTCAAAACCCGCCATACCCACAAGATACCCACAATAAGGGAACTTCCAATTATTAGTATACCCAAGGTGTGCGTACGTTTACAAGTGTAAGTATCTCCCGTCATTCCCGCGAAGGCGGGAATGACGGGATTGAGGTTTTTTTGGCTGAATACCTGTAGACTTATCCGCCCGGTTTCATCACTCCGCAAAACTCCTATTTCCTCATCAGGGAAAAAATGAATACAAAGAAAAGTATGGATATACGGCTACAGCCTATCGAGTCGAATAAACAAAAAGTACAGCCTAAATAAGAGGTGAACAGAGGCCACTGTCCTCTGCTCCCTTACTTACCTTTTTTTCCCTTGACATCTCCCGCAAAACAGCTAAAATTGATGGTCAATCAAAGCTAAAGAGAGTCATTATCCTTCAATCTTTGCCGTAAGAATCAATTCTGCCTTAAGAATCAAGACGCAGGGAATTTCAGGGAATTAATTATCAGCCCCCCGAAAGCTAGGGTAAAGAACCCATGTCATAATAGTTCAAAAGAACATAAGTTCAAAAGAACGAGAGTAATCCGTGAAAACATATGAAGAGATAAACGAGAAGATCAAACAGGGAAAGGCTGTCGTAGTCACAGCCGACGAGGTGTGTGACCTGGCCGGGTCAGAGGGAATCAAGGCCGTAGCCGAAAAAGTCGATGTCGTTACTACAGCTACTTTTGGCCCTATGTGTTCTTCTGGCGTTTTTTTAAATTTCGGACATGCCGATCCCCCGATCAAGATGCATAAGGTCTGGCTGAATGATGTGCCTGCTTATGCATCCCTGGCTGCGGTTGATGCCTATCTGGGAGCTACCGCCATTTCGGATACGAAATACCTCGAATATGGAGGTGCCCATGTAATTGAGGACCTCCTGGCAGGCAAAACCATACATCTGGAGGCCGAAGGCTATAAAACGGATTGTTATCCTGCGGAAAGGGTAACAGCCGAGATTACCCTGGAGAGTCTTAATCAGGCCATATTGCTCAATCCTCGCAATGCGTATCAAAACTATTCGGCTGCAACCAATTCTTCCTTAAGAACATTGCATACCTACATGGGCACTTTGCTGCCAAAATTTGGAAATGTTGCCTATTCCACTTCAGGACAACTGAACCCTCTGATGAATGATCCGGAGTACCGTACTATCGGCTTTGGCACCAAAATATTCCTGGGCGGAGGAATCGGGTACATCCTGGGTGAGGGAACTCAGCATAATCCCAATCAGATTCGAGGGGGCAACAAAGTTCCGCTCAGCAGCGCAGCGACCTTGATGCTCAAGGGTGATCTGAAGCAGATGAATGCCCGCTATCTGCGGGGAGCAACCATAAAAAACTATGGGGTATCTCTTATGGTGGGAATCGGTATTCCGATTCCTGTTCTGGATGAAGGAATAGCAGAGGCAGTATCCGTTCGAGATAAGGATATTTATACCACCATTTATGACTATAGCGTGGAAAAATTATCCAAACCGACCTACGGAAGAGTCAGCTACAAGGAATTGAGGTCAGGATCAGTCCAGATTAACGGAAATCGGGTGCCAGCCAATCCTGTCGCCAGTCTTTTTATGGCCAGAGAGATTGCCTCTGTATTAAAGGAATGGATAACACGAGGAGAATTTTTTCTGGTAGAGCCGATTCAGCTTCTTCCCAGGGATACCCGATTTAAACCCTTACCGCTGAACACAGGCGAGACGCCCGTGCTGCCGAAAAAGGGCGGGTCAAAAAAGGACGGCTCAACATTATGACAGTCACCAGAAGAGTTGTTTTAACCTTTCCGGCCAATCTCGTTGAAGATACCATCATCTATCGCCTTATCAAGGACTACGATCTCATCGTCAATATCCTGCGTGCCAAGATTATTCCGAAAGAAATCGGTCGAATTGTTCTGGAGCTGCAGGGAAAAGTCGAGAACATCAAAAAAGGACTGAGCTTTGTCGAAAGCAAAGGCATTGGAGTCAAGTCTCTGGCCCAGGACATTCAGCTCAATGAAGATAAGTGTGTAAGCTGCGGCATGTGTCTGGCCGTATGCCACCAGAAAGCATTATCCTTGAATCCGGTCACCTGGAAAATAGAGTTCAACCGGGATGACTGCATCTTGTGCGAGCAGTGTGTAACGGTTTGCCCCCTTAGGGTGATTCAGGTAGCCTTTTAAAGTCAGCGTAACACCAGCAATAATAAAAAGGACAAAAGACTCGTTGCAGCCTTGGCGCTTACTCGATTTAGCAGCCAATAATGCCTTTGAAAACATGGCCATTGATGAGGCCATGATGAATGCCTGTGTCCGGCAAAATGGTGCTCCTGCAACAATCCGGTTTTATGACTGGTCACATCCGGCTGTTTCGATTGGATGTTTGCAGAGAATTCGGGGGAATTTTGATCTGGATCAGGTTAAAGAGCTGGGTCTGGATACAGTACGGAGGCCAACTGGCGGAAGAGCAGTGCTGCACAAGGGAGATCTTACCTACTCGCTGGTTTTTGCTGAAGATAACCCGGTAATTCCCCGGGGGGTCCTGGCCAGTTATCAAAAGATAAGTCAGGCTGTTCAACGGGGATTATGGCGGTTAGGGATACCATCTCAGCTTTGCCCGCAAAGCAGGGTTTCGAGCCTATGTCATAGTTCAAAGCGAAAAATCAGCCGGTCACCCTTTTGCTTTTCAGGAGTGGCTCAATACGAAATTCTCGTTCATGGAAAGAAAATTATGGGCAATGCTCAAAAGAGAACAAAAGGTGCTTGTTTGCAGCAGGCCTCAATTATGGTGGAAGATCAGCACGAATTAATCCAAAGGTTGTTCCCTCAGCAGGAATTAGGCACAAAGGGACAAAGGGGCAAAGGCACAGAGGAACAAAGGCGTTGTGCCTCTCATTCGGAATTTATCTCCCTGGAGGAGGCGTTTGGCTGCCCAGTTTCTGTCTCTTTGATAAAGGAGGCCCTTATCCGGGGATTTGAAGAAATATTTCACCTCTCTTTTACCTTCGGCTCATTAACCGGCTGGGAGGAGGAAGAGGCGGCAAGACTTGTTCAGGAAAAATACTCTCAGGATCTTTGGAATAAGGAGGGCCATTTGTGAGTACTACTACGGCTTCCACGGAGGCTATTGACAAGATCGATCCGGCATGGCTGGAGCTGATTCGAAAAGCAGGCCAGGTTAAAGAGAAGGCCATCGCCCCGATCTCAGGATTCAGAGTAGGTGCAGCCCTTCTGACAGCCGGGGGGCGATGCTACCTTGGCTGCAACATCGAAAATATATCCTTAAGCCTCAGCATCTGCGCTGAACGGGTGGCTTTTTTGAAGGCGCTCTCTGAGGGAGAAACAAGATTCGAGGCCCTGGCTATCATCAGCGACAGTGAAACAGTGGTTACCCCATGCGGGGCATGCCGACAGTTAATCTGGGAATTTGCTCCTGCGATAACCATTATCATGGGTAATCCGGGAGGGGATGTTCAGTGGGCCAAGATAACCGACCTTCTGCCGCAGGCCTTTCATTACTTGGTAGCACCAGGCATTAAAGGCCGGGTTGAGGATTGAAACAAACAGACAAACAAACGGACAAATAGATAGACAAACAAATATGCCCGCAAAAAAAAATAATCCGCTAATCTGGATTTCGGTGTTGGTCGCGCTTCTCCTTGGCCTGCTCACAGCAGGCTATTTAGCAGCACCCGAAATCATTTGTTTTGCTGAGACATCCATCTATGTCTCTCCGGAAAAACAACCGTGGGAACATGGAGTCCAGTTGGGCTCAGGCCCTGTTGTGCTGGGGAACCGGCTGTATCTCTATTCCTTTATCCAAGGGCAACAATTCCAACTGTGGCGAGGTGATCCGAATGGTCCGGACGATCCAAATCATGCCTGGAAGAAGGTTAGCCTTGGAGCGATCAACGATCCTAATGCTACGGCTCTTGGCTTGCACAAGGGATATTTGTATTTAGCTACGAATAAGGAAAATGTCCCTCATGTGTGGCGGGGCGAAGATCCCAACCAGGGGGAGTGGCTGCAAGTTACCCCTTCCGGGATTGGTTCAGGAGCAATCACCGCACTCTCTTCGTTCGATGGTCAGCTCTACCTGGGCCTCACGGGTCAGCAAAATTCAGGAGGCTCGGCAGGCTCAGTGCAGTTATGGCGCTCCAACGAGGCCGCATCCTCTCATGAGATTACTCCCAGCAAATGGGAACTGGTTGAAAATGGAACCTATTCCGCCCTTATCTCCTCCGGCTTTCAGGAGTTTGAAGGCAAGCTCTACCTTGGAGCTGAAAATGCCCAGAATAAAGCCGCAGTCTGGCGACTGGAGAGCAGTTTCCAAAATCATTACCTCTATAGCGAAATTGCCGCTATAGCAGGGAACCGGAGCATTGCAGCCATGTCTGTCTCCGACCGCATCCTGTATGCGATTACCCTGAATGAGCAAAGCGGCGCTCAAATGTGGTCTTTAGCCAGCGAGGGAAAAAATTTTAGCCGTGTATCCTCCTGGGAGGATAAGTTCCTTGATCCTAATCGGTCCACGCCACTGTCTATGGAGAGTCTGGGATCTTACCTTTTTCTGGGCTTTAATTATACCGGTACGAAAAGGGAGGTCTTCCGGTCATATTATGATCCTAACCGTCTGGGGCTGGTGCAGGGGCCTGAGCAGAAGGAAAAGCAGTGGGAGCTGCTTTCAATTTTTGACAAGAGCAAAGATCAGCAACCCATAAAAGATCAGCAAATGGATAAATCCGACCGCTTGCGTTGGTTGTATGCTGATCAAAATAACGGATTCCTTTACCTGGGAACCGAAGACCCGAACCAAAAGGTGACCCTGTGGAGATCGACCAAACTTCCCATTATCACTATTGCTTCTCCTCGATCTGAGATTCCATCTCTCATTGATAAAACTTACTCGTATGTATATCCCCTGGGCGCTTTTAATTCGGAGGCGCAGGTAAAGGTTGCCTGGAAAACGACGAGGACCGGTGTTTATACTATTCGCCTGATTCAGTTTAAAGATCCAAACAATAGTATGGGCTCACCTCCCGCCTTTTCGGTCTCTAAACAGAACGCAGGCAACACATTAAAGGAGTACGGCACGTCTCTTCCTGCTCAAAAGCAGGGGACCTATATCAGTGAGATTGCCTGGGACGCAAATCAAAGCTCTTCGTCCGGGGCCTGGGATCAGGAACGGTATCCGGTGCTGTTTTCCTTTATTTACGATACCGATCCTCCGGAAACAATCCCCGTAGTGACTTCAGTGTCTCCAGGAAATAAAAAGTTGGAAGTGAAATGGAGTGATGCGCACGACAAACTCTCAGGTGTGGTAAAATACAAAGTCTGGTGGGAGAAAGTATCACCGGAAACGGATGCCAATGTAATCGTTTTTACCAAGAGTTACGTGCAGCCAGGTGAAAAAGATAATAAATACACTATTTCCGGTCTTATCAACGGCCAGAAGTACGCGGTGGCGGTTTCCGCCATAGATGCGGCAGAAAATGGGCCTGATCAACCGGATAGAGCAACCAAAAGCTTCGGAACCCCGGAACTTGGGCGAGGCTTGACCGATCTGGTTGGAGAGGACGGCGGCTGCTTTTTGGAGGCTGTCTTGAAAGGCCGGATTATATTTCGAACGAAAAAATAGAGGTGGGAGGGCAATGGCCAGGAAATCGAGATTTTCTTTTTTGGTGTGCTGCTTTTTAGGGGTATTTACCGTTACCTTATGGTTTTTCGTGCGAGAGGTCCGGGCTGAAAACCAATCCCAGGATTTTTCCGCCTCTTTTTGGGTAGGATATTATCTGCCGAAAGATCCTTCTTTCCAGAAGATTTACTCCGATGATGGGGAAATGGCCGGTTTTTTGGAATTTTCCAAAACCTGGCTGAGCCAGATCGAGGCGGCCGTGGGAATCGGAGGGACATATTTCACCGGACATACGCTCAATGATGATGGAACTGCCAGTATAGATAAAAGTACAATGACCTTGGCTCCCGGATACCTTCAGTGCTCCTATCTTTTCCACTATGCCCAGGAGCAGAAATTGGTCCCTTATCTGGGCGGCGGTCTGGATGCCTGGGGATACCAGGAAAATAAGGCAGGCAATTCCATCGAGGGAGTCAAGTACGGCTATCATGGTCTGGCTGGTGTCAGATTTCTGCTGGATTGGCTTGATCCTCAGGCTGCTAAAAGCTCATTCCAAGAGTATGGCGTTGAAAATACCTACCTGGTCCTTGAAGCACGCTGGCTGCAAATTGATAATTTTGGAGAGCATAAACTAGACTTCAGCGGTCCACTCTATCGGATAGGATTGCTGTGGGAATTTTAATGGTATTCGCTTAAGAGAAATATCCGCTTAAGAAGAAGAAACCACAGGGATACAAAAGGCACAAAAGATACCCAGAGGTTATCATGCCGTATAGTGTATTGTTTTTTGCGCTTTGAGTGCTTCTCGCGGTTTCATTGAAGGAGAAATAGATGCCAATATCCTGTCCAAAATGTGGTGTTGCCAACCCACGAGGGGCTGAAACCTGTGGGGAATGCGGATTTATCATTGATTCCACTCCTATATCTGCCTCATCATCTACCTCCGCCAACTCCAAGGGGAGTCAACCATCTCCTCCTCTTCAGCCATCAATGGAAAACAAGGATTTTTCCGCAGAGGAAAGCGAGGATTTTGACGGAGTGGGGAATTTCGGAGCGGGGAATCCCGGAATGGGAAATAAGTCCTTGCCCGGAGCGGAAAAAAAGGGACTATCCCGATCCTCGATCTTATCTAAAAAGGAAACGAGAAGAGCCCCTGTTCAGGCCCAAATCTTAGCGGGAATCCTCTGGATTGCGACTGCCGCCATGGTCGCCCTTTCCATCTTTCTTTTAAAGCCGAGCAAGTCGATTATTCTTCCGATTCCACTCATTCCATCCAACATTCCTTATCGTTTCCGAGTAATCTATGCCCTTCCGATCTTGGCTGCCGGAATTTACACCTTGATTACTGCCTACGGGATTTCCAATTTAAAAAGGTGGGGCGTCAAAGTCTACATAAGCTGGGTAATGGTTCAAGTGATTCTGGAGGTTCTGGCCCAAATTTATCATCAGCAACTTGGGGTAATTGTTTCGGCTGTAGTCTTAGTGGAATTAATCTTCATTCCCCTCTTGTGGAAGGCTAAATACCGGTTTCAGTATTAGTACGGAAATCGGCAGAAAATTTCTCACCATGTTCCTTTTCTTACTGGTAAAAGGGGGTGATTCATCTTTGCCTCCTTTTCATTCTATTCATGTTATTTCCCCACACCGAACCCTGAATATAAATATAACTTAATTAGTTGAGAGAATACATATTAGTTGAGAGAATACACGATTTAAGAAGAGGAAGGAAAGATTCATGATCAAGGCGATTCGAGGGGTCAAAGATATCCTCCCCTCTGAAGTAGGGATCTGGCAATACCTGGAAGCGACCAGTCAAAAAATACTCCGGAACTATGGTTTTTCAGAATTTCGAGTCCCCATCTTTGAGGATACCGCTCTTTTTGTTCGAAGCATCGGTGAGGAGACGGATATTGTCTCCAAGGAGATGTATACCTTTCCCGACCGCAAGGGAAAAAGCCTGACCTTGCGGCCTGAAGGTACGGCCTCTGTTGTGCGAGCCTTTGTGGAACATAAGCTCTATGCTCAAAGTCCCTATCAGAAACTCTATTACCAGGGCCCTATGTTTCGCTACGAGCGTCCGCAGGCCGGACGGTCCCGGCAGTTTCATCAGATTGGGGCCGAGGTCTTTGGTCTGGCTGAGCCGAGTGTGGATGCCGAGATGCTGACCCTGGTCCATGACCTGTTTTTGAAGCTTGGGCTTTCCGATACCACCCTGTTCCTTAATTCGGTCGGATGCCCGGAGAATTGCCGACCCCAGTACAAAAAGGTGTTACAGGAATTTTTACGAAAGGATCTGGGTGATCTCTGCCCTGACTGTCAGCAGCGCTACGAGAAAAACCCCTTGCGCATCATGGATTGTAAAAATGAGGGCTGCCAGGCTAAACTGAGTCAGGCCCCTTTTATTCTGGAACATCTTTGCCCTGCCTGCCAGCAGCACCACCAGGAGGTGGAGCGCCTGCTCAAACTGGCTGGCATACCTTACCGGATTAACTATCGACTGGTCCGGGGACTGGATTATTATACCCGCACCGCCTTTGAGGTGACTTCCACCGGACTTGGCGCACAAAACGCCATTGCAGGCGGCGGACGCTACGATCACCTGGTGGAGGATTTCGGAGGACCGTCAACGCCAGCTATCGGTTTCGCTCTGGGTATGGAGCGTGTTGTTTTGGCCTTGCAGGGCCAAGGGATAGCCCCAAAAACTGTTCCCCTGATCTATATAGCAGCGTTGGGGCAGGCAGCGAGGGAAGAGGCTTTCCTTATGGCGCGGGCCTTGCGCCAAAAATCGTTACGGGTGATCATGAATTACCAGGACCGCTCCTTGAAATCTTTGCTCAAGCAGGCCGATCAGATGGGGGCCGGATTCTCTCTCATTATGGGAGAAAATGAGCTTGCCAGCCGCCGCCTCTTGCTGCGGGACATGGTTCACTCCATGCAAGAGGAAGTCCAAATGGAAGATGTTGCCGAAGTACTGGTGGCAAAGGTTCTGGTATAATTTCCCCTGTACCGAATAAAAAAGAGAGTATAATAAGAAGAGAGTATAATTGCCTGTATATAAGAAAGAAAGCTTCGAAGTTCTTTCCTTAACAGGAAAAAAGGTAGAATGCTGATGGAAATCCAAGAAATCAAGAAGATAATTAGAGAAGAATTGCCCAGGATAATGCAGACCGATGAGGAAATAACGCAATTTATTCTGCGACTTTCCTCTCAGTACTATGCAGGAAAACTTGAAACTGAAGATCGGTTCGATCGTATGCTCAAAGAGCTCCAAAAGGATAGGGAGGAGCAAAGCCGTAAGTGGAAAGAGCATGTCCAAGAGGAGAACCGCAAGTGGGATGAGCATGCCCAAGAGGAGAATCGCAAGTGGAAAGAGCATGCCCAAGAGGAGAATCGCAAGTGGAAAGAGCATACCCAAGAGGAGAATCGCAAGTGGGATAAGCAAAACCAGAAGTGGGAAGAGCAAAACCGCAAGTGGGATGAGCAAAACCAGAAGTTTGAAGAGCACAGCCGCAAGTGGGAAGAAAAGTGGCAGGAGAATCAAAAGGTTATTCAGGGGTTGTTTGAAGAGCTCAAGGTTATGAATCGTAAGCATGATCAGTCGATCGGGGCGCTTGGTACCCGCTGGGGCCTTCATACTGAGGCTTCATTCCGTAATGCATTGGCGGGTATTTTAAAGGATTCCTTTAATGTGCAAGTCTTACATGTAACTGAGTTTGATGATAAGGGAGAGGTCTTTGATCGACCAGAGCAGGTGGAGTTAGACCTGATTGTTAAAAATGGGATCTTGATTATCTGTGAGATTAAGTCTTCCATGAGCAAGGCTGATATGTATATCTTTGAGAAAAAAGCCACGTTCTATGAGAAGCTTCATGGATGCAAGGCTAACCGGAAAATAGTTATTTCACCTATGGTAGGTGATAAAGCAAAAGATCTGGCAACTCAGTTGAGAATTGAAGTTTACTCCTACGGGGAAGATGTGGAAAATATGTGAGATGTAATTTCTTTGAATGTTAATTTTAAATCTCCCTTTACAATATGTGATATCCAACAGGCGAGATGCTCGTGCTACCAACAGGCGTGACGCCCGCGCTACCACTTAACTTTGAATACAACATATTGTAGCTAAAATTTTAATATCCCCATTCTCGGGCAGCCCACTCCTAGCGGCCTGCTCTACCGGCCAATTTTTCCCATCGCTCTTCAAATAGCAACTTATAAAAATAAAGTTAGATATTGCAATAAGATAGAACAGCATCTATAATAAGGATATGATTGTCTCCCTATTTTGTGGGAGATTATTTTTCAGGAGATTCCGAAGACCATAGCCATTGAGCATATTTGAATAATGACATGGGTTCTTTATCCTGCCTTGGCCTTTGGAATAAAAAGGAAAAATTAGTCGATGATTTCAGAAGAGAGAGTAACAGAAACAAACAAAGAGAAAGCCTCTCCCGTTGCAGCCGATGCGAATGTGCCCGTGCCCTTGGATGATGTGGTTAAAAATCTCCCGGAGCTGCCCGGCGTTTATCTCATGAAAGACAACGGAGGAAGGATTCTGTACATCGGCAAGGCCATCTCCCTCAAAAAACGCGTCAGCTCCTATTTTCGAAAGAGCGCAGGTCAAGCCCCCAAGGTAGTGTCTCTGGTTCCGCAAATCCGCATCATCGACTATATCGTCACCTCCTCCGAGTTGGAGGCCCTTATCCTGGAAAACAACCTCATCAAGAAGCATAAGCCGAAATACAATGTCATCCTCAAGGATGATAAAAATTATCCCTATCTGTGCCTGACCATAACTGAAAAGTATCCCCGCTTGATCGTCGTAAGAAAGGTCCGCAAAGATGGGAATCTGTATTTTGGCCCCTACATCCCGGCCATTGCCCTGCGAAAAACCTTAAGGACCATTCAACATCTGTTCCCGTTACGCCAGTGCCCTGAGAAAGAAGTGTCCAAACGGGCCAAGGGGGCCAAGGGAAATTTGAACTATGACACGGGATCAAAACCCCGCTCTCGGCCCTGCCTGCAACATCAGATGAAAAGATGCACGGGCCCCTGTGCGGAAATAACCAGCCCTGGCGGCTGCGCCATACATGATGAATATCAAGCTGTTGTTCGGAAGGTGAAACTGTTCTTGTTGGGAAAGAAGGGCCATCTCCTGGCCGACATGGAAAAGCAGATGCTGGAAGCATCCGAACGCCTGGAATATGAGAAAGCGGCTCAAATGAGAGATCAGATTTGGGCTATTCAAAAGACTCTCCAGCCGCAGGACGTATTCAGCAGTCAGCTTAAAAATAAAGATATTATCGGCTTTGCCAGATCAGGGGACTTGATCTGCTTTGTGGTTTTTTTTGTCCGCTACGGACAGTTGATGGGGAAAAAGGATTTCCTCATACGAGATACCGGATGCTGCTCAGAGGAGCAGGGATTTGGGATTAGGGACAAGGACATGTCTCCCCCTCCCCCCCTTCCCCCCTCCCCCCTCTCCCCTTCTGATGAGGAGGCGCTTGGCTCTTTTATCAAACAGTTTTACGCTCAAGAGATCGCTATTCCCCGGACCATTCTGCTTGGGCAGCCCATCAGCGAAGCCAGGATTATTGAGACCTTTTTGTCCGAAAAGCGCGGTTCTGCGGTTACCCTGCTCTTTCCCAAAAGCGGAGAAGGAAAGAGGCAGATTGATCTAACCATGCAGAACGCCCGGATTCTCCTTGATGGGCATCTGAAAAGCCAGAAGTCAGGAGTCAGCATTCAGGAGTCAGGAGTTATAAGCAGGGTAAAAAATCAATGCCATAGTTCAACCGGAAACCTCCCCCCCCCGTCTCCCCCTCTCCCCGTCTCCCCCTCTCCCCTCCACGAGGACCCGGTGTTAAGGGCTGTGCGGGATGACCTTCATTTGCCTCATTTGCCATCGAGAATCGAGGGTTTTGATATCTCCAATTTGGCTGGGGAGGAAGCGGTCGGCTCCCTGGTTTGCTGGATTGATAATAAACCCGCTAAATCGGAATACCGCAGGTTCAAAATTAAACAGGTTACCGGCATTGATGATTATGCCATGATCAGAGAGACTGTCCACCGCAGATATGCCCGTCTCCTTGAAGAGGGGAAGGGACTGCCTGACCTTATCCTGATCGATGGCGGAAAAGGGCACTTGCAGGCCGGTCTGGCTGCCCTGGGGGAGCTAAACATTTCTGGAGTTCCGGTCGCAGCTCTGGCCAAAAGGGAGGAAGAGATCTTCCTGGCCGCAGGCAGTAAGGGTGAGAGCGTGGAAGCGTGTGAGAGCGAAGGAAGCTCTAACGTTTCACACTCTAACGCTTCAAGCTCTAACGCTATCACCCAAGGTGGAAAGTGTGAGCAAGGCAGGGTAAAAAAACCGTGTCATAGTTCAAGTGAAAACGCTCCAACGCTCCAACGCCTTACCCCAATCACGCATCTACGTCTGTCCAGACATTCTTCCACACTCCAGCTCTTGCAAAGGATCAGGGATGAAGCGCATCGCTTTGCGATCACCTATCACCGTAAGTTGAGGGGAAAGAGCCTTTTGCACTCCCAGATGCTGGAAATTGAGGGAGTAGGTCCGGTCAGGCAAAAGGCGGTGCTGCGCCACTTTGGAAGTATGGCCCGCGTCAAGGAGGCCAGTCTGGACCGATTAGCTGAGGTCCCAGGACTTGACAGCCGGGTCGCTCAACGAATTTTTCAGTTCTTTCATCCGAAAAAATAGAAAAGTTATCAGAGAAGTTATCAGTGAAAAGAAGCATTCAGGAGTCAGCATTCAGGAATCAGGAGTAAGGAAAGATCGTGAAATCAAAAGAAAAGAATTGCTCAAGCCCTGATTTCATCAAATTTCTGGGTACCGGAGGAGCGCGCTTTGTTGTCTCGCAGCAGATGCGGGCTTCAGGAGGGATCTGGCTCTCCTGCCAGGGGGTTCAGGTCCATATCGATCCAGGACCAGGGGCTCTGGTCCGGTGTCTCGCCAGCCGCCCCAAGCTCGATCCCTCTCAGCTCGATGGGATCATCCTGACCCACCGTCATCTTGACCATGCGGCTGATGTCAATATCATGATCGAGGCCATGACCAAAGGAGGATATCAGAAGAAAGGGACCCTGTTTGCTCCGACAGACGCACTTGATACTGATCCCGTGGTGCTTCAGTATGTCCGGTCTTATCTGGCACATATCGAAACCCTCCACGAGGGAGGGACGTATACTATCGGGCCGATCCGGTTTTCCACACCCATTCGCCACAATCACCCGGTGGAGACTTATGGCTTGAAAATTTCTCTTTGCGAGATGCCATTCCTTTCAGGAAAAAAAATCATTTCTCTCATTGCTGATACGCTCTTCTTCGAGGGGCTTGCCAGCCATTATTATCAGTCCGACTGCCTGATTATCAATGTGGTCCGGCTGCACTCATCCCCTTCCACAACATCTCCACCCCCCACGTCATCTACACACCCCACGACATCTCCCCCCCTCACGTCATTCCCGCGAAGGCGGGAATCCAGTCTACCGACGGAGCAGATCATTTATCATCTGTGCCTGGAAGATGTAAAGAAGATCATAACCGAAATTCGGCCACGAAAAGTCCTCCTGACCCATTTTGGTTCTATGATACTTCAGGCCAACCCGTTGCTTTTGGCCGAAGAGTTATCGCACAGTACAGGGATTCAGGTCATTGCCTGTTCTGATGGGTTGACTTTTTCTATGGAAGAGCTCTTCGCCTGATAAAAACAAGAGTCAGAACCGGAAGACAGGTAGATAGGTGTTTAGGTGTTTAGGCTGTAGGTATTTAGCCTAAAAACCTAAACACCTACAGCCTAACAGCCTGCATTCCTAACAGCCTGCATTCCTAACAGCCTAAAAACCTACAGCCTAAAAACCTGCATTCCTCTCTTCCAGGTCCTGCACTTTTTTCTTGAGCCTTTTGACTTCATCGAGTAATTCAGGCAATCGTCTAATACCGACCTCGGACTTTCTCCACTCCTGAATAGGGCGAGCAATCATACCGGCAATGATACTGTTGGGAGGAGTGTCTTTACTGACGCCGCCCTTGGCAGCCACCATGGTGTTATCTCCAATTTTTAAATGCCCGGCTACACCTACCTGGCCAGCCAAAGTTACCCGTTTTCCCAGTTCGGTGCTTCCTGAAATGCCGGTCTGGCTAACGATGATAGATGATTCGCCAATCACGACATTGTGGGCTATCTGGACCAGGTTATCGATCTTGGCCCCGTGCCCGATAACCGTATCTCCCATCGTTCCCCGGTCTATAGTGGTCCCTGAACCGATTTCCACCTTATCCTCAATGACCACCCGCCCTGTCTGCGGGATCTTATAATGCTCCTGTCCATCCCAGATATATCCAAACCCGTCGCTCCCGATCACCGTATTGGCATGGATGGTGACATAAGATCCAATCTGGGTATGGTGATAAATAGTGACATTCGGATAGATAATGCACCCATCACCGATTCGGGAAAAACTTCCGATGTGCACCCCGCTGTAAATCTGAACATTATTCCCAATCCTGACCTCTTTATCAATGACTGCCATAGGATGGATAGAGACGTTCTCTCCGATCGCAACTGATGGATCGACCCATGCCCGTGGATGGATTCCCGACGCCCGGTAAGGTTTATCACTGAACAGGTGAAGTATCCTGGCAAAGGCGAGATAGGGATTAGCCGTCCTGATGGAAGCAATCCGGCCTCCTACGGGCTCTTTGACCTCTTCTTTGAACTTATCCGAAAGGATAACAGCCGAGGCTTGCGTAGAAGGCAAAAGCGGCAAATATTTTGGGTTGGCTATAAAGCTAATGTCACCTTCCACTGCTTCTTTGATCCCGGCCACTCCCCTGATGAGGATTTGAGGATCTCCCACTACTTCCCCACCTACGAATGCAGCTAATTCCTTGAGTGTTTTTTCCATGATTATATTACTACTCTTTCATGATTGGCTAAAGAAGTTGTAACTGCCCAGGTAGATAGGCTGTAGGTATTTAGGCTGTAGGAAAAGACAATGACTAACAGCCTGTAATATAGGTTGTTTAGGTGTTTAGGTTAAAAGCCTAACAGCCTAAATACCTACCGCCTGCATTACCTAACAGCCTACAGCCTGCACTACTGGCCCCTGCCTATTTCAGTGGTCCCTTGGCTAAGCCCTTATTATAGGCTTCAATGACTAGACTGGTGATATCGTGGGACGGGTTGGCATAGATGATACTGTCATCCTTATTAATAATCAATGTGTACCCTTTTTCCTGGCCGATTTTCTGGACGATCTGAATAATTTCCTCTTTGATCTTATTCAAATGTTTGAAGTACAGCTCCTTCAATTCTTGTTCCTTATCCTCTTTGAACCGTTTTAGATCGATGCCCTTGCGCCGAATTGTCTCTTCCTTTTGGTTTTGGGCTTCGGGAGAAAGAGCGAGTTTTTGCTTCTGTAATTCCCCCTCGAGATCTTTTATTTCCTTGTCCCGCTTGGCAAGTTCCTCTTCATTTTTCTTTTTAAACACTTCCAATTCCTTAAGGGATTCCTTTCCAGCATTAGATTCATCCACTACACGCTGGCTGTCAATATACGCTATACCTAGACCTGCTGCGGGTTCTTGAGCAGCCAAAAGCCTAACGGGATAAAAAAACACAACTGCCGCCAAAGCAAGCATAAAGAAGGAAATATACTTTGTTCTCATGTCTTTCTCCTGATTTGGTGATTAAGGTCAATAATTTGGTGATTAGGTCAACGATTTGGTTATTAGGTCAATGATAATGATTAAGGAAAGTAGCCAGAATTCTGACTCCTGACTCCTTAATCCTGTCTTCTGTCTTCTGAATCCTTCGTTAAAAATAGGTACCAATAGCAAAATGGATTTGGGAATGGTCCCTGTCCTCAGGGCGATAATTTAATACCCGCCCCCAATCCAGCCGCAATGGCCCAACAGGCGTATAAAAGCGGACACCGAATCCGGCTCCCATACGCAGGGGCTGATCGAAGAATTCCTGCCCCTGTGCGAACACATTTCCCGCATCCCAGAACAGGACACCTCGAATAATATCGTAGATAGGAAATTGGAATTCTACATTAGTGACCACCGATTTATTGCCGCCGATTGGATCGCCATTATCATCTTTAGTCTCATCGGGACCGATTGAGCGGTCCCTATAGCCTCGAACGGTGTCCAGCCCCCCCATGTAAAAGCGCTCAAATATTGGCAAAGATCGCCCCGCGAACCCTCTGGCATAGCCCACTTTTGCGTGCAGGGACAAGATCAGTTGCTTCCAGACCGGGAAGTGCCAGCCACTCTCCATGGTTGTCTTGGTGAAGTAATTGCTCCCTCCCAGAGGGCCTCCGGCCACCTGAAAAGTAAGTTTATTGAGCGAGCCGGATGTTGGTTTGATGTGGTTGTCCCTACTGTCCCTTACAAGCGATAACCGGATGCTGCTGGTCGTGGATTTACCCTCGGCCTCTTTGTAGATTGTAGTCGCCGTGTTAGGATCATCGATACCAATGTTCACCGTTTCATATAAATAAGTTCCGAAGAGGCGGCTATATTCGGCCACAGGATACCCGAGTCTGAGGTCCCCTCCCCTGGATGTTTTGGTGAAAGTGTCATACTCCTTATTCGTGTAGTAAATGTCGAAGCCAGCGCTCAAAGGAATATCGAATAGCCAGGGCTCGGTAAAACCCAGATCGTAGGTGCTTCTGGTGGATGAAAGTTCTGCGGAAAGGGACAACTGCTCTCCCAGGCCGAACAGGTTTCCCTGCTTGATCTCAGCCGTGCCCACCATACGATCCACTGAGCTGTAGCCTCCACCGACGCTCATTTGTCCGGTCATTCGCTCCTTGACTTTGACGGATAGATCCACTTTATTCTCTTCCGGCTTTGGCTGCATATCCAGATTGACTTCCTCGAAAAACCCCAGGTTATTGATATTATTATAGCTTTGCCGGACTTTCTGGCTTCGGAAAATGTCTCCCTCCTGGATCTCGATCTCCCTGCGGATTACCTTATCACGGGTCTTGAGGTTGCCCCTGATCTTGATTCGATCCACATGGGTCAGTCCGCCCTCCTCGATCTCAAGCGTGACATCGATTTTTTTTTCTCCGGGTATTTCATGTGTGACCGGAGAGATGTGGGCAAACAGGTACCCGCGATTCGCGTACAAGTCCTGGATGGCGGAAATATCCTGGCGCAATTTAGCCCGATTGAAAACCTCGCCTTCCTGCATCTTAATCAGCTCCTGGATCTCATGGGTTGGAATAACGCTGTTTCCCTTCATGGTAATCGTTCCAATCCGAAACTGATCGCCTTCGGAGATGAGAATAGTAATGATCAGAACTTTTTTTTGCGGATCAAAGGTAACCTTTGGCTCTTGTATAGCAGCCTGGATAAATCCCTGATTAAAGTAGAGGTCTTCGATTTTTTGTGTATCCTGGGACAAAGTCTCTTTTTTTAGATACCCCGATGAGGTAATGAATGAAAAAAGACCATGTTTTTTAGTCTTTATGAGTTTTTGGATCTGCTTATCCGAGAAATGTCGGTTGCCCTCGAAGATCACTTTACTGACCTTGACTTTTCGGCCTTCCTTTACGTCAAAGATGAGTTCAGCGTGCTCCTCGGAAATTTTCTCCGTTCGGGATATGATCTGAACACGGTAATATCCTTCGTCTTTATAAAATTCAGTTAAGCTTTGGATATTTTTTTTAACCAGGTAGGGATTTAAAATGCTTCCGGTGGTAATATCGACCTTCTCCTGGAGGGACTCAGTCTTGATCTTCTTATTTCCACGGAAGGTAATTTTTTTTATTAAAGGTCTCTCACTGACAATGTAGGTTACGAGAAGGCCCCCGTCTATCTCTTTGAGATCTACCTTGATATTCTCGAAGTATCCGATGTCATAGATAGCTTTGATATCCTCATCGACGCTCTGAGGATTGTAAACTTCCCCTATTTTCGTACGGATTTTATGCAGAATAGCCTGTCTTTCGATCTTCCGATTGCCTTGAATCGCAATCTCTTGAACTATGACATTGAGTCTTTCCCCTGCCTTGCTGATAGGAAGATTTTCCAATCCTGCTCCCATGCTCCAGGAAGCAGATATAAAACTCGCCAGAATACATAATCCAAAAACAGCAGCCAAAAGAACGCCCCTCACCCTGCCATCTCCCCCCAGGGGAGAGGTGAAAAGGAGCGGGGCCATGTCTGGCCGGTAATTTGAACTATGACATGTGTTTTTTACCCTGCCTTGGACTTGCGAAGTATGAGCTATGACATTGGTTCTTTCCCCTGCTTTGCGCATGCCCTGTTTACCTGATTTCCCAGGTACGGTTGGTGTTGGTAATGATGATTTTTTCCCTCCCAAGATTATAAAGATTATACTGCTGACGGCTAAAAAATTAACCTTTTCCGGTGGCACAGGTGTCTAACCTGCATCGGTGGCACCTGCGTTTTACGCCGGTGCCACCGATGGATTTAATAAAATTCGATGATAAACCGTTTGCAGTATAATTTAAATTAGACATACGGGAATGGGGAAAGATTTGAAATCTATCCCCATTCCCGAACATGAGTTTTTTACCCTGCCTTCAGTTATCAGTAAAAAACCTGAAACCTGAAACCTGATAACCGAAAACTTCTTTTATAAAAGCACAAGTTCCTTGTGAAGGCATTTCTTGACAAAGGTAAGCTCTCCGTCGCCGCAGAGGCCAGACTCCAGCGTGTCTCTATGCCTCGGCCCCTGCCTCTGCCCCTCTGTGCCTTCCTTTTCAACCCCTGGCTGCAGCCCTATCTGCAGGAAATCTCCTTCTTTCAGATTTCCCTTCAGCAATTCCTCAGAGAGAGGATCTTCGATGTAGCGCTGGATAATCCGTTTAATTGGTCGTGCGCCGTAATCGGGCTGATAGCCTTTTTTCAGAAGCCATTCTTCAGCTTCCGGCTTCAGTTCCAGATAAAGTCTTTTGTTCTCCAGCCGGTGGTTCAGGTCTTGGATGGCCAGACCCAGGATTTTTCGGATATGCTCTTGATTCAGGCTATGGAAGACGATAGTCTCGTCGATCCGGTTGATAAATTCCGGGTTGAAGGTTTTCTTCAGAGCCTCCATGATGGAGTCTTTCATCCGTGTATAAGACAGTGTTTCATCCGCCTCTTTTTGGAACCCTACGGCCGTCTTTTGTTCGATGGTTCTGGCCGCGATATTGGAGGTCATGATAAGGACGGTATTCTTGAAGTCCACATGCCTGCCGTGGCTGTCGGTCAGTTGCCCTTCGTCCAGGACCTGCAGCAGGATGTTGAATATTTCCGGGTTAGCTTTTTCGATCTCGTCGATCAGGACCACGGAATAGGGCTTGCGTCTCACCCGCTCGGTCAGTTGTCCACCTTCCTCATATCCTACATAACCCGGAGGTGCACCAACCAGCCGCGAAACGGAGAATTTTTCGCTATACTCTGACATATCGATCCTGATCATGGAATCTTCCTTGCCAAAGAGCATCTCGGCCAGCCTCTTGGCCAGTTCTGTCTTTCCAACGCCAGTAGGTCCCAGGAAGATAAAAGAGCCGATAGGCCGCCGTGAACTCTTCACCCCGGTCCTGGACCGTTTGATAGATCGCGCAATGGCCCGTATAGCTTCATCTTGGCCGATGATTTTCCTATGCAGCTCATCTTCCAGATGAAGCAGCCTGGTCGATTCCTTTTCCTCCAGCTTGAAAAGAGGAATTCCTGTCCATTTGGACACCACATAAGCCACATCATCCGCGGTTACTACCAGCGTGGCTTTCTTTTGCTTTTCAAACCATTTCTTGCTCAATGTTTCGAACTTAAGCCGCATCTTGCGTTCCATGTCCCGCAGGGAAGCGGCCTTTTCAAAGTCCTGAACCCGAATGGCCATTTCCTTTTCCCGTTTGGTCTCTTCGATCTTGGCCTTGATTTCCTTCAATTCTGCGGGCAGCGCCGTGCTGTTGACCCGCGCCCGCGATCCGGCTTCGTCGATGACATCGATGGCCTTGTCAGGCAGGAATCGGTCCGTGATGTAGCGGTCAGACAGGGTGGCCGCGTCCGTAATGGCCTCTTCGCTGAAATGAACACCGTGGTGCTCCTCGTACCGGTTTTGCAGCCCCCGGATAATAGAAACTGTTTGTTCCACGGTTGGCGGATTCACCATAACGGTCTGGAATCTACGCTCCAGGGCCCCGTCCTTTTCGATATATTTACGGTATTCCGATAAAGTCGTAGCGCCTACGCACTGCAATTCCCCGCGTGCCAGGGCTGGTTTAAGCATATTGGAAGCATCGATCGAGCCTTCGGCTGCCCCCGCTCCCACCAGGGTATGCAATTCGTCGATAAAGAGGATGATATTGTCCGCCTGAGAAATTTCTTTCATGATGGACTTCAGCCGCTCTTCAAACTGGCCGCGGTACTTGGTACCTGCCACCAAAAGGCCTAAGTCCAGAGTCACAATCCTTTTGCCGGTCAGGATCTGCGGCACCGCGGTTTCGACAATCCGTTGAGCCAGGCCCTCGACAATGGCAGTCTTGCCCACTCCCGGCTCTCCGATCAGTGCCGGATTGTTTTTTGTCCTTCGGCTCAGGATTTGCACCACCCGCTCTATCTCGTCATCTCTGCCGATAACCGGGTCCAGCTTTCCGCTGCGAGCCAGTTTGGTGATGTCCCTGCCGAATTCATCCAGGGTTTCGGTTTTGGGTGCCTCCTTGAGGTCATATTTGCCCTGAGATTTATTGGCATATTCCATAACCGATTTCCGCACTTCCGACAGCTCCAGCCGCAGGTCTTCCAGCACTCCAGCGCCGATTCCTTCCCCTTCGCGCATCAACCCCAACAGGAGGTGTCCAGTGCCGATATAGTTATGCCCCATCAGCTTTGCTTCGTCTATGGCCAGTTCCAGGACCTTTTTTGATCGAGCCGTAAAGGGGATCTCTCCAGCTTCGGGCTTTGCCGTTTGCTTTGAGATTCGGCGTTCTACCTCGAAGCGGATTTCGTCCAGCTCAATATTACTTTCCCGCAAGATTTTAACCGCCGTATTATCATCCTTTTTAACCAATCCCAACAGAACATGCTCTGTTCCCAGGTAGGGATTCCCGAGCCTGATCGCTTCCTCGCGAGCCAGGACTATAGTTCTTCTTGCTCTTTCAGTAAACCGTTCAAACATTTTACAAACCTGCCAATTCTTTCAATAGTTTCGTAATCCACTTAGGAGATACTTCTCTCGTTTCCTCGCTGTCTATTCCCATTCCCACCCGTCCTCGCAGATGAGTATACCCCCCTCTCATAAGGAATCTGGCAACCCATAGAAGGGAAGTTATCAGTTTTCAATTTGATGCTTTTTTACTGATAGCTGATAGCTAAAACTTTCTTTACCTGCCAGACCTCTTTGATTTATATTTTACGATAAAAGCAGGTTGATTTCAATTAAATCTTCCTGAGTCAAGCTCATTTTCAAAAAAAAGCCTCCTAAATAAACTGCAACTTCCCGTCTAATAAATGAAGACGGTAATCTGTCTTATTTCCTAACGCCTCATTATGAGTTACCATGATTATGGTGATGTTACGTTCTTGATTGATTTGCTGAAGCAAGACAAAAATCTTTTCACTCGTTTTCGAGTCAAGATTTCCCGTTGGCTCATCGGCCAAAAGCACCTCGGGTTGATTGGAAAGCGCTCGAGCAATGGCGACTCGCTGCTGCTCTCCTCCGGAGAGCTCTCCCGGTTTGTGGTGTTCTCGTCCCTGCAATCCAACCTCCGCCAGCAATTGATTAGCCCTCACCTCGGCTGTCCTACGCTCTTGTCTGTCAATTAATATCGGCATCATAATGTTTTCCTGTGCAGTGAATTCCGGAAGAAGATGATGAAATTGAAAAACAAAGCCGATCTTTCGATTCCGAAACCGCGCCAGTTCGTTATTGCCGAGCAGGAAAACGTTTTTATCATTATACCACAATTCTCCACGGGATGGGCGGTCAAGTGCTCCTAGAATATGCAAAAAGGTACTTTTTCCTGCCCCGGAAGCCCCGACAATACTGAAGATTTTGCCTCCCTCGATATCAAGGCTGATATCCTCCAGGACACGCAGTTCACCTTTGCCATTAATAAACGACTTATAGATATCTCTAACTTTGATGGAAGTCATTCGTACCTCAGTGACACAACCGGATCAAGCCTTGAAGCCTGCCAAGCTGGATATATGGTTGCCAGGAAACTGATCAAAATGGAGGCGGAACAGACCATGAATATATCCAGAAGCTTCATTTTAAACGGGAGATAACTGATATAGTATACATCACCCTGCAGCTTGATCAAATGGAACGTATCTGCAATCCAGCAGGCCGCGGTCCCTCCCATACAGCCGAGAAGTGTACCCACCAGCCCGATAATCAGCCCTTCGGCGATAAAAATGAGGAGAATGCTGCGGGCTGTGGCCCCCATAGACTTGAGGATGGCGATATCTTTGTTTTTCTCCATAACCATCATCACCAGCGTGCTGATAATATTGAAGGCAGCTACCAGAATGATCAGAACCAGAATAATGAACATGGCAAATTTTTCCAGTTTAAGGGCGGAAAACAGGTTCTTGTTCATCTCCATCCAGTCCCGCGTCCAGTACGGGAACCCCAGGACTTTCTGAATATCCTGGGATATTTTTTTGGCCTGAAAAATATTATCAACCTTAATTTCAACGCCGGTTACCGTATTCTTCATATTAAAAAGGCGCTGGGCCGCCCTCAGTGAAACGTAGGCCAGACTGCTGTCATATTCATACATCCCCGAATTAAAGAGAGCCACCACCTTAAACCGCAAAAATTTGGGGGCCAGCCCCATAGGAGAAATACGCTCCACCGGTGAGATAGCGGTAATGATATCCCCCACAAAAACGCCCAGATTCCTTGCCAACTCCTGCCCAAGGACGATCCCGGCCATCTGAGGCGTGGAAGGGTCCTTACCCTGCGATGGACTATCGAGCTGATGAAGATCTCCAGCTACAATATTTCGGGCCAGGTCGGTTACGTGAGACTCTTCGTTAGTATCAATCCCTCGCACGACCAGACCTGAGGCGTTCTTGTTGGCCGAGAGCATAACCTGCCCATAGATAAAGGGAGCAGAGGATGTTACTCCCGGGACATGCGCGATCTTTGACATCACCTCTGACCCATTTGGAATTCCCTGCCCATTATACTCTAATACGACAATATGGGAGTTGGTGCCGAGAATCTTATCTCTTAGATCCATTTCAAACCCGCTCATAACAGCCAGGACAATGATTAAAGCCATGACTCCCAGTGCCACACCGGCGACCGAGATAATACTGATGACCGAAATTACCGTTTGTTTTCTTTTTGCCCGTAAGTATCTCAGCCCAATTAAAAGCTCA
>Ga0307378_10001278_pt1 | contig 41259 bp, 28 predicted proteins | sample UN1MG_FD_202238 | JGI IMG/M metagenome (GOLD analysis project Ga0307378, IMG submission 202238) | Soil microbial communities from Risofladan, Vaasa, Finland - UN-1 | ecosystem: Environmental > Terrestrial > Soil > Coastal area > Acid sulfate soil | place: Finland: Risofladan, Vaasa | collected...
TATCGCCTTCGCAGCTTTCCCTTTATACATCTTGAACCCACACTGGGTGTCGCGATAACCCCTAATAACAATCAGCGAAGTCAGCAACCCAAACAATAAACCCATGAGGCGCCTGTAAAACGGTTGGGGGTCAACCTCAGAATCCGGGAGGCGCCGCGAGCCGATCGCCACGTCGTATCCCCTGTCAAGCCACGAGGCGAGCTTATCGGCCTGACCAATGGGCGCAGAGAGGTCAGCGTCCGTAAAGAGGACACGCTCGCCCAGAGCGAGCTCGAGCCCGCGTGCTACGGAGAACCCCTTCCCAACGTTTGCAGCATTAGAGACGACCCGATATAGAACTTTGTCCGTTCGCTTAGCCACTGTCTCGCCAAACTCTCGAGCGAGAGAAAATGTTCTGTCGGTGCTGCCATCATCGACCACTATTATCTCGCTTGCGAGGTCTCGGGATACCAGGTAGTCAAGCACCGAGTGCAAGCCCCTCGGAAGCCGCCTTTCCTCGTTGTAGGCCGGAATCACGACGGACATACATGGGGCATCACTCATTCCTGTCATCAAACCGTTACCACATCGAACCTCTCAGGATGCAAGGCGGGATCGGCATTTATGAGCACGCGCTTATTAAACATCTTCTCGAACTCGATTATTATGTCCTTTGATTTAGTCTGAAGCATGTTCGCCACCGATGGGTGCGCCCGGACAAGTATCTCCTTTTGAGCCGAGAACTCCGCGACCCGGCGGATCTCACGCTGGACCTCGTAACAGATTGTCGTTCTCGACTTGATCCGACCGGTCCCCCTGCATAGCGGGCATTTCTCGCTGAGTATCCTCTCCAAGCTCTCTCTAACGCGCTTCCGCGTCATCTCGACAAGGCCCAGGCTCGATATCTCCGTGATCGAGGTCTTGCTGCGGTCTTTCTTGAGCTCAGCCGAGAGCGCCGCAAGAACGCGTTCCTTGTTCTTCTCACTCGCCATATCGATGAAGTCGATGATGATGATGCCACCCAGGTCCCGAAGCCTGAGCTGTCTTGCGAGCTCCTTTGCGGCCTCCAGATTGATATTCAGCAACGTCTCCTCGAGGCTCTCCTTGCCAACATACTTGCCTGTGTTCACGTCGATTGAGACAAGCGCCTCGGTCTGATCGATGACGAGAAATCCTCCTGAGCGCAGCCAGACCTTAGGACGCAATGCTCTTTGTATCTCGCTCTCTATCCCGTATTCGTCAAATATCGGCGTGTCCTTAACAAACAGCTTGATCCGATGTGCCATGCCCGGAAGCAACTCGTCCACGTATTCCACGCACTTCTGGTAGGTCTCCTCCGAATCGGTTACTACGCGCTCAACATCCGATGTGAAGAAGTCCCGGATCGTCCTGAGAATCGGGTCTGGCTCCTTGTAGATCAGGCTCGGTGCTGGCGCTGTGTCGCTTTTTCTGAGAATCTGCTGCCAGAGCTTCGTCAGGAACTCTATATCGGAGCGGAACTCCTCCTCTCCTTTACCAGCGGCGAGGGTGCGGATAATGATGCCAACACCCGAACGCCTAAGAGGCCCAACGATCTCTTTCAGACGCTTCCGCTCCTCCACGTCCTCGATGCGCCTAGAGATCGCCACGTGGTCCATCGACGGCTGTAAGACCGAAAACCTGCCGGCTAGCGAAATGAATGACGAGGCGCGAGCGCCCTTCGCCCCAATGGGATCCTTCGTGATCTGCACAGCTATTGTCTGCCCGGGCACAAGAAGCTGTTCAATTGATTGGTCAGACTTAGCCTTCACGTGGAAGCACTGCTCATCTGTCGCCCCAGCCTCCGCAGAACCCATCATCAGCCGCTCATACTCGTCCATCGTGTCATAGACGTCCGATACGTAGAGAAATACGTCGCGCTCCAGACCAACATTCACGAATGCAGCCTGCATGCCCGGCAGAACGCGCGTCACTCGCCCCTTGTAAACATTGCCAACCAGCGTCATGTTCTCGCGCCGTGCCACATAAAGCTCCACCAGTATGTCGTTTTCCATAATGCCGATACGGGTCTCACCGGCCTCGGCGTTGATGATTATCTTCCTATTCACTTGCCCGATTCCTGAACACTCTGGCGACTTCGCTCCTTGATCCGGTCGATCCTGGCCCGAGCCTGCTTGCTCCAAAGCGAGCCCGGATACTTCTCGATTATCTTCTCATAGACCCGGACTGCCTCGTCAAAATCGCCCTTGACCTCGTAGCACTCGCCAACGTTTGCCCTGGCGCTCGTCACCCATGGAACCGCCGCCTCCTGCGTATAACTGTAGGAAAGGTCAAGATACCTGAGAATCGCCTCATCGAACCGCCCCTGCTCCTGAAGCGTGTGCGCAAACCAGAACTGAGCCTCGACCGTGTATCGAGCCTGGCAGCTATCGTCGGAGATGACGATGGAAAGCGCTGACTGAGCCAACTTGAACTTACCCATCTTGCGAAGGTTATCACCGACCGCCACAAGCTCTTCGCACAACCCTTTCACATCGCCGTACTCCGTAACCAGCAACCCGTAGTAATCAATCGCGAGGTCCGAATCCCCGAGCCGCCGATACGCCTGACCCACGCGAAACAACAGCAGCGCCTCATCTCGCCGATTCTCGCGAACCGGATGGTTGAGCCGCTTGTAGCACTCTACGGCCTGCCTCGGCTTGTCCCGCTGGAACCAGATATCACCCAAAAGCGCTAGACTCTCCTGCTTGAGGCGAGGGGCTGCGGCTTGGTCAGAAACGACAGGAGACAGGGCATCCTCGGCCGCGCCCAGCTTCTTTCGTGCCATGCAAGCTCGAGCAAGCAGAAGCCTGGATGCGTAAAGCAGCTTGCTCTGGGGATTGATCCCGATCTGCTTACTCAGCAGCCGGCAAGCCTTTCCGAGCTTCCCCTCACTGAAAGCGACCTCAGCACGCTTGAACGTCTGCTCAACCCCTAAAAACGCCCCCGGCTCGTGCTCTCGAAACTCGGCAATTGAAACCACCGATTTGGCGAAGCTACCCTCCTGCATAAATGCCTTGCGCACCAATTCCTCCGCCACTGTCGCGAATGGCCAGCCAACATCAAGTGACCTCAATGCCTCCGCACAGCCCGCAGCGTCCCCTGGCCTCCCCTCGGCGGCGCTGCACTGGCACGCCTGCACATAGCAAAGCGAGGCCAGCTGCGGGTCGTCCATCTCGCGAGCAAGCTCCTTGAAACACTCGGCGGCCTTTCTGGCGTTCCCGCGTTCTTTCTTGAGGTAACAGTCCCAAAAACCAAGTATTCCTGTAAGGTTGCGGCCCAGGACGAATGACCTCCGGACCTCCGATATGAAGGATGAGCACTTCCCGAGCTGCCCAAGCGAGCGGCAGCCAAGTAACGTCCCTAAGATAACGTCCTGCGCGGGCTGTCGTTTGAGCAAGGCATTTCGCGAAGCCTCCAGGCTCTCAACGGCCTCCTTGGCGCTCCCTATCTTCGAGAGGGCGAGCCCCTTGACCATAAGCACCTCGCCGAGCCAAACCGAATTGGGATAGTCCTTCAGAAACTCGTCAGCCGCTGCATCACAGTTCTCGAACGCCTTGATCGCGTAAAAACTCCTGCAAAGCGCAAGCTGCGACCGCTGTGCCAGGTCAGGAGTCAGCCCCGCCCGCCGGGAGCCAAGAGAGTTCAGGACAGGAACCGCATCGATCGCCCGGCCGCACTCCAGCAACATCTCGCCGAGCTCAAAAGAAGCCTCAGCAGCGACGGGGCTGTCTGAGAATGAGTGCACAATTGACTTGTAGCGCTTGGCGGCCTCGTCGAAATCTGTCCGGATTCGGCCCGCCCTCGCCAGCATCAGGTAGCACTGCTCGATATGCGAGCCGAACGGCTCCTCAACTATGAGTTCCTCAAAGAGCTTCTCTGCCCTGCCGAGGTCCTTGGCCCCAACAAGAGCGCACGCAAGGCGGTAGCGGCACTCGTAACGCGCCTCGCTCCCAAGATTCATCGCAAGCATCTTCTCGTAGGTGGATGCGGCGGCAACGTGATCCTCCTTTTCCTCGAGCCATCTCCCGATTAGGCCCATGATGTGTTGCCTCTCCTCTCCACTAGGCGGATTGCCCTCGTCAAGGAGCTTCCTAAGCCCCGAGACGGCAAGATCATAATCGCCAAGAGCTGCCGCCTCCCATGACCTAACCACGCTGGTCGCGAGCCTGAGTTCAGGCTCCTTCCGAGACTGGTATTGGCCCAAAAGATCAGCAGCCCGCTGATAGTCTTCTTGCTTATAGACCGACCAGATCACTCCGAGCGACGAGGCAGTCGCCTGCTCGGCCGTTGGAAAGTCGCTGACGAGCGACGAGAATAGCTTCTCAGACTCCTTGAAATCGCTCGAGAGGTAATCCGTTACCGCCAGGTTGAAAAGAGCGCGTGCCCTCGCTTGGTCGCTCTTTACTTTTTTGCGGAGTGTCCTAAATGCCCTGCGCGACTCATCTAGCCGTGAGACCGACAGGAGGGATTCGGCATAGTGCTCGTAAAGCTGCTCGCCAAGCTGTGAGCCGTAGCCCTTCTTGAAAAGCTTAGCGTAGTTCGCAATCCCGTCCTCGAAACGCTCCTGTATGAACAATAGCTCGGCGAGCTTTGCCGTCGCGTCCTCGAACTGCTTGTCGCAACGCTTCTGCTCAAGAAGCCGTTTGAACGTCCCCTCAGCATCGGTGTAGTGCCCCATGCGCTGCTGATTGGTCCCCAAAAGAATCATCGCCTCGCACAGCCTCGCACCGTCAGTGAACTCGGTTACATATTGTTGGAGATACCTCGTCGCTTCCCTAAACTTCCCAAGGTTCTCCTGTGCATTGCCCGCGAGAAAAACAGCATCGGGCATGAATTGCCCCGAAGGAAACTGCTCCATCAGCTGCGCGAGCTGCTTGGCAGCGAGCTCGTATTGCCCATCCTCATAGAGGCGCAGCGCAAATTGATACATCGAGGCCTCATCCCTCGGGTACACTTGGGCCGTCAACGCTAGAAAGACAGCGACACATCCCAGCAGGCGAAAAACACTCGTACGTCGCAGGCTACGCATTCACTAGCACCCGCCTATCTTGAAATCGCTCAAAACCGATAAGACGCACTCATCCCATAATCGGGTTCAATCGACAGTTTATAGACACACGCGCTTCAGTCAAGGGAAGCGTTTAAGAAAGGGTCTGGCATTTGCACCCCTTCTAGTCGATAATCGAATCATGAAGAGCGTTTTTGAGCCAGCAAATGCTGATGATGCAGAAATGATTCCCTTGGCGGCAAGGGTGAGGCCCAAGTCGCTCGATGAGATAATCGGTCAGCAGCACCTTATCGGTCCAGGGAAGCCATTCAGGAAGCAAATTGAGCGGGACCAGATATTCTCCTTGATCCTGTGGGGACCTCCCGGCAGCGGCAAAACAACCCTCGCAATGCTCATGGCGAAAGAAACCAAGGCCGAGTTCGTCCGGCTAACGGCAGTCGGAGCGGGGGTCGCGGACGTCAGAAAAGTCATCGAGATGGCCGCACAGAGCAAATCGCTCTATCGGAGAAGGACTATCCTGTTCATCGACGAGGTCCACCGGTTCAACAAGGCCCAGCAGGACCGGCTGCTGCCCGCAGTGGAGGACGGCACGGTTATCCTCATAGGTGCAACGACCGAGAACCCATCCTACGAGGTCATACCACCCCTGCGCTCGAGGACGAGAACGTTCCTCCTCAAGCCGCTCAGTCGGGATGAGCTGCTTGCGGTTGTTGACCGCGCCCTCTTGATTGATGAGGCACTGCAAAGAGCGAACATAAAGATGGGCGATGACACAAAAAAGATGATAGCCGCGTTTTCTGGCGGTGATGCGAGACAGGCGCTTAACATACTTGAGATGTCGGTTGCCCTCGCCGAGAAGGGGGAGAACGGCACAGTAGTGACTACGGACGACGTCGCAAACGCCGTCCAAGAGCGTGCCGCGTACTACGACAAGGCCGGCGACAGGCACTACGATACGATCTCGGCGTTCATCAAGAGCGTCCGCGGCAGCGACCCTGACGCTGCGGTTCTGTGGCTTGCAAGAATGCTCCTAGCGGGCGAAGACCCCATATTCATCGCCAGGCGACTTTTGATTCTCGCCTCAGAGGACATCGGTAACGCTGATCCGATGGGCATCACGGTGGCGGCGAGCGCAGCAAAAGCGGTCGAGATAGTCGGGATGCCAGAGGCGAAGATCATCCTTGCGCAGGCAACGACATACCTCGCCACAGCGCCGAAGAGCAACGCCTCGTATCTTGCGATTGCGCGAGCGGAGGCATTGATAAAGAAGATGGGCGACAAGCTGCGGGTTCCATTACACCTGCGCGATAGCTCCTTTGCTGCGGCGAAGGATATCGGCTACGGCGTGGGCTACAAGTATCCGCATGATTTCAGAGGCCACTGGATCGATCAGGACTACCTTCCGGAGGAACTTGCGGACGTCCTGCTATATGACCCGTCGGGCATCGGCCACGAGGAACAGATATTGAAGCGCCTCGAGAAGATCAAGGCACTGAAGAGAAAGGCGAAAGGCGACAAGTGACGGGCAGCACCAGCCTGGGATTTGACGTGATGACAATAATTGGCTATGCTTGTTGTGGTTGAGGGTGCAGGCGTGTCCTTACGCGTTCCAATCTGATTGGGTATCAACGAAAGTGCCGTGCCTGGTCGCGACCTTCGCAGCAGTCGCGGATCACGGTTCTACTGGGTTAATGCGCTCGTAAAGAGATAGAGCAAGTTTTCGTCTTAGCAGGCGAGAATTGTGGAAAGAAAAGAACAGGTTGACATAATGGATTACCGTAACATCCTATTCGGTGTCAGTGAAGAACGCGGGGACAGGTATTCGTGAAACGTCGCCGGCAAACGCAATTGAAATTATGGTGAGGAAAGTCTTGTGACAGATGCTCTCGAGCCGGTCGAACTGGACCGGACAAAGGGATATTTCACTCCGTCAACAGTTGCGGAGTTCATGATATTAAACAGCGAAGTTCGAAAGGACGCTCGCATAATTGATCCAGCCGCTGGTGACGGGACTTTCATTCAAACGCTTCTCAGACGCGGGTACCGTCGAGTTTGGGGCATTGAGGTCATGGAGGACCGCGCCGCCGAACTACGCGAGCGCACGAAGGCTTGCAATGGATTCAGCATTCTATCCGGCGACGCGCTTGACCTGGCAACTCTCGGCAGCTGGGCGGTGGGGTCGTTCGACGTGGCGATCGGTAACCCTCCGTTTTCGTACCGGCGCTCGAAAATAAGCGACGAGAGAATCCTTGCCAACTTTGAGCTTGGCCGACCCAACCAGGCAGTAGAGATTCTATTCCTCGAGCGCTTCATACAGCTTGTCCGCCCAAGTGGGCTTATCAGGATCATTTTGCCGATGAATATCTTCGCCAATACCACGCTGCAATATGTGCGCGATTTCATTTTAGAGAACCTCTGGATTGAGGCGGTGGTTGGGTTGCCCAGACACACGTTCGGGGGCACATCGGCTAAGACGGCGATTCTGTTTGGCCAGAAGAGAGGGAAGAGCTGGGGCGTGCGTGGCGACCTCTGGAGCCAAAAACGCGTCAAGTTGGCGAGCATCCCGGATGTCAAGTCGCTGCCCGACCTTGCGGGGATGACAATAGATAGCCCAGATGAGGGCCTGCTGGCCAGTATGGTGGACATTCAGACCAGAATGGACCCCGATTATCACTTCGCGGGGGCAGGAACGTCCCGGATAGTTGAACGCTCAACGGTTCCCTTTGCACCGCTGGGTGAGCTGGCCGATGTGCACACAGGGTTCTTCAAGTACGGCGATACTGGCCATCTCGTGCATTCGTCGGTTCCGAGGAATAGGCTGGAAAGGGACAAGTACATTCGACTGCTCAAGGCTAAGAACCTCTCAATCTACGGGTTCAGGTTCGGCGTGGATGACTTCTTCATAAGGAAGGACGAGGAGCTCTTCAGGCCTTGGGCATGCCTCAACGTTGGCGACGTCATGGTTGTGCGAGTCGGGGCAGGCTGCGTGGGGCGAGCGACGTGCGTGATAGATGAGCAATACAACGGCCAAGCAGACGATTGGATGCTCATCGTCGAGCACAAACGCGTGAACCCCGCATATCTCGCATTCTACCTAAACAGCTCAATCGGCAGAGCATTTGTTATGAGAGAGGCGCAGGGAACAGGAACGCTTAGCATCAGCAAGGGCAAGCTCCTGAAAGTTCAGGTCCCGATGCTGCTTGAGAACGAGCAAAGCGAGCTCGAGGCCCAGGTCAAGAAAATGTATGAGGCACAACGCCTCGGGAAATTGGACAGAGCTAAATCGATCTTCTCCTCGCTCGAAAAAAGGCTCGAGCTACTTGTCCTTAAGCAATAGCCTTCACCGATCTCGCCTTACTACTTAGTCGGTTAGGTCTGAAGGTGATAACTGTCGCCGAAGCAAGCGGGCCCACGGTGAAGGCGAGCGCCGAAAAGGTTCTTCAGACGTGTCCTGGGCCGAGGTCCCACGTGCCCGTCTCCACCGATCCCGCCGGGCGACAAAGAGCTCGTCAACTCGCCGTACATCAAGGAATCCGCCAAATCGCGAGGTGAGCACATCTTCTTGCTGCGACAGCGGCCAGTACCTAGCATTGCCCTTACTGGCTGTCCAATAAGTCCGTTTCAACGGGGATGACGCAGCGGGGTATGCCACATGTAGGGGCAGGCCTTGTGTCTGCCCGAATATATAGATGGGCGGAGACAAGCCCCGCCCCTACGACTGCACACGGACTTATTGGACAGCCTCCTTAGTCTAGGGGATCGACCCCAGCCCGTCGGCAGGCTTGACACTATGAAATGGCGAGGAGTACAATGGCCGGTGAATAATCACAGGAGGAAAGTGTTATGGCTGAGAAAGACAGGACCCGCGAAGGGGCTGAGAAAAACGAGCCGGAGGCTGATAACGGGTTGCTAGAAAAGGATGAAGCGGACGCACAGGGCGAAGGTAATCTGGACGAAAGCGTTGAGCCTGAAATCGGCAGCAGTGAAGTAGAAGAACATTACAAGGGGCCGGTGAGGTATCACCTCACGTTAAGGGCTCGCGACCTATACCTCCTGGTGTTTGGCGCCGCACTGGTTATATTCGCCGCCTTCACGCTTGGAGCCATCGTCGGACGCTATTTGGGGCCCTATCCTAACCAGCAGGTTACGGCGGGGCTCGAGCGGCAGGACCTTTTCAACGAGGGAAAGGAACAGACAGTGGAGCCTACGCCCGACTCGACGCAGAAGCCGGCGCCAAGCCCCAGCATGAAGCACGAGGCAACCAGCAAACCCCAGAGCAGCTCGTCTGAGCCGTTTCACGTCCAAAAAGGCGAGAAGCTCTTGTCGCTGATTGCCACCCCAACCGAGTCTCCAAAGGCAACGCCGACACCACGAGCGAGGCGAACGCCGGTAGCCATCGCCACGGCCACGCCTAGTCCCAAGCCGACCGATAAGGCCCGCCAGGTCCCGAAAAAGGAGACGAAGACCACCGCCCGGGGGAAAACCCCAATCGGCAAGAAAGCCAGCAGCAGCGCCAAGAAGAGTTCCGTGAGTACCTATTACTCCGTTCAAGTTGGGGCCTTCAAGCGCCGAACGAACGCCCAGCGCGAAGTGAACAATCTCAAGCGTCTAGGATTTTACGGATGGATAAAACCACCCACCAAGCGTGTGCATTTCTATTGCGTTCTCGTCGGCAAGAAGAAGTCCGCCGCCGAGCGTGCCCCCCTCGTCAAAAAACTCAGAAAAGCCGGATATAAGAGCGTTCTGCTAAAAACATTTCACGAGATGCAATGAGTCTCAGGCCGCACCTGCCACCTTGGCTGCGGACCACATTCAGGTTCACGCCCGAGGTTCGCCAGACCAAGAGAATGCTCCGCAACCTCGTTCTGCACACTGTTTGTGAGGAGGCGCGATGTCCAAACATTGCGGAATGCTTCTCGCATGGGACTGCGACGTTCATGATTATGGGTAACGTGTGCATACGCAACTGCGCCTTTTGCGGCTGTCAGAAAGGCAGTCCAGAGAGCCTTGAGCCAATGGAGCCTATCAACGTGGCCCGCGCAACGAGGCAGCTGGGTCTTGGGCACTGCGTCGTTACGTCCGTCACGAGGGATGACCTGCACGACAAAGGAGCATCACATTTCGCACAGACGATTGAGGCGATAAGAGAGCTTAATCCGGACACGACCGTCGAGGTGCTAACGCCAGACTTTGCGGGCGAGCCCGAAGCCATCGAGGAGGTCGTCGAGGCGAGGCCGGATGTGTTCAACCACAACGTCGAGACAATTCCACGCCTCTATTCAAGCGTGCGGCCAGGGGCGGACTACGACATGTCGCTCGGCTTGCTCGCCATGGTGAAGCAGATGGACCCGAGCATTATTACGAAATCAGGGCTCATGGTTGGACTTTCCGAGACCATCAAAGAGGTCGAGGCAGTCTTTGCGGACCTCGCCTCGGCGGGCGTAGATGCTGTAACAGTCGGCCAGTACATGCAGCCCGCCCTTCGGAACGTTCAGGTCTCCAAGTACTACGAGCCGGATGCTTTTGACTATCTTGCTGAGCGAGGCAGGTCTTTGGGGATCAAACGTGTGCTCGCAGGGCCGCTCGTTAGAAGTTCCTACAAAGCAGCGGAGCTCATGAAAACGATTAGGAGCGAGTTTCCATGAATTGGAGGAAGGAATGATGAATCGAGCGACAATGTTGCTTGTTTGGGGCATGTTTGCGGTGCTGACGTCTCTCGATGTGGGGGCCACGAGCTACGTCTCCAGAGATTACTACAAGGTGGGCGACGATTGCACCTACCAGATACATGACCGAAGCATCGTTGGCGAGGTTGTCCTGGGCGTGAGCGGCCTCATCGGCGGCGACAACTGCGACGGCGAGCCAGGCGGGCTGCCATATATCATCGAATCGGACATCGTAGTCGAGCCCACTGCCGTGCTGCGTATCGAGCCGGGCGTTACGATCAAGTTCAAGGACGGACCCACGAACTTCACCGTCTATGGGACGCTGATTGCAGACGGTGTGCTCTTCACGAGCAACAGCATGCCACCATTTCCGCGCGACTGGTCTGGCATCAGGTTCTCAGGCCCCGGCGGCGCGCACAGTTCGCTTAGCAACTGCGTTTTCGAGTACGGAGGCGCAAGTCAGAATGACGTGCTTGCCCTTGTCCAGTGCGAGGACGGTGCGGACATCACCATCGAGAACTGCGAATTCAGGCACAGCGGGCTTTATGGCATTTTGGCCGACGGCGCCTCGCCGAAGGTCATCGACTGCACGTTTTACGGGTGCGAGAGGTTCCCGATCTATCAGCGCAGCCTCGACTCGTTCCCGGAGTATTACGGCAACGTGTTCATCGACAACGCTTACCGAGGCGTTCTTGTCGCCTCAGGCACGATCGAGCGATCGGGGACCTGGCAGAACCCGGGCATCCCCTACGTTGTGAGCCTATTCGGAGACATCGGGCTGCTCGAGATAGCCCAGGACGCGACGCTCACGCTCGAGCCGGGAACAACGGTCAAGTTCATCAGCCCAGAAGGGCGACTCGACGTTTATGGCGAGCTGCGTGCCGAGGGGAGACCGCTCCAACCTGTAACATTCACATCCTTCACCAACGACTGGGCTGGCGGCGATTCAAACGGAGACGGCGACAGTTCGGCGCCAGCGCCGGGCGACTTCGCCGGGATCAGGTTCCTTTCCGGCTCCTCTAATTCTTTCCTGTCCTGCTGTGCGGTGTCGTTTGCTGGCCAGGGCAGAGCCCCAAGCGCCTCAATCACTCTCTCGATCGGGGCCAACGTGCTCTTCAACACGTGTCTGATCGACCACTCGCTCGACACCGGCCTGAAGATGTCATCCGCCAATCCCGCCCTGCTCGGATGCTTCTTCATCAGCAACGAGATAGCGGTTCTATGCAAGAACGATTCAATGCCGTTGATCGACCACTGCTCCTTCTTTCAGAACAGCGAGTATGCCGTCAAGAACGAGAGTACAAGCACCGAAGTCCAGGCGCAAAACTGCTTCTGGGGCGATGAGACAGGGCCGGCCGACGCCTCCAACGATACCTCGACCGGTGGGCTTTACAACCCCAACGGACAGGGAGACCGCGTCTCGGACGGCGTCGATTACTCGGGCTTCCTTCAGGACGCATTCTGGGGCCCTACTTTCTCCATAAGAGCGAACAACACCACATTCGCGGTAGGCGACCATTTTGCTCTTTACGGGGCATACGCCAACCTTGAGGGGGAGCGCTCACTTGACGTCTATGTCGCGGTCCTTATGCCAACGCAGGACGTCATCTTCTACCCCACGTTTGGAACTGTTCCGAACGCGGTCTTTGTGACGCTGCCCGCACTGTCGTCGCTTCCAGAGTTCGAGCTCTTCGGCCTGCAAATACCGGGCGGCATCCCGCTGGGCGACTACTACGTATTCGCAGCGGGCTGCGACCTGGGCACCTTCGAGTTCGTGTCCAACGTAGCATATTCTCACTTCAGCATTTATTAGAGATGAGGGACTTGTCCACAGATTACACAGATGCCGCAGATTAGGATGAGAATTGAGCGGATTCAATCTGCGATCAGAGAAGGTCTTGGTCAGCCTACAAGGGACATGATTCAGTTGTTGTGTTTTCTACTTCTGAAATCTGCGTAATCTGTGAAATCTGCGGACAGAAAAACTACTATCAATGAGCCTTTGGAAGCCTTCTGAGAAACCGATCGGCGAGTCGGGCACTTTCGAGTTCGTGTCCAACGTAGCATATTCTCACTTCAGCATTTATTAGAGATGAGGGACTTGTCCACAGATTACACAGATGCCGCAGATTAGGATGAGAATTGAGCGGATTCTATCCACGACCAGAGAAGGTCTTGGACAGCCTGCAAGGGACACGATTCAGTTGTTGTGTTTTCTACTTCTGAAATCTGCGTAATCTGCGTAATCTGCGGACAGAAAAACTACTATCAATGAGCCTTTGGAAGCCTTCTGAGAAACCGATCGGCGAGTCGGGCGAGTCGCTGGCGGCCAAGTTTCTGCGGCAAGAGGGCCTGGAGATACTGGCGGTCAACTACTGGACGCGGGCCGGCGAGATAGACATCGTAGCCAAGGAGGGCGACACGCTCGTCTTCGTCGAGGTCAAAACACGCTCAACGACCTACGTGGCGCATCCAGAGCACGCGGTCACCAAGAAAAAGCAGCGAACAATTAACCGCGTGGCTGAGCAATACATGAAAAAGGCGGGCGTGCTGCACAAAGTGAACGCCCGTTTCGACATCGTCTCGGTCGTTAGGGATGAACAAGGCGATCTGAAGGTCGAGAACCATTTCCGAAGAGCATTCGAGGCACCGAAACGGTCGTATTGATAAGAGCGGGGACAGCCGCAACGTGTCCCCACACCCCTCCGCTGTTTCTGAGCTCTGCGCCGAGATAATGCCAGGCATTCTCTCACCCGCCGCCAACGACGAAGTCAAAGACTTCGTCATTCATTCGGTGCGGGCCAGCCATTCAGTCAGAGGGAATTGGGCCCAGCCGGGACGCATAAAGAAGTTCCTTTGTTTTGAGGAGGCCAAAGACGCAAGTCAGGGCGCTGGCCAGCTTGAACTGTTGCCCCTTTCGAGGCGCTGAAATAAAGCGAGCGCAATCAACAGATCAGCCCGCCTCACCGATCAATCTTGTTGGCAACCGATTCTGTAATTCATTTGCGCAGCATGATAGTTTAGGATGCTAATATGACTTTGTGGCTTTGTTTGCTTCATATTTCAGATGATTGTTCCTTAGCTTGGAGCCATAGATCGTGATAAAGCGTGACCCTCTTGCAGCATATCGAGCCAAGCGTGACCTCGGGAAGACGCCCGAGCCGCTCGGGGGTGAGAAACACGATGGCGCTCCGGTCTTCGTGGTTCAGAAGCACGATGCGAGCCATCTGCACTACGACCTTCGGCTCGAGATCGGCGGCGTGCTGAAATCCTGGGCTGTCCCGAAAGGCCCGTCGCTGGACCCGAAGGTGAAGCGGCTGGCGATCCCGACGGAGGACCATCCGCTTGACTACGCCGACTTCGAGGGCGTCATTCCCGAGGGGGAGTATGGGGCCGGCACGGTCATGGTTTGGGATATTGGGACCTATCGCAATCTGAAATCGGAGACCCAAGAGGCCCATTCAATTGACGAAAACTACGAACAAGGGCATCTCGAGATATACCTTGACGGGAAGAAGCTCAAGGGGGCCTTCACGATGGTCCGGACCAAACGAGGCGGCGCAAAGCCACAGTGGCTTCTATGGAAGAAGAAGGATGACTTCGCAGATACTGGCCACGACATTTTGATTGATGAGCCCAATTCCGCCGTCACCAGGCGGAGTCTTGGGCAAATAGCTGCCCAGAAGGGCGACCAGTAACCCCTGGGTGCGTGAAGGGGGCGGAATAGGACCCGCAGTCGAACGCCTTCGCGTTTGCTGCGAGCGCATGACGCATTCAGGGATTTGGCCAGTCATGCTATTCACGACCCAACTTCTCGCTTGAAGAGAAGGAAAACATCCTTCGTGTAACCGGAGCCCTGCGCTGTAACAAAAGACGTTACGAGCTCCCAATCTTCCGAGCCCAGCACGTTGATCGACCTCTCCAGTTTAGCCTGGTTGATTTTCCCCCCAGAGAATCCAGTGGCCGCTAGTTTAAGCGTCTTGTACTCCCACTTCATCGCAATCTCCTTTGATGATTCGTGCTCCTGGGGCACTCGTCTGATTAATGACCATCAATCCGCACGATCGGCTCAATAAAGCACAAAGCGGCCAATGTGGCAACTCGTTATCTCGACTTCAGGCTACCAATATCCCTTCATTTGACATGCTAGCCAAGTGCAAATACCTTTGCTCTGCCTAGATTGGCAACAAAACATACTGGGAAGGAGCAGAGATGAGAGGGGTTGATGAGAGTCTAAGAGCCGGGATCTCGCTGCCGGATGGCGTTGCCTATCTGAACTGGGCTTCTCAGGGCATCATTCCTAACGCCTCGCTTGAGGCGATGATGTCGATTCTGAAGCTGCGCGGCCGAACGGACGTCGATATTGCTGGGTGTGAGTTCGAGGCGGCGGACCGTGCAAGGGCGCTTTCGGCGAGACTCATCGGCGCCTCGCCCGCGGAGATCTGCCTTACCACAAGCACTTCTGTTGGGATCAACATCGCCGCGCAGGCTATTCCTTTCGAGCCGGGCGACGAGGTCCTGCTCCTGGACGTGGAGTTTCCGACTAACGTCGTGCCCTGGCGCAACTTGGAGAGAAGAGGCGTTAAGGTCAGAACTATGAGCATTGCTGACCGCTTTCCAAGCCCTGAGCTGCTCGAGGCGCAGATGGGGCCCAGAACGAGGGCAATTTCAGTCTCCTTCGTCCAGTTTCACGACGGGTTCAGGAACGGTCTGGCAACAATTGGCTCTATTTGCCGCAGTCGGGGCATCTATTTCGTCGTGGACGCCATGCAGGGCCTCGGCGTTTGCCCCTTGTCTGTGAACGAGATCAACGCTCATTTCGTTGCTACGGGAGGCACAAAGTGGCTCGTGTCGCCTTACGGGACTGGGTTCTGCTACATCAGGCAGGACGTTCTCGATCGCATCGCTTGGCTGCCCGCACAGGGCTGGCTCGCGTTTGAATACCTTGGCCACGATTTTTCACAGATAATCAACGTGGAGCGAAGACTGCTGCCCGGCGCGAGAAGGTTCGAGGTCGGCACGCTTCCCTGGCACGATTTCGCTGGCTTTGATGTCTCGGTTGAGCTCTTGCTACAAGTCGGAATAGAGGCCATCTACGCTCACGTTGCAGGCCTATATGATAGGCTCGTGGAGGGACTTAGCAGCATCCCAAACATAAGCGTCAAAAGCTGCCTCGAGCCGACGGCGAGGTCGGGCATTTTGAGTATCTCGTCGCCCGACCCCGGAAGGCTGTGTGAGTTCCTAAAAGGGCAAGGTGTGTTCGTGTCTCATCGTGAGGGCGCCATCAGGGTCGCTATCCACGGCTTCAACAACGAGGAGGACATCGACCGCCTGCTTGCGGCAACTGAGACCTTTGTGAAGCGATGATAACCATCTTTTTTCCGTTGAATTGACTTGCCCAAAGTCCTCGGCTGCATCATAGTGCGGATGATCTTATTGGAGTGCGCCCGTAGCTCAGTTGGATAGAGCGTCGGACTTCGAATCCGCAGGTCGGGGGTTCAAGTCCCCCCGGGCGCGCTTTGTATCTTCGGACCGATTCCTACATTTACGGGACACCGAGGCGTTGATATGAGACCGTGCGGGTGACAATCGGCTCGAAAGCGTCATGCGAGAGTGGCGGAACTGGCAGACGCGCTGGACTTAGGATCCAGTGGCTTCGGTCTTGGGGGTTCGAGTCCCCCCTCTCGCACTCTCGCCTTATAGCAGCCTTCCCATCGATTGGAGGTTCTGAAAACTACTCCAATCCCTCTCAAGACACTTTTCCCTATTTAGCCTGATACTTACTGATGCTAACGCAGGTAAAGATCACGTTTAGATCACGTTGTAGGCACGTTGAAGCTGCACTAAACAAGCCGCTGCGCTTGCTGGTCTTGAATAGCACGTTGTCAGACTGCAATGCTCGTGTTGTCCGCTCTATTGCTTAAGCGCGATGGATCTGGATCACGTTAGGATCACGTTATGGAAGTATGTCCCTACCCAGAAGCAGATGTTCGGGTATCAGGCCAAAGATCGGCTGCCCGAAGGCCATATCTGCTTCTTAAGGGCGTGTAACGAGGCAAATCGCTCAAAAATAGGGCTGCTCTGTGCCCAGATCTGCCCTCCCAAAACCTCAACATAAAAGATATCGGGGCCAAAACCAGTGCCGTAGTCAGATCACACCAACGCAAAGCCTAATCGCCCGAAAAATGCACCACCTCAAATCAATACCCCAACACACATCAAGACTTATAGGACAAACCTCCTACTGCCCCGGTTACTCCAGGCCAACAGCCTCCTTGCCGGGGACGAAAATCCCTCTTCTGTCTAGCAATGAGCCCTCAACCCGATAGAGCGCGACAAGCGACTTCAGGTAATTCACCACAGAGCTTATCTCCGATATCTGACTCTCAACGAGGTCTCGCTGCGCCTGAGCCACTAAAAATGAGGTCGATCTGCCGACGCGGAACTTCTCCACCTCAGCCCTATGGACCTCCTGCTTCAGCTGGCGAGTGGCTAAAGTAGCGGCTACTTGCTCCTTGGCGCGGTTCACCTCTATATATGCGGAGCGCACATCTAACTGGATCAATCGCGTCAGGTTCGCGATCGCCTCGTTGGCCAAGCTGCGACTGAGGATGGACTGTTTATGGGCCGCGCGGTTTGCTCGGCTGCCAAGCGAGTACTCTAAGGTGAGTCCGGCGAGCACCTCGTAATAGTTGTCGTCGAGGTTCTCGGCAGAATCCTTGAACGAATTGGCATAACCCGTCTTGCCCAGGCTAATGAACAGGTCAAGTTTTGGCAGGAGGCCGTTTTTTGTCTTGGCAATCTCGAGCTCGCCGCGCTCGACCTGAAGCCGGGCCTGGTTCAGGTCCGGCCGCATTTTCAGGGCGACTTTTATCTGCGCCTCCACGCTATCAAGATGCGCTTCCGGCACTGCCGGGGCATTCTTGATGACAACTTCTCGGTCCCAGGGACCGGGCCCCGGCGGGCTTGCTAGCTGCAACAGACGCAGACGGGTTATCTCCAGGTTGCTGCGCGCGTTAATAAGGTCCTCCCTGCGAAGCGCCACCTCGGCCTTGGCGGCAGCCAGTTCCATTTCTGCCAGCAGTCCGAGCTTGATTCTCTCCTGTGTCTCTTGCAGCTGCTGTTCGGCAAGTTTTAGCGAATCGGTGAATATCTCGATCTCGCGCTGCGCGAGCGCGAAGTCCCAGTAGGTGCCCTCAACGTCCGCGACGAGGGCCTCGGCGAAAGCGCGAAGCTCGTAATGGGAGGTCAGCGTATCCAACCGGGCCTGACGGAGGTCCGCGAGGTTGGCCCCCAATCCTGCTCCCTTCAGGAGGGCCTGGGTGACCGTAAGGCCCGCTCTGGTCGTGTGTTGATCGCCGTAAAGATCAGACAAAGACCGGTCAGTGGAGGCGCCCAGGCTGATCTCGGTGCCCGTAGGCAGAAACTCAGAAAGCGCGATATTGGCGCTTGTCTCGTCCGTCCTGGTCTCTGGAGAAGCCGCTCCGGAGCTCGGCGAAGTCCTATCACGCTTGCGTGAGGCTGAATAGCCAGCTCTCAGCTGCGGGTCAAACACGGATCGCTGTTCTGCCTCGCGCGTCTTTGTGATCGCTGCATTCAGCCGCTCTATTCGGAACGACGGATTACCTTCCAGCGTCATCAGGATCGCCTCCTTCACAGTAAGCTCAAGCCTGGGACGCAGGGTGGCAGTCGTAGGCGCGGGCGTCCGGTCGATATCAAGAGCTGAGGCCGTGGCAATTGGATTGATTTTCCAGACCTGCGCTGAGCTGTCGCTGACGGGCAGCGATCGCCCGGCGCCCTCCGATTCTGAGAAGGCGAGCGCCGCGAGAAAGAAATAGGCGCCAGCGGTCAGCAATGGCCACCATTTCTGGAAGGATGAATTATGAAGGATGAAGGATGAGTCATACATTAGAGCGCTTTTCATCCTTCATCCTTCCGCCTTCATCCTTCCCCTGCTTGCCATCCCGACGGCGCTCGAAGACGGAGTAAACTATCGGCACGAAAAATAACGTTATGGGCGTCGAACTCAGAAGTCCTCCAATCACGGTCCTGGCCAGCGGCGCCTGCGCCTCGCCGCCTTCACCCAGCCCGAGGGCGAGCGGAACGAGCGCAAGCATCGTCGTCAATGCCGTCATCAGAATGGGGCGCAGCCGCCTCCGACCGGCCTCCTCAATCGCGTCTTTCAGGGCCAGGCCATCGCGGCGCCGAAGCAGATTCGTATGGTCAACCAGAAGGATCGCGTTGTTGACCACTATGCCGCCAAGCATAATGCAGCCGATGAAGGACTGAACGTTGAACGTCGTGCCGGTCAAAAACAGCATTATGATGACTCCGATTGCCGCCAGCGGGACCGAGAACATCACTACGAATGGGTCTCGGAGTGACTCGAACTGGCAGGCCATGACCATATAGACCAGCACAAGGGCCAGGATAAGGCTCAATATAAGCTCCGAGAATGCCTTTTCCTGTTCCTCATAGTCGCCCCCAAAAACGATGCTGAACCCAGGGGGCACCGGGACAGAGCGGAGGGCCTCGCGCATGTCAGCCACTATCGAACCCATATCCCGCCCGCTTATGTTCGCCGATACCGTGACAATCCGTTCCTGATCCTTGCGCTCTATCTGCACAGGAGCAGTGCGCGGCTGGGCCTGGACCACGTTGCGTAGGACGACCGGCTCACCATCAGCGTTGAGCAGCGTCAGATCAAGAATCTCGCGAAGTCCAAGCTTCTCCGCGTCCTTCAGCCGGACGAGAATCCTGTACTCCTTACCACCCTCGCGATATTCGCCCGCTCCGGTGCCGGACAGTGTTGTCTGAAGCATGTTGGCGATCTGAGAGACGGATAGCTTCATATCCGCGGCCTTTTGACGATCGACGACGATGAGTTCTTCGGGGCTGCCCGACTCCCGACTTAGCTTCGCGTCCGTAACGCCATCTATCTTCTCTACGATCCGCTTGACCTGCTCGGAAAGAGCTTCCGCTACAAAGAGGTCATTGCCTCTTATCTCAACCTGGAGCCTCTCAAGACCAGCTGTGGCCATTCGAAAAATGAACAAACCCTGCCCTGCCCGCGTTCGCACAATCATCCCAGGGATATCAACGAGCTTGCTCCGAAGGTCCGCCGCAATCTCCTCGCTGGACCTCGACCGCTCGGCCTCAGGCTTCAGGGCAATCCTAATATCTGCGCTATAGCCTCCCCCCCCATGCCACCCGCTCCCCCCTACGGTCACTACGGTGCTTCTGGCCTCCGGAACCGACTCCTTCGCAATCTCCTCAATGGCGCGAAACCGCTCATCGAGAACCTCCAGCCGGGTTCCAACCTCCATCTCTGCGCTTATACGCACCTCGCCCTCGTCAGTCGAGGGCATCAGCTCAAACCCGAGAAACCGCCCGAGGACCAGGCTCGCGACAAGAGCCAACGTGGCGGTAACGACAACAGGTGCCCTATGGTCGAGTGTGAAGTGAAGCCACTGCTTGTATTTGGCCTCCATGCGATCGAAGACTCGCCCGCCGAGAAGGGATATCTTCTGCACGAGCGTCACTCGTGCGGCAGGACCTCGAGAGCTTGATCGCAGGACTCTGGCCGATAGGGTTGGCACTAATGTTACGGCGACCCCCAGGGAGCAAAGAAGAGCAAAGCTAACCACCAACGAAAACTGCTTGAACATCACACCGGCCATGCCGCGGACAAAGATCAGAGGTAGAAAAACCACCAACGTCGTCAAAGTGCTAGCGACTATGGCCGCGGTGACCTCCTCGCTACCGTTGACGGCCGCCATTTCCGAGCTTTGGCCCGAGGCCCGCAGCCGACTTATGTTCTCCAGTACGACGATCGAGTTATCGAGCAACATCCCTATTCCCAGCGCCAATCCGCCCAGCGTCATGATGTTCAAGGTGAAGCCAGAAAAATACATCAGCGCAAACGTGGCAATGATCGAGATGGGTATTGCAGTTGCGATTACGGTGGTGCTGCGGATATTTCGGAGGAAGAAAAGAAGGACAAAGATAGCTAGAATGCCGCCATAGACCGCGGACGTGCTGACGTTTGAGATCGAGCGCTTGATATAGTCAGAGGTGTCAATGATCGGCGTCAGTCGAATCTGAGGGATGTCAGCGTTGATGCGCTCGATTTCCTTGAGCGCAGCCCTCGCCACGTCAACCGTGTTCTTCCCGGACTGCTTGTAAATCCCCAGGCGAACGCCGGATTCGCCATCGACCCGCACGAGCCTCGTGACCTTCTCCCAGGAGTCCTCCACGCTAGCGATCTCTTTCAGCTGAACCGGTGCACCCTCGCGAGTCGCTACCACCGTATCCTTTAGTTCCTGGAGGTTCGTGTATTCTCCCCGCGTTCGGATTGAAATCTGGAGGTTGCCCTGGTCAATCTCTCCAGCAGGGACTGTGACGTTTCCCTCCCGAATCCGCTCCAGAATCTGATTGAGTGAAAGCCCGAGTGCCTTCACCTTGTCCGCGTAAAGATCGACGTGGATCTCACGATCCAATCCGCCAAAAACATTGACCGATGCGACCCCGGGCACCCGCTCGATCCTGTACTGTATCTGGTCGTCTATGATCCTGCGCATCTGAATCGGGTCCAACTTGCTGGAGGCGCCGAGAATCAGAACTGGAAAACTCGCCAGGTCGAACTTGTGCAGACTCGGCCTTTCCGCGTTCTCCGGGAGGTGGTGTATTACCCGGTCGAGGCGGTCACGAATGTCGTTCGCCGCTGGGTCCAGATCGGTCCCCCATTCAAACAGCACCCTGACGTTGGAACTGCCCTGCACTGACACCGAGGTCAGCTCTTTGACACCCGGCACAGCACTCATCGCCTCTTCCACCGGACGGGTCACGAGCTCTTCGATCTCCTCCGGCGTGGCATTCTCGTAAGTGGTGGAAATGCTGAGCGTCGGATAAGTAATGTCGGGCATCAAGTCAATGGGCAGCCGGACCAAAGAGATACTACCCAGAATGATGACGATCAGAGTCACCATGATCACGAAAATGGGGCGATGAACGGCGAGACGAGATAGCTTCATTGCCCCGCACCGTGAGTGGGGCCGCTGGTCTTCTGCGCGGAGTCTTGCTTGGTTCTTCCCTGCCCGGAGTTCGTGTCCAAATCGCTGCCTGGCAAGACGATTGAAGACCCATCCTCAAGCAGATGATACCCGAGTGTCACGACCGATCCGGTGAGTGGGGGTTGGAGCACCTCAGCCAGCTCACCCTCAATGATGCCCACGGTTATGGGAACGAATCGCGCCTTCATCCCCTCTGTGTCAGCCAGAAAAACGCCTTGTGCGCCGTTGCGCCTAACGAGTGCAACCTGGGGAACCACTGCGGCGTCCTCGTGGCGAGAAAACTCGATCTGAACGCGCACGAACATCCCAGGCTTGAGAAGCCCCTCATCGTTCGGCACCTCGATTTCGACCCTCGCCTCGCGAGACGACTCTTTCAGCAGGGGAGCGATGCGGGCGATCTTGCCGCTGAAACTACGCCCGGCAAACGCATCGGTCTCGACACTCGCTTCCTGCCCAGGTCTTACCTTGGGGTAATCTCGCTCGATCACGCTGATCACCGCGGTCAGAACAGAATCATCGAGTACGGAGACAATGGGAGAGTTGGCCGCAAGCATCGCCCCCTCGTCAACGAACCGCTCCCCAACTACCTGGCTTTCATCGACACCCTCCCAGGAAACCCGTATCTCCGTATATGAGAGTCGCACCTGCGCTGCTTTCAGGGCCGCCTCCTTCTGGGCCACCTGTGCTTGTGCCAACTTGTTCTTGGCCGCTTGCGCACTGTAATGTGCGCTCGCACTATCTAATTCCGACTCTGAGGCTATCTTCTTCTGACGAAGGGCCTGCGCCCTCTCAAACTCGCGCCCGGCCACCTCAAGATTGCTTACCGACTCCTCTCGACTGGCCCTGGCTACATCCAGCTCCGCACGCGACTGCTCTGCCTGCTGCTTGTACTCCTCATCATCAAGAACGGCAATCAACTGACCCGCCTTTACCCGATCTCCAATGTTGACGAGGAGCTTCTCAAGTCTGCCGCTGATCTTGGGAGCAACTACGAACTGTGATTTGGGTATCAGGGAACCCGAGAACCGCCCGATATCTTGAATCGTAGCTCTCCTTACGGGGCTGACCTCAACCGCCACTGCCGCACCTGCTCGCCTAGAACCGGACCCATTTCCCGATATCAGAGATTTCTGCACGACCCGAAAGACGAGTAAGCCGCCAAGCAGAACGCAAACAATTATCACTACCGCCCTTTTCACACCCTAGCTCCTTCGACTATTCCTGAAAACTCCCTCTGCCTACTCGCCCTCGTATAACAAACAAACCAGCGGCTGTGCCTCTCTCGGACTGTATTGCTCCCGCCAAATCCACCCCTGAGTAGTAATGTCTCCATTCGTTCCCGTCGAAGGCAGTGTAGCCCTCCGGATTCTCGAAGTACTTGACATCATGAGGTCCCACAACGACCTCGACCACCGCGCCGCTGTCCAAGCAGCATTCATCCTTGCGATAAGCCATCCATGTCTGGCCGCCGAAACTCAGGACTGCCTCATGTTGGCCCCGGCCGGCGAACCATTTGACATTTTTCGAATCAACTGCAACCGAATCCACCGCTTGAAGAGACTTGTCGGAGAAATCGTAAACACAGTAGCCATCAGATTGGAACCTGCCTACGCGAAATCATCGCCTTTTTGTGCTCTCCTGACTATATCATCCAATTCGTCTTCATTTCGTCTTGCCATATCAGTCTCGAGGCCATGTTATAGGATATAGACAGACCAAGCCCAAAGAAAGTTTAACATGCCTCGCGGGATTGTCGGACCTGTCGTCAGCCGCAGCTCTCAGAGTGGGCTCCCCTCGGGTGGGAGCCGACCTCCGGATGGGTTCAAGCAAGAATCCCTGCCGAGTGCCGTGGGTACCCCCAGATGCCCAGATTGTCATCCCCGATGACGAGCCGAGTCGCGTTCATGCCTCGCTCCTTAAGGTCTCTTAAGAATGAAGACCAACTCTCTATCGACTCACGATGTCCCGGCTGGATGGCCACGACCACTTTTCGGCCGTCACTCGAATCCGCAATCGCGACCAGAACCGCCGCTTTGTCCTTGTCCAAGCCAGCCTTCAGATAGATGCCGTCAACCCAGAGATAGACCACCTGGAGGTCATCCAACCGACGCGATGACCGTTGCTCGAACTCGGCCTGCCACTTCGCCTTCAGCCGCCCAACGGTCGAGACGGAGATCGGCGCCTCCTCCCCCAATAGCCCCCGAAGCGCCAGGTCGAGGTCGCCCTCGGCAAGACCATGCAAGTAGAGCTCGGGTATCAGGTCGTTCACGGCTCATACTTGCCCCTGCCCAAAAACTCCGTAACCTCCTCTTCCAACACGTTTTGAAAACACCTTTGAATCTGTCCACGAATCCACGTCTCAAGACCTTCCCAACACGGGCTTGACTTCCAATCGCATACTGTGCTCTTCTCGCTCACAGCGGTGTTCTCCTTTCTTTTGCATTAGATTACTTATTTTCAACAAGGATGGACACCGCCTAACACAATTTCCACACCTTCTGGGGTAACCTCGTCCAGACGTGGCGTTACCGACAACGGAGTGATTTGGGGGCAGGTGGCTCTGAGCCCACATACTAACATTACACTGACGCCCCAGCCCGGGGGCGCAGCTTGCCGCGAGCAAGTGAGGCGAAGATACCTAGCGCACAAAGGCCAGCGAATATGCCGAAGGAAGTCCTGACCGCCGTCAGAAAGGCGTCTTCGTTCGCGGGCCCAATCTGCGCCTCACCCACGTGCACGGAAAGCAAGAACATCACTATGCCCATGCTGAGCGTCATCCCCATCATGTTTGACGTGCCCTGCATGGCCGCGGCAACGCTGTAATTTCGCTGGCTCACAGAGCTCATTATGGCGTTTGTATTAGGTGCTGAGAAAAGAGCAAACCCAAGTCCCATCGTGACCAGGGCGCCTACCACATACCCGAGCGGCGTGCCTCGACTCAAGAAAGCCAGAAGTCCAAGCCCAACGGCAGTCAACACCATCCCGCTTGAGGCTACGATTCGAGGCTCGATCCTGTCGGAGAGCTTGCCCGCAAATGGCGAGATGATAGCCTGGACGGCGGGCTGGGCGAACATCACAAGACCAGCCCACATGGGTCTCAGCCCCATGACCTCCTGAAGGTATAAACTGAGCAGAAAAGCGTTTGCAGCGACGGCACAGTAGTTGATGACTGCGGCGAGGTTCGACATAGCAAACACACGATTTCGAGTGAACAGCCGAATATCCACTATCGGACTTGGGGACTTTCTCTCGAACAGGACGAAAACAATAATACCCAAGACCCCAGCCCCGAACAGCCAGGGCCCATTCCGGTAGGCGAGGTTCGTGAATCCATAGACGGTGGCTAGTATCGCTCCACTACAGATCAGCGACCCTGTGAGGTCGAACTTCTCACCCCGAGCGCCAACCCACTCCCCCTTGAGCTTCCACGTGAGAAGACCCACGACCAGAAGCCCGAGCGCGGCGTTGATAATGAACACAAAGCGCCAGCCGAGATGCTGCGTCAGTAGCCCGCCAAGAAACGGCCCGCTCGAAAGACCGATATAGACCGCGGCGACCCTTATCCCAAGCGCCTTTCCGCGGTCGCCTGGAGGAAACACGGATGTCAAAATCGCGACCGCTGTGCCGAAGACCATCGAGGAGCCAAAACCTTGGAGGCATCTTGATGCGATGAGGAATGAGGCCGAAGTTGACACTGCACAGAGAGCGGAGGCGGCGGTGTAGATCGACATCCCCAGCCTCAGGATGCGCTTACGGCCATGTATGTCAGCTGCCCTGCCGAAGGGAAGCAGGAACATGACGGCAGTCAGAAGGTATGCGGTTCTAATCCAGCCTAGCGTAATCGCATCGCAGTCGAACTCCCTGCCTATCGTCGGGAGAGAGATGTTCACTGAAGAGCTGACAAAGGGGATGAGAAAGCCTGATAGGACCGCTATGAGCAGTGCGGCCCGTCGCACCGAGTTGTCCGTATCTTGGTTCATCGCCTCGTTCCGCCAAACTGACCTAGCATTGCGTCCTGCGGTTGAACAGATGGCAGGTCGTTAGTTGCCAATCTGACGCCGCAGCTTCCTGATGGTCGTTCATAGGCCAAGGCCCGCGACCTCAGATCTCAACTTTCCTTTCATGACTCAGCATTTGCAGCCCACGAAGGTGGATGCTATCTTGGCGACAATGCACGAAGTCGTCAACAGCACGGAATCTTGGCGGGGTTGGATGGGCATTTGGCGTAAGTTGAGCTTACCTGGGAGAATCGGTCTTGCGGTGCTCATTCTCTTCGTGCTCATGGCGCTTTTTGCGCCTCTGATATCGCCTTTCGACCCGAACCGGCAGAACCTTGACAGGCGCCTTGAAGGCCCGTCGCTTAACAACCTGCTCGGACGCGACGAGTTTGGGCGCGATATCCTCTCCCGCATTATCTATGGCTCAAGAGTCTCGCTTGCCGTGGGCACTCTGGTCATCTCAATCTCGCTTGCCATAGGCGTCTTGGTCGGCATGATCGTCGGCTACCTCGGCGGATGGACAGACCAGATCGTCATGCGAGTGGTTGACATTGTGCTAGCCTTCCCGGGGATTCTCCTGGCCATCGCGCTGATGGCAGTCCTGGGGCAGAGCCTTTTTAACGTGGTCCTCGCGCTATGCATCACTGGATGGGCCCCATTCGCCCGCCTGGCAAGGGGTGAGACGCTCTCGATCAGAGAGAGGCAGTTCGTCATCGCTGCGAGGTCGCTCGGCGCCTCAGCCCTGCGCATCGCTTGGCGCCACATTCTCCCGAACATCAGCTCACCGATCCTGGTCAGGGCAACGTTAGGTATGGCAGGGGTGATCGTGGCTGAGGCGGCTCTGAGTTTTCTGGGTCTTGGGGTGCGGCCACCGACTCCGAGCTGGGGAGCGATGCTAAACTCCGGTAGGACTTACATACTCGTCACACCGCACCTGGTGCTCTTCCCCGGAATCGCGATAATGCTGGTGGTCTTGAGCCTGAACTTCCTGGGCGACGGCCTTCGCGATGTCCTCGACCCGAGGCGCCTCTCGCAATAGCGGCCAGCACCGGAAAGAGAGCACCCTTAGGCCATCAACTCTTCGTCTCCGGGGGCTCGTTGGGAAACTCGATGCCCACGCCGACATCGCTGTGCCGACCGCCGCCGGCTGTGTCGCTGTGATGCCAACCCGCGAGGTTCTGGACCTCCTTCCAATAGCCCTTCAGGCGCGAGGGCGATTTCGAGGCCAGGCCAACGAGCGCCTCTGCCGCGGCAGTGCGATGCCTCAACAGGCTCCTCTCGCGGAAGCCATGCACCTGCCTGAGCGCATTGACAAGCGCCCTAACAGCGCGAGGGTCGCCACACGAGGCGAGATTGTCGATATCCTGCTTCTCACCTCTGACCACCTGCTGCCACGAGCGTTCTCCCAAACTCGCAAGTCCGCTGGCGGCATATTGCCGAACCGAGCCCGACTCATCGCCCAAAAGCTCGATAAGCGGCTCCACCGCCTCACGGACTCTGAGCTGGCCCAGGCTCTTGGCGGCGGCGCGACGGACCTCGTAGGCTGTGTCCTTGAGCGCTCCAATAAGTGCATCTATCGACTCCTTGTCCTCGATCTCTCCCAGGGCGTTCGCCGCTGCCTCGCGTTTCTTCCAGCTCTCACTCGCCAGGTTTCGCAGATGCCAGCTCAATTTGGCCCGCTCAAACATATCTACAATAACTCCCTTTCAGAATGCAGTATCAAGCCATATCTTCGACAACAGAACCCAACACTGGCCAACTTATCACGATATTCGGCGTCCTTTCAAGACTGGCGGCTCGTGCGAACCGACCGCTGGAGAAGTTCACTTATCGGGCCCATTCTGAGCAATGGATGGCCATCTTGGTCAAACGGGCGCTGCGCAATCGCCGCCACGTTCTCCTTTGAGCGCATCTCCTGCGCTATGCGCCGCTTGATGTCGTCGAATACTGCGCGGTAGGCGGCGCAATAGGGTTCCTTGACGCCGGCAAGGTTACCTGCCCAGGCGTTGTATGGGCACCCAGCCAGACAGTAGTCCAGGTGCTCGCATTCCCCGCACGCCTCGCGAACCTTCGCCTGCCGTTCGGCCATGCGGCTGGCCATCGGGCTACTCAGTAGGTCGGACAGCGTGGGATGGTCCGCGAGGTTGCCGAGGCGATACGCCGTCATGCCGCAGAAGCGCTGGCAGGGGTAGATGCCCCCGTGCGGGTCAATGGCGAGGAACATGCCGAGGCAGTCCCGGAAAGTGCAGACCTTGCCCTCGGCGAACGCGACGCCCTGGCACATCTGATCGAGCGACGATACGAGCATCTCGCAGCGATACTCGAGGTAGTAATCGAGCGCCTCCCTCAATAGGCTGGCATACTGCTGAGGTGTGAGCGAATATGAAGCGTCCTCGGAGCCCATCTGTGGAACCGCAGCGTGAATGGTCAAGCCGAGTCGCTCTGCTCGGAAGAAATCGGCAACCTCGCGCCAGCGCGAGGCGCTGATGAGAGTGAAGGTCGCAATGCAGCCAATTCGCAAGCCGTACTCGCGTGCAAGCTTGATGCCTCGCATGGTGCGCTCGAAGTAGCCCACGCCTCGCTGGGCATCCGTGATCTCCTCCGGCCCATCGATGCTGGTTCCGATTTCGACTGTGTGTTTGGAGAATAGCTCGCAGAACTCATCGTCGAGTAGCCAGAGATTGCTCTGAAGAGCAACTTCGTATCCGCCGCGGCCGAATCTCATCCTGAGCCCTTCGAGGACCCGACGAAGAATGCCGTGCCCCGCCATCAACGGCTCGCCGCCGTGAAGCGTTACTCTGATCTTCTCCTGCTTTGTCTCTCTGGACACATGGGAGAGGAACTCGAGCGCCTCGTCCACCATTTCCGGCGACATGCTGGGCCCATCCCGAGTGCTGAAGCAATAAGCGCAATTAGCGGGGCAAGCAAGTGAAGGAACCAGCATGAATTGCGGCTGTGCTAGGCTTTCAGGTCGCCCATCGGCGCGCGACTGCGCCGGGTCGTGCTTGTCCAATGCCGTCCGCTCTGTTGTGTCCATCGACCCTTCAGATATCCTACTTGAGATTCCTTGCCTCAGAAATGCAGACTACAAGCGAATAGATTATCCGATTAGAAACAGAACACCAAACCTGAAAGGGGGTGCGTTATGGAACAAGTTGATGCTGTGAGGGTATCGCCGGTTGGAACGTTGCGCCCCGGAGAGGTTTTGGTCTAACTGCCTCAGTTGACCTGCCTGCCCTCTTAGGGTGACTCTGACCTGCTGTAACAGCAGCTCTGTCGCTCCAGCTGAATAGTCCTTTTCGCCGGCCTCCACGCTAGTAATCAGATTGGAGGTAGGAGCCTTCATAAGATGATCATGCTTAGCGGCTGTTAGCAGGTGATGATTGGGAGCGCGGTTGAATCGTGGGTCACATCCGTTGGCTGATTTTGGAGTGCGGCGGCTTGACACCGCTTTGTCTCGCCGCGGCCTGCGCTCTGTTAAGGAGGGTGTGGTTGTTTCGATGGCGGCTTCCAGGTTCAAGGTAGATATCTGTCAGAGGGTGGTGTCAAGCCACCACCAATGAAAACGGCGTCAAGCCGCGGCAGTCCAAAAAAGCGGCAGCCCACACGGTCAATCTGATTCTTGGGGGCTGCAAGATGGCTTGATAAGATCGCCGGCGGGCGTATTATCGCCGGGCTTAAAGTGCATGAAATGCTGATAATTCCCGAGGAGACAAAAAGTGCCTGGATTTGCTCGAGTCGCACGCATTGTCCTGATTCTCTTGATTATGCTGGCCGCACCCATCATGTCTCTGGGGGTTGCCTCCGAAAACGTCGTTCACGACAGCTGGGATGTCATTTTTCTCGCCGGGGCCAAGATTGGTTTTGCCCACACCGAGATTCTGCTGAGGGAGGAGGACGGCCAGGACCGCTACGTCACGAGAATGGAGACTGAGATGAAGATGCTCAGGGGCAGCTCCACGGCCAGAATGGAGCTCTCAAATGAGGTTGTGGAGAACGAGCAGGGACAGATACTCTCGTTTCGGATGAGAATGGCGGTGTCCGACCAGCCGGTCAAGATGACGGGGCATTTCACCGACGGAAAGCTCTTGGTGAAGCAGACCATCTTGGGTAAGAGCAAGGAATATGAGATCAAAGTCCCCAGCGGGACGGTTGGGCCTTACGGCGCATTGAGGCTGACGAGAGAAAAGGGATTCAAGTCCGGCACCAAATACACCATCGAGACGTTCGAGGCGCAGAGTGCAAAACCTCTCAGCATGGACATCGAGGTGCTCGGCGACGAGGTTGTCGATGTGCTTGGGAAGAAGATGTCGCTGCACAAGCTTCTTGTCAAACAGAGCATTCTTCCCGCGATTACGATTCACGAGTGGTGTGATGACGATGGGGATGTGTTCAAGACTCAGATCAAGCAGCTGGCCATGATTACTCTGAGAGCGACGGAAGAGGATGCGCTGCGGGCCGCATCGGGCGCTAAGGTTGATCTCCTCAAGGCCCTTTCCGCGCACTGCAACATGCTAATACCCCATCCCTACATAACGGAGGCTGCCACGTTCCGCATCATCTACTCCGGCGCCTCGTCGTCAGTAATCAAGATACCCTCGGACGAAATCCAGAGTGTCGAGCCGTGTGAGAGAGGTCTTCAAGTCAAGAGCATCCCGCAATCCTCCAATTCAGACGAGGCGCCATCATTGCCGATTAGTGCGCCGGGCATGGCGGAGTATTTGACGCCATCAGCTTATATTCAGAGCGACGATGCTCAAATAGTCAAGATGGCAAAAGATGCAGTCGGCGACCAGAAGAACGCCTACGAGGCGGCGAAAGCTCTATGCAGTTGGGTCTCGAAAAACATCTCGCTGAAGAACTACTCCGTGGGATTCGCAACGGCTGGAGAGGTTGCCGAACGACTTGAGGGCGATTGCACGGAGCACGCGGTCTTGCTGGCGGCGTTGTTGCGGGCGGTCGGCATCCCCGGACGGTGCGCTGTTGGGCTGATCTACGCTGACGGCAGCTTCTATTACCATATATGGAACGAGGCCTTCGTGTCCGGATGGGTGCCGCTGGACGCGACGCTCAATCGTGGCGGGAACGACTGGGATGCAGTGCACATAAAGGTGCTGGATTCTGCCCTCAACTCGCCAGCGCCAATGCTGGAACTGACGTCGCTCCTGCCGATGATGGGCAAGGTCAAGGTCGAGGTTCTGTCGCTCCGCTACGAGGGCAGAACGCTCGACGTCAAGGACCCGGGCAAGCTCTCATTCGTGATGGGCAACTCCTATGAAAGTCTGCTCTACTCGTTCAAGGTCTCAAAACCCAAGCGGGCAACGTTCGACCCGGCGAGTGACCCTTTCACCTCGAAGACGATACTGTCTGTCCACGCGCCGGCATATTCGAATGCGGAGCTAACAATTGAGATTGAACCCGTGGGCTTCACTCTCGGTCCGCGCGACCTCGTCAGCAAGCTTACGGCTTCCGGCAAAGAGCTGAGCAAGATTCACTATTGCAGGATCGGCGGCAGGCAAGCGGTTCGTTTCATCGAGACCGATGGCGCTGGCAAGACGCAGAAGCTGCTCATTCGCGACCGCGATGTCCTAGTAACGGTGAAAGCTGTCGGGGAGAAGAAATGGCGCAAAAAACTCTTCAACAAGGTGACAAGGACGTTTGAGTTCACGGTCGCCGGGTGATTGTTTGGCTGGCATTTAGCGGTTCGGGGCTGCATGAGCGGATGCTAGCGAGATCAAGAATTGCAATGAGATCGATGTGTTAAAACGTGCGTTTCAGGAGTGAGTCAATGACATTCTCAAGAAACCGGCTACGGGGGATTTCTATCTGTGTGGGTCTGTGCCTCGCCGCGATTGTCAGTGGGGCGGCGCTCGCCGAGTCGGCGCCGATTCTGGGCGCAAGCCACCCATCACTCTCGCCGGACGGCCAGACGATATGTTTCAGCTATCTTGGCGACCTGTGGACTGTGCCGGCTCAAGGAGGCCTGGCCACAAGACTTACCGTGCATGAGGCATACGAGGGGACTTCCTGCTGGTCACCTGACGGGAAGTTAATAGCGTTTGCGTCGGACAGGGGATTCAACCCGGACGTCTTTGTCATCCCGGCGGACGGTGGGCTGGCTCGGCAGTTGACGTTCAGCTCGAGGCCGGACGTGGCCAGGGACTGGTCAGCGGATGGCAAGTGGATCCTCTTCGACTCGCACCGGGAGATAAACTCGCCTCTTCGAGAGGGCGTGACTTACGAGGTCAGCGTTGACGGTGGGCAGCCTAAAAGGCTGATCGACTGCACCGGCAGCAACGGGGCGCTCTCACCCGACGGCAGCACGCTGGCCTTTGTTCGTGGCGTAATGCCCTGGTGGCGAAAGTCATACCGCGGCAGCTGCGACCAGGACATCTGGCTGAAGCTCTTGGATGGTTCGCCGGCCAAGCGGCTTACGAACTATGACGGCAAGGACACCGACCCCATGTGGTCGCCCGACGGCGAGCAGATATATTTTCTGTCGGACAGAAATGGAATAACGAACGTGTGGGTCATGCCCCAGGCGGGAGGCCAGGCGCGCAGAATCAGCGATTTCCAGGCGGATGGAGCGGCGTTTGCCAGCATGTCGCGCGACGGGTCAGTGATTGGGTGTTGCCTAGACGGGCATATCTACACAGTTGACACAAAAACAGGCGAGACCAGGAAGCTCGATATCTCCGCCCCAAGCGATGTCAAAGGTAACGTGATAGAGCCCAAAACCTACACGAGCGAGGCTTCTGAGACCGCGCTCTCGCCCGACGGCAAGCAGATAGCCTTCGTCGTCCGAGGCGAGCTGTTCGCGATGAAGGCGATCGGAGGCAAGGCGATGCGCCTCACGGACACACCGGCGCGGGAAAGCGCCATCGCTTGGTCTCCTGACAGCAATAGGCTGCTCTTCTGCTCTGACAGGGATGGGACGACAGACGTATTCGTTATGGAATCGACCGACAGGCGTGAGCCAATGCTGGCCAAGTCAAGGCTGCGCAAGACCACACCTCTTGCTACATCGGATGGCGAGGAGCTCTCGCCGAGATGGTCTCCCGACGGCAGCAAGATCGCATATCTTTTGGACCGGGGCCATCTGTGGGTAATGAACCCGGATGGGACAGGCAATAGGATGCTCGTCAAAGGCCCGAACATAGGCTCAATCGAGTGGTCCCCTGACTCGCGGTGGATAGCCTACAGCCAGGAGGGGGACTACTGGATCGCCGACATCTTCGTCGTATCCGTGAAGTCTTGCGCGGTGCACAATATCACGGAGGCCGCCTCGCAGGATTATGCGCCCGTGTGGTCGGGTGATGGCACGAGGATTCTCTTTGCTTCCAATAGAGAAGGAGGCATCGAGGAGTGGGGTGAGAGCGATCTCTGGCAGGCATTCCTGACGAAAGAGGCCCATGAGGACTACTTGCGCAGACGGCAACAGTATCGCGAGGACCTGCCCGACGAGGAGCAGGAGGACCTGCTTGCCAGTCCGGGGCACAAAACGGCAGAAGTCAGAATCGACTTCGACGGCATCGACCGCCGGCTCGAGCCTGTAACGTCGTTGAGCGGGAACGAAGGGAACCTTGCGGTCTCGCACGACGGCCGGACTTGCGCGTTCTCGAGCGGCGCCATGGGCAAGCGGGAGACACACATAGTCAACGAGTTTGGCATGAAGCTTCGCGAGATCGGCAAGACGGCGCCGCGCGCGATCGTCTGGGGCCCGAAGGATGAGCGGCTCTTCGTTCTGGGGACTGACGGGGCGATCACCGTGTCTCGTTTCGAGGACAAGGGCACTGCGAGGGAGAAGATTCGGGCGAGGGCTGTTCCTTATGTAGCAAAGATGGAGATCGACCACAAGGCCGAGAGGCGGCAGATGTTTCTCGAGGCGTGGCGAGGTCTTAACACTCATTTCTACGACCCTAGCTTCCATGGGGTCAATTGGGCAGCTGTCAGAGACAAGTATTTGCCCTTTCTCGATTCGGTTCAGACGCACGAGGATTTTTTATACCTCCTCCTCCAGATGGCTGGCGAGCTAAAAGCCTCGCATCTCGGTGCCTGGGGCGGCGGGACCCACAAATGGGACGTAGCAGACGAGACCGGCCACGTTGGTCTCCGCTTCGACCAGGGCTGGACGGGGGACGGTCTGAAGGTTGCGAGGGTGACTAAGAACGGCCCGTGCGACAAGCCCGGAAGCGAGGTCAAGGTTGGCGATATAGTGGTGGCGATTGACGGCACGAAGGTGAGCAGAGAGGTCAACTACTACAAGCTCCTGAACGGCAAGGTAGATGAGAAGGTCGATCTCTTGGTGGCCAGAAAACCGGGCGACAAGACGAGAACAGTAACGATCAAGGCTGTTGTATGGTGGGGGCTTTATCAGGACACATACAAGATGTGGGTCTCATCCCGCAAGGAATTGGTGGATAAACTCAGCGACGGCCGCATCGGATACATCCACGTTCAGGGGATGGACATGCGGAGTTTCAGGACGTTTCTGCGGGAGCTCATGACGGACGCGCGCGATAAGGAGGCGCTGATCGTTGACGTTCGTTACAACGGCGGAGGCTACACTCACGACCGCCTCCTCTCGGTTCTGGGGCGGCCGACTTATTTCTACTTGGAGGACAGGGCGGGGGCGATGCGTGAGTATCAGCCCAGTTTTCATTGGGGGAAGCCGGCCGTAACACTGACCAACCAATACTCTTTTAGTGATGCGGAGATATTCCCGTTCTCGTTCAGGAAGCTTGGGCTCGGCAAGCTGATTGGCGTGCCGACTGGCTCCGCAGTCATCGGGACTGGAGGTATCAGCCTCTTGGACGGGACTTGGTTCCGGCTTCCGACCAGCGGCTGCTTCACTCTTGAGGGTAAGACCCTTGAGAACATGGGGATCAAGCCGGACATATACGTGGAGAACCCGCCCGAGCAGGATTTCAGCACTACCAGCGATGCACAGCTCGAGATGGGGGTCGAGGTACTTCTCAAACAACTAGCGAAGAAAGAATAAGGGAGGAGCCATGAGAAACATAAGGACAGCAGCAGGTCTCGCCTTCGCGTGCTTGGCATGGTTGTGCCTCGTTGCATCGGGGGGGCTTGCCCTTGCCGAAGACGACGCGCACTCGATCGTGGGGGCTAGGTTCCCCTCGCTCTCGCCGGACGGGAGCACAATAGCGTTTACCTATCTTGGGGACATTTGGACGGTCTCCGCGGAGGGTGGCCTGGCATCCAGAGTAACAGTCCACTCCAGCCTTGACGGCCCAGCGTGCTGGTCGCCCGACGGCAAGTGGTTTGCCTTCACATCCAGAAGGGAGTACAACGCGGACGTGTTCGTCATATCGTCATCAGGCGGCCTACCGAAGAGGCTGACCTTCCACGGAGCACACGACAGCGTGTATTCATGGTCGCCCGACGGCAACAGCGTCCTTTTCTATTCCGACCGGGAGCTGAACACACCCGTGGGGGGTGGATCGGTTTTTACTGTGCCTCCCGACGGGGGTATCCCCGCGCGAGCTCTCGACTGCTCCGGAAGCGACGGGATTCTCTCTCCAGATGGCGCCACCCTGGCTTTCGTGCGAGGGGCAACGCCGTGGTGGCGCCGCGGCTACCACGGGAGCGCCAATCGAGACATCTGGCTTAAGCGACTAGATGGGTCTTCAGCTGTCCAGTTCACCAAGTTCGATGGCTCTGACAGCGACCCAATGTGGTCAGCCGACGGCGCCAGACTCTACTTCCTGTCCGACAGGGGAGGGGTCACGAACGTCTGGGTCAAGCCCATCGCCCGGGGCGAGGCGCAGAGGCTCACCGATTTTGACCGCGACGGGGTCGTTCACGCTCGCATCGCTCTGAATGGGTCGAGGATCGTGTGCGAGTTTGACGGCGAGTTATACCTGGTAAACCCAACGTCAGGAGAGCACCATAAAGTCAAGATACGTGCTCCGAGCGATCTCAAAGAGAACGCTACGGAGCTTGAGACTTTGGAGCGTGACGCTTCCGAGTTCGCACTTTCCAAGGACGGCAAACAGATAGCTTTCGTCGTGCATGGTGAGATATTCGCCATGAAGGCGTCCGAGGCCAAGAAGTGGCTTCAGTTGACCCACACACCGGCACGGGAACAAGACGTGGCGTGGTCGCCGGATGGCATGAAGCTCGCCTTCTGCTCCGACCGCAATGGCAATCGGGACTTATTCCTAATGGAGTCGACTGACCCCACGGAGAAGCGCCTTTGTCTTTCGAGACACAGTCGGACGACGCCTCTGGTGGCGACAGACGGGGAGGAATATGCACCCGTGTGGTCAGCAGACGGGAAGAAGGTGGCATACTTGAGTGGGCGCGGCGACCTCTGGGTTGTGGACAGGGAGGGCAAGAACGCCAGACAGCTCGCTGAGGGCCCATTCGTAAGTAACGTCGGGTGGGCCCCTGACGGCAGCTGGCTCGCCTTCAGCAAGACATGCTCCGACTGGCAGTCCGATATCTTCATCGTCTCCAGCGATGGCAAGCAACTCCACAACATAACTAAGAACCCCGCCTGGGACTACAACCCATGCATAAGTGGGGACGGCAAGAAAATCGTCTTTCTCTCAAACAGGAACGCCAACCGCCTCAGGTACGGCAATCAGGATGTCTGGCATGTTTTCTTGACGAGGCGCGACGAGGAGAAATATCAGGCGAGTCGCTCTGGTGATTTAGAGGACAAGCCGAAGGCTAGGGTCGTCAAAAAGGCAAAGAAAACAAAACATAAGAAAAGATTCTGGGATTTTCTCTTACGAACAAAGCTGAGCAAAAAGACGGAAGAGAATAAGCTTGCGATCGACTTCGAGGACATCCACCTTCGAGCGATGAAAGTGTCGAGGACGCAGGGCAGCGCGTGGGCGCTCTCGGTCTCGCCTGATGGCAAGAGCTACGCCTTCGGTTCGGACGCTTTCGGCAAGACTGATGTTTACATAGTCGATGAGTTCGGTAAGAAATCGAAGCGATTGACGTCCTTTGGGCTCAATCCGGTGCAGATACTCTGGGGCCCCAAGAGCAAGGAGATGTTCGTGCGCAGCGGGGGTGGGACGATCACGAAGGTCTCTCTCAGCGGGATGATTGAACCCGTGCCGTTTGTGGCCAAGATGACCATCGACCACAAGGGCGAACGCCTTCAGATGTTCAACGAGGCCTGGCGTGCGATGAGGGACTATTTCTACGACAAGGAGATGCACGGAGTTGACTGGGCTAAGGTCAAGGAGAAGTACCTGCCCATGCTTGGGTCTGTCGCGACCCCGGGCGGGTTCAGGCTTGTGCTGGTGCAGATGATTGGCGACCTCCGCTCCTCGCACACCTGGGTATGGTCTCCACGCGACCCGAAGTATGAACCAACAGGCCAGCTGGGCCTACGGTTCGACGCGAACTGGCGCGGACGTGGTCTGCGTGTCTCGCGCGTCGTTCCCGATGGCCCGAGCGATCTGCCAGGAAGTGAGATTGGCGTTGGGGACGTGATCTTGGCGATAGACGGTGTCGAAGTTGACAGCAAGAAGAATCCGTTTGCCCTTTTGAGGGGCAAAGTTGACGAGAGGATTGACCTTGAGGTCCTGAAAGGCGGCCGCGGGAGGCCGATGCTCGTTACAGTGAAGGCCTGGTCATCGCGGGCCATCACGGACAAGGTGTATCTGTCGTGGGTCAAGTCCCGCAAGGCGCTCGTCAAGAAGCTCAGCGGCGGGAGGGTTGGCTACACGCACATCCGCTGGATGGCGCAGAGCTCCTACGAGGAGTTCCTGAAAGAGCTCACGCACGAGATGACCGACAAAGAGGCGCTGATAGTTGACGTGCGGTTCAATTCCGGGGGCAACCTTCATGACGAGCTGCTTTCGGTTCTCGGCCGCGATGTCTATTTCTACTTCGAGGATAGGGACAAGTCGCTGAAAGTCATGCAGCCTCGCTTCAACTGGCGCAAGCCGGTCGTCGCTCTCATCAACGAGTATTCTCACAGCGACGCCGAGGTGTTCCCGTATTCTTTCCGTAAGCTCGGGATAGGGAAGCTGGTCGGCGTTCCCACGTCTGGTGGGGTCATCTTCGTGAGCGGCGGCGTGAGCCTCCTTGATGGGACGTTCGTCTTGATCCCTCAGTGGGGCGCTTACACGCTCACCGGAGAGGAGCTCGAGGGCAGGGGCGTGAAGCCAGACATCTACGTCGAGAACCCGCCCGAGCAGGACTTCAGCATGACGAGCGACGACCAGCTCAAGAGAGCGGTCGAGGCGCTGCTTGAGCAGGCTAACGGGAACTAATGGCGCAGTACGTTCAGATTCGGGCAAATGATTGAATGGGGCATCTTTGACACTGGCCCTCTCATTTCAGCCTTCCAAAGTGATGCTATTGGTGTTTTGGGGCGACTTATCTCAAAGGCCTATACTGGGCCGGTGTGTATGGGAGAGCTCAGAACCTCCGGCTGGGCACCGGAAACTGAGGCGGTCGTGCGAGACGGGTTCTTGAGCATCCGTTTGCCAAACGAGAATGAAAGGGCCTGCACGCAGAGAATAGCGACCGAAGTAGATCGTTGCTCCCGAAACAAGAATCCGATAACCCACATGGGTGAGTCAGAAGTCATAGCAATGGCGCTTGGAAGGGAATTACGAGGTGGCCTTGTGCTCTTGGACGAAAGAGCTGCAAGGTCAGTTGCCTCGAGAGAAGGAATTCACATCTCAGGTTTTCCGGGCTTGCTTATCCTAGCGGCAGAACATAGACTCTTAGGGCCTGAGCACATAAGACAAATGTTGCAGCAGTGTCGTGAGCAAGGAACTCACTATTCCAAAAAACTGATAGAATTCGCTTATAGAAGAGTTAAGGAGGTCAGTCGTGACGACCAAAGCGATTCACGAGCCTGAAGAGGCGCTGATGGATGTACACGAGGTCTGGGAGGACTTCTTGAGGCTCAAAGAGTATGAGGTAGGGCAGGACTTTCGGACTGTGGCCATTGATGAGCAGACTGATAGACTGATCCAAGAGATTGTTGACAGGGGGATTTGTCGAGATGCAACCGAGGTCATTGTCAGAGCTGTCAGGGGCTTCTTTGCCGCAATATGGCCACCGGCTCCTGAGAAAACGGACAAATGATCGAGGAGTTCGATGGGACTACTGTCATCGTCACCGGCTGACGCGCTAGAATTAGTTGGCGGTTGGCAGTTCCTTCATCGTTCATCCTTCCGCCTTCATCCTTCAGTGAGTTGGCGGTTGAGGGCCATCGTGCAATAGGGTAACTTGCCCTCATGAGGGTCTGATAATCGCTCAAACGGAGGCTGGTATGGCAAGCAAGACATATCGAATTGTCCTAAGGCACGAGCCCGAGGGCGGCTACACCGTGACCGTTCCGTCTTTGCCCGGATGCGTTACATTCGGCGCGGACATCACTGAGGCGCGCGCGATGGCGAAAGAGGCGATCTCTGCATACCTTGAGAGCATGGCGAGGCACGGGGAGGTCATTATCGATGACACCGCCAATGTGGCCGCACAGAACTGAGGAGATGAGGCATGGGAACATTCTCAGTAAGGGTTACGTTACGCAACTGGCAGAACAGGTTCCTGCCCGAGGAGAAGCGTGGCGAGGAGGTTGTCTGCGATGCGATCGTCGATTCTGGCGCGGTTCAACTGGCACTACCAATCCAGATCGTGGAGCGACTTAGGCTTCTTCCAATGGACAAAACGACTGTCTTCACTGCCGACGGCGGCAGCCACGAATACCGCGTTGTAGGCATTGTTGAGATTGAGGTGCAGGGCAGGAAGTGCGCGGTGCAAGCCATAGAGATTCCACGAGACACAAGGCCACTGCTGGGAGCAGTTCCGCTAGAGCAAATGGACTGGCACATCGATCCAGTGGAGCAGAGGCTGGTCGGCAGACCTGAATCGCCCGACAAGCCGCTTTTGCCATTAGTTTAGTCAGTTGGCAGTTGGCGGTTGGCCGCAGAGCGAAGCAATGTAGGTGAGAAACTGCTAATGGATGAGATAGAGCTTGAGAGTCCGAAGGCGAGTCCGGCGGAGACGCTTCGAGCCTATTCGTTCTTCTACAGCGAGACGACTCTGGGAAGGGAGGCGTTCTCTTTCGTCGCCGTGCAGATTATTCTCATCTCGGTATATCTGTTGACTTCGTTCTCCCAGAGCCAGAACACGGAGCTACAATCAATCATTTCTAATATACATTTCTGCGTGTTTTGGGCAGGGGTGTATTTCGCCATTGCCAAAATTAGAGATGCTTACAAGCGACACTGCCGGAGACAACGGCTACGGATAAGCGTGTGGGAGCACGAGATTAAGACATTCTGCGCCAAAAGGGGCACCATTGTCCTCGCGGCGCTTCCACCCCCAGTGGCGCTCGCAGTCTGGCTGACACTGTTCTTCATTAGGCGACCATTGTGAATAGATTGTATTTGCCATTTGCTCTGCTACTCCAGAACGTCCGTTGAACCGAGGTAACATGTGAAGACAGAACTGATAGCCGCGACTTTCGGCGAGCGCAGTTATAGCCTTCATTACGGCAGCGACATTTTTGGCCTACTGCCCGGAGTGCTTGAGCAGAAGGGCCTAAACGGCAATGTTCTGATTGTCAGCAATCCCATAGTCAAAGAGCTGCACGGCGAGCGGCTTATGGCAGGCCTGCCGAAGAAAGATGCGAGCTGGGCGCTCATCCCCGCCGGGGAGCGGCATAAAAACCTCGAGACGGTCAGCAAGCTCTACGTGGAGTGCGCAAAGGCCCGGATGGACCGCGAGGGCTGCATCATCGCGCTTGGCGGCGGTGTCGTTCAGGACATAGCCAACTTCGTGGCCGCGACTTTCAAGCGAGGCGTTCCGTTCGTTCAGATACCGACATCGCTCCTTGCACAGGTTGACATCGGCATCGGTGGCTGCGCGGTGGACCATCGCCTCGGCAAGAGCCTCATCGGAACGTTCTACCAACCGAGGGCAGCGGTTCTCGACCAGAAATGCCTCGAGACGCTTCCTGAAAGTGAGTTCATCAACGGCATCGCTGAGATAATCAACAAGGTGGCGGGCCTGGGTGGCAAGACCTGCGAGCTGAAGACCGATATGCCCGATATTGTCTCTCGGAACATGAACAGGGTGCTTGGCTACATTATGGAGGCGAACCGGATCAAGATAGCGATAATCGAGCGCGACGAGACCGGGCTTTCTGGCGAGCGTCTCGTGCTCGACTGGGGCCACACGATTACGTATGCGATTGAGAAGGTCACGAATTACGAGATGGCGCACGGGACAGCGCTGGGAATCGGGATGCACGGTGCGGCAATTCTTTCGAGGGAGCTTGGCTATATGCCGGCAAAACGCGTTGAGCTCCTGCGGGAGGTGATTTCGATGGCCGGCCTCCCGACGCATTTGCCGCCAGAGATCGAGCCTGCGAAACTCGTTCTCGCGATGCGTAACGATGCTAAGGCCCAGAACGGGACGCCCAGGTTCATACTGCTCAAGGACTTTGGTAATGCGTTCCTGTCCGAGCCGATCCCAGACGTGGAGATAGAGCACCTATTGAGGCAGCTTCA
>Ga0307378_10001281_pt1 | contig 41224 bp, 35 predicted proteins | sample UN1MG_FD_202238 | JGI IMG/M metagenome (GOLD analysis project Ga0307378, IMG submission 202238) | Soil microbial communities from Risofladan, Vaasa, Finland - UN-1 | ecosystem: Environmental > Terrestrial > Soil > Coastal area > Acid sulfate soil | place: Finland: Risofladan, Vaasa | collected...
TACAATTTTCTTTGCATGGCTACTCCTTTCAAAAAATATAATTGTTAAACTGGCCTGATCTTATACGAAATCAGGCCGGAGTAGCCATCGCTTTTTTCAACCTCCAACTATGGATGGGACATCGTCTGTATTCCGCAAATGGATCATTTTCCGGGGAGAAAATAACAGTAGTTAAAGCAGAGACCGGAACGGTTGATTATCACAACTGGCCGGTTCTCAAACGCTACGACCAGGACCACATTGGCCGAATTGCTCTTCCATTGGGTGGCATTGGTACAGGAACTGTTTCTTTGGGCGGGCGGGGCGACCTGCGCGACTGGGAGATTATGAACCGCGCGGCCAAAGGATTTGTGCCGCTAAGGGGACGAACGGGCCCGTTCTTTGCATTATTTACCAAAACAGCCGGCGGCCAGACTGCAACTAGGGCAATCGAAGGGCCGATTGAGCTGTCGGATTACGAAGAAAGCCACGGAAGTACAGTGCCCAACCACGGCCTGCCCCGGTTCCGCAAGTGTTCGTTCGCTGCCGCCTACCCTTTCGGACAGGTGATGCTTTCTGACCCGGAGGTGCCGGTGGACGTATGCATCAAGGCTTTCAATCCGCTTATACCCGGTGACGCCGAGGCCAGCGGCATACCCATAGCTGTCCTGTGGTATGTGCTTTATAACAAAACCGATAAGACCGTTACCTCATCTGTCTGCGGCAGTGTACCCAACTTCATCGGCATTGACGGTTCGGGCAGAACCAGGGACTGGAAAGGTGACCTTGTCGCGGTCGGAGGCAGGGCCAACCGTAACCGGTTCCGCAATGGCCGGAATGTACAGGGTATCTTTATGGATTCCGAGGGAGTGGCCCCGAGGGCGGAGCAGTGGGGCACGGTAGCGCTGACCACCCCCCGCCGTTTTGCTTCGCAAAGCGAAGAAGCGGGGGCCCAGACCGGCGTTAGCTACCGTACAAACTGGATCAGGCAGGCCTGGGGCAGTTCCGTACTCGATTTCTGGGATGACTTCAGCGATGACGGCAAACTCCAGCAGCGCGAAGCTACAGGTGAAGATACACCGATGGCCTCGCTTGCCATTGAGGTAGAGCTGGCTCCCCATGAAACAAAAGAAGTAACGTTTTTACTTACCTGGCACTTTCCTAACCGCCAGACCTGGACGCCGAAAGGCAACGAGAAGGACCGCATAGGCAACTACTATACCACACAATACAGCGACGCCTGGGACGTGGCCGAGAAGATTCAGCCGCAGCTTGCAAAACTGGAGGAGACTACAGTCAATTTTGTGCGAACCTTTCTACAGAGTGATCTACCTGATGTAGTAAAAGAGGCGGCTCTTTTTAATATCAGCACGCTGCGCACCCAGACCTGCTTTCGCACGGAGGACGGCCGGTTCTACGGCTGGGAAGGTTCCAGTAACAGAAGGGGCTGCTGTCACGGCTCGTGTACCCACGTCTGGAACTACGAGCATGCTACCGCTTTTCTCTTCGGGAAACTGGCCTGCTCGATGCGCGAGGTCGAGTTCGCCCACGCAACCGATAAGAAAGGATTGATGAGCTTTCGAGTAAATCTGCCGCTCGAGCGTGCGCAGGCTTTTGGCAAGGCCGCAGCCGATGGTCAGATGGGTTGCATTATGAAGATGTACCGCGACTGGCAGCTCTCCGGGGATGACCAGATGTTAAAGAACCTTTGGCCGCATGTGAGAAGGGCGTTGGAGTTCTGCTGGATTAAGGGCGGCTGGGACGCTGACCGCGATGGTGTAATGGAAGGCTGTCAGCACAATACGATGGATGTGGAGTACTATGGCCCCAATCCGCAGATGGGCGTGTGGTATTTGGGTGCGCTGCGGGCGGCAGAGGAGATGGCTCGCTATCTCGGTGAGGATGATTTCGCCGTTACCTGCCGGGAGCTCTTCGAGCGGGGCAGTGAATGGATAGATAACAATCTTTTCAACGGCCGGTATTATGAGCACCAGATTCGCCCGCCAAAGGATAAGTCGCAGATAGCCCCCAGTTTGCTTATCGGGATGGGAGCAAAAGACCCAACCAAACCTGATTACCAGCTCGGCTCTGGCTGCCTTGTTGACCAGCTTGTCGGCCAGTATATGGCTCACGTGTGCGACCTTGGGTACCTGCTCAAGCCGTCCAATGTCAGCAAGACGCTGCTGGCCATTATGGAGTATAATCTCAGGAGTGGCTTGTACGGACATTTCAACTGTATGAGGAGCTTTGCCTTGGGCGATGAGTCGGCGCTGCTGATGGCCAGCTATCCGAAGAATCGACCCACAAATCCTTTTCCATATTTCACCGAGGTAATGACGGGCTTCGAGTACACCGCTGCCATCGGTATGTTATATGAAGGTCAGGTGGACGATGGGCTTACGTGCATCAGGAACATCCGCGACAGATACGATGGACGCAAGCGAAGTCCATTCGACGAGGCTGAGTGCGGCCACCATTACGCACGAGCTATGGCAAGCTGGGCGGCTGTGCTTGCAATGACCGGATTTGGTTATTCCGGCGTAGAGAAATCAATGACTTTTGCTCCCCGGGACGGCAGCTTCTTCTGGTCAAATGGTTATGCCTGGGGGACCTGTTCTCTTAAAAAGAATGAGAAAGATATTCAAATTGAGTTGTCGGTTTTATATGGCCAATTGCCTCTTTCGAAGTTTATCCTGCGCAAATTCGGTGACAGAGAATTTGACAGGACCCTGCTAATCGAGGCCGGAGAGAAGGCTAAATTTAACGTCGGCCTGTCTCGGCTTGGCCGGGCCAGGACGGGCGGCTGATTGAAGTCCCTTATCGTTTGCAACTGCTCCCTGCAGTTATCTGAAGCTGCCGGTAATTAAGAACAGACTATTGATTCGATATTATTCTGTTTCGTTGTATTTGGGATTCCTGCTTATATCTTTTTCCGTAGCCGGGACGATTCTGATTGCCTGGCCGCCGCTCCCAGGCATGTCGGCATCAAGGCTCACAGAAGAATCTATAATGTAACGGTTGATTTGTACGTGAGTGCGGGTGCCGTCACCGTGGCTGGCGTCTGAATAAATGTGCGTTAAGTACTGTTTGCCCCTTTCTAAAAAGGAAAGTGGGATTTTTAGCTTCCGGTGATTTAGCCCATTCATACTGCCAACGTACCATTCGTCGCCGCTCCTGCGAGCGATGGTAATATACTCACCGATTTTTCCGTGTATTACTTTTGTATCATCCCAGACAGTCGGCAGGTGGTTGAAAAACTCAATTTCCGGCTCGCCCCGGTAATATGACGGTCTATCGTACCAGAACAAAAACTGCCACGGACTATAAAACACCACCGAGGCCGCCAGCTGATGGGCGTGTGTTGTTTTGATGCGATTGCTGTAATAGCAGATGGTGTAGTCACCTGCCCCGGCAAGCATTCGCGTGAATGGCAGGATTAGGTTTTCGTCCGCCGTGGGCATGCACTCATTGCCCCGGATACCCTCCTGCGTCATCAGGTTTGGGTATGTTCGGCTGTATCCTGTCGGTCGGTACTCATCGTGAATGTCAACCATAAGATGATGTTTAGCCGCCTTGCGAACCGCTTCGTGCAGCCAATTGGTCCACTGCTGCGAGCCGACCTGCACAAAACCATACTTGACTCCCTTGACGCCCCAGCTTTCGTATAGCGGCAGAATCTCATCAAGCTGACGCTCCAGCGCCCTGCGATTTACATACAGTAAAACTCCGATACCTCGCTTCTCGGCATAATCTATAATTGCGTGCAAATCCAGAGGACCTTTCGAGCGTTTCGGATCGACAGAGATAGTGGTGGCATCGGATTGGTCGCTGTACTCGTGGCCGTACCAGCCCGCGTCAAATTCGACGTATTGCAGATTGTGCTCGACTGCAAAATCTACACATGCTTTACCGCCCTTAGTGGTTAAGGTAACTTCGCGGATCACTTTGCCGGGCTTAATCCAGGAGGTCTCGTCGATAGCACAAGGCTCGTTTAAATTCAGGATGAGGTAATTGCGTTCGAGTAGCTGACCCGGGCTATCGCCCAGAAGAAGAACTCTCCACGGCGTCGTATATGGTGTTTCAGCTTCGACCTGGCTGCCTAACGAGCTTACAAGCGTGTAGGGCTGGCCCTTATCCGGCGAAAGGCGCATTCGCGCATAATTAACCAATCGTGCCTCAGCCACCGACACGAAGAGTCCGTTGTTAATCTCGATTGTCAGCGGTCTCTCGCAGTTGCTTTTGAGCTTGCTGAGCGTCACCTTACTGTATTGGCCCTGGGCGGAATATACGGCCCAGGCTGTATGATTACCGGCAAAACGAAACTGCGTTTTTTCCGCTGAGATAGTAAAGCTTTTAAGGGCATTTTGTTCCGGAAGGGTATAGCAAAACGCTGTGCCTTCATTGTAAGCGCGGAACGTCAGTCGGAGCTGCCGATGGGGCCGGTTACTTTCCTTTAACTCCACAACAAGCTGATTATAATGGTCGCGAATGGTTCTTCGCTCTCCATAAGCGGGCGAGTACATGCTGTCATTACTGCTGCTGGTGACAGAAATGATATTGAAGCCGGTCTCCAGGGCTGGTGCATCTTTAAGAGCAAGTCCCAGACGTGAATCGACAACGATGGGTCGGCTTTTGTACCCTACACTGTAAACGGGACAGCCGCGTTGGTCCCCAACGTCCTTGACATCAAATGTAACAGCTATATTTCCATCCGGTGACTTTACTATATGCTCCGCTTGAATAGCCCCAACGTCGATGAAGTTGAGTAACACAAGTGTCAGAGAGACGTAAAGGATATGATAGGGCAGTATTGAGGTTTTCAAATGTCGATAGTTTATTTGATTGTGCATAATTGTCCTCCCGTCCGGAATGTCTCGGTAATTGAGCCGACTATTGATTCAAGGTTGCTATTATACTGGTTGCATTAAAAAGTGAGTGGATAAAAATAGGCCGAAACAGAGAACCGCTCTTTTCATAAGCATAACCTAAACACATACCTAACACAAATAATGCCGGCCAGTGTCCGGTATCTGCATGTGTGGCTGCGAATAACCCGGAACTAATTAGAATTGCGACCCACGCCCCGTATCTATCCGTTACGCGGTCCTCGTGACCCGTCCCTCGGGCGATGGGCGACCGGAAGCGAGCCTCGAAGTATGAGCGTATCGTTGTTTGGAAAAGACCTCGAAACAGCATCTCCTCGAACAAAGATGCGATTACAACAGCAACGATAAAAATCATTATTCGAAGCGGCAATTGCGGATATTCCGTAATCAGTTTGATTTGCTGATGTTGTTGCATTTGGTATTCCTGGCCCCAAATTTGCTCGCCGAAGAAAATCGTTAGTAATATCGCTGCCGTTATGAGAGGCCAGACTGTGAGCAAATTCACAAAAGCGGCGAAAAAATCCTTTACAATCGTTTTCACATTTAGCCCGAAACCCTTTAATCGTCGGGCAAAGTGGACTCTGGCCAGAAAGATAATTACCACTATTGCCATCAGCTCACTGATGCAGATAATCAGATTGTCCAAAAAATTACTCTCCCAGCCCTGCAAATCACCAAACACTCTGTGAGTGATTGATGCTGTCAGCGAAACAGTCCCGAAGCAGATAAACAGCGGTACGAAGGGCAGATAAACAGGCATATTATTTCGGCGGGGCACCGAATCAGCCAAAGCCTTTCTGCCTAAAGATGTTTTGAGCAGCCAGCGGGTCAGTATGATAAGCCCTAACAGGCAAATGATATGTTCTATTGTTATATGCTCGGTGAATTCCATTGACTATTTACTATCGAATATTTACTATTCATTTTTCGCGGCAGCTCTGCTGCTGAAAATGGATTTTTAATTGTCGATTGTCAGCCTCCAATTGTCAAAGGAAAATAGATTATGGACATATTTCACATCGAAGGGCCGGTTCGGCTTTCCGGCAGTGTCAGTATAAACGGCTCAAAAAATGCTTCTCTGCCTATAATGGCCGCTACCATTTTAGCCCCCGGCCAATCGTCTCTTAAAGCCGTGCCGCAGCTTTCTGATATTTCTCTATGTGGCCAATTGCTTCAACAACTGGGCTGTAAGCTCACGCGGGAGCCGGAAGGTGATTTGTGCATAGACTCGACGGTAATTGATAATCCGGTGGGTGAGTATGAGATTGTCCGCAGGATGCGAGCTGGTATTTGCATACTCGGTCCGCTGCTCGCCCGCTGCGGCAGAGCGGAGGTTTCAATGCCCGGTGGATGTGCAATTGGTGACAGACCGGTCAACCTTCACCTCAGGGGTATGCAGGAGCTTGGAGCACAAATCCATCTTAAAAACGGTTACATCATCGCCGAAGCGCCGAATGGCTTAAGAGGCAAAGATATTTTTATGGGTGGGCCGTTCGGCTCGACCGTTCTGGGGACCGCGAATGTGCTAATGGCTGCAACATTAGCGAAAGGTCGTACAGTCATCGAATCGGCTGCATGTGAGCCGGAAATAACGGATTTGGCAAACTGTTTGAACAAAATGGGCGCGAGAATAACAGGTATTGGTTCACCTCGATTGATTATCGAAGGGGTTAAAGAGTTACAGCCTGTTGAGTTTGAGGTAATTCCGGACAGGATTGAGGCCGGAACCTTTATGGTCGCCGCCGCTATCACAGGAAGCGAGCTGCGGCTCCAGAATTGTCGGCTCGGTGATATGATGGCCGTCGTTGACAGGTTAAGGAATATCGGCGTAACGGTTGATGCCGAAGGTGATGGTTGTGTCGTTGCCCGCACAGGTCCCATCAGACCTGCCGATATTACCACTCAGCCATATCCCGGTTTCCCCACCGATTTGCAGGCTCAGTTTATGGCTCTTTTGTCGCTTACCGATGGCAATAGCGTCATAATCGAAAAGGTCTTTCCCGACAGGTTTATGCACGTTGCAGAGTTAAACCGTATGGCAGCGAATTTGCGCAAGGAAGGGTCGGCTGTTATTGTGGCCGGTGTAAAAAAATTAATAGCTGCTCCGGTGATGGCCTCGGACCTGCGGGCATCGGCGGCGTTGGTTTTAGCCGGATTGGCTGCTGAGGGAACTACCATTGTCAGCAGGGTCTATCACATCGACCGCGGCTATGAAAGAATCGAAGAAAGACTAAATCCCCTCGGCGCAAAAATTATGCGGCAAAGTATTTGAATCGGATAACTGCTCCCCGCTTTCGCGGGGACGAGTTTACCCCTGCAAAAGCAGGGGCAGGGACAAGCTTCAGGGGCTTGTTTGGGAAAGAATATTTGAAAGGCTTGAAAGATGACCCGGCACCCAAAAAAGCACATCGCTGTGCGTTTCGTTTTTGGTGCCGGGCTGATTTTAGTTGTTGTCACTGTGTTGGCCGTTAATCTCTTCGCTGACCGTGCTGTAAGGGTGGGGATTGAGAGTTCAGCGACTAAAACCTTAAATGTCGCGGTGACCGTAAGTAACGTTGACCTTTCGATTATGAATGGAAAGCTCGCCTTGCAAAATCTTTTGATTAACAATCCGCCGGGTTACCGGCACGACAAACTGCTCGAATTGAAAAACGCTGAAATCGAAATTGATGTAAAGTCACTTTTAAGCGATGTCGTTAATATAAGAGAAATCAAACTTGACGGAGTAGATATCGTTCTTGAACAGCAGGGCATTTCAGGAAATAACCTCCAGGATGTAATAACCGCGATACGCAGCGGTTCAAAAGAAGGCGAAGGGAAAAGTCTGCGTGTAGACAATCTTGAGATATCAAATATCACGGTTCAGATGAAGCTGCTGCCGGATACCGCTCAGGACGATACCATAACACTGGAACTATCTCCTATCCGGATGACCAATTTAGGTCGTGATAATAAGTTGGATATGGCTGATTTGACGGGCGAGATTGTATTAGCTATCGCAAATCGCCTCGTCGAACAGGGCGTCGGAGTCCTGCCCAAAGATATAATCACTACGTTGACTCCGACTCTGGATAAAACGATAGACCTGAGCACAAGAATCATAGAGAGTACGGAAGATATCGGTAAGGAAATTACCGAAGGTATAAAAAGCCTGCTAAAACCCAAAAAAGAAGAATAATCTCGTGCTGCGCAGCCCGCTACTACGCAGAGCAGCATTCTTCACTGCCGAATCCGGCAAATTGTGTTAAGTAAAGCGTTTTTTTTGTGGTATGCCGGTCGGTCAGTTTATATATTGCTTGATGCGGAGTGAAATTTGAATTATTATGTTGTTTCAAAATGAAAGGACGGTTGATACTAAAACTCTGCCGTCCGAAATAAGGTAAATTTATTGAATTAAGAGGAGTTGAGTCATGCGTAAGTTATGTCTTGTTTTAATTATAGTATTGTTGTCCTTTTCTCAGAGGGCGTTTTCGCAAAAGACCCCGACGGGTAATCCGAAAGACTTTAAGGTAAAGACATGCCTGCATTCTGTCAGCTATGCCGGTGTCTGGCGGGGGCAGGCCACGTTAAGCGTCGATGAGTTTTTAGACAAAGCAAAACAGCTCGGGTTTGATGGTGTGATGCTGGTGGCCAAAAGGCCCCACGTCTCCCTTTTGGATTACGATGCGGCTGCTCGAAAGGCCCTGCGGCGCAAGATTGAAAAGCTCGGCCTTGAATTGGTCTGCCTGGCCGGATATACGGATTTTACGGCGGGGGTCGATAAAGCCGGGATTCCTAATGTGGAAATCCAGGCTTGTTACGTTGGAGAATTGGCCAAATTGGCGAGTGATTTGGGGACCGATATGGTGCGGATATTCACCGGTTACGAGCGTCCCGATATACCTTTTGACAAACAATATGCTTTGGTTGTCGAAGGATTAAAGCTTGCCGGCCAAAAAGCGGCCCAGTACGGCGTTACTCTTGCTGTACAAAATCATCACGATATCGCAGTCCACCACGATATGATGTACTGGCTTCTAAGGGAAGTCAATCTGCCGAATGTCAAAGCTGCTTTTGACGCCTGGTCTCCAACGCTGGAGGGCTTGAGCTCAGAGGAAATCAGGGCCGCCATTTTGAAGATGAAACCCTTTATAATTCACACCACCGCGGCCGACTATGTGCGCCTGCCTCGCTATCGTTATGAACTTACTTTAACCAACTATCTGGAGCGCGAGACTTTAATTCGAGCGGTCCCGATAGGAGAAGGCTTCATTGATTACGAAACATTCTTCAATACGCTCAGGGAAATCGGCTATCAGGGATATATCGCATACGAGATGTGTGAGGTATTAGATGGCGGAGGTGACATCGAAAATCTGGACAGAACGGCGAAGAAATTCCTCGAGTATATGAAAAAGTTTCAGTGAGAAAAGAGACAACGAATTCTTGATACCGTTTTTTTCAGGTTGTAAGTTTTTCTTATGCTCTCCAGGGGCGTTGTCTGTTCAATTTGCCTGATAATATGTCCCTGGCAATAATTACGTCCTCTCTGACCTGAAAGTCAAACATCCCCGCACAGATGAAATCGGCGCCGTTTTCAAAGGCATACTTAAAACCGTCTCTCGGATGGATGGCTCCTGCAGCCATGACCTTGTAAGCTATCCAGGGCTTGTCCACCTTTTTCATAAATTCGGCGGTTTTTTCCGGAGTCTTTGACCAGATATTGTCATTCTCCGGCTGTCCGTCGGCAGACCAGTACTTGTGGCTGTGAAAGGTCTTCATATAGAAATCGACGTCTATTCCCGCTTCTTCACACGCCATGGGCACTTCCACGCTGTGACCTCCGACACCTGCAAGGACGCCGTTTTGTTTGATAAATTCGACTGCCTTTGCGAGAAGGTCCACGCGGCCTTTCTCAACAAATGTGTCTGCGACACCGCCGTGCACATAAACTCCGATAGCTCCCTTATCGATGGCCGCTTTTGCCTCACCTGTCGGGTCATCGGACGTCATTTTGACCTGGGCGATCCACTGCAGCTTGCCGCCTCTGTTATTCCAGTATTTGTTCATAATCCTTATGCAGTGGTCGTCGAGCCGCAGTATCGCGGTATTCATTCCGCATTCTTCGCATATCTCGAAGGTCTCCATCACCTTCTCGTCCGTAAAATACTGTCTCAGCAGGGAAGATACGTAAATCAGGTCTCTGCTGTGGGCAAATCCGCTGATTAGATTACCGCCGGCAAACATTCTGCTTATCTTGACATTACCGATTTTGCCCATCGGCAGACCTTTAATAGAGTCTCCGGGAATCTTCGCAGCAGGCTTTTGTGATATTGCCGCTAAAAGGGCTTTTTCTTCAAAACTTAAAGCTAATGCGGCTCCTGTAGATACGGCGGCGGATTTCTTCAAAAAACTGCGGCGATTTAGATTTTCTGACATAATTTTTCTCTCTGTTTACTTACTTGAATCACTCAGCTTGAGCACGAATACTATTATATAAAAATTTCTTCTTTTGTCCAGCCTGTAACCGCCGAAGTTCAGGGATTGTGCGAAACGGCGTGATATATATCCAACTTTGTTTATTCTGCGTTTGTCTTTTTGCCGTGTGCCTCGATTGTACGCTCCATCAGGCCGTACTTGTTCCCGCCGAGGTAGTGTAATGTGTGAAACCTTTCCGGAATCCATTTGCCGTCAAACAGCTCTGCATCAGCTACTGCTCGGACGACCTCGCAAACCAACAAATCGTGTGTTTGCATCTTAAACGTCTCCACTAACCTACATTCCAGATGTCCCGCACATTCCTCTATCAATGGCGGCTCGACCATCTTGGCGGGGATTGGTGTCAGACCACTTTCTTTGAACTTGTCCCTAAAGGACTTGTCGGTGTTTTTGCCTGTCACTGTCCCTACAAAATGAGTTTGTTCGAGCAGCTCTTCGCAGGGGACATTTATAACCAGCTCGTGATTTTGCTTTATCAGCTCGTATGAATATCTGATGTGACTTATAGCCAGCAGTATAAGGCAGGGGTCAGCGGTATTCACCGGCGTTTGCCAGCTAAAGGTCATCACGTTTGCATTTTCCATAGTACCGGATGTCACCAGAACGACGCAGCCCGGCTCGACTAACCATTTTGCCTTACTTAATTCTACTTCTTTTTTCAATTTCCATACTCCATGATTCGCGAAACCTGCTCACAGCTTGCTCAAGGGATGCCTGCGGTTCTTCAGCGGAAGCTCAACCGGCGTGTTCAACCGGTGTGATTCATATACTGCCAATATCATCTCCAGAGCCGCCCGCCCGTCATACATGCTGCCCTTCGGTTGTGTGTTCATCTCGATGGCCTGGATCAAGTCGAGGGCAATTAGGCGATTTCCAAAACGTTGGTTAGGGTCACTAAGCGTTTCCGGCTTGTCAATCCCTGCGCTGGTGATTTGCTTCCACCTGGCCTTGCTGTGTCCAGGTTGCCAGGAGGGGTCTTCGACAAACCAGATTTCCGGCAGAGCACCGGTCGTCATCGTGAGTATTCCCTTTGTTCCAAAAACCTGCAGCCCGAAGCGTTTCGATGCTCCGTGCCTGGCACGTTGCGTCGAAAAATAGCCCATCGTTGTTTCGCCAAAACGATACATTGCATGAATCTCGTCTCCGGCAAGAGGGCCGATGCCTTCGGCTCCGTCACGTACCTCGTTTTTAGTGACAGACTTTAGACCATCTCTTACATGAGCAAAGCACCATTGCGGATTACCGGAAAAGAAACGCATCAGATCCATGATGTGGGTACCGAGTACCATTAAGTCCTCACCGCCGCCGCGCCGGTCCTCTTTGCCCCGGCCGCGCAGCTCGAGTATGTCCCCTAATAACCCGTCGGCGATAAGTTGCTGCACATGCTTCAGCGATGGACTGTAGCGGGTCTGATGAGCAATAGCCAGTTTCAAATTCCGCTTTTCAAGGGCGGCGACCATTTCGTCAGCCTGCTCAAGGTTCTGACACATAGGTTTTTCAAGAAAGACGTGGCAGCCGAACTCCGCACACGCAAGTACCATCTCGTGATGGCAGTCCAGCCAGCGAGGAGCTACACTTACGATTTGCGGTCGTTCTTCTTCCAGCATCTGATGATAATCTGCATAGGCTTTCGGTGCATTGAGCCTTTTTGCGGCTGCGGCACGGCCTTTAGAATCCTGGTCTGCTACGGCCACCACCTCAACTTGGTCTATGTCGTTCCACACTACGTCCAGCCCGTGACCGTAGTTTCCCTGGCCTGTCCTGCCAATTACTGCGACCCGATACTTTGACTCCTTTGCGCCAGCGCTGCCCGGGCGCCCAGCAGCCAATGATGCCAAGCCTACAGCCGTGTTCCGTATAAATTCTCGGCGTCTCATGGATTTACTCCTGCTTTTTAAGTCCGGGTATATTTGTGACTATCCAGCCTTTTGCTGTGTTCCAAAAGTTTACCGTTGCCTGACCCACGCTTCATTAAACTTTACATATTTGATCGTTTTATTCGGGGCGCCTTTTTTGTCATTATGATGGTAACTGTAAACCACGTGCAAGGTATCGTTACGACCCTGGATAATAGACGGATATGCACTGCTGGTCGCAATATTTCTGCTGCGCGTGTCCAGCTCAAGGTGCCGTGTATATTCCCACGTTTTCCCTTCATCGGTTGAAATCGAAACCGCCAGACTGTGCCTGCCGTTTTCCGTATCGTTGTACGCCAGGACCCAGTGACCGTTTCGCAAAGTCACTATATCTGCTCCAGAACCCGGATTAGGCAATTCGGAATCCCTCACCGGACTCCACGTCAGGCCCCTGTCTTTGGAAGTGCTAATGTGAAGACGCTTAGGTGCGGGGCCGTTGTCGCGCATGTAGGCAACTAATGTTCCATCCGCTTTTTTTGCGATGCTGGGCTGTATGTTTCCTGCTCCGACCAGCGGCTCGCTGAACTGCCAGCTATTACCGCCGTCGTCTGTTATGGCCATTAATGAAAAGTCAAATCCGTCCGAGTAAAATGGAATTATCATTCGGTTCTTATCAACGATAACAGCTTTGTTCTTGGTCTGCCAACCCACGCGCCTGAAATACGCATAACCCAGTTGCTGTTCTGTGTATCGGCCTGTGGCATCGCGGAGCTGACCTCTCCGCATCATATTCTCGCCCCGCGCCTTGGCAAGCAAATCTGCCCCCCATGCTTTCCATCTGTCTAACATTTTGCGAGTTGCTTCATCTGATAGCTCAGTACTTTCAGAGAGATATTTTCCGTATTCTTCAATTTGTCTTTCAATAGATTTGACAAAGCGGTCGCCGGGTTGTATGCCTCGCTCGGCCGGGTCACCGGGTTTGACATGTAGAACTTCCTGCCAGGACCATTTTGGCGGCCCATCCTGCTTCATATAGTTTTCGCTGATCCGATACTTGGGCAGGGAAGTCTCCCACTGGTTTGCTATGACCGTATACCACATCAGCCACAGCCGGTCCTGAGGATCGATGAACAGAATCGGATTGGTATCCGGGAATCCGGGGACATCTGCCATCACGAACGGCTTGCTCCACTTTTGCTCACCAGCTCGGAGCCGCGCTCCCATGATTGCTACGTCATCTGCCTGGCGTTCGCCGGAACCTTGAAACCACGCTGCCAGAAGATCACCGTTTGGCAGCTCAACGACCGTCGAGCCGTGAACGTGCTGCTTGATAAGAGGAAATATCTCAATGGCCTGGTAAATAACATTTTCATCTCCGGCTGGAACATTCGCCGGGGCCTGATATGTGTCCGCACAACCTGTGCTGCTAACTGCAAGCAGTAAGCTTAGAAACAACACCGAAAATTGCTTGCACTCTGAAATTCTCTCGTTTTCCTTCATCTTAGCTCCCTTCTTGTAGAATTTCCCTTTAACAGATTTAACAGTATTCAAAAGCCTCAAAGTTTTATTCTACTAATAAAATCGCTTAATCCCCAATTGTCCACTGCGCATACCCACCTTCCTGCTGTGGCCCCGTCCCTCATGCAGGGGCGGGGCGAGCAGTGTGCTGCAATTGGGGCGGGGTAGTACCAGGATGCATCTCAAGACCGGCAGAAACTGCAGTAGATATTGCGGTAACTTCGCTTTGCCTTGGCCAACCTTGTAAATACATCGGATACTGTGGAAGGGGAACCTATGAGTCGGTGTCGGGGCGACAGGATGTCGTAACCTGATGTCGCGACCCAGTTATTGTAATCTTCGTAGTTCTCATACTCGTTTGAATGTTTGCCGGCGTATTTGTAGATCAGGTAGTTTGGAACGTTGTCATTGGGCGGGGGCTGGATGAATGGGTGGAATCCCATATCTTTCAGCCAGCTGGGATTGGCTATTATGTCATCAACCTGTATCAGTGTGGATTTTCCATGCTGTGAGCAGAACCACAGCACACAGTTGCTCGGTACCTTAGCTCGATCGCTATCCTTCTTTGGGCGCTCACCGTGAGCCGTTATGATAAGATTCTGATTACCGTTTTTCGTAAAAAGGTAAAGCTTACTTCCCAATGAGACCTTTGCCATGACATTTTCTCCTTCTCAGCTTGTCTTCTGCACCCCGGCCCCTGTTGCAGGGGCCAGGTGCACAACTATTGTTTATATGGTTTCGGTATTGTCTAACCGGTAGACTCAAGGTGACAGAGCGCCCGCCTTCAGCAATACTTTGATAAATTATATAACTCGGAATTTCCCGTTTACACTGCTTGAAAACACTCGTTAGCCTATCGATTCTGATTGATATCATATATTTCTTTAAATTTCTATAGCCCAAAGCATAATTTTTCATAAATAACGCCACAAAAATCACCAAAAACCAACCCAGCAGGCTTGTTGAAGCCGTGGTCTGCTCAGTAGCTCTACCACCGGCAATATGACGTATCACAGAGACGCTCCGCATCATTGGTGTCTTCATAGCCTGCCGGTCTGCTGTGTATTGACTGCCTGCGTAAAGCAGCAGTGCTATGCTGAGTGTTCTTGCCCGTTCGGTTGTCGTAAAGCTCTGATTTAATTGGGGCGATCAGCCCCAGTGCTTCATCAAGCTCTCGGTAAGCAAGCAAACCCGCATCAGCGGTTACCTTCGTTCCACGAAATTGGAGGCGCAATTTTCGGTCAAAATTTAGCCTCAAAGCGTCCTTGTGTCTTTCACCCATTAGGTTCTCCTGCTTAGGATAATAAAAATTGGCTTGAATGGTCTTCATAAGCTTCATACTATCAAATTCCAGTCCAATTGTCACCCACTACTTGGGAAATCCGGCTTAATAAACATAACACACAAAGGCGCTGTTTTGCTACTTTTTCTTGCAAAATGGGCGAAAGAAATCATCTTTTCCTGTTAGAAACTATCTCAAAACACAATTTGTCATTCTGAGTCCTTCACTTCGTTCAAGGATAAACTCCGCGAAGAATCTCTTATTTCTGTCAGCCAGACCCTTCGCTTCACTCAGGGTGACAGTTTTGAGATATTTTCGTAGAAGCATAAGGACGCCTGGAACGGGGATTACATATAGCGTATGTCATCAGCACTTGACACCCCAAAAGGAGCAATGGGCCGGGCTGGATTCGAACCAGCGTAGGCTTACGCCAACGGGTTTACAGCCCGTCACCGGAAAATCCTAAACCCAGTGAAAACAATAACTTACCAGAGGCTCAACCCACTGCTTACAAACCAGCTTACAAAGAAAATCAAAAACAGGGTGAAATTAATGCCTTAAAACTGCCTTCCGATTTAGCTGAAATTGTGGCTGTTTGGCCTGAACTATCCTCAGCTATTCGTTCGGCCATTGTAGCGATTGTCAGAAGCTCTAATAAGAAGTAGGGCAGTTATTCGTCAAAATGCTCTACCTCGCAAATAATTTCATAAGCATCTCTTTTCGTTTTTTATACGATGTCCAATCGTCCACTGAATGTTTCTGCTTTGTAAAATCCAATGCCGCTCCAATATCGTAAATCATCCCATCAACAGCACCCATCTTAAAAACTTTTACTATTTCCTCGCTATCTCTTATGCCACGTTTCTTTAGAACATCTTTAATGTACTTCTCATATCCTGTGCTTTTCTTTATCAGTTTGGCTTTATGCCCTACTATTTTTTCAAATGCTTCATTAATTCCATTCATAATATCTCCTATCTTTCAAAACATCCGATTCATCCAAGTCAGCCCATTTTAGGATGGTTTTATTATCGAGTTACAGAGCTTTTTCAATTCCTTGATTTGTGCCTCGGCTTCTTCGCCCGTGAGGTCATCGGCAATTGCCATAAAATAGTCGTCGGGAATGTCCATTTGCTCTCTTAAATCCTCGGATTTCTCAGGTGGAAAATCAATATATAATTTGGAGTCCTCGTAGTCAGTATCGAACAGTATGACGTCGGATAGTATCTCTACTTCAACCTTCCATTTGTCCATGTCGGTACAGGTAGGTTCCGGTATTTCCTCTATTTCCCCACCGATTTGATTTCTGGCAGCAACTACTAATTCTCTCCAGTTCGACCGGGATTCAGGTGTGTCAATATCATAGCCGATTTCGTTCTCTATGTGATTGAATACGGCGGCTATTGCACCTTCGAGAATGGCAGTCAGACGGACAAGCGGTACATCTTTTCGCAGTAGACCATTGCCGATAATTGCCAAGACTGAAATTCTCTGGCCGAACGTCAGATTGTCGAAGCTCTCTATGTAAAATTTATAGTCTTCCAATGTACCCATGATTGCTTCGTTGAGCAGAGAAGACAGAGCCTTGGCAAATAAAATAGCCTCAGCACCGTCGAGTATCCTGTCGCCGATTTGTGTTCGCCACATAACTAATATACCCCACCATCTTACTCACTATTTCTTTCTGTGAGGCATTCTAAATGGTGTTAGACTCTGTTGGCAAGCCAAAAGAATTGCGTTTAGACTTCATGCCTAAAAAATATGTTGGATGATTTCCGAAACAGCCTTCACAAAAACCACCACTGCTGCCAGATATTACCCCACAGCCTACATGCCTGAAAAAGTACGCTGAATATTGTTCTGAAAATCAATATTTTGAACACGAATATTAATTTTCGCACTAATGTCGGAAGTTTACTCACGTATTATAGTGTGGTACTCCTGGTGCTCTAAAATTTCTTTTCCTTTGTTAAGCTCGACCATAGGAGTAACAAAGCATAAATGGTACCTATCGCACAGAGTACCGCCAATGGAATATCATACCCAGAGAAATTAAGCTTAAGTCGGAACACCAGACTGAATATGTATGACGCTAACGTAAGCACCCAGATTCCGAACACATCTTCTACAGTATAACAGTGATATATGAGTTTCGCTTGGGCCGCAGCTTCTTCCCAGTACTTGAATTGGGGTTCTGATTGGGGTTTTGATTTTAGTTCCTCCCTTTTTTTCAACCATTCTTTCAACCGTTCAGTTTGTAAAGTTAAGGGGTGCATTACCTTTTCAAGTAAGGTGTATTTATTTTTGGTAGGTTTTGGTGGGGTGAGTTCAATGTACTTCTTAAACTCAGCAAAGGCTCCATTTTCAATATATTTCTTTATATAATAGCCAAGATTCATAATTACCCTTTGGTTTCCTGCAATCAGCATGTCGAACACTATAGCAGCTATAGGAATTATCCACACGAAGTAAAGCAAAGAAGATATATCGGATAAGTCCTTCTTTTCTATAATTGGTTCATAGAATTTTCCAATCAAGCATGATATTGCGGCTCCGAGAGAAATGATTTTAATCCAAACCAACCGAGTATGTTCCTGAATACGGATATGTATTTCTTCCTTTAGTAACTTGAAATATCCGACCAGTACAGCATTTTTTTGTTCTTGCATGGTCATAATCCCCTAACTTTCTTAAAACTCGGAGTAGGAAAAATAATACAGTCGACAGAGTCATCCACCATAGAATTCTATAGCTAACCAAATACAGTCTGTGTCAGCCCAATATTGATGCCAGGGATAGGTACAGTCCTCATTGTAAAAGGGCTCGTGCGTATAGCCAGGACTCATAAAAACTTCCTGGTAAATCGAGTTACGGTCATTCTTGTGAAACTTCTGCATCCTTCCAATACCAAAAACTTGGGTATGGAATTCTTTGAAGTTGTGTTCATTATGAATTCCACAATTAGTTCCTGCCGCAGCAAACCAAAAATTGAACTCAACGGGGCCAATCCTGTCTTTTTCTGAACGCCATAACTGCGTATCTTTTAGGTGGGGTACTGGAAAGAGCTTATCAACACGGGACCACTTTCGGGTCAGCACGTCAGCGTGTGGATATGAACCAGACAAAAACAAATCAGTATCGAGTGTAATACAAATGATTTTAGGGGCTTTGGGGATAACTAGTGAAGAGTAAATTGAGGAATTCCATGGTTTAAGAGATTTTCCTTCGATGACTATCTGTTTGTTATGTGCGTTTATGACCACAGTTTGTGAAACGAGTCGATAATTGACCGCATTCTCAATATATTCTGCTCTTAAAAAGGTTTCGGAGAAGCCCAGAGGTTTTGATAGAAAGTTAGTCATAATTATTCCACTTTCTGCTCATACTGGTCAGTCTACTTGGCGACTGAGTGTAACTTTATAGACACCATCTATCATTTTTTTTCAAGGTCTTATATTAACTTGAAAAATCTAAATAGTCGACCGATTTTTCCTTTTGCTATCTCTGATTCTTACCAATCTGATGTCTTATTATTATAAAGAATGTTGTTAGGAATTACAGTATTTTTTGAAGATTATCGAAACACCGACAGTAGTTTTATAATTATGTTGTTTAAAATACTCATATCACCGTTACCACTATGAAATCATTGCCCGACTCATATGCAATCTCGATAGGTATTAGAAGGCCATCTGATGTGTTTTGCTAGGGATAAAGATACAAACGCTATAGGAGTCGAAAAGATGGACCCGGCAATTTTCAAAGCATATGATATAAGGGGTATTTATCCCGACCAGATAGACGAGGAAGATGCATGGAAGGTAGGATGTGCTGCAGCGAGGTTCCTGCGGTCGCTGCTCAGCGGTTATGAGCGGGACCAGGCAAAGGCCCAGTCTTTGTGTGTCGGTCGTGCCTTGAGAACGCATAGCGAGTCGCTTACACAGGCCCTTATTGAAGGAATGAAGTCCACCGGTACTAATGTGATTGATATAGGAATGATTGATACGCCGCAAATGTATTTTACAGTCAATCCTCTTGGCATCTGTGGCAGCGTGCAGGTTGCCACATCCAATAATCCGACAAAGTATAACGGTTTTAAGATATCCGGCCTCTTTGTCAAGCCGTTTGAAAGGGAGTGCCATATGTCAAAGGTCATCCTGACAAAGAAGCCAATTCACTTAGGCGACAAAATTGCCTTGCCACAAGAAAGTAAATCTTCAGATGAAAGACAAGGACAAGGAGCTGGAAATTCTGAAACTCTTTTGAAAAAAGTCTTTGATATTCTAATCTCAGGTGAGAAGATTCCTTTTAATATCGTCCTTGTGGTGATTGGTTTTATTTTTATCCGGGACAATGAAGCAGGAAGATTAAGAAATTGGAGAGATTTATTTTGGATTATACAGAAGTGTTCATTCCCCCTGGCGTTATATCTTGTCTTCATTATAAGCCGTTTTAGCTCTCGGTTAAACAAAAAACGACATAGCAAAACAACTAAAAAGCAAGGATGAATTGAGAAGATTGATTCTTATACTTCTTAGTGTATTGGGTTCTTAGGCCGCAAATCAAGCAAAATAAAAACTCAAGACATTGCTCTTAAAGCAATAAGCTTTTAGAATATAAATATGTAAAGGGCTGCGATTAAACGTATTGCTGAATTTGACGCTGTGAAGACGGTTAGTTTATTAGCAATCTATATGGGAGAAGCAAGATGTGTGCAAAAAAAAATGTTGTTACTGTTGAAGAGTATTTTAAAAGGAACACTCGAATTCCCAATGACATTTTGGACCCTGCTTTTAGACGTATTGCGAGACTAAATGGACCTATCCGCAAAAAAGAGAATGGGGATGATATAGGCGATGAAGAAACAAAGGAGATACAGAATTGGCTGCGGGAAGTAGATGAGCCACTGGATACAAAAGAGGGAAAAAACAAGAACACTAAGCCAAGAGATGAACAAGGTAGTGTTTGTAAGGTGGGCAGTTGTGGGAATTGAGTATGTAGCTCAGATAAGCAGTAATTACAAAGGTTGGCTCATAGTAGTTGCCATAGGTTTGTCGATGGTAGCTCTCGGTGCTATTGCTGATTTCCTAGTTAAGAAGGATGAGATAAAGTGGCTTCACGGTAAGTTCTTTAAGTTGTCAGAGGCTTTGATGATTATACCTCTGCGAGAGTGGCAGGTCAGAATTGCAAGAGCTGGTATACATGTCGTTGATTCAGTTCAAAGATTCACTATAACAAGTCTGGTATTCCCGGTCAAATTGTTCCAAGGCATTTTCACGAAGCTTCCTCGTCTGAATGATGACAAATGTTCACTCATGATTATTTCTTTATGTACCCTCCTGTTCCTTGAGACGGTTCTTGCGTTAACAATCCCACAGCCTTCTTATTTCCATCTTAATATTTGGTTATTGGGTATTTTTATTGTGTTACGGTACTATGATATCAAATGGTCAATATTGCTTATTTATGTATGTGTAGCTCTAGTTGTGAGGTTAATGTTTGGCCTACCGCTGACTCTTCTTCCTATTTGGTTATTGGGCAGTTTTATCGTGTTGCTAATTATTAGGTTTGAGGATTTTTTACTCTTAGCAGGTGCTGCAATATGGATGCTCATTTTGATACCTGTTGAGATGGTTTGGACAAATGTTATGAGAGGTGCTACAGTAACTCTTTTTGTTTATTGCGTGTTTCCTATCTTCATCATGTTCGGTGTGGGCATCGGCTCGATTCTGCGTAGAATCTCCAGCCGTTTTCTTCCTGCTGTGATGGTCAATGCAGTTATTATCAGTATATTTATGACCTCCATTGCTCTTATAATAACTTTTCGCATACCTTATGCTGGGGAATCATACTTCTATATATCCTCGACATCATCTTTCCCGTCTATTCTGCTGCGAATGTTACTTTTGTATCCCTTCAATTATCTATTCGACTTAGTTACTATCTTGGTATCAATTGCTCTGCTTAGGTTTGTCATTAATCGTAAGCATTTCATCGGGCTTGTTGCAATCCTTGATATCGCCATAAGTGCGATTCTGACAATAATACTTTTGTCCTTTCTGTTGCTGATTGAAAATGGATGGGATATTTCGCGCTTCCATGTTTACCTTGCAGAATCTGTGGACTGGTTTGGAGAACTTATCATTGGAATATACCAGGCGATTAAAGACAATGAGCCAGTCATGCAGTACTTGGCGTGGTTCAAAAATTTCCACTTACTTCCTGTGTTACTGACAACTTTTGTTCCGGTTGTTTTGTATATGTCAGTCTTTATCCTTATCTCGTTCAGCAAACCTGTACTGTGGCTGGCAAGTAGAATCTTCGGAGTTATGGGAGAAAAAGAGGAATTGGTTTTTAAGCAATTTGGTTTTCTGATAGCAGCAATAATGGCAGCCGTTAAAGCGATTTATGAGGTGCTAACATTATGAGCTACACGAACAACAGAAACAATGTGGACGATGTTGGTAACAATCCATACCAAAGCGACTTGGATATTGAAGAGTACTATCAAACTGCCATAAGCAAACTCAGTAAGCAGGAAATAGACACTTATCATCAACTGACCAGAGACAGTATAGGAGATGTTAAGTTAGAAGATTTACGACTTGGATTTGAAGGGATTGAGTACAGGAGATTTATAAAAGAACATTTCCATATGATGAGTTGTGATGAACTGTTAATGGGAATTGCTGGTAAGTTTGCAGCTTTCAATCCTATTGAGAGAGAAGCTGCTAAAACAGTTCTAAAGTTGTATGACCAATATGCCCTTGATGGAAACTTTTGGCTCGCCGATACCAGCAAAGTGCTGTATGACATGAGCAAGTCTTTTGAGGAAATACTGAAAGCCAAAAACTGTCAGGTAGAAGACAAGATGAAGTTTAATTTATTCCAGTTAATAAGCAGTAATCTTGCGGTTATAGCATTGCATGATAAAGAACTTCGTAAGATTGCACATATCCGAAAAAGTTGGTTCATCAGACCATGATGTAGGTATGGTGTGTTCAAGATAAATTTATGGGGAGGTAAAACTTACAATAAACCGCTTTGAGAGGGATAATAAAGCCGTTTTTTAGGTATTTATTGAGGGTCTTCATTAAAAATATACTCAGTGCAGACTGAGAATAGACTCCGTGTAGACACTTTGTAAGTACATTTAGACACTGGCTTAGACACTGAGCCATGTACCGCTGGTTGTGGCTTGCACTCAGATACGGATGAGTTATAATGAAATCAAGGACGATGCAGCAAGCCTGCAGTTGTGGCTTGCACTCAGATACGGATGAGTTATAATAGCCCTGGTTGCCTCAAACAAGCCTCCGCAGTTGTGGCTTGCACTCAGATACGGATGAGTTATAATGCTGTTTGTTTGAATTGGTCAGTTCTTTTTGTTGTGGCTTGCACTCAGATACGGATGAGTTATAATAAATCGGAAACGCCCTGTTTATGGAGTACGTTGTGGCTTGCACTCAGATACGGATGAGTTATAATATTCAAGCGAATCTGCCCTTGCTCCATACGTTGTGGCTTGCACTCAGATACGGATGAGTTATAATTAATACGGTTACGCACACCGGCGATGTTTTGTTGTGGCTTGCACTCAGATACGGATGAGTTATAATGAAAACGGGTATTTGTACTGTAGTAAGTGGTTGTGGCTTGCACTCAGATACGGATGAGTTATAATTATGACGGAAAGAATGAAGGTGAATCCCGAGTTGTGGCTTGCACTCAGATACGGATGAGTTATAATGCAGGACACGGAGAAGGTCTATTGTGGACCTGTTGTGGCTTGCACTCAGATACGGATGAGTTATAATGGTACGTGGGAGTACAAAGTCTATCCAAAGTTGTGGCTTGCACTCAGATACGGATGAGTTATAATACAGATGGGGCGCCCCTCCGGCTGAGGCAGTTGTGGCTTGCACTCAGATACGGATGAGTTATAATACTTGGGTCACAACTCCATTAATGGTAAGGGATTGCGGGTAAAATGTATTAAAATAATTCGAGTTGTTGAGGTGCTGGAGGAGTAGGTTTTCGCATTTTTCCCCAGAAACTTTGCATTCGCCCAAACTGCTTATCGGTAATGGTAACAAGGCGAACTTCGCCATCCGGGGGAAGAAATTTCTTGATTCTGTTGTAGTGAACCTCAGCATTTTCCTCACTCGCACAATGCCTAACATACACGGAATATTGTAGCATACTAAAGCCATCTTTCAATAGATTTTTCCGAAAATGCGTATAATCTTTTCTCGCCTTTTTCGTATCCGTTGGCAAGTCGAACATTGTAAATATCCACACTGCTCTGTACCCGCTTATAATCATATCTCAGGTAAATCCAAGTGCCTTTGTTCACCTGCAAAACACCTCTGTAATGATGCCATAGTCCGATGTAATCCAACCATCAAAGGCCCCTTAAAACCAGCAATAGTGACTTGTTCATATAGAACTTCCAACAACTTTGCTTTAACCGGCTGCTCAAGCTCATCCACTGCACCAATATCCAAGCAGATGTCCCTTACCTTGGAATCCACAAATCCCCTAAATGGCTCAAGCAAATCGTCAGCTAAACAAAATGAGTTATAACGATTTCGATGATGAATCCCTAAAGACGGTAATAGACCCGCAGAGCATAGTGCCCTTGCTACAGCCGCACGCATCACCATATATCCGTAGTTGAGCATATTGTTGGGCGGTGGCCCATCAATGACCCTGTGAAACGTAACATCCTGCAAATACACCGGCCAGAATTTCCTGCTCGCTTGTGACTCAATATTATTGGGGTCACCCGACCGTACTCTATCCCGCAAAACCATCAAAGACTTATATACATTACTATCTCTACCAGTGAGTTTGGCCTGATGTTTAATCTTCGCTTTTACAATTTGTTTCCACAGGCGTTTTTTCACCGGTTCTTTCACTTCTATCTGCTGTCGAAACCGCTCTGTTTGAACACTGTTGCTTTCAATAGGAAGAAGCATACCAGTCGGATGATGGTTGCCCCCACAAAGCACTACCGCAGCCCCGCATTTTAATAATTCAGTGAACACGGAGTGTGTATAAGTAACCCCAATATGGTCAACCAACAACACCCCAATATCTTCACACGGGATGCTTGAGACCTGTTCACCCTCCTGCTTTAGAAGTAATTGTCCGTAACGAATCGATAGATGCGTCCCTGCCGATGATATTTCGACAATACGCTTAATCATTTATACCATCTCCATCTTAAAGACCTGTACCAATATCTTTGTAATATCGGCAGAATTGCAGGCCTATTTTATCTGGGAGAGGGAATAAAATTTAATCCCTTGCGGGCCAAATCCTTCCAAGCGGGTCAACCGCTACCTTATAGCCCTTAAATGAACTGGCTTGTTTGCGAATTAGTGTTGAGTCATCGTTTATAGTGGCTGCCGTATGGTGCCTGAAGTATATCTGCTTGTTTATACTCATTTTCTGCACACGGTATAAGTCCATATCACCGTTGGTATTTGGCATCATTACCATATCATTATTGGCAAGAGAACATATAAATGTTGTATGTGGTCCATAGTTTTTTTGAACAACCGATTCGCCTCTTCGGTTTCTATGAACCGCTTCAAACATAGTGATAACTTTGCCATCCCGTTTGGTCTGCCCTTGTTTAACTTTGTACTCAAATATTTCGATGTGATGATTGTTACCCGATGCAACCGCTCGATATGGTTTGCCGAATTTGTCTTTGAGCAAAATCATATTATTGAAAACATCTCGTATCCGAACCTTTTTGATAGTAACTTTTTTGTTGCTTTTAGTTTGCTTCATATACAAAGGTTCACTCCATACTTCCTTTGGAATTTTCTGGTTTTTATCAGGCTCAATTCCATGCTTGCTCAGACGGGTTTTGATAATTTGTCGTACAACGGGGTCAACAATTTTCGCCACCATTGGAATAGTCAAATCTTCTAATTTTTTCCGATAAACAAATATATCCTGACCTTTATCGTCTTTTTGCTCAGTAAGCCCGTATGATGTTTCTTCATGGAGTTGTCCGGAAACCTTCCGAGTTGCACGATAGGAGACATTGATGTGTTTTACTTTTTCCGCCAACTCTTCTCTAAAGTGTAGCCAAGGTTCTGGAAAGCTACTGTCGACTTTAGAATATTTGCTTTTTGCCAATCTTCGCAGATGCTCATTTTTTGTTATTGCAACCACAGCAGCATCGATGGTGTGATGACGATGGTCATTCCTGTTTTTCATTTCAACACTGACAAGGTCAAGAATACTGTTAAGCCCCCATTGGTGCCGTAACTCAGCAGTAATCCTGCCTTTTGTCCCACGAACATTGACACCAAGCTGCTTAAGGTATTTAATCACTTCTTTGCATATATATCTCGTATCATTTAGTTCCCGCTGAATACATTCATCAAGACTTATCTCTCTCTGTAAAAATTTTCTTCTCTTTGGCCAAGGTAAAACCTTAATACGTTGTTTAATCTGCTCGTATTTTTCCTCATCAAGGCTATATGCTTCAAAAGGTATTTTGTCTCCTTTGACGTGAATGTTTTCATAAACATCGCAGAGGGTCTTGTTCATATAGCTATCATCCAGACTGCGATTATACGGCAAAATATGCTCTATCTGAAATTCTGGATTTGGGCCAAATAAAGCCGTTTGCGAAATACTTTTGCCAGTATACGGACACTTTTTGCCACATTCTTCCCAAAGCTTATATTTAATAATATCATCCCTGCTCGGATTAGGTATGTCCATATCCTGAATAAGTCGTGTACGGGCATCCTCGTTTCGTTTTTCATTTACCCGCATTTTGAATTGGATTTCATCACGCTCTCGCTTACTGCCTTTCACATCTCTGGCCATCTCAATGACTATTTTAACCGGTTTGCCGTATTCACGTATGGTAGCATTTACCACCTTGCGAACTTCAAATAATGCTTTATTCACAATGGGATTACGCAGGTCATCCGACATTGGCAGTTTGTCAACCTCTCTACGAACTGCTTTCCTATCTCTGTCGGGGTATGCTGCCCTGACCGCATCAGAAGTCAAAGCACCTTCCTCCATAAAGGGCAGTAATTTCATAATCGCCTTGCGGGAAAAACTCATATATCGCTGAGGCAATGAGACTTTTAGTATTCTTTCAATTTGTTCACCTGTAAAGCTATAATCGCTTGCCATTTTTTCTATAAGTTCATCGTCATCAAGCTCCAGAACAGCCGTATTAAGCTCAATCTTTTCCTGTCCATCCATTTCATCCCATACTTTCGGGCCAAATATCTTTTTGTTCCTCATCGCTACAGAAAAATCATCGCCTTTTAGTAACTTAACTTTGCCGTCCTGTTCAAGATTAAACTCCTGCGTTTCCATAAGGCCCAGCATTTTGCGAATTTTCTCAAACTTAACCTCTTTCTTTTGCCTAAGCTCTTTGAGCACTAACTGTCGCTGTTCATCGGTTAGTTTCGCTTCCGAACCATCTGGGTTGTAAATCTTAAGATTATTAACATCCTGTAATATCCTGAACTGCCTTGCATACCAGTCTCCCCTTGGACAACGTTTTTCTTCCGGTTCCAACTCACATTGTCCAATTAAGTCATCTGAGGGCTTTAATGGCCGCTGGTAAAATATGATTTCATCTCGAATTTTCTTTTGCAAATCTTCTGTTAGCAAATTCGTGTAAAACTTCGCCTGTCTTTCCCAAAGCAAGTCAAATTCTCTTTCATACATTGACCGAAATGTATATTGTTCACGAATCCTATTTTCTTCTGGATTGATATTGGCAAAGTATTCACCCAATGTTCGGCAACCAGCTTTGTCAATCCTTTCTTGTAATTCACCTGCTTCTGTTGCAACCTTACCATCTTCTTTTGCTTTACCAGTTTTGCGATTGCTTTTGAAACCTCTCCGCTGATTGATATGGAAAAGGGCTCTACCAAATTCGTAAAGCTCAAGTTTCTCATCCAAACCTCTTGCCCGCAGTTTATATGGGTCAATCCTATTAAATAACTCTCCCAACGCAATGTCATCTTCTGGTAAAAGCCCTGCCGATTTGAGTATCTTTACAAGCTGGTCTCTTCGGAGATTATGCCGATACCTGATTCGTCTTGACCCTCTGGCTTCTCGGCGGGTAGCATTCTTGGATTTCTCTGCACCTTGGGTATCTCGGTCAATGCCTTCCGGAAAGACCCGCACACCCAAGTCAATAATAGACGGTTCTTGACCTCCTTGAAGTAATGCCCAGCCTATGCTGTTACTGCCTATATCTAATCCGAGTGTGTAAGAACTCATACTCGATACTCCCGAAATTAGAATATTTTGATATTATCGCTTGACAAATCCGTGACTCGATAGTACTATTTTGTTTATAATAAATAGTCCGTATCTGCGTGCTTGTCATAACAAGTGCAAGTCACGTGGACAACGCCCCATCGGGTATTTTTAACAACGCTCGGTGGGGTGTTCCTTTTTTGGTCCTGTCAATAATACCTAAAATCTCTTCTTGTGTCAAACCTAACCCTTCTCACTATCACCGCACCCAAGCCAAGAAGTAAGAGCGTATCCGAAAGTTGTCTCGTTATCAGACTGTACTAATCTTGTGAAACTTGTTGACAAGTTCCTTTCACCGTATTGGGTTCGCCACATCGTACCCCATCCTTGTTACTCACTATTTCCAACTGTAGGATATTCTAAACGGTGTTAGGCTTAGCTGTCAAACCAAAGTAAGTACGTTTAGACATTGGCTTAGACACTGGTAGTCAACTGAAAAACGAAAGAAACTTACGCCAGAATAACGCCGAGCGTACATCTTCTTTCACAGGCTAACAGCTATCTTGCGAGCTGTCTTTGTCGTTAGGGGATTCATCTATCTCCCAAGTTATCTGAAAGTCAAACCCCCGTTTTTTAAGGTCAGTGAGAATTTGGAGGCTCTCTATCATGTTGCCCCCTTCGTCCTTCAAAAGAATCTCCCTTGCGATAATAGCCATTCGTTCTTTCTCAGAGAAACCCGCTTTTTCCAAAAACTCCACGAAGCGCTCATATGCTTCCACCGCTTTCATGCGAGCCTCAGTTTCTTTTAATGAAGCCTCAGCTTGCTCTTTCCTCGCTCGTGCTGCTGGTATTCCATGTAAGATTCCAGAGAGGCTCTCTGCGATGTTTTTTGCAAAATTGGTTAGACCTCTTTTCGCTTTTCGAGTTACATAGTTTTCAACCTCAGGGAAATCCGTTTTCATTATGGCATCAAGTCGGCGCTTCCTCGCTCGTGAGGCCGGTATTACAAACATGATTGCATACAAGCTATGTGCGAGGTTTCTGGCAATGTTGATGAACAACTTCCGTTTCTGAGTTATATATTCTTCAACAATACTCTGGTCTACGAACGACAACCAACCACACCAACGGGCTGTCAAGACACATACATATTTTGGTCCGTCCAGTGTATATGTCTTGGCTGCCACCGCAGCCTCCATGTAAGCCTTCGTTTTCTCTTCAGCCTTAAATCTCGCTTCTCTTTCAGGCCTGGCTGCTACTTTCGCTTTCGCCCTGTTTTCGGCTTCGGCCCTCAACCTTTCTGCTGCCTCGGCCATTGCGTCGTTATAGGCTTTTGCTTTGGCTTCGGCCTTGGCCTTTCTTTTCGTTTCCGCTTTTCCCCTTTTTTCTGCCCTGGCTTTTGCCTTGGCCTTATGCTTATTAAAACAAGGAGTTAACATATGGTGAGGCCAATGTTTTTCTCCGCATATTTTACATGTTGGTACGAATTTCTCATCTGAGGCTCCTGCCCCTTCTTGAGCTGGTCCAGGGCTTGCTTGCCCTCTTAGCTGAGATTTCTCGTCGTCAATATCCATCAGCCTGCAATCCTTACGTCCACAATATATAGCACAAAACTACGAATCATACTGCTGCTTGTCGTGAGTACAATTCTCTAACCTTATAGTAATTCACTCCTGGTCAGCCTTATTGACAATTTCTGCAAACCCTCTAAGCGTTCTCAAGGCCATCATCTTGATAAAACCACGCACGGATGCAAACGGAAATCCGTAGGCTGCGATGCCCAAAACTGCGTACCACAAAACGATATCTTGTCTGAGTAGTAGCAGCTTTTCGTAAATCAGAGGAAATATCGTCAGGCGAAAAAGTACGATGCTTGCTGGCAAAAAAAGGAATGCCTCCAATATAAGTGCTCGACTTAAGCCTTGCTTGAACTGCAACTTTTCCTCTTCAGTTCTCTGGCCATCTCTTTTAAGGATTTTTATGATATCTTGGCTTCGTGTCAAGAGAAGAAACAGAAAACCACATATAAAGCTGACTATTAGCGGATACTCCTCGACAATCCCCTCTTCCCCATTTACAATAGATACCAATAATTTTCCCATATGTCAAGGGGCGAGCACAATATCCTGTGACGCCAATTTTCTTGTTCAGACGCAGTTCAGTATCTTATGGCTCCATCACTATATTCGACAGACCAGCACCAAGAAGATTTCATATAGTATACATTAGCCACATAACAAAAGCAATTATTATCTTAGTCGATACTCCATGTCATCCAATGCCTCGACCTGCCGCTTACGGGCCTTGCTGTTGGTTTTGGCATATATCGCCGTTGTAGTTGGGCTTGCGTGACCTGCCTGGTCCTGGACAAATCGCAAATCATGTTCTACGTTGTACAGCCTCGTCAAATAAGTATGCCTCAACATGTGTGGATGCAATTTACCGATACCAGACTTCTTACCGAGTTTCTTCATCTTCTCGTATATGCTGCGGTATATCATTCGTTTGCCCTTTGTGCTTACCAGTAGAGGGTCTTTGGGCTTAGCACATTTGCGATAGAGCCTCACAAACCGGTCAAGACGTTTTACCAAGCTCTCCGGTATGTCAACTGTCCTTGTGACCTTACCCTTACCATTCCGAATCCAGACCGAACCCTTGCCATGTGATACCGGTAAATCACCAATATTCAAGCTACAAAGCTCAGACGCTCTCAAACCAGTATTTGCAAACAGTTCAACTATCAACTCATCTATGATAGCCCTCTCACTGCCTCTTTGCCTTGCCAAGTCGGCCATATCTTTTACATACTGCCTTAGTCTATTAAGTTGAGTATCAGACAAATATTTATTCGGTGGAAGACCACCTCTGCGTGTCGTTTTGCGTTTTACCATGATTATAGTCCCCTCAATTAGAGTAACATTTCACCTGCTTCGATAGTCATAAGCATTTGACGACAATTGTTCTTACAGTTTTGGGCAAGTTTGACATAGCTTTGCAAAGGTTTACCATTTAGGTTTTCATTTGTAGCTACCTGCCGACAGTGCTCTGCAAAGACCTTTGCCAAGCCTTGATTTGTAAGCTCGATTTTTGCACACCGTGACAACAGTGGATGAGCGTCTATCTGGTCATCAAATAGAGAAGATTCACCCATCTTTGTTGTTGTAAAGATGATACATACATGGTTTGGAATCCGCTCTAAAAGTCCGAGCAGACGCCGGATAATCGGTTTGCGAAGTCCATGAGCCTCATTGATAATATAAGCTCTACCGCCTTTGCCCGGAGCAAAGTAAATCATATCCTGTTCAAGTCTGTTGATTTCGGATGCAGAGATAGCATCGGCACTATCGTACTCTGTAATGTAAAACTCGTCCGCTCCTTGTTGTGCTATAATCTTTGCAATAGTAGTCTTGCCGGTTCCACTTGCTCCAGACAACCACCAAGCACGTCCGCCCCAACCACGAGCAAGTAATAGCTTGACCTTATTGATAGCCTTGTCTTGACCTAAGACCTCGTCAAAAGACTTTGGCCGGTATTTCTCAAATAGTGTTGTAGTTTTCATCTTTTGTCCCTCGTATAAAAGAGGGGCAGTCCGCAGACCGCCCCCTATTGTCAACTTAGCTCTTCTATCATGTTTTCGATGTCATAGACGTTGTAGTACTGACCATCGACCTCGATATATTGTTCTTCATCGGACAGCATATCAGAGACACCGCAACGAAACGCTATCGGGTCTATATTTCTCAACACATAGCCAGGGTCATACTCCTGACTACCTATTTTGACCGTTTCGCAAGTTTCGCTCAGTAGCTCCTCGAATTGCTCTTCTGCATCAATAGGGCTGCAATGCTCTTTGATTAGGTGCTCAATTACCCAGTCTGTGCCATATTCCACACCGACACCCTCTAAGTGCCTCATAAAGTCATCAGTGCCGCAAGAGGGGCAGTTTTCACCTTTGACCACCTTATAGCAGCTATAGCAGAAATTGTCCGTCATATCGAAAGCCAGAGCGGTCAGTTTTTCTTTTAGGTCATCATTGATAGTCATAGCGTCACCCCCAGTCCGACACTTTGACAAGCTTCGTCTAAACTGATAGTCCGGTACTTGTCCCAGGGTCTATACGAGCGAGCAGGACGGCTACTGTATCCGCAACTATGAGACCATTGACCACGTCTTGGCGACCATCGAAAGCCAAAGTCTTTGAGGGCTTGCCTTATTTCTGCACTTGGCTTGCTTTCAAATTTAATCCATACCCACTTACCTACAACACGAGCGGGTAGATTCTGAGCCTTGCAGAATTCCAGGACTTCGATAATTGAGTGATTTGACTTGCTTGTTTGGGATTGATTTGGTAGTGTGTTCATGTTTTAACCTCCTACGTAGGTTAGAACCACGGTCGGGGATGCTTGCAACATCGCCCGGCCACTTTTATATCGACTCGAAAGTCACATTATACAATCGAGCCTTAAAATTCAGGTATCTAATTTATCACTTTTCCCTGTTCATCTAATCATATTATATAACAAATAAATGTCACTTGCAAATAAAATCTATCAATTAAATCCTATTTTATGATAAATTGTCAGCAGTTGTATTGTGTTTGCAGTTTAAAGGGATTGTACTTTCTTTGCCGGTACTTTGCAGTGACTTTCCTTTTCGATTGCTGATAGAATGTAAGTGAAAACACAGGGAAAAGTATCTGTATATGTCACTTAGTCACGTGAGTATAGACGCTTTACGACTCGCAAGAGGTAGAGGGGGAGGGGAGGTAGCCGGAATCGGAAATAAGACTTAGGGGAGGTGAATATACTCCGAAATCTAAAACAACTTTTTTGGAAATTTCAAACCATTGCTCTACTGATTTGACTTTGCAATTTAATTGTACTCAAGAATGTGGCTGATTCATTGTCTCTTTAACTTGACGGTCTCTTCACCGCAGGGGCTTTTTTCATTCGACAAAAATCTCACAGGTTTTAAGCTACATTTTCCTTGACCACCAACTGTAGAAGTACTATATTCAACCATAGTGAAAAGCAGCGAGACTATGAACTCTGATAGGTCACGATGTGGTGGTGCTCTTTTTTAGAGCATCTGCAAATATTAATGTTCTTGAGAATCGAGAAAGAAAAAACTACTTACAATCGTAATTCTTTTTACTTTTCAGGATACGTAAGCGGATTAAGGATTAAAAAATGAATTACTCAAGAGGTTCAATCTGGCGAAAATGGGATTTACATGTTCATACACCTGCCTCAATCGTAAATCAATACACCGGTGCAAATGAAAATGAAAAATGGGACAAATTCTTGGCTGACATCGAAGGTCTACCCTCTGAATTCAAAGTCCTTGGAATAAATGACTATCTGTTTCTTGATGGATATGAGAAGCTGAAAAAAGAAAAGGAAGAAAATGGTAGGCTTCAAAACATTAACTTGTTACTTCCCATTGTAGAGTTCAGAATATCTAAATTTGCTGGAGTTGATTTTGGCAAGCTAAAGAGGATAAATTTGCACGTAATATTCTCCAATGAATTGTCAGTTGAAACAATAAAGAGCCAATTCCTAAATACACTTCAACAGTCATATAAACTCAGCCCAGATTTTGATTCAAGTACGTGGAATGCTGTGATAACGAGAGAAAGTCTTGCTGATTTAGGGAAGAAGATTAAAGAAACAATCCCGAAAGAGAAATTATCAGATTATGCCTCCGATATAGTGGAAGGGTTTAATAATCTAAATTTGAATGAAAGTCAATTGTTCGAGTCGCTAAAGAATCATTACTTCAAGGATAAGTATCTTGTTGGCATAGGAAAAACGGAATGGGACCAATTGCGATGGTCAGACGTGTCAATATCTGAAAAGAAAAATATTATTAACCAAGCTGATATTATCTTCACTGCATCTGAGACTCCTGAAAATTGGAAAAAGGCCAAAGCAAAACTAAAAGAGCAACACGTTAAGGATTTATTGTTGGATTGCAGTGATGCACACTCTTTATCCAATAGTGCATATAAAGATAAAATCGGAAACTGCTTTACGTGGATAAAAGCAGACCCAACCTTTGAAGGATTGAAGATGATACTACGTGAGTCGGAACGAGCGTTCATTGGGAAAGAACCTCCTCTTCTTCAAAGGGTTAGAAACAATAAAACAAAGTACATATCATCATTAGAATTTCAGAAAGTGGATGACTCAAGCTTGGATGAGGTGTGGTTTTCTGAAAATGACTCAATGGCAATTAACCATGGTTTAGTTGCTATTATTGGGAAGAAGGGAAGTGGCAAGAGTGCCCTTGTCGATAGTTTGGGGCTCTTAAGTGATACTCGACAGAATCGCTATTTTTCATTTCTAAATGAAAACAAGTTTAGGTTGAAAAAAGGAAATAAGGCAAAGCATTTTGAGGCTATTCTAAAGTGGGAGAGCGGGGCTCTAATAAAGAAGAATCTCAATGATATAATCGATGAAGATAATGTTGAAATGACAAAATACATTCCACAGAACTACCTTGAAACGGTTTGTTCAGAAGAAATTGAAGGGGGACGTTTTAATAACGCATTAAAAGCTACCATTTTTTCTCATGTCAGCGAATCACAACAACTTGGCTACACTACATTAGATGATTTAATAACATACAAAACAAGTGAAAAAAGTAGGGCTGTCAAAATCATCCAAGAGGAATTACATAATATAAATCTTGAAATTATCTCTTTAGAAGAAAAACTGCATCCAGATTACCAGAAAAGTGTCAGGAAGAAGTTAGAACTAAAAGAGAAGGAAAGAACTGCCCATGAAGGAACAAAACCTCACGAAGTCAAGAAACCTGCGATTGACAGCAAACAGACAAAAGAACTACAAACATTAACTCAGGATATCTTAGTAAAAGAAGAAGAACTCAAAAAACTTGAAAAAGAAGTCAAATCACTTGAAGCAAAGAAGAAGCAACAATTTAAGCGTTTCACTAATGCAGGGTTACTACTTGAAAAACTCGATAACTTCATAAAACAATATACTCTATTTAAGGAAGAGTGTGAGGAAATAGCAAAAATGCTTTCTATAGACATTGATGATATAGTCAAGATTGAAATTCAAAAGGAAAGCATTGAAAAAATAGAGACTGATTCATCAAATAAAGTAAATGAGATTTCAAGGACACTGAAAAGTAGCAACAAAGAGGGACCGGTCTTCAAAAAGGAGCAATTGAATAAAGAAATTGAAGTCCTAAGAAATAAGCTCGACCAACCAAATAAGGAATATCAAGTTTACCTTAAAGAAATGAAAGAATGGGAAACAACCCTTAACGAAATTGAGGGTGATGAATCAACGCCTGATACAATCAAGTATTATGAAAATCAACTTCGGGACATAAAGAGTATTCCACGTATTCTTGAAAAGAAAAAAATTCACAGAACAAAGAAAGTTAAGGAAATTTATGAACAGCTTAATCAACTCAAAGAAGCATATAGCCACCTATATCAACCTGTTAAGGACTTTGTTGACTTTCACGATTCTGTCAGAGAAAGATTCTCTATAGACTTTAGAGTTTCGGTAGTTTGTGAGGGATTCCTCGAAAAATTTTTCGAATATATAAATCAGAATAAAAAAGGTTCGTTCTATGGCATTGATGATGGACGGAGGCGGCTAAAGGACGTATTGGACAGCGCAGATTTTGATGATGAAAGTGGGTTACTGCATTTCCTTAGTCAAATTGAAGAATACCTCTCCAAGGATATTAGAGATGACTATGTCGGGAAGGACGATATCCGATTTGTTTCAGACCAAATTAAGCAAGATGTTAAGGTAATTGGTTTATATGATTTCTTGTATTCAATGAATTACCTTAAAACAAAATATGTCTTGCAATGGGATGGCAAAGATTTAAGCGAACTCTCTCCAGGTGAGAGAGGGACAGTTCTTCTAATTTTTTACCTTTTCATTGCTAAAGATGAATTGCCACTTCTTATGGACCAACCAGAGGAAAATCTTGATAATGAAACTGTATATAAGATTATTGTACCATGTATAAAAGAAGCCAAGAAACGACGCCAAATAATAATTGTGACTCATAATCCTAACCTTGCAGTTGTTTGTGACGCTGAACAAATTATTCACTGTGAAATGGAGAAGCACAACAAGAATCGAATTACATATACATGTGGTGCTATCGAGAACCCTCAAATTAATAAAGCTCTCATCGATGTACTGGAAGGAACTCGTCCTGCTTTTGAAAACCGAGATGATAAATACTATGTTTAATTATGCTGAAGAACGCAGCAAGATGCACTTGCCCGGAACCTTACATTTAAAAATCTCTGCTGACTAAACATACTATAATATAATGTAGACAACTACCACGACTTGATGGAGGAACGAACATAGTAAAGGAAAAAAAGAAAATCCCTAAAGTAGTCGTAGGAATAGAGACCCTTGTGGACCCTGTTAATCTTAGTATCTTGCTTGCTTACTTGATAAAAGTTAGAGGGGTTAAAATCATTGTCTCAAACATAGACTTCCTTTTTTTACAATCTATGCACGGAGGAGGATTACCTGATGACCATGGTGTCTTAAATATAGATTCAATAATAAACTTTGCATGGGAACAAATTGAAGAAAACAAGTATATGCGTGACCGCTTTTTAATTAGGCCAATACCCATAATTTCAAACGAAGCCTCACTCTCGATGGTTTGGAATTTGGTGGAAACGGGTTGCATCGAACTTGTGGACGAGAGCTATGGTTCAATTGGAGATGGGATGTCTTTCCTGGACACTAAAGACGTTGACAAAGGAGGCCATACAGGCCAAGCCTTTTCTCGAAACATAAATAGTAAGAATGGCCTTTGGGGAGATATCATTTGCTGGAACGGTTGGACGAAAACAGAAATTGACAGATTTTATTTGGATTTACTGGAAAGCAAGTATCCGCATCTTTCTTTGGATATGCGCAAACAACTGAATAACAGCTTCTCTGATTTTATGTCCCATGCCCTCTGGAGCCGACTTCAAACGATTGGTATAGCTGCCCGACAGGGCATTACAACAGTAACTTCTGATAAGTTTTTTCAAGAACATCTTACGAAATGCATCGCACTCAAATATCCGAAGGTAAATCAAGACATTAAGAATATACAAAGAGATATGAAATTGAATTTTGAAGATTATACAGTGAAAGACCTCTCGAATTTAATCACTGGAACCGACACGCAAGTAAGATTCATGGATTCTCTTTACAAGATTCACGAGAAGCTTCAAAATCAGAGAGAAGACACAGAAGATTTAGCGATTTTCAGTCTAAATGTTGTCTTCGGGTGGATTCCCTTTGTAGGTACGGGTGTTACCGTCTTAAGTTACATATACAAGAAAATAAGAAAAGCACTTGACTGTAAGAATCAAAGATAAAAATCACAACTCTTCAAACACAGCCTTACCACAGGAAAAGGTGTTAAAAGGCCAGAAATTAAAATATTTTAATTTATGGACGCTATACGTACAAAATACGTTATACAAGTCAAGAAAAGTGGATTTAAGCTTCATAATTTAATTTTTTTGATTCTGGGTTTTTGGTGATTTTGGGGGGGAACAAATCATCACAAATGACATGGCAGAAAAGAGAACTTGCACCATACGAGCTACAAATCAATTATAATTAAAAGGACGGATTTTCGTGTTTTTTGTGGAATGTTAAACTCTACCAAAAAAGCCCATAATGTCGGAAAATAAAAAAACAGTCGTTATCATACATTAGACACTGGGGTAAAGGCTTGCTAATGTCACTGTCTGTATTCCGTTTTCGGTGTTGTAGTGATGGTCTTTCCCTTGTCTATGGGTAGGGTGGGGGAGGTAGGATGAAATTGAAAAAAGACTTTAGGGGAGGTGTATATACTCCGAGACTTGAAACTAATTTTTTGGAAATTTAAACCTGTCCTATGACTCTACGAGCAATGTTGGAATGTATTTTGACATGATTTACTTATTGTTTTTGCTAATCTGTTGGTTTCTCTTGTTTGCCTTCGGTTAGTTTCTTAGGTTTCCATATCGCCGCTAAGCTCACTAAAACAATTCCACCCCCAATCCTTGATATAGTTCGTTCATTTACATGGTCGTAAACAATAACTCCGCATGAAATGACAATAGTAACCACAATTAAGGATTTGATAACCTTTTGCAATATCTCTTTTGGTTTCTCTTTTAGTTTACTAATACCCAATGTAATCTGAGTTGCTACGTCATCCACGACTTGAGGGCCGTATGTGTACTTATCTTGTTTCAACCACTTCCTGCAATATCTACATTTTATAGCGGTATCTTGTATTGCTTTTGCGCAATAGGGACATTTTTTCATTTTTGTCTTCCCTCAAAGCTTGTTGATATTTTTTCCACTCTTGCTAACGTTTTTTGTCTCAACTATTCATGGATGAGACTAAGTAGCTCATTCGCCAACTCTTCATCCAGAGTTTTTAATATCTCATATTCCTCCAGAGCTAAATCCTTGTTGTCTATTTCGAGATACGCTTTGCCAAGGTTGAAGTGTGCTCTTGCATGGTCCTGGTCCATCAAAATAGCGTCCTGAAAGTTTTGTATGGCTTCTACATACTGACTTGTTTGGATATAGACCTCACCGAGGAGCGAGTGTAATCCTGCGATGCCTGGCTCAAGTTTGATGACCTGTTTCCATTCTTTTATAGCCTCTTCATAACGCTGTAAGTCCTGGTATGTGAAGGCCAGGCAAATGTGAGTCAAAGGAAGATTTGGGTCTATTCTGACAGCCTCTTTATAAGCCTCTATGGCCTTTTCATAATTGCCTAAGTTAGAGTAAACATGACCAAGATTCAAATGAGCATCAAAGCATTTTGGGTCTAACCTGATAACAGTTTTGTAGCTCTCTTCTGCCTCTTCGAGACTATTTGCATCATAGTAGATATTACCGAGAGTCAAATGTGCATAATCATCGTTTGGCTCTATCCTCACAAGCTGTCTTAGGGTCTCAGCGGCTTCTTCATCACGGCCTATATCAAGGTAACAGCGTGTGAGATAGCCATAAACATTTGTGTCATTTGGGTTAATTCTGATAGCTTCTTTGTAGGCTTCTATTGCACCTTCATAATTGCCCAAATCGTAGTAAGTATCACCAAGATTTAAGTGTGCATTAGCACTGTTTGGTCGTATCTTAACAACCTGTTTGAGAACTGCTGCTTTAGTGCTATCAATATCAACGGTTACTAATCTAACAATCCCGATGCAGACCACACATATAAGTACTGCTAACTCAGCCCTCAAACGCCAACGCTTTTTTTGTTTATCAGTATCACTCATTTTGATTCTCCTATTGGACTTCTTTAACTTTGTTCTTTGTTGGCTTTCTTAGAGCAGATGCAATAGCAATGAAAAGAAAAGCACAAGTTACGTCAATTAATTGCCAGACCTCTCTTGGCAGATGTATTGGAATCAATGGGTTGAATAAAAGACCGATGAAACCAAAGAGCCATACTGCCCAAATCTTCTGCCATTGGTAGGCCATAAAAGCTATGTATATACTGACTCCACAAACAACAAACCTCAGTAGTTGGTAATAGCCGTATGGCCATTGTCCTAAAGCTCCGAACAGCATCAAGGCTGCAATGGCAGCCGGTATTAGGTGAGGCCGTTGAGTTTTAGCAGACATATTATTGACGTCTTCTTTGCAGGTAGGAGTATCTTTGTGGTCGGAGCCATACAATCGCTCCTGTCTTTGCTCAAATTGGTCAAGTCTCTTATGCAGTGCTGGGTCGGTCTGGTAACCTGACTCCTCTATCTCATGGACATCGTGCCATGCTTCGTGATAGAAGCCAATGGCACAGTAGGAAAGGGCACGCTTTTCATAAGCGGGGCGGAAGTGGCTTATCTCGATGGTTCTTGTATAATCAATGATAGCCAGGTGGTCTTGTCCTCTTTCATGATGACATAAGCCGCGGACATAGTAAGCCAAGCCGTGCCCTGGTTCTATTTCGATGGCCTTGTTATAGTCAGAAATAGCTAAGTCGTACTCCCCATTAGCACGATAGACATTGCCCCGCTTGATGTATGCCATATAATCCAGGGGGTTAATCTCAATCGCTTTCGTGTAATCTGAGATTGCCAAGTCATTCTGATTCATAACATGATAGAGGGTCCCTCGTTGCCGGTAAGCTTCCGCTAACATTGGGTCAATTTCAAGAGCTTCCGTATAGTCCGAGATGGCCAACTGGCATTGGTTCTTGATTCGATAAGCACCAGCCCGCCAACAATAGGCTTCGGCATTCATCGGTTCTATTTCGATGGCCTTGGTATAATCTGAAATGGCCATATCGTCCTGGCCATCGTCATGATAGGCAGTACCACGCCTTATGTAGGCTTCCACATTCTGTGGGTCCAATTCAATAGACTTAGTATAATTGTCAATCGCCTGTTCAAATTGCCCTTGCTCCTTGCAGACATGGGCCCGGTTCATATACCCAATCACAGACATAGGATTTTCTCCAATGGGACCATTCTGAACCGGCTCTTCAGTTGACCGACTACTTGGCACACCTGTATCGGTGGGACGCTCCTCAAGCTGCTTCTGCACATTCTCACTGTATGGTGTTGAACAATGATGACGTGGACCGTTTCCCTTCACTTGCCAGTCTATTGACTTGTTTAGGTCATTCTCGTCTGACATCGTCTTCTCTCCACAAATCCCCAGTTGTCTTATGCGTACCTCGGCTCACTCCAAGGCTGCTGTTTCTCTCGGTCTTACTAATTTTGTTGCTCCTCTAATTAAGACTGGCTGCTCCAAGATGAAAAGTATATTCCCGCCGTTGTTGTATCGGCTGTTTCTGAAGGTTATATAAATGAGTGCGTCTGGACTATCAAAAATACTTAGAACTCCGTACTCTGAGAAATAAAACCATTTTTGGGGATTCTGGAAACTGTGTTATTTGACGAAATCTGTCCTAAGAATTTAATTCAAGTCAAAATAATGCAATCTGAGGGCTGTTTGGTGAATATCCATTCTCGAAAAATGCACTCCCGAAAACATGTTAAAAAAATGCCCGACACGTTATCGGACTTATTGTGTAGGTGAGTTGATGAAAGTTTCCGTAGCAGAGAGCACATATTACTAATCGAAAATGACTTTTTTACTCTATTAAGTCTGTTCTGATTCGAGGTTACGAGACATCTTATAACGTCCGATTTCGTTAATAGTTTATATAAAAACCTTATGTATTATGGTCTTATAATATACAGATATTAATAAAAATATTGGGGGTTAATTTTGAGCTATGGTAGGTTTCTCTACAAAATTTCACAAAAGATTGTGAATATGCCTGTAAATTTTGGTGTGGTATTTCACAAATGTCACTTCCTAATGCGATTCTATTGAAATATATAGCATTTTATAAGACTATTATTTCACAAGTCCTTATTTTTTACTTCAATGTCACTGGTGACATATATAGCATAATGTCCGATAAGCAGCACATTTTACACGTCCTATAATGTTACTATGTGAAAAAAATAAAATTTTTTGAAGATTTTTTATTACTTATATAACAAACACTTATAACATAATAGTCCGATTTATTTTAATTTTATTAGGCAAAAACCCCTCCGATTCTGTGGTAAGCAAAAAAGGGTATATGATTTATTAATATAACCCCAAAAGATAACGGCGGCTTAATAGCCGGTAACCGCCGCCGTAAGATACTATCGTATCTTTAACATTAAGTTATACTTCTAATGCGAAGCCGTAAGGCTGAGCACGTGCCTATCCTACTTAAGAAAGATGAGCACATAGATATAATAAACGTAATATACCTTTAAGAGTTCAATGTGGAGGTCTGCCGGTAGTGTAAATATGTTTCTGTAAATTGGTGTTAACCACGCATGTGTCTGGGTGGAAGCGAGCGTAGCGAGCTGGAACCCAGACACATGCGAAATTCGCTTGAAAAGGTGGGCTCGTCCCGTTCTC
>Ga0307378_10001283_pt1 | contig 41172 bp, 22 predicted proteins | sample UN1MG_FD_202238 | JGI IMG/M metagenome (GOLD analysis project Ga0307378, IMG submission 202238) | Soil microbial communities from Risofladan, Vaasa, Finland - UN-1 | ecosystem: Environmental > Terrestrial > Soil > Coastal area > Acid sulfate soil | place: Finland: Risofladan, Vaasa | collected...
ACGAAGCGGAACGACGTGACCCGGTTGAAAAACCCATCGCCGTAGAGCTTGGCCTGATCGGGCCACGACTGGAACGTGTCCTTTCCGGCGGGATCGTCCCGCAGGTCGGCCACGTCGTCGCCACCGCCGCCATGGACCGTGACGGAATCGACGTTGGCCAGCGCGACCACGTAGTTTTCGCCGACCACGGTCCCGTGGTGGGGCCATAGCCTGGCCGTATCGACGCCGCTGGTGCCCGTGACGATCACCGTGTCCTTGCCCTCCAGGCCGTCGAATTCCACGGTGATCGCGCTACCGGACGCCTCGCCTTGCGTCACGCCGTTGAGAATCACGGTCCAAGACCCGGGCGTCGGACCGGCCGTGAATTTCAGCACGTCGTCCTCGGGCGTGCCGAGCAGGCTGACCACCGCGGGATCGGAGGCCACGCTTTCGCCGGCCACCGGCGGGTCGAAGTTCCCCACGATCGGCACGGCGAACTCGTCGCCGAACTGGGCGAACAGGTCGTCGCCCAGCGGGATCGGTGAGAAGTGATGGTCGAGCGTGTTGACCTGGCCTTCGATCCGCTTCGTCCCGTCCAGATCGTTGGAGAGGAGGAAGTACCACTCGCCCATCTCCCAGGGCGTGGCCCCGCTGCGGTCGGGCACCCAGAGGCCGACGTCGTCGATCCCGTCCCCGTCCATGTCGGCGGCCACCGGACGCTCGCGAACGCCGATGAAGTCCTGGTACTGGAAATCAATGGTCCGCAACGGGAACCACCCGGTCGCGCTCCGCAGGGCGAACGTGAAGACCCCGCCGTTGCCAATGTCGGCCGGCTGGAAGGTCCCCAGGTCGTCAAAACCGTTGCCGTCGAAGTCGCCCACGATCGGGAAGCCGAGGGTCATCCCGGGAAAGCGGATCGCGGTGTCGACGTTGAAGTTGTGGTCCGTGTCCAGCCACCAGGTTATGCCGTCGAACAGGCCGACCTCGTCGCCGTTCTCGACGTTATTTGGGTACGCCAGATCGAAGTTCCCGGCGAACGGGTGGCCGATGATATTGGCCGGATCGACCTTGACGATGTTCGGCACGCCGTCGTTGTCCGTGTCGACCATCCACCGGGCCTGACCGCCGACCTTCCCGTACGCCGCCAGCTTGTCGAAGCCGTCGGCAATGGCGCTCGAACTCAGCGCTGCAGGACCGTTGTCGTTCTCGACGCCGGCGAAATTCCCCGCGAAGATATAGTCGGTCGTGAATCCGAGCACGTAGACCAGATCGCGGTTGGTGTAATCGAGGTTGTCGGGATCGAAAGAGAAATTCCCGTTCGTGTCGACGTAGACACTCCCCGCGCTCCACGTGCCGATCTCCGGTCGGCTGTCGACCGTAAACCGGGCGACGAAATCCCCACCAGGCACGCCGTCGCCGCTGGGCAGGCTCGGATCGTCCTGCGGCTCGATGGCGTTCGTTTCCCCGTCCAGCTTGTTACCGGCCGGATCGACCAACTCGTCGGAGATTGTCAGTGTGAATCGGTCGTCCGGCAGCGGTTCGAAGAAGATGAGCGTGATCGTGCCGGTTGCCGGCTGGCAATTTGCCGGTGCAACTCCGTCGAACATGACGTGATCGATCGGAATGATCCCGTTGGCATCGCCCCGGAGCACGTAGTTGCCCGGATCCAACGTGGGATCTCCGTCAACCAGGGCACCGTAGAGGAAGTCGGTAACCCGGACGGGCAGGTCGGAGACGTCGATGTCCAGACTCGTCACCAGCGGTGTGGGAAGGTGACCGCCGGGGGTCCCCTTCGGATTGAACAGGTCGTACGTCGACTCATCGTAGTCCGTAGACCAGTCATCCCGGATCTTGACGGCATTCACCCGCGGGCCCTGCGTGTCGATGAAGATCTCCAGAGTTGCCGGCTCGGAAAGGTTGCCGGCCACGTCCATGGCCCTCGCTTCCATGGTGCGCAGGCCGTCCAATGGGAAGTAGATCGGGTCGTTCAAATCGTAGACATAGGAAGTCCGCCACTGTCCCCCGAACGGGCCTTGTCCGTCGAGAGGAACCGCGACGGTAATGGCATACGCACCGGTGAGGTTGCTCTTCTCATACAGGGCGACAAGCGCGTCGGCCTCGGTCTGGCCCACAAACCCCGGGGCCGTATCGCCGGTAATCCGGTCGGCGAGCGTGGCCGGATGCCCGGTGACTCCCGTGTCAGTGCTGGCCGGGTCGATGCCGATGAAGCTCACCGGCGGTGCCACGGTGTCGACGGTGAACTGCAGCAGGGGGGCCGAGAGCAGGGTCCGTGCGTTGGCCGGGCTGGGGGCGCCCTCCGCGTCCCCCTGGCCGTCGAAGATCCAAGTCGCCGCCGTCACGACGTAGGTTCCATCCGCCAGGGCCGCCGCGGGCGTGAAGCTGTAGAGGAAAGGATTATCGGCGTCGAGCGGATCGGCATATCCCTTCACGGTCGTCCGCGTCGTGGTATTGGTCAGCCATGCCTGGACCGCCGCACCCGCCGTGGTGCCCGCAGTGGCCTGGGCCGCGGTCAAGGCGGTGATCTCACCGGCGTCCCGGGTGTCATTGTGGTTGGTGTCCACAAAATTCAGGACGTCGGCATAGATGAACATCTGCGGCAGGTTGTTGTTCGTGATGTTGTCCGCGTTGCTGCGGCCGGTGTCGCTGGCCGGATCGAAGAACCCACCGCTCGGAATCGGCGCGGGGAAGTTCTCGACTTCGAGCGCGTAGTTCCCCACATCCTGATCACGACCATCCACCACCACGTAGTACACCTCCTGGCTGACGACCGGAATCACCAGGGACTCGTTGTGGTCGTCGCTCAGCGCTGACGTAATGATGCCGCCCTGTCCATCCCAAACCGCGAGATCCAAGTTGCCGACATCATTGTCAAACAGGGCATTGATCACCAGCTTGCCCGTGTCTTGGGCCGTGACCCGGAAAAAGTCGACGTCGCTGGGGCTGTGGATGCTGAGATCACGCAGAGTGATCTTCGGCAACGAACCCAACACGGTCGCCTGCTCCAGCGTGTCATTCACCTCGAATCGGTCCGACGCGATGAGCGTTTCGATGCTACTGAAGACCACGTTCTCATGGCTCGTCGACGTCACCACGCCCGCGGTAACGCCGCTCGGCACGCTTGCCCCCACGACGCCAACCAGGTCGAGTGCAAGGATATCGCCAGGCGGCACGCCGGGGTCGCCAAGGACCGGGGCGTCGCCGTTGACCGTGAGGATCCCCGTTGTGCTCGGCTTCACGACGAACGAGTCGTTCCCCGCTCCACCGTTTACCGTCAAGTCGCTCTCGGTCCCCTTGATCCCGAACACGTCGGCTCCGGTGCCCGCACTGACGACCTCAATCCCGACCAACCCGATCGGCACGGCGCTTCCACCGCTGCCATCGAGTGCTCCCGACGGATCGGACCGAATCGTCCAGTTGGCGTCTCGATCGGGACCAACCACGGTGTCCGTGCCGTCACCCCCTTCAACGTACACCGTGGGAACGCTCCAGCCGGGGCCCGACAAATCAAAGTCGTCATTGCCGGCGTTGCCGTACAGGAATAGAGGACTATCCGATGACACGGAAAACCTATTTGAGTCCACCAGAGTCGTGTAGTCCGGATCGGAATAGCTGTCGACCGTCATGGTGCCGTCAGCGTGCAGCGTGAATCGGTCATGCAGGTTGCTGCCCGAAACGTGCGAGTTCAGTTGTTCTACGAAATCCGGCCAATCAGTCGCTTTATAGAACTCCAGGTAGTCATACGCCGACCAATCGCCTTCGGCCCAAGATGAGCTGTTGAACCTTATCGACAACCCGTACCCACTTGTAGGCGGGTCGTCGTCGACCCAGTTCCAGGTCCTCGCCTCGAGAACATTGTCGCAGATTTCCGCCGCTGCGTCGCGCACCGCCTGCGAGACAGATGTTGCGTCCCGCATTCCTTCGGCGAATTCGTAGAGATCTCGCCATTCGGCTCCCTCCTTCTTCTCGTGCTCTTTCTTCGCGTACCGAAAACTGTTTTCACGAGCGGCTACGGCTGCCCTCCAGTCTTCCGTTGTCGCATTTCTCGTCATCTCGAAGACGAAGTCTTCTACGGAACGAGCCAAGTCATCAATAGCGGGTGAGAGGTCACCGGGGGCTCCAAGGTCGACGTTGGACAACGTGTCATAACACACGTGTTCCTTGCAGAGGTGGGTGACGAACTCCAGGGGAGTTGTCGAGTCGGTGACGTCATGGAGAAATGAGAGGTCTGGAGTTACCCCAACACGGATTGGATCCCCCAATGGATTGGGGAACTCACGGAATGCGGCGGTCTGCTGCGATCCCATCACGTAGCGAACCTGGTCCTGAAGCTCATATGCCATTTCCACGTTTTGCATGATGCAAGCGGACCAGAACAACACGTCAATCTCGGGAGTTCCCGGCACACCCGCCAGCACATTAGCGATCCTATCAGCGATCCTGTCGACCCTCAGGGAGTCTCCATCTACGTCCTTGTCTTTGAAGACGATATCGCCCGTCGACGCGGATGAGCCAGCGTTCAAAGACGAGCTGCCGACGTCCACCGGCGTGAAAGAAAAAGGAGTTGACCAATCACTCCAATCGTTGTTGCTGTCTTCATAGCGCGCTCGCCAGTAGTAAGTGAGCGTCGGATCGGTGAGCGTCCCCGCGGGAATCGACTCACGGGTCATGTCCCCAGCCGCATCCACGTAATTCCATTCCAGATCTGCCGCGTCGAAGCCGCTGTCGGTAGCCACCTGCCAGTGCGTGCTTGAGTGTGTATCCCCAGGATTCGCATCTTCGAAACTCGAACAGACAAGCTCTGGTGTGAGGCCAACTCCCGATTCTTTGTCCGCCGGCGAGAGGCAAATCGGCGTGGTCGGGCGTCCGGTGTGCGTGTCTGATCCAAACCCTCCCCCGGACCCATGGTTCGACATGATCAATGCATAGTGGTCGGCAGAATGGTTGGTGATCGTCCACGTAAGGAAATCCTCGAAGGTGTCGGGATCCCCCATATTTTGCTCGCGGGGCATCGGATCGTACCCTGCATCCGCGAAATCGGCGAGGTTCTCCCCCGGCTCAACGACGCCCCGGAACGTATTGCCCATACCAAGAAGGTCGACCTGGGCGACGATCGTAACCTCGGCATTTCCGGCGCCGGCCGCCACTGGCGCAAAAGCGTCGTTAACCCAATCCATAAGGTTGTTGTCATAGTCCCCGTAAAACATCACCGTCCACGACAGCATCTGCCGCTGCTCCAGCGCCTCTACCATCGCGCGGCGAGGCCGAACGTGTCCTGACAACCGCCTCTCGCCACCTTTCGAGCAACGACGCGACCTGGTTCGCTTGCCGAGAGTATTCTGCCACTTCATGGTTGGACCCTCCAGTCAGTAGTCATGCGCAGTTTGTCTGTTCGATACCGCCCACACGGCACGCGCGAAAGTCAAGAGCTTCTGTGCGTCCTTTCCTCTCCCAGTCAATGCTGTCACTGCTGTCACGTTGCAGCGAAGATAAAGTAGATAGTATGAGAAGTCAATACTGTATGGGGAATAAATACAGAAAAGAGCGTTATGGGAAAGATGAGATAATAAGATCGATTTGTTAAGCTGGGGTGGCAGGGGAATGTGGGAGACGCTGCCTCGGCGACGATTGTGGATCAGAAGTCAAGGGATTTGGCCTCTGCGCCGCTGGCTCGGACAACGTGGTTCCCGAAGCCAGCGAGCGAAGGGAAGAGGGAGATCACCCATCGAGCATGCTGGGGCGCGCAAGAAAAGGGCCGGGCCCGCGGTAGCGGGCCCGGCTGGGATGGGTTTCGAGTTGTCGCCTGCGGCCCATCATGGGCCAGCAGGGGGGTATGTCATACGCTGAAGGGCTAGAAGCGGACCTCGCCCCGGAGCACCAGCCCGTCGAAGCTGAGGGAGTCGCCGGCGTCGACGGAGTTGTTGGCGCGGACCGAGTCGATGAATTCGTCGGTGATCACCGTGTTGAACCAGCCGCTGAACATGTAGCCGGCCGTGGCTCGGAGCCGTCCGCCGGGGCTCGACCAGCCCATGCCGAGCTCGATGTCGAGGATGGACACGACGCGATCTTCGTTCCAGCCGGTGTTGCAGACGAGACCTCGGACGCTGTCGGCCTGGGCGTATCGGCCGCGGAACTCGCCCCCGACGAAGCTGGCCACGCCGGAGCCGTAGACCATCAGGCCAAACGTGCCGATCTGTCGCTCGCCTTCGAGGCCGAGGCGGATGCCGCCGCCATCGAAGCGAACCGCTGCGCCCACCGTCTCGATGGTGGTCGCATTCGTGAACACGGAGGCGAAGGTCTGGTCCAAGTGAGCGTAGCGGGCCCCCACCAGGTAGTTGAGATTGTAGCACCCGTCACAAATGATCACTCGGCGATAATCGAAGTCAACAAGATCGAGATCGAGGTCGAGCCCCGCCTCGGCGGTAAGGAAGTCGGTGTCGGCTGACAAACCCCCGGGATGGTTGACCAACGAGCGGAGCACGTAGGGCACATCGAAGCCGATCTGGTTGTACGTGTCGGTCTCGAAGTGGGTGTAGGCCGCCCCGATCTCGGAGCAGTCGTTCAGAATGCGACCGGCCCCAACGCGGAATCCCGGGTCGTAGTCGCAGTCAACCACGGCCTCCAGCCCGATCTGCACGGGGATCATGTCCGGCTGTGTGATGGGCCCGTTAATCGGGACGGCAAAGGCCACCTTCTCGTTGGCCGGCCGCAAGTACAACAGGTCGCCATACACCCGCCATCTCGGCCCGCAAGGGTCCTCGCAGCCGGTCGAACACCCGACGTCACAGCCCATGTCCTCGCCAGCGTCGCCATACCCAACCGTGGAGACGAGGTCGGAAGCCGGGCGATAGGAAAACAAGCCAACACTCCCGGCACCGCTGACAAATGCGTTGCCGGGGCCGCCCAGCTCTTGGCACTGCCCCGATTGTGGCAGAGCCAGGAGAGCCAGTCCCAATACCGCTACGAACAACATCCGTGTGTTCATCATGCCACCTCGAATTCTGAGTTCATCCGGCAGGATCGCGATCCTCGCACATGGCGGGAGTTATCCGTAGTATCGTCCCCTTCTTCTAAGCGATGAAAGCCAATCGCGGTTGCCCACAAGGCCAAGCTAATCGGGCAACCCGCCGCATAGCGCCCAGCCTGAACGTCGCGGCAAGCCGAACGACCCGACGGGGCGCGGCGACTCCGCGCTGGGCGAACCGGATCTGCGGGCTGCCGGGGCCAGCCCGCATTGTGCCCCCCCGAAGTGGGCCTAGGCTCGCCGCTTGGGCAGGTCGTTCTGCCTCAACACGTCGCTTCTCGGCATCTGACCACGGGAACAAGGCGGGACTCGCTCGTTATATTGGTGGGGAGCGACACATTTTCGGCACCCAGCGCAAAGGTATCTGGGGGCATCCCGAGCTCGGGATGCGCCGGTCCGTCGCGGCCGGTGGATCTCGAGGCCATGGGCGGATCGGCGCGCGCCGGGCAACCGGCCGTTGGCAGCGTCGTGACGAGTCGGCCGTGGGCCCTACGGCGGAAGCGGTGGTCGTATGGATGATCAACAGGAGCAAGAGGTCGCCCGCGGCTTGCGGCAGGGCAAGACCGAGGCCTGGCGCGCGCTGTACGAGGCCTACGCCGAGCGGGTATGGCTGGCCGTCGCGCGACGGATGGGCCCGGAGTCGGCCGACGTGGCCGACGTGGTCCAGGAGATCTTCCTGGCGGCGGCTCGGTCGGCATCGGCGTACGACGCGGCCCGCGGCTCGCTCTGGGCGTGGCTCAGCGGCATCGCGCGCAGGCACGTCGCCTTGCACTATCGCCGGCAGACGCGGCACCGCCGGCTGAGGCAATTGGCCGGTCAGGCGGGCGCAGACAACCATCGGGTCGTGCGATGGCTGGAGGGGAGGGAGGATCTGCCCGCCGACGCACTGGCCACCGCCGAGCTGGCCGATTCGGTCCGCACCACGCTGGGGCAATTGCCGGCCGACTACGAGACACTGCTCACGGCCAAGTATCTCGATGGCGTGACCGTGGACCAGCTTGCCGGGCACCGCAATTGCTCCTCCACGGCGGTCCGCTCGAAACTGGCGCGTGCCCGTCGGGCGTTTCGCCGCGCCTTCCGGAAAGCGTCGAGTCATGCCCGCCGACAATCAAGCGAGGGGGCACGATGAATCCTAACGATAACCCATCGGAAGACGATCGGTACGCCGCCCTGCTGGCGTCGATCGACACGGATACGGTTGCACCGGACAAGGCGTTCCTGGACAGGCTCCGCGAGCGATCGACGGAAGTCTTCGCGGCGGAGCATCGCCGCAGCGCCCTTCAAGGGAGAAGGAGGCGTCGAATGATGGTTGCGGCACTACGCACCTTGGCAGGAGCGGCCGCGGCGGCGGTTCTCGCGGCCGCGTGGCTCTGGTCCTCCACGTCGCCGAGCGACTCGGCCGTCGCGTTCGGCGAGGTCCTCCAGAACGTGATCGAGGCAGACACGCTCCATCTCGAGATCACCCGGGACGGCAAGACCGGCCAGGTTTGGGCCAAGCGACCGCAGCAGTTGCGATGGGACGAAGGCGGCGGCCGGTACAAGATCGCCAAGGGGGAGAAGCTTTGGGTGGTGGATGAGGGAGCCAATCGGGCCACGTCGCAAGCGTCGCCCTATTTCCACGCCGACCAGCCCGGGACGAACGTGCTGGACCTTCTGGAGCTGCCGGGCGAGCCGGACCGCGAGAGCCTGCTCCGTGCGCGTCCGGTGGACCAAGTCCGGCGAGAAGGACGCGATTGCGAACTGTACCGTATCGAGTGGCCCACCGCGCAAGGCCGAATCCGCATCGAGGCCCTCGCCGATCGCGGAACGCGATTGCTCCGCTCGCTCGAAGCGACGGCCGTCACGCGCGACGTTGGGCGTCCGATCGGAAGGCTCACCGTGTTGGCGGTCAACGAGCCGGTGGACGAAGACCTGTTCGTCGTCGGCGACACGCTCACCGAAGACGGCCGCATCGGCAAAGTGACCGACGCCCAGGGGATCGTCTCCCTGAGGCCGGTGATGCACGAGCGGTGGACGCCCGTGGATCGCTCCCTGGTCCTCAAGCCGGGCGATTGGCTGCGGACCGACGTTCGCGGGGCGAACGGCGTGCGCGTGCGCCTGGCCGGCGAGACCGAGTTGACCCTCGGTCCCGGCTCGCTGGTCGAGCTGGCCAGGCCGAACCGGATCCGCGTTTTCGACGGGGAGCTGAAGATCGTGGCCGGGGGCAAATCGCCCATCAAGCTGCTCGGGCCGAGCGAGCAGGAGATCGCCGTCCGGGGGACCGGCACGTACCGGCTCCGGGATCAACGGCTCGTCCCCGTCGACGAGGCCCCGCTTTGGCTCCGGGGGTTCGAAGGGGCGACGGCCAACGAGTCGATCGGGTCGCTGGTGGCCAACGTCGAGGGGCGCAACGTGCCGCTCTCGGTCGGCTATCACAAGGTGACGGTCGACGTCCGCGATCAGATTGCCCGGACCGTGATCGAGGAGTCGTTCGTCAACCATACCGCCGGCCGGCTGGAAGGCGTGTTCTACTTCCCCTTGCCCGACGACGCCTCGATCTCCGGGTTCGGCATGTGGATCGGCGACGAGCTGGTCGAGGCCGACGTGGTCGAGAAGCAGCGCGCCCGGGAAATCTACGAGACGATCCTCCGCGAGAAGCGCGATCCGGGGCTTCTGGAATGGTCGGGCGGGAACCTGTTCAAGGCCCGGGTGTTCCCCATCGAGCCGCACTCCGAGAAGCGAGTCAAGCTCAGCTACACCCAGGTGCTGCCGTTGCGGGGCGGCCGCTTCCGCTACAGCTATCCCTTGCGGAGCGAGATGCTCGAGCAGCACCCGCTCCGCGAGCTTGCGATCGACGTGACGGTCAACTCGGTCGCGCCGCTTGCGAGCGTCGCGTCGCCGACGCACGACGTCCGGGTCCGCAAGACGCGGCGCTCCGCGCGCCTGGAGTTCGCCGCGCAGGAGTACACGCCCACGCGGGACTTCGAGGTGGTGGTCGAGGTCGAGCGCGGCGGGTCGGACACGGTGCTGATTCCGCATCGCCGCGGCGACGACGGCTACTTCATGCTCCTGGTGACGCCCCCGGCCGTCGAGGGCGACTTCGAGCGGGACGTGCTGCCCGACGGCGAGCCGATCGAGCTGCTGATCCTGGCCGACACGTCCGCCTCGATCGACGCGGAGGGGCGCGAGTCGCAGGCCGAGTTCCTCGCGGCCGTGCTCTCGTCGCTTGGGTCCAAGGACACGTTCAACCTGGCCACCTGCGACGTGACCTGCGACTGGGTCTTCCCCAAGCCGATGGCGGCCGAGCCGGAGAACGTGGCCAAGGCACGGCAGTCCCTTGCCGACCGCACCTCGCTGGGTTGGACCGATCTGGACGGGGCGTTCGCCTCGGCATGGAAGCAGACCGGGCGGCGCACGCACGTGGTCTACGTCGGCGATGGCGCGGTGACGACGGCCGACGCCGATCCGGCCGCGTTCTCCAAGAGGCTCCGGCGCCTGGGCGAAGGCAAGCCGGGCACGTTCCACGCCGTCTCGGTGGGGAGCACGTTCGAGCCGGTCGTGCTCCGCACGATCGCCTCGCTCGGCGGCGGCTCGATGCGGCGAATCACGGGCGAGCGCGGCCCCCAGGCGGTCGCGCGGGAGCTGCTCGCGGAGATCGCCAAGCCGGCGCTCCGGGACCTGAATGTCGAGTTCCGCGGCATCCGCACCGCGCGGGTCTATCCCGAGCGCCTCCCCAACCTGCCGGCCGGTTCGCAGCAGATCCTGCTCGGTCGCTACCTGCCGGAAGGACAGGACCAGACGGGCGAGGTGGTGGTCACGGGAACCCAGGGCGATCGGCCTATCCGGTTCACCACGCCGGTCTCGCTCAAAGACGCCGAACAGGGCAACTCCTTCATCCCCCGGCTCTGGGCGCGGATGCACCTGGACAGCCTGCTCCAGCAGGGCGCCTCGCAGGCGATCCGGGACGAGATCGTCGCCCTCAGCGAAGAGTATCACGTCATCACGCCGTACACGTCGCTGTTGGTCCTGGAGTCGGACGAGGACCGCGAGCGGTTCAAGGTCGAGCGGCGGTTCCAGATGCGCGACGGCGAGCGGTTCTTCGCCGAGGGGCGCAGCGACGCCGACTACGAGCTGCTCCGGCAGCAGATGCGGCTCGCCGGCCAGTGGCGCGCCGGGCTGCGCCGCGCCGTGCTGGCCCAACTGGCCGCCCTGGGGCGCGACGTGCAGACGTTCGATCGGACTCGATACGAGCACGTACAGAGGACCGAGCGCGTTGCAGGGCCGACCGACTACTTGGCTTTCGCGTATAGCTATGAGGGCGCGAGCAGCATTGGTCCGAGGGGCGGCTTCGTCGCCGGCAAAGGCGGCAGTGGCCCGGGGTTTGACGTCAACGGTAGGTTCGGAGGAGACGCGTACGGGCTCCGCCTCAACATCAATGCCCGGGGAGCCTTTGACGTCTCCGACATCGAGGATCTGCTCGTGACCGAAAGCTCCGCGCTCTACGATCGACGCATGATAGCGGACACGTTGACGCCGGTCGGCTCAGGCGATCTCGACGTGAGCTTCGGTGACGATCTCTTTTTCATGTCCGGCGGGGGCAGTCCCTTGGATTCCGCCGAGTCGGCGCCGGCCACGGCCAGTTTGCCGAGTCGTAGTCGGAGGCTCTCACCACAAAACCAGCCGCTCTACTCGCAAATGGCTTGGCTGGGCGAGCCGCCGGTGCCTCGGTACACGCAGTGGCTGGGCACGCTCTTCCCGGGCCTGCCGAAGCCGCCGGAGGAAAAGCCTTGGAAGCCCAAGCGTCCCTGGCCCCGCGAAGCACGCGATCTGGCCCAAACCCTGCTCCGCAACGACGAGCTCGCCCGGATCGAGGGCGGACTCCAGATCGATCGCCGCACGCAGTCGTTCGAGGTCCGATCGGGCGACCTGTCGTCTCGCTCGCGCACGCTCTCGCTCGTCTCCCCCAAGCGCTGGCTCATCCGCTCCGAAGCGGACCGCTCGCAGACGACCGTTCAGTGGTGCAACGACCGCGAGCGGGGCATCCTCTCCGAAGCCTTCCAGCTCGGGCGCCTCCGGGCTTCCACTCCGGCCGATCTCCGCACGCCGCCGCTGAGCCTGAGCGGGAACGTCTTGACGCCGCTCGACCGCACGTACGAGGCCTACTCGGCCGAGCTGAAGCCGCAGGGCGAGAACCGCGTGCTGCTGGTGCTTACGCATCCATCGCGTCCGAAGCACCAGGTGCACGTCCTGGTCGACACCGAGCGGCACGTCGTCCTGCGGATCGAGACCCGCGAGGACGACCAGGTCGGTTCCTCGACGGTCTTTGGCGATTTCGTCGAGGCGGCCGGGGCCTGGTGGGCCGGCCGGATCGAGACGTTCGACAAGAAGGGGCGAAGGACGACGCTCGTCGCGCAGGAGTTCAAGCCGATCGCGGCCGACGTGTTCGTCCGTCGGGTGCAGAAGGAGTTGGCTGGGCGCGAGCACGTCCAGTTCCTCCGAGAACCGCTCACGAAGGTCGTCGACGCCAAGCGGGCGCTGGCGGCCGGCAAGGCGGGCTTCGACGACCATACGGCGCTGGTGCTCCACTTCTCGCGCAGCCAGCAATGGGACCGCGTGATGGAACACTTGGACGCCGCGGAGCAGGCGGCGGCCGACAAGCCGGCAGTGCGTTGGGTCCGAAATGCGATCCTCGACGTCAGCCGGCGTCGCGAGGAGCTGAAGCAGCGGATCGTCGACGAAGCGGCCCGGTTGGCAAACGGGGAGGCGGCGAACAAGGCCGAATCCGAGGGGCTCTTCCTGGCCGACCGCCTCGTCAGCCAAGCTGCGAGCTTCCTGCCCCCGATCGAAATGCTGCCCCTGGTCGAAAGCCTCGAGCCGGTGTACCAACGCGCCGAGCCGCACTTGCGCGCCCTGCGACAATGGAGCCAGCGCCGGGCCGACCTGCTCCGGCAGTTGGAGCGACCGGAGGAGGAGCTTCGCATCCGAAAAGAACTCGCCGAGGGATACCCCTACGACGCGGACGTGCAGGCCCAGTACGCTCGGGCACTGGTCAACAAGGGCGAATACCAGGCCGCCAAAGCGTGGCTGGACCGCGTGCTGGGCCGGGATTTCGAATGGTACGAGCACGAGGAGCAGTCGCTCCGCGGCGTCTGGGCCGACTCGTTGCGGTCGCGGGGACGCTACCCGGAGCTGGTCGACTACCTGGCCGCGTGGGTCGAGCGGAATCCGGAGAGCGCGACGGCCTACCAGCAATACCTGAGCGCCCTGATCCTGGCCGATCGTGAGGGAGAGGCGAACACCCTGATGACCACGTGGCTGGCCGAGGCCCGAACGCCGGACAAGCTCGCCCCGGCGGTGGCCGCCCGGCTCGATGCGGCCGTGCTCCAAGCGCTGGGCCAGGGGTACAACCTCTGGACAGACTGGATCGACCAGCGGTGGCTCGAGCCGCTGGCCGAGGCCGCCCTCTTCTTCGCCCGGCATGAATCCGGGATCAACACGGCTGCCCGGATCATGGGCGACTACCGTTTCCAGCGAAGCGACCCGTGCCGCCGCGTGCGCCGGACGATCGCCGACGTGCTGCGTGCCGAGATCGACACGCTCGCGCCGGTCCAGATCAACCAGTTCGTCGAGTGGATCCTGCCGAACGACCCCGAGCTCGATCCGCAAGCGTGGAAACAGATCGCCGCCGGGCTCCATCGGCGCTGGTCGGCCGAGAAGAAGCCCGAGGTGAAGCACCAGCTCGCCCAGCCGCTCGCGCGCGTGCTCTCAAGTCATGCGACGACGGACGAGCACCTCGCTTTCCTCCGTCTCCAGTGGCGCGAGGGTGACGAGCAGTACCGCGCCGGCTACGCCCTGCAACTGTTTAGCGCGCTAATCGGGCAGCCCTGGTCGGCCGAACGGGAAGACGAAGCGTTCGGGCTGTTGGACGAGCTATCCGGCGCGGACGAGCCGACCGAAAGGCTGGCCGCCGAGGTAGGGGCGCTCCATCGCCTGACGGACGCGATGGTCCGGGCCCGCTTCGATGCCGGGATGAAGAAGGTCAAGCATCAAGAACGGCTCACGCGGACCGAGCTCGAAGACAAGAAGGTCGAGAGCCTGCGCCTGGCCCGGGGGGGATTTGCCGATCGACTCCGCCGCGAGATCCCCAACCGCGCGAAGCCGCCGGCCGACTGGATGAACGTCGAGCGTCTCTACCTGGAGACGATCGTCGGCCGGGACCTCGACGCGGTCGCCGAGGAGTGCTGGGAGCTGCTCGGCGCCGAGCCGCCCGGGCCGAGGGAAGGCGATCCCGAGCGTGAGCAAGAGCGCCGGCTCCAAGAGGTCCTCGAAAACCGCTTCCTGGTCACGCTCGTGAACCTGGCCGCCCGTCGAAACGCCAAGCCGGCGCTGGTCGACCGCGTGCTCGCCTATCTCGACCGCGGGATCGCCGTCGATCCGGAGAGCGCGCGGTGGAAAGGGCTTAAGTATCAACTGCTCGTTGCCCTGGACCGGCCGGCGGAGCTGGAAAAGGCGCTCCGGTCGTGGACGGGCGTCGACGATCCGGACAACCATTGGCGCCGCTCGCTGGCGTACCTTCTGGCCGAGCAGGGGCAGATCCCCGAAGCGATCACGCTCTTCGAGGCGATCCAGGCCGCCGACGAGCTGCGTCCGGACGACTACCGTGCCCTGGCCGGGTGGTACATGGTCGCGGGGCGCCGCCCAGCGCACGATCGGGCCCTCGTCGAAGTCTACAAGGCCACCGACCAGTGGCAGCTCAGAAACTGGATCGAGGGCAAGCTCCGTCCCTGGCAGCAGAGCGACGGGCAGCTTCCCAGCCAGTTCGATCCGGAAGTGCTCCGGGCGTTCGCGGCCCTGTTCGAGAAGTCGGGGCGTCCGGAAGACCACCTGGGGCAGCTTCAGCAGTTCTACCAGGCGACCTGCGATTTCCGGTTGCTGGCCTGCCTGGCCGACGCGGTCGTGGGCCATTCGGCGGCGAAGGTCTACCCGTTCCTAAAGGGAATGGGGCCCGTGCTTTCCGAGATCCGGGACGAGGCCACCGCCGACTCGCTGGCGGAGCAGGTCGCCGAGGTCCGCAAGCGGGCGACGACGCCCGTCGACCAGCGGGCCCTGGACCTCTTGGAGGCGTTGGTCGAGCGCCGCGCGGCCGAAGTCTTGAACCAGCCCGGGCCGCACGTGGACAAGGCCCTCGCCGCCTTCCAGCGGGCCTTCCAGCGCGAATGGGCCGAGGGCGAGCCGCGCCTGGTCGCCGATCTCCTCGGCGGATTGGGAAGAATCTCCCAGCCCAAGCTGGCCGACGAGCAGATTCGCCAGCTCGAGGTCTTGCACCGGCGCGAGGCCGAAGGCTCGCTCGACCGGCTCCACGTTGCGCATCACCTCGCCCAGGCCCTATGGAGCTACGCGCGCCGCGACGAAGCCGTCGACCTGATGGAATCGGCCCTGACCGAGTTTGAGGATGCCTCCGGCGGGGTGTTGCCCGTGGAAGCCAGAGAGCCGCTCTCCACGTTCATCTCCTACCTCGAGAAGCAGGGGCACCACGCCCGGGGCGAGAAGGTCCTGCTCGCGCAGCTCGAACGTCCGATCAACCGGCAGCAGCAGCTCTGGCTTACCGAGCGGCTCTACCAGCTCTACGTGCACGCGGTTGGCAACGACGGGCACGTCTCGTTGGGGACCGGGCCGGAGCTGTACCGGGCCGTGGGGCGGAGGCTTCACGAGGCGCTGGACACGGACGATCACAACCATCGCCATAACCTGGTCGCTCGGTTATGCGACCTCTATCGAACCGCCAAGGACAAGCAGTGGACCGGCGTGGCCGACGACCTCAAGGCGTTCGCCGCGAAGCGGTTGCCCGACGTGCTCAAGCGGCAGACCGACCACTACGATTCGTGCGTTCGCACGGTTGCCGACACGATGCACACGCTGGCCGGAGTCCGCGAGGGCCTGACGTTTCTCGTGGAACGGATCGAGAACGAGCCGGCCTGGCTACGCTATAGGAACCGGGACGGATGGAGCCAGCACGCCTGGGAATTGGCCAGGTGGCGCCACGAGGCGAAAGAGCTTGATCGCGATCTGGAAGCCCGGCTGTTGAAGATCGTCCTGGCGGAGCTGCGCCGCGATCTCGTGTACCGGAATTCCCGAAATCGCACCATCTACCAGCACGAGAACCAGTACTTCTGGGCGGAAAAGGCCGACGCCTTCGCCCGCACCGCCGAAGAGGTCCTCGCCGAGCAAAAGCAGTCGGGGGCGACCGTGCAGTACGTCGCCGAGTACCTGTACCACGGGCTGGGCCGCTACGCCAGGGCGATCGAGATCCTCTTTTCCGCTCACGGACAGGGCATCCTGGACGAGCGCGGGCAGTCGACCCTGGTCGAGTTCCTGCACCAGCGGGAGCGCTACGGCGAGTCGATCGCCGTGCTCGAGCCGCTGGTCGAGCGGCGGCCGGACAACGTGCAGTACCGCGTCTGGCTGATGCACGCCTACTTCCGCACCGACCGAGGGGAGGAGCTTCTGACCCAACTCAAGAAGACCGACTCGTATTTCCACCGGGAAAACCGCTGGCAGGAAGACGCCCTCGCCGCCCTCGCCCATAGCTGTCTGGAAAACAAGCTCTACAAGCAGTCCGTGGCGTATTACGAGGAGCTGATACCGCTGGTCCAACGCACCGACCCGCGTCGCGGGATCGGAAACGAGAGCCTTTCCCGCTACTACGGCTACCTCGCGCAGGCATACGCCGGGCTGGGCAAGACGGCCGAGGCCGTCGACGCCGCGGGCGGGGCAATCGTCTGTTGGGGTCCCAGGCACGACCGGCGCAAAGAGGCCATCGATGCCCTCAAGCATGTGATCCGCCAGGCCCCGGACCTGGACGCGTACGCCGCCCAGTTGAATCAACAGAGCGACCAGACCGGGCAGGACAAACCGATCGTGCGCAAGGCCATCGGCCAGATCTACCTGGAAAAGGGAGAGCCCGACAAGGCGATCGCCCAGCTCCGGCTCGCCTGCGGGTTGCAGCCGAACGACGCCGAGACGCACCAGGCGCTGATCGAATGCTACGACCGAAAGGACGACAAGCCGGGGGCGGTCCGGCAGATCCTCCAGTCGCTCCAGCTCGCGCGACGAGACGTCGAGCGCTATCGGGACCTCGGCCGGCGACTCGACGCGCTGGAGCAGCCCGGCGAAGCGGAGCGGGCATACACGTCGATCGTCGAGGTCCTGCCCAACGAAACGGAGAGCCACGCCCTTCTGGCCGAGGTCCGCCGGGAGCAGGACCGCTGGCCTGACGCCATCCTCCATTGGCAGCGGGTCGCCCAGATCCGCGCGCTGGAGCCGACCGGACTGGTGAAGCTGGCCGCCGCCCAGGTCCACGAGCGTCGTTGGGACGAGGCGGCGCGAACCGTCGAGAAGCTCAAGGCCCGAAGCTGGCCGCCGCGGTTCGGGAACGTCGAGCAGGAGATCCGCGACCTGGAGCAACAAATCGAGCGCGGCCGCGGGAAGTGACGCGGGAAACGCGAAGCGCAGCTCGGGCCTCACCCGTTTGCAAAGCGCTCTCGCTGCAAGTATCATCAGACACGCGCGCTTACGGACTCCGGTGCGTCCGTCTCGCGCCCAGGCAGAGGCGCGGGAACGAGGTGCGGAGGCCCCCTACGGAGCGACCCGCAATCAGCTTCGACTCCAGAGCCACACCGCCAGCGCGATGAGCCCGAGGACAACGATGGCGAGGATTCCCGTTTCGGCAGCGGCCGACAGCGGGTCCGGCGACCCGTCAAGCTGCATGACGGCAAAGGGAACCCACAGGCCACCCTGCGTGAGTTGGGGTACCATGTCCTCTCCTTCCGTTCCTGGCAACCCGTCCCGGGATGCCGGCGACCCCGTCGCCGTGGCGGAGAATTCCGCGTGGGGAAAACCGCAACGGCACCCCGAGGATAGTTGGCATTCTACCCGTATGTTAACACGACCAAGAAAATGCGGCAACTCGATGGTACGGATAAGGAAGGAATTGAAACGATGAGACAATTCGTGGCGATGCCGGCCCGTCTTTTCCCCGTCTTCTTGGCGGCTTGGATGGGCCTCGTTCTGTTGCACGGCCGAGTCGAGGCAGCCCCGGAGCAGCCCGCCCCGCGGCCCAACGTGCTGTTGATCGTGACCGACGACCAGCGCCCCGATACGATCCACGCCCTGGGTAACCCGGTCATCCACACGCCCGCGATCGACTCGCTCGTCCGCGACGGCACGACGTTCACCCGGGCGATCGCGCCGAATCCGATCTGCGTGCCCAGCCGGGCGGAGATCATGACCGGCTGCGACGGGTTCCGCAACCACGTGGGCGTATCGAGCAACCAGATGAACCCGGAGCTGGTGCGGTGGGCCGACTGCATGCGCGCCGGCGGCTACCATGCCTGGTACGTGGGCAAGTGGATGAACGACGGGCGGCCGATCGACCGGGGTTACGAAGCGAGCGACGGCCTTTTTTCCTCGGGCGGGGCGAAGTGGTACAAGCCGCAGGTCGACTACCACGGCGTACCGGTCACCGGCTATCGCGGCTGGATCTTTCAGGACGATAAGGGCAACATGTTCCCTGAGAAGGGCGTGGGGCTTCGGCCCGACATCGACAAGGAGTTCGCCGACGCGGCGATCCGGTTCATCAACCGTAAACCCCAGAAGCCGTTTTTCCTCCACGTCAACTTCACGGCCCCGCACGATCCGCTCTTCATGCCGCCCGGCTACGAGGGCAAGTACGACCCCGAGAAGATCCCGCTCCCGCCGAACTTCCTGCCCCGGCACCCGTTCGATCACGGCAACTTCGAGGGGCGCGACGAGAAGCTGCTGCCCTGGCCGCGCACGCCCAAGCTGGTGCGCGAGGACCTGGCCGTCTATTACGCCGTCATCTCGTACATGGACGAGCAGGTGGGCCGCATCCTCGAAGCGCTCGATGCGACCGGCCAGGCCGACCGCACGATCGTCATCTTCACCAGCGACCAGGGCCTGGCCATGGGCAGCCACGGACTCCGCGGCAAGCAGAACATGTACGAGCACACGGTGGGCACGCCGCTGGTCCTGCGCGGCCCGGGCGTCCCCCAGGGCGAGCGTCGCGACGCCCAGTGCTATCTCCGCGACCTGTATCCCACCGTCTGCGAGATGGCGGGAATCGAGATCCCCAAGACCGTCCAGGGCCGCAGCCTGGTCCCCGTGCTCCGGGGCGAGGTCGACTCGCTCTACGCTTGCGTCTTCGGCCATTTCTCCAACGCCCAGCGGATGATCCGCACCGACCGGTGGAAGCTGGTCCACTATCCCCAGATCGACAAGTACCAGCTCTTTGATCTGGCCAATGACCCCGACGAACGAGAGAACCTGGCCACCGGCCCGTGCCGGGCAACCGTGGTGGCGGAGCTGCGCGGCAAGCTGGAGGCATGGCAGAAGGAGGTGGGCGATCCGCTCGTGCAGGCGAAGGAAAAGGAATAGCCGCTGGTCGCTGCATCGGTTAAGATTGGGGCGACCGTGCAATGAGGCCCTGACCCAACTCCCCTCTCCCGCTTGCGGGAGAGGGGTTGGGGGTGAGGGCGGCATAGTCTGCCAAGGGCTCCAAAGTACTCACCGGCTTCGAAAGCCAAAGGAGCCAGGTGGGGCGCTCTCGAACGTCGCGAGGGAGGGCGAAACGATGACACAGCGCGGCACTGAGCCTCGGCAAAGCGAACCGGATCTGACCACCGTTACGCAACAGCATATCGACGGACTTGGGAACGAGATCCGGAAGTTGAACGACAGGATCCGCGTTGCGGAGAAGGAACTCCGACGTCGGCGCGCGTTGATGGTCGCAGCACGGTTGAAGCTCCTGTACTTGGATATATCCTTGAAGCTTCGGCGCCTCGCTGGCTCCTATTTCGGGTCGCGCTTCGCCGGGGCATTCATCATTGCCGCGGCGGTTGACGCAGTTTTTCTCGTGATCGTACCATCCGTGGCGTCCGGCGTTTGCGGTATCGTGGTAGGTGGGATTGGTGGGTTTCTCCTCTTCTTTTATCCCGCCAATGCCAAGGCGGAGATCGTCGTTCCTGACCTAGAAGGGCGATTCGCCTGCTGCAAGTCGCGGGTCCCTGAAGTTGCGATGGAACTGAACCGTTTACGGGCAGAACTATTCGAGGCTTCCCAACGTCACGTGAGATGGAGTCAACTTCTCAGGCAAAGGCAGTTCCGGGAATCCAGGGAGTTTCGTCTCCGCCAGCTACTGGGAAGGGACTGGAGATCATTACGCAGCGTGGCTTTCGAAGCCTTTCTGGAAGAAGTGTTTGCGCAGTTGGGGTATGGCGTCGAGACAACAAAGGTCACAGGGGATCAAGGCGCGGATCTAATAGTGGTCAAGAATGGCTGCAAAATAGCAATTCAGGTGAAGGGGTATTTTCATAGCGTCTCCAACTCAGCCGTGCAGGAAGCGTATGCGGCGATGCGATACTACGACTGTAAAGGATGCTCCGTCATCACGAATAGCCGGTTCACCGCCTCTGCTCAAGAGTTGGCCGCCAAAATCGGGTGCGTTCTGATTGACGAGGACAGCCTGCCCTCTCTGGTGATGGGACGCGTCGATTTGTGCGAACTGTGCACAGCGATGAAACGCGATGCGGCCGACTCTGACGCCGGGCAGACCGGTTAACGCGCCCCCTCAACCACCGGCTTGCTCGTGATCAGCCCGATGCCGCGGCCCCGATTGCCCACCGCGCAGTAGTACATGTAGAACGTGTCGTTGGCCGGGTTGTAGACCAGGGAGATCTTGTGGGCGTAGGTCTTGTCGAGCCCGGCGGGGTGGCCGCCCGCCTTGTAGAGCGGCTCGGGATGGGCCGTCCAGTGCAGGAGGTCGGGGGAGAAGGCCGCCATCACGTGGGCCCCGCCGCGGCCCACGCCGAAGTAGAGCATGGTCCAGTGATCGCCGTCCCGGAAGACCTTGGGATCGGAGGCGAACCGCTCGTCGTACCCGCCCGGCCGGTTGCGGACGATCGGATTCTCGGTATGCCGCTTCCAGTGGAGCAGGTCGTCGGAGAAGGCGAGGCCGGTCTGCTCGTGGGAGCCGTTGGCGGCGTTGTAGAAGTCGTAGTACCGGCCGTCGTGCTCCACGAGCCACGGCTGGTAGATGCAGTCCTTTTCCCACGCGCCGCAGTCGTCGTCATGGACGGAGAGGATCCACGTCGGCTTGGCCCGGCGCCAGTGGAGCCCGTCGTCGCTCGACGCCACGCCCTCGTACCCGGGGCGCAGCTCGTAGCCGCCCTGGCGGGGATACGCGCCGTAGAGCGACCAGAACTTGCCCTGATGCCGCTTGAGGAGGCGCGGCGCCTTGACGTCGTAGGACGTGTAGAGGTACGCCCCCAACACGCAGCCGCCGTGGTCGAACTCGCCCTTCGGCCCGAAGCCCATGGCCAGGCCCCTCGTCCGCCAGTGGACCAGGTCGTCGCTCTCGGCCAGGAAGCTGTGGTAGCCCCGACCGTCGAACGCGATGAAGGTCATGTACCACGCGTCGTCGCCCGGGAGCTGGAACACGGTGGGGCAGTCGGTCGAGTGAAACGGTTCGTAGCCCTCGATCTTCGGCTCCGACGGGATCACGTGGTCGGGCCAGTAGTGCCAGTTGCGGTAGGGGGCCGACCAGCGGTCGAGGTCCTCTTCTCCGGCCGGTTGCGCGGAGACTCCGGCGCACGCCGAAAGCGCGATCCACGTGGCAACGAAAAGCCGAGTCGTGATTCTCATGGCCGTTCCTCCGTCGGTCGCCCCGGACTGCGGTAACTTGAATTGGAAGCGGATGAACTCACTGCGTGTGCCACTGCTTGCGGAAGCGGCTGCAAACTTGCGACTTGCGCCCCAGCACTGCTTGCCGGATACCGCCATAGTCCGAGGGACCCGCAAGCAGTGCAGTGATGTCGCCGATCGCAGCGTTCTTCGAGGCAAGCAGTGGCACACCGCTTGTCTGCTTTCCGTCTGAGATGGTAACCTCGCGAAAGACCGCCGTCGACGGATACCTGTTGACGGGGTGCGGCCCGGCGCGGAGGATGCCTTGGGTCGAACACCAGCCGGCTACTCGAACTCGAAGACCCGCTGTATCGCCGGTTCGCGGTACCTGGCCCCGCCGGTCAGGACGCGGAGGTTTTCGAGGATCTGCGTTTCGCCGCTTCCGTGGGTATGGCCGCAGAGGACCGTAAGCTCGCGATCCGGTCGGTCTCGCATCGCTTCCAGGAAGCAGTCGCCGACGGCCTGGCAGGCGAAGAAGGGGAGCCAGTCGTCGTCGGACGGCTTTCCTTGGTGCCAGGCCGCTTCGCGAAACGGGGGCACGTGCGTCAGGGCGACCACCCGGCGATGCGACTCCATCGCCAGCGGCAGCACCCGGGCGAAGTGCTCGGCCGCCTCGTCGCCGAGGGCGTTGAGCACCGGCTCGAGGCGAGGCCGGTCGAGGTCGTCCCGCTCGGCGTTCAGGAGGTGAAGCTCGTCGATCAAGAGGAAGTCGTTCAAGAGCACGTCGGAGCCGTAGAAGTCGCCCAGCCGGGCGTCGCCCCAGCCGTCGTGGCCGACCAGGGCGGTCGTGGGCGAAAGCTCCACGAAATCGGCGGCCGTCAAGTAGACCAGATGATCCGAGCCGGCCGCCAGTTCGGTCACTTCTTCTCGGGTCTGTGCGATGGAACCTCGATAGAAATCGTGATTGCCCAGCACGAAGTAGATCGGCCGGCGGACTAGGTCGGCCATCTCCTTCAGACAGTGGCCGACGTCGACGCTTTCGCCGATATCACCGGCGACGAGCACCGCGTCGGGCGACTGGGCGGCAATCGACTCGACGAACTGCCGGCGGTCGACGTCCTTGAGGAAGTTCAGGTGGATGTCCGTCAGCCAGGCGACGCGCTTCATGCGGCTCTCGTCATTCGGGCGAAAACGAGAAGGGGAGGCCCGCTGGATCTACTGACCGCTTTCCGGCTTCGGCCAGTTGAGGTGCTTGTGCAGAAACTCGTACGTCCCCACGCCGTTGATCTTGTGCGGGCCGACGAACCATTCGATCGTGGCGCGGTCGCCGAGGCCGAGCTGGGCGGCGTAGAGGTGCCGCACCTTGGCGAACTCGTAGGCCACCGTCTCGTCCGGGCCGACGCCGTCGAAGTGGCCCCGCTCGACCATGAACGGGCGCGGGGCCACGAGGGCCGCCATCTCGGCGTAGTTGAACGTGCTCCCCAGGTCGAACTCAAAGATTTCGTACTCGCCGGTGAAGACGTAGCTGTAGCGGCCGTTGGTGTTGTTGGCGGCGTTCTTCCACACCCATTCGTTGAAGTCGGCCGAGCAGATCGAGAGGCAGTAGTCAGTCACCAGCGGCGGGATCCGCATCGCCGACTTGCCCCCGTACGATAGCCCGTAGAAGGCGATCCGGTCCGGGTCGACGTAGGGCAAGGTCTGGAGCCAGTCGACGATCTGCTGGTGCTGCGGGACGATGACGGAGAAGAGCGTCTTGCCCAGCGGGTTGGCCTTGCGCTGGAGCGTGCGGAAGCGGTCCTTGAAGAGGTAGAGGTTCTGCGGGGCGAAGGTGACGAACCCCCGCTCGGCCAGCGCGACGGCGAAATCCTCGTACGCGGCCTTGGCATGGCCCTCGCCACGGATCACGTCCTGCGGCCGCCCTTCGAGCCCGTGCTGGCAGACGACCACCGGCCGCCGCTCGCCCGGCTTGACGTCCTTGGGCACGAGCAGGATGCCGTAGGCGAACACGTCGGGCCAGACGTCCATCACGACCTCGTAGCCGGTCCATTTCGGCTCGTCGTAGGCCTTGCGGCTTCGGACGTTCGGCGCGAGCGGCTCGCAGTCGAACCGGCCGATCACGTCGTCGCGGAAGATCGCTCGATACCGCTCGATCCGCTTGTTGTACTCCTCGATCCTCTTCGCCGGCTCCTCGATCTTCCTCAGCGAGTCGGCGTCCAGCTCCTTGAAGAAACCGTTGCGCACGTACGGGCTTTCGGCCAAGAGCCACTGGCTGTGCCGGGCGAGCTCGTGCATCTGCCGGCGGTGGCGTACGCCGGGGTCGAAGTCCTTGCGCAAATCGCGGGGAGCCGGGCCCGATGCGGCCAGCTTCGCCCCGGGCGTGAGGGCGTCGAGAAGCGCCTGAAGGGCGTCCGGCGTGCCGAACGGGCCGGTCCCGTCGCCGCTGGGGATCAGCCGGACGGGCACCGCCGCGGGGAGCCCCTCGACGAGCTTTCCGGCCCGTTCCACCTCGCGGCGGACATCGTCGAGCCCGGGCGTGGTGAGCCGTCCGGGCCCTCCGCGGGTAGCCTGCTCGGGGACGACCACCTCGGGGCCCTTGGCCGCCTCGACGACGAGCGCCCGGGGGGCGACCATGGCGGCCAGCTCGGCGTCGCCAAACTGCTCCAACAGCCCGAACACGTTCCGGTAGATCGGCTCCTGCCAGACGTTCTGGCGCGGCTCGAAGTAGCCGCTTGTGCAGACGGCGTCGATGCGGGGGTCCAGCGCCCCGGCGTAGAGCGCCAGCATGCCCCCCTCGCCCCAGCCGATCACGCCGATCTTGACGTCCCCCGTAGCAGGCTCACGCCGTGAGCCGTCCGCTGGTGACGGCACACGGCGTGTGCCTACTACCTCGCTGCGCTCGCCGGCGAAGAAGTCGACGCCGGCCAGCACTTTCTGGAGCTCGTAGCCGATCAGGTGCCGGCCGAGCTCGAACGCGGACCGATAGAGGAATTCACGGTTCGATAGTGGCAGGCGGTACTGGGGCGGGAGCTTCGGGTCGATCTCCGCCGGCTTGACCTCGTCTCGGTTGATCAGCATCGGCACGAGCACCCGGCAGCCGCTTTCGGCCAGGCGTCGGGCGAACTGCGACTCGGGCGGCACGCCTTCGGCGAGGCCGGCGAGCATCTCGGGCGTCTGGTCGGCGTCGGGGATGGCGACGACGTCGGCGATCTTCGCCTTGCCTTCCGGGACCAAGAGCAACCCCTCGCCATGCACGTCGCCAAAGGCGGGCCAGCTCACGGCGAAGACCTTGTAGCCCGCGCCCTCTGCCACCAACGGGGGCCGGGACGTGCTGCCGATCAGCTCCAGCCCGTCAAACGGCACGCGCTGGTCGCGGACGCCCAGGACGTGGGCCAGGCGCTGGCGATTGGGCTCGATCGATTTTTCGTAGGCTTCCGGCGAGGAGAGGTCGCGTTTCCAATGCCCGGCGCGGCGCTCGACCGACTTGGCGACCTCGCCGAGGAGGAAGCGGTCGACCCCGTCGACCAGGTGCGAGGCGAGGTCGCCCTCCATCACCAGCGGCTCGGTGCCGGGCAGGACGGGCGGGGGTCCCTCGGCGGCCTGCAAGCCGACCAACGAACCTATTCCCACCCACAGCGCAGCGGCAACGAACAGGAAACGGGCAGATCTCATCGCGCAGGCTCCTTTCCCTCCCGGACAAAGCGGATGGTTTGACCGCGTGATACGCCACGGGCCCGATCGCCCATCTTAGCAGGGGGAAGAGAGGGTCGCCATCAGCAGATGGCGGGAAGGAGAGGCCAGGACTCCGGAAGAGTCGCGCCGGAGAGAGACGGCGCGCCGCATAGAGAGACGGCGATCCCACGGGGGCGCCCGGCCAAGCGATGGCGGGACTCCCCTGCTGCCCTCAGTCCGTCAAGGGCAGCCGGCGTTTCAAGCGGCGCCGCGCAGGGCTACTTGACGTACCCGGCGATGAAATCGACGGCGTCGGCGACGGTCTCGACGGACAAGGCCGAGTCCTCGTCCATCTCGATGTCGAACTCGCCTTCGAAGGCGGCCACCAGCTCGACCGATTGGGTGCTCTCGGCGCCCAGGTCGAAGACGAAGTGGCTGTCGGGCTCGATCATCTCGTCGCTCACCTCGAGGACGCGGCATACAACACGCCGCACACGCTCTTCCACCTCATGCCTGTTCATCGCTAATTCCCTAGCCGGATTCGTACGTCGGCCACGGCGCAACCCACCTCGGCCGGGCCGACAATCAAGGGGTTAACGTCCAATTCCACGATACGATCGAAGTCGGCGATCAGTTCTCCCACCCGCATCAGGCACTCCTGGATGCCCTCCACGTCCGCCGGCTCGCTGCCGCGCAAGCCCTCGAGCAACCGGTGGGCCTTCACGCGGCGGATCATCCTGCCGGCCCCTAGCCGTCCGATCGGGGCCAGGGCGAAGGTGACGTCTTCAAACAGCTCGACGTAGATCCCGCCCAGGCCGAACATCAGCACGGGCCCGAAGGCCGGGTCTCGCTTGGCCCCCAGGATGACCTCGTGCCCGGCGGGGATCATCGGGCGCACGAGCACGCCGCGGATCTCGGCCCCGGGCACGGCGGCCGTGGCGCCGGCGATCAGCCGATCGTACGCCTTGAGGACAGCCTGGCGATCGGCCAGGTTCAGCGCCAGGGCCTTCGCCTCCGATTTGTGCACGATCAGGGGGCTGACCACGCGGAGCACGACCGGGTAGCCGATCTGGTCGGCAAACGCCACCGCTTCCTGGGCGTTCGAGCACAGCCGATGGGGCGGCACCGGCAGCCCGTAGGCGGCCAGCACGTCCAGGGCCTGGTCTTCCGGCAGGTATCCCGCTTCGGCCTCGTCGAGGATGCAGGCGGCGGGTTGCCCGTCGCGGACCATTCGCTTTCGCTGGTCCGGCGGTTGCTCGCGCCAGCGGCGGATCCGCTGGACGTCGGCCATCGCCCGGCAAGCCCACTCGGGGAGGATGTAGTGCGGGATGTGCGCCTTCTGGAGCAAGTGGATGCCGGCCACGACGTCGGTCGCCCCCATGAACGAGCAAGTGATCGGCTTGGTCGCCTTCTGGTGGATTTGGCAGACGGCCTCGGCGATGGCCTCGATGTCGGTCATCGACTGCGGCGTGAGGATCACCAGGGCCTGGTCGACGTTCGGGTCGTCGAGCACGGCCTCCATGGCCGCCATGTAGCGATCGGCTCGGGCGTCGCCGATCACGTCGACCGGGTTTTTCGTGTTGGCCGTGGCCGGGAGCGACTTCTTGAGCCGGGCGGTGGTCGGCTCGTGCAGCCGCGGGACGCTGAGCCCGCAACGGACCGCCGCGTCGGTGGCCATCACGCCCGGCCCGCCCGCGTTGGTCACGATTGCCAGCCGATCCCCCGCGGGCAGCGGCTGGTAGGCATACAGTATGGCTGAGTTGAACAGTTCCACAATGCTGGTGACCCGGAGGATCCCCGCTTCGCGGAAGACGGCGTCGCAGACGGCGTCTCGGGCGGCCAGGGAGCCGGTGTGGCTGGCGGCCGCGTCGGCCCCCTGCGGGGTCCGGCCGGCCTTGATGGCCAGGATGGGCTTCGGGTTGTCGCCTCGGGTGATCCGTTGGGCCACCTCGACCAGGCGCCGGCCGTCGCGGAGCTCCTCCAGATAGAGGAGGATCACGTCGGTGGCGTCGTCCTCGTGGAGGTACTCCAGAAGCTCGATCTCGGTCACTCCGGCCTTGTTGCCGAAGCTGAGGAACTTGGAGAAGCCGATTTCCTTCTCCCGGGCGTAGTCGAGCACGGCGGTGCACAGGGCGCCGGACTGGCTGAGGAAGGCGATCCGGCCGGCGTGGGGCATTTTGCGCGCGAAGGAGGCGTTCAGCGCGACCTCCGGGTCGGTATTGATCACGCCGAGGCAGTTCGGCCCGATCATCGCGATCCCGTATTCCGCGCAGGTCTCCCGGAGCTGCTGCTCGCGGCGGACCCCGTCGGGCCCGACCTCGCGGAAACCGGCGGAGATGACGATCGCCGCGCGAATTCCCTTCTGGCCGCACTGTTTCAGGGCCCGATGGACGACGCCCGCCGGAAAGACGATCACCGCCAGATCGACCGGGTCTTCGATGTCGAGCACGTAGCGGTAGGCGGGAACGTCGCAGACGTCTCGCTTGCCCGGAGCGACCGGATAGACCTCGCCCCGGTAGCCCGAGGCGAGAATGTTGTGCAAGATGTCGTAGGGAACGGTTCCAGGCGTGGTGGTGACGCCAACCACCGCCACGCCCTTGGGACTGAAGATACTGTCCAAGGGGTGGGCTGCGCCGGACGGTTCCTCCCGCGACGGCGCGTCGACCGTGGTGGCCATTAAGCTGTTCCTTCCTGTCCTAACGCAAGCGTGATCCTCCGCTTGACCTCGAGTGGTGCGTTACTGAACCAATGCTCATAGAGCGTCAGGATAACACTTATTATCGTGTAAGATACCCGATGCCGCGAATAAAAAGAAGACCCTATACGCACATTTCTGCAAAATCGATTGTCGCGACGGGCAAAACCTCGGTTCTTGCACTCTCTCCGCTCGCGTTTACGCTTCCTCGGTCCGGCGTTTTTCCGCAGTGGGCGAGTCGGCGCAGCACTCCGCCGCCTCGCTTCCCAGCTCCGGCTTCCCGCCTCGTTCCCAATATCGAGCTTGGCAGCGCTCTTCAACGAAACTCCGGTTTCCCCGCGGGCGAAGCAGAGCTTGGCGGAGTTGGTTCCCAAGCGGGAGCTTGGGAACCAGAGGAAGCCGCATGTTGTGGCGACAGACGGACAACAAGCAGTGCCAGACCGGCCTGAGCCACGTCCGACCGCAGCTTCATGCCTCGCTTGGGGCATGAAGCGACCGGACAATGGGGCATCAGGCGTTCCGCCAGTGTGCGAAATCGCCGGCGGTAGCGAGAGCGGCACGGGCAAGATGCCAGTGCCACCAACCACCCGGCCTCACGCGATCCGCATCGTCAGCCCGCCGTCGATGGTCACGGTTTCGCCGGTGATGTAGTCGTTGGTCACCAGCGCCGTGACCAGATCGGCCACCTGCTCGGGGGTTCCCTCCCGGTGGAGCGGGACGCGGTGGTCGAGATTGTGCTTCTTCTGGTCGGGGGGCATCTTGTCGTGGAAGCGGGTGCGGATGATGCCGGGCGCGACGCAGTTGACCCGGATGTTGTCGTCGGCAAACTCCCGGGCGAGGGCTCGGGTGAACTGCGGCAGGGCCCCCTTGACCACCTGGTAGGCCAGATTCATGGGCACCCCGCGCAGGCCCGCCACCGACGAGATCAAGACGATGGAGCCCTGCTTCTTCTTGCGCATCCAGGGGATGGCCGCCCGGCAGAGGTAGTAGACCGCGTGCACGTGGACGTTGAACGCCTCGTGCCACGCCTCGGGACTGACCTCGAGCAGCCCGCCGATGATGTTCCCGCCCGCGCTGTGCACCAGCACGTCGACGGAACCCAACCGGTCGGCCACTTGGCTCACACAGCGCGTCGCCTCGTCGGGCCTGGCCAGATCGGCGGTCACCACGAGGCAGCTCCGCCCCCGGTCCTCGACCATGGCCCGGATCCGGGCGGCCTCTTCGTCGTCATGGCGGCCCACAATGGCGATCTCCGCGCCGTGCCCGGCCAGCGATACGGCCGTGGCCGCGCCGATCCCCTTGGTGCCGCCGGTAATCAGGGCGACTTTTCGTTCCAGTTCCATGGCTTGCTCCCGCGCTGGTTGACTGCCTCAAGCGCACCCGACGTGCCTTGATCACGAGCGCAATTCATTATGGACGGGCAGGGAAGCCTTGGCTATGCGGGGACGGGGTGGCGTCGTAGCCTGGGGCACCCTCCCGTGTGTCCTGTTCCACCGGCTGCAAGCCCCTGCTAAGCGGGACAAGGAGAAGCCTGCACGACGCGGGTGCCACTGGCGTCTCGCCAGTGCACGGGCAAGATGCCCGTGGCACCCTCCCACAGCGTGCAATCTACGATCCGTCCCGCTAAGGGGCTCAAGAGCAGTCTGGGCTATCCGTGCCGGTCCAGCGCCCATCGGATGGCGTTGAGCAGGAGCCGATTGAACGGCGGGAGCTTGAAATCGTCGGGGTGCCCCAGCGAGGTGTAGAAGATGCGTCCGCCGTGGTAGGTGTTGGTCCACGCGACGGGCTCGGGGTCCGCCCGGTCGGACCACCGGCCCATCAAGAGCGGCCGGGCCGTCGGGGCAAGCGGCCGCATTTCCATGGCGACGATGCTCCCCGGGTTGGTCACGCGGCCCCGACCTGTCATGCAGCCTACGGGGGGCCTGGCGGACCGTCAACCGTCACTTGCCAGACGTCGCGGTCGAGCTTTTCGGTCCGGATCGACACGTCCAGGAAGTGGCCCAGCGTCTCGACGTTCGTCGTCGTGTGGCTCGACGGGTCTAGCGTACGGAACGTGCCGCCGCCCGCCAAGGCCATGGGGACCAGGAGCTGATCGGCCAAGTGCTCGCCCACGGGCACGCCGGCCTTGAGGTATCGCCGGGCCTCGCGGACTGCCCCGGCGGCCACCTTCTCGGCCGGGACGCCCCGTTGTCCGAACCCGGTGACCACCTCGGTGACGTGCTCGCTGTGGATCTCGATGGTGACCACGTTCCCCGGGCCGGTGGACTCGACGTGGCGGGTCGAAACGGACTCGGCCGGCCAGGACATCCGGCGCCGGACCACGTCGACCTCCCGCTCGGCAATGTGCATCGGGAGCCGGGAGACGACCCCGCAGGCCGCCCGGCGGAGGATCCGGCCCCGCTCGACCAGCTCGATCCGTCGCAATCGCGCCGCGGGCTGGATGTCCACGCGGATGCTCCCCCCGCCGGCCGGATAGAACCCGGCTCGCTCCAGGGCCACCTGCACGTTGGGGCCCATTCGGGCGAGGATCGGCAGGAAGGTCTTTTCGAGGAAGTCGACCGGCGGGGCGTAGATGTTGTGCGTCCCCCCCTCCAGGTGCAATTGCGACGGGCCCCCGGCGATCATCAGGGCCGGCAGCACGGTCTGCAACACGAGCGTGGTGCTCCCGGCGGTCCCCACGTCGAACCGATACTCCCCGGGCCGGACTTCCCCGGGCACGAACACCAGCTCGCGCGACTCCAGCCCGGCCCCTTCCACCTCCGCCTGGCCCACTTCGGCGGCCGCCAGCACGGCCGTGAGGTGCTGCCGCCGCAAGCCCGGCTTCGGCCGCCGTGCGCGGATCCGCTCGATGCGGAACGGCTTGCCGGTGACGAGGGCCAGCGCCAGCGACGTCCGCAAGACCTGCCCGCCGCCCTCGCCCTGGGAGCCGTCGATGGTGATCATGCATAAGGTTCCTCGCCGGGAGTCTGCCCTTCGGCACCTTCGTTGCCGCTGGCTTCCATCTCCGCGGTTCCCGACGCTTCGTCGGTTGGCGACGGGGGCGCGGGAGTCGGGCCGCCGGCCTCCATCAACCGCCGGACGCCGACCGCCAGCAGCCCGTTCCCGAGAACCACCGCGAAGTAGACGTTCAGAAAGACAAGCACGGCGATGTTCGGTTCGAGGGAATCGAGCACTTTGTTGAGTACTTCTCCCACGATCTGGAAGCTGTAGTAGGAGGCAACGGGAGACAGGCAGACGCCCGCCGGAAACAGCGCCCCGATGCAGAAGGTCCGCGTGTAGCCCTGGCCGTAGATCAGCATCACGGTCAGCACGGCGGGCATGGATATGACGACGCACACGGCGGCCACCATACTGACCCACGGGGGCAGGGTGAAAAAAATGGCACAGGCAATCGCGACCGCCGTCGTCAGTGCCAACAGGGTCCGCGACGTGTACTGCAACCGGCGAGCGAGACCGCCCGCCCGCGGATCGTCGGGCTCTGGCGTGGTCATCGAGTCACCAATTCAGCATCGACACGTTCTTGTCGCCGGCGCCCTCCAGCGACCGGTCGAGCTGGACCAGGGCGTAGAGCAGGTAGCCGACCCCGTCCACGGCCTCGTAGTACGGCTTGCACGGGTGGCCTCGGAACATGCCTTGGTAGTAGAGCTTGGAGACGGCCTCCTTGGCGGCCTCTCGGGCGAGCTTCTGGTACTGGTCGTCGCCGGTCAGCTCGTGCATGTGGAGGAAGAACGAGATCGTCCGGCCGTAGAGGTCGGCGTAGGTGCCGTGCGGGGCCCAGTCCTTGGCGTAGGGGCCGTACCAGGAGTTCTGCTCGCAGTTTCGCGGCGGGAACACACGGCGGATCGCATCGGCCCAATGCCGGGCCCCGTCGAGAAGTTCCTCGTCCCGCGTGACCTGGTAGGCATAGGCGTACACCTGGGCCGTGTAGATCGGGTTCTCGTAGCCGGCCACGTAGGGCTCCCACATGTCGAGGTAGCCGCGGGGCTCGTACTGCTGGTAGTCGCCGACGACGCGCGGCCCGGGCACCGGCGTGCCGTCGAGCTTCAGGCTGCCCCAGAACCGCTTGGCCTCGCGGTCGTACCCGTACTTGTGGTAGGCATTGAGATAGGCGACGGCCTGATCGCGGAACGGCGAATCCCCGGTCAGCTCGGACGCCTGGAGCAGCCCGCGGCAGAGGAAGCCGGTGATCGAGGTGTCGAAGTGCGAGCCGTCGAACCGGTCCTGGCCGGCGTTGGGACGGTTGGGGACCAGGTTGGTCTCCGGGTGCCGCGCGTTCCAGTAATAGTTGGCCACCAGCTTGGCCCGATCGAGCCACACGGACTCGCCCGTCTTGGTGTGGAGGAATGCGAAGGCGTGGAGCATCTCGCCGCCGCTCATGGCGAAGTCGCAGCCGCGCCGGCCGTCGCCGTGGCGGTTGCACTCGCCGGTGGCCTTGTCGATGATGTGCCACTGCCAGATCGCCTCGATCTCCCGCGTGACCGCCTCGGGGTTCACCTCCCACAGCTCCGGCCAGATGATCCCTTGGATGTGGATCTCGTGCGGGTTGCCGCTGTGGCCGGTCATTTCGTCGCGGTAGGCGTCGTAGTGCCGGTGCCATCCCCACCAGAAGAAGCCCTTCTCGTCGACGAGGCTCGTCATGGTGTAGTTGACGCACTTTCGGGCGAAGTCGGCGTAGCGGGGGTCGCCGGTGATCCGCGAAAGGGCGAACATCGCGCGGAGGGTGGGCTGGTCCATGTAGAGATTGCCCCCGGCCGGGCCACGCCGCCCTCGCCGGGTCACCCGATACGGCTCGTCCAACACCAGCGGGTCCTGGGGACACGTGCGCGTGCGCACGTCGAGGATGTTCATCAGAAGCGGCGACTGGACGTCCCCATAGCGGTCGGTGCCGTGGCGGATCAGCAGCTCGACGCACTCCCGGGCGTAGTCGAGGTAGCTTCGGCCCTCGACGTCCTCCGCGGCCAGTCCGCTGGACAGGATATCGGGATCGGCGGTGTCGGCCTGGGCCGTCACGCTCCCTGGGCTCGCCAGCACCGTGCAAGCGAGCAAGACGATCCGCAACCGGCTCATGACTCGCGTCCTCCCCAATTCAAGCGATATTCCCCCCGTTGCCGTGCGCGGATAAACTGCGCTCGACGCGATCGTCACCAGACCCGCCCGACCGATTGTATCTCCGGCCGGTGGACCGCTCAACGCACGCGTCGGAGCACGGACCCGCGCGACGCGTGCATTGGTTGCCCCCCAAAGAGGGGTTGGTCGCGAAGAACCGAACCGGCGACGCGAAATCGGGCAGATCGCAGTACCATGCCGCATTCCAAATGGCAGGTTGCCTGGTTGGGAGTGACCCGATGCATCGGGTCCATGTGCGGCTCCGACCGTATGAATGCGGCCACTACCGACCCGCCCCACACGACTTGACACGACAGCGACGTGAGGTCGACGGCTGGCAAAGGACCAAGCTTTGGCCGAGTATCTATTCCCTGCTTTCCTGATCGTGGTTGGCCTGGGCGTGCTGTTGGCCGGCGGCGAGGTGCTCGTGCGCGGGGCGTCGCGCCTGGCGGCCCTGTTCCGCGTGGCCCCGCTCGTGATCGGACTGACCGTGGTGGCGTTCGGCACCAGTGCCCCGGAGCTGGCGGTGGTGCTTCAGTCGTCTTCTGCGGGGCGGGCGGATCTGGCGATCGGGAACGTGGTGGGAAGCTGCATCTTCAACGTCCTGTTCGTGCTCGGACTGACCGCCATCGTGCTGCCCGTGGTCGTCTCCGCCCGGCTGGTGCGGCTCGAGGTGCCGCTGATGATCGGGGCCTCCGTGCTGCTTTGGGTGTTCGGGCTGGACGGGGTCCTGGGACGAGTCGACGGATTGATCCTGTTCGCCGGCCTGATCGCCTACATGAGCTGGACCGTCTGGCAAGCCCGCAAGGAGAGCACGCGGTTTCGGGGGGAGTTCGAGGGGGCGATCGAGACGCGGGCGGGCGTCGCCGGCAACGGCGCGGTATGGAAGACAGCCGTTCAGATCGGGTTGGTCCTTCTGGGACTGGTGCTCCTGGTGCTCGGCTCCAAGTGGCTGGTCACCGGCTCGGTCGCGATCGCCCAGCGCTTGGGCGTCAGCCAGTTGATGATCGGGCTGACGATCGTCGCGGTGGGAACGAGCCTGCCGGAGATCGTCACGTCGATCCTGGCGGGGGTTCGGGGCCAGAGCGAAATCGCCGTGGGGAACGTGGTCGGCAGCAATATTTTCAACATCCTGGGCGTGCTCGGGCTTTCGAGCATCATCGCCCCGGAGGGGATCGCGGTCTCTCGGGACGCCCTCTACCTGGACGTCCCCGTGATGATCGCGGTCGCGGTGGCCTGCCTGCCCATCTTCTTCACTCAATATCGGATCGACCGCTGGGAAGGATACCTGTTTTTCGGCTACTACCTGGCCTACACGGCCTATCTGATCCTGCACGCGACGCATCCCGCGCGGGAGCACACGCTGGCGATCGTGATGCTGGGGGTCGTCGTTCCGCTCACCGCCCTCACGCTGCTGATCGGCGTGGTCAGGGCGTGGCCGGAGCAGATGGGGAGAATCCCGATTCTCGCCTGGTTGGGCTCGACCGACGCGTCGCGCATTGCGTCGGCGAGGCGAGCGAGACAGGCTGCGCACAAAGAGAAAAGGAAACGGCGAGAGAGGAAGAAAGACCGAAGGCGACAGAGGCGAAGGAAGAAGGCCTAGACTTCGCCGGCGGGGCCTGAGATCGGTCGACGACGCGCCCCCCTCAGCCTCTTCGTTGGATTCTCCTCAGGGCTTCCGCCGCCCACGCGCGCACCAGCAGCTCGTCGTCGTGGAGTGCTTGCACCAGCGCCGGCACGGCGGTGTGGGCGCCGTGACCGATTTTTCCCAGCGCCTTGGCCGCCCAGGCGCGGACCAACGGTTCCTCGTCCTCCAGCGCCTTGACCAGGGCGGGCACCGCTCCCCGGGCCTTCCGGCCGATCCTTCCCAGAGCTTCCGCACCCTTGCTGCGGATCTCGACGTGCTCGTCCCGCAGCACGTCCACCAGCGAGGGAACCGCTTCCGGGCCAATGCTCGCCAGGGCCCGGACGGCGCGGGTGCGGACCGTCGAGTCGTCGTCGCGAAATGCCCCCAGAAGCTTGGGGATCGCCCCCGAGCCCATCTCCCCAAGGCAGACCACCGCCGACAGACGCACCTCGGCGTACTCGTCCTGAAGTGCTTTCTCCACCTGGGGCATAAGCTCCCGGGCTTTCGAGGCCAAGGGCCTTACCGCCTTGACGGCCGCCAGGCGGACGTACTTGTTCTCGTCGCTCAGGGCCCGCAGGAGCATGGGGATCGCCTCCGGGCCCAGCCTGCGGAGGAATCCGACCGCCTCGGCACGGACCTCCCAGCTCTTGTGCCGCAGCGCCATCTGAAGCACGGGGATCGCCTCCGGGCCCAGCGCGTCGAGCGATCCGAGGCTCTTGCGCAGGGCCTTCTCGTCCTCGACCGGCGGCGGCAGCTCGTCCGGCTCCAGGGATACGCGGAGCTGAGGCTCGCGGTCGCCGTGCGCCAATCCCACGCACCGCAGCAAGAAAAGAAGCAACCGGGACCCAAACGCCTGCGAAGACGGCTTGGTCATGACACAACCCTTCACGCTGGACGCTTCCGCTCCAGTGCGCGCCCTCTGCGACAAGTCCTGCCCCCGCCCCCCCCAATAAGGCCAGGAGCGCCCTACCTGCACTCTAACACGCGGCCGGATGGGATTCAATCAAAGGATCTCGGATCTTGGGCCCCGCGGGACGGCCGGGTCGACCCCTGAGTGACCCAGGGTCAAAGCGGCCCCCGGGGGCCCGAAACCGCCGCCGGCGTCAAGAGTTGAGGCACGCCATGCCCAAGGGATACGGGTCGCGTCATGGGGCCGAAAGACCTTCACTGGCGGCTCTCGCCTTCCCGTTCACCTTCCCGTTGACGCAGCGCTCGGTCGACCAATCGGCAGTCGCTGTCGAACTCCTCCCGGGTGCCGACCACCAGCAGCGTCCCTTCGCCGGGGGAGAGCGTGAGGCCGGTCAGTCCGTCGGTCATTTCCTCGCGGCTGACGAGATCGTAGACGCGGGCCTGGGTGCTTACCGTCAAGTCGAACGTCTGCGACTCGAACCCGTCGAGCGACGCGAGCACGACGTAGCGGGCGTTGCCGGGGTAGCCGGGGCGCCAGACGAAGCTGTGGGCGAGAACCTGGGGGTTGGAGCTTCGGATGAAGCCCTCTTCCGCGAAGTCGCGCTCCAGCCGGCACAGAAGCGGGGCAACGCGACCCACGCGTGAGAACAGCTCGCCCGCCGCCCGGGTGTTGGCCGTTTCCGTCCAGCCGATGTCCCACAGATGATGCTGGTCGGCTCCCCGGGCGACGGCCGCGTAGTACATCAGCCCGGTCGCTCCCTCGGCGATGGCCACCCAGCCCTGGAGCTTGATCTCGCCGGGCTCGGGCGTGCGCATGCCGCGGCGGTAGCCGTAATGGGGCGGGTCGAGCGGGGCGGTCTCGGCCTCGCCCCAGGCCTGGGGCATCATCCACAGGCTGGCCCCACTGGCGCGGCACGCCCGATAGTAGCCCGCGATCCGGCTGCGATACATGGCGATCGACCGGCGGGGGTTGGAAGGCCCCGACTGCGGCGACCAGAAGAACGGGTAGAAATCGTGCGTCACGACCAGCGGGCGGTTAGTCTCCAGGTCGACCGCCGCCGCGCTCAGGTTGTTGTGCAGCACCGTGGGAGGATGCTCGGGGTCGAGCTCGCGCACGAGCCGGTAGTATGGGCCAAGCTCCGCGGACAACTCCGGGCCGATCTCTTCGGTCAGGCTCCAGGCCAACAGCCCGAAACGCCCGCGAAACTTCGGCACCCACTCCCGCGCTTTGGGCAGAATCACCTGCTCCAGCGAACGAAGCCGTGCCTCCCCGGTGGCCAGGTGCAGGTAGTAGAGCGCCCCGTCGCTTCCGCCCTGGTAGACCAGCCGGATCCCGCGTGCCTCGGCCAAGGGCAAGATCCGCTCCAGGCCGTCGGGGTTGCCGTTCGACACGTAAACCGTGTTCATGCCGAGCCGTTTCATCTCGTCGAACAGCCACTCGCACTCCCGGTCGGACCGTGAGCAGATCCCGTCGTAGAGGCCCATCGGGAACCACTCCTGGATCGGCGGGATCGGGCGGTCGCGGGGCTCGGCTTGCGAAAACGGCGAGCGGTAGTTGGCGATCTTCTCGGGCAGGGCAGGCGGGGCGGGCGTTTCTGATCCCGCTTCCTCGTGCCACAGGGCGATCGTGTCGACGTCGTACACGCACGGCTCCTCCGGCCGGTCGTAGCCGGGCGTGGCAAGCCAATAGACGTTCATCGCCACCACCTCATCCCGGCGGAAGCCGCTGACGTCGAACGTCTGGAAGGTCCACTCCCCGGTCGGCTTGGGACGCACGTACTGGTAGCCCTTGGTGTCGGCGTTCTTGATCCCCACCATGATCGCTCGCATAGGCGCTTCCCGGCGCGCCCGTATGGCGATGCCCAGGCGGTTGTACCCGGTCAGGTCGACTCGATTGAGCGAGCGGTTGAGGCCGTGGTCGCGTCCGTTGGCCGGGAAGGTCGTGCGGACGAAATGGCGGCCGGTGAAGGCGAGCCCCGTTTCCGGACCGGCGGCGGTCTTCTCGCAGCCGCTCCAGGTGCGCGGCCCCTCGAAATCCTCCCAAACGTGCTCCGGCGGCGGACGATCGACCCAGCGGAGCACGAGCCGTGCTCGATGGGAGCCGTCGGCGTCGTCGCCAACCGTCCACTCGTTCCTTCCGGTCTCGAGCACGGGCAGACGCAGCTCGGTTGCATCGAGCGTCGCCTCGAAGAAGGTCCAGTACAGACCGACCGGCGTCCCGCGAGGCGCTTCGGCCGACAGCTCCAAGTACACCCGGCCGTGATCCAGGTCTTCGAAGCGGACCGGAAACTTTTGGTTCGGTTGGTCAGGCCCGATCAACCGTTCGGCGATCGACGTCTCTCGCCCGCGATCGGCAAACAGGCGGACCTTTACCACAACGCCTTGCGTACGAATCTGATCGCAATTGGAGCGGATTTCGAGCGACCGGATCCGGATCGGCTCGGGGAAGGCGATCTCATACAGGGCAGGCGGCAGGGGGCCGCTGGAGTGGAGCTGGAGCAGGTTCATGTCGCCGCCCGCGCACCGGACCGGCTCCAGCGGGTCGTAGCGCCACTTGTCGTACTCGACCAGCGTGCGGGGATCGATCCGCTTGCCGTCGGCGAACTGCGGCTCGCGGAAGATGTCGAATCCGGTGTGGTAGCCCCACTTCCCCGTGCCGTCGGGATAGAGGATCAGCACGCTCTCGCTCAGCAGCGTCTCGGTCAGTCGGACCTCGTTGAGCGTCACGCCCTTCGTCTTCCGCACCGGGTCGGCCGAGCGGTCCGGCAGGCCGACCAGGTAGATCACCGGCGCCACCTCGGGCCCGGGATTCTCGACGACGAAGCGATCGTTGTGCTTGTCGAACACCCGATCGAACTCACCGCCGTGACAGACGGCAGAAAACGTGGCCCACACGACAGTCCAGCAAAAGCGACGAATCACTTGAGCGCTTCCCACTCGTCCTCGGCAACCCCGGTGAACGGATCATCGAAACGAACGGGCGTTCCGCGCAACGGGTATTGCCTTCCTTTACGTTCGCGGGCGCGGACGATGACCTCGACTTTGTCGCCTGCACGGAACGGGATTCCTTCGAGTGTGAGAGTCCCGTCACTGGCGACCGTGGTTTCCGCACGGAATGTCCGCATGTCTCACCTCATTCGCCAAGGCAGAGCCGAGTGGCCCAACGGGTCCGGTACCCTAGGGCAGAGCGAGGAGACGCGCCTGGCGCATCTGGGTCTATCGACCGACCTTCCTGCTACCCCAGAATGCTAAGCCTGCCAACTCCCGCTGTCAAGCCCCGAGCCAAACTGCTGTGAGGGACGTAGCCCAGTTGGCGGCCGCGCGCGGGTGGCTTCTTCGACACGGAGCCCATCGAGTGACCGACGGTAGACCAGATTGATCACCGGGCCGAGCGACGCGGATCGCCCGATGCGTCGCTCGGCTTTCGCGTGAACGACCCTCGCCGCGCGTACCCGTGCTCCTCAAACCACGCCCACGCGTCGCGAATCGTCTCTTCGGTGGGGCGAATCTTGTAGCCCAGCTCGGTCTCTGCGCGGCGGCTCGTGTAGCTCTTGGGGAGCGCGGCCAGGGCCACGGCGCCGGAGTTGACGGCGGGCTCGCGGCCGGTGAGCCGGGTCCAGAGGTCGCCGCCCCAACCGGCCAGGCGAAGCATCAAGGGCCCGGCCCGGCACCAGGGGCGCCGGGCGCCGGTCGCTTCGGCAAACAGGCGCCAGGCGTCGAGATACGACAGCGTCACGCCGGCCAGGATGTAGCGCCGGCCCGGTTGGCCCCGCTCGATCGCCGCCAGGATGCCTAGGGCCACGTCGCGGACGTCGCAGAGGCTGAACCACCCCCGCGGCGCGAGGAAACCTTTTCCGCTTCCCACCGCCAGGAGCATGCGCCCGGACGACGGCTTCCAGTCCCATGGCCCGAGCATGAAGCCCGGATTGACGATCACGGCGTCCAGCCCCTCGGCAACCAGCCCGAGCACGACCCCTTCGGCTTCGCGCTTGGTGATCACGTAGGGGACCGGCGGCGGTTCGTTCAAAGGGGTCTCCTCGTCGGCCGGCTCTTCGAGCGAGCGGACGGCCACGGCGTCGCAACTGGAGACGTGGATCAATCGGGCGCCTTCGGCCCGGGCGGCCTCGGCCACGTTCCGCGTGCCCTCGACGTTGATCCGGCGGTGTCGATCCAAGTTGCTCCGGCCGATCTGCACGTAGCCGGCCGAGTGGATCACGCAGGTCACGCCGCCGCACGCCCGCCGGACGGCGTCCGCGTCGCAGACGTCGCCCCGCACGACCTCCACGTCGAGCCCTTCGAGCGGGCGCGGGTCGGAGGTCTCGCGAGCCAATGCGCGGACCGCCTCGCGGCGATCGAGCAGCCGCCGCAACACGTTGTTGCCGACCAGTCCGGTAGCCCCGGTGACGAGGGTGAGCGAGGATTTCATGGACGCGATCTTCGGTTGCTCTTCGTGCCGGAGTTTGACGCGAGGGCGTTGGCGACTTCGGCCAGCATCTCGCGTTGGCGTTTCTTCAACCTGACCCCGGGGCGCCTCGCCCGAACCATCCGAATCGCCTCATCGGGCCCCGTCGCGAAGCCCCGGGCCAGCAGGATCGCCGCGGCCACCAGCCCGGTGCGGCCGTGTCCTTCGGCGCAATGGACGTACCGCGTGCCCGGCACGTCGTTGAGCCGGCCGATCCGTGCGACCGGGTCGCTCGACTTGGGAACGCGGCCGTCCAGGATGGGGAAGCAGCGATAATCCGTGACGCAGCGCACCGCCTTGAACTCGGCGAACTCGCAGGTCAAATCCAGGACGCAATCGACAGCCTCCGGGCATTCCGAGGGGAACAAGCGTCGGCCGATTATAATCCCGGCAGCGGGCTCCTGGTAAGGCTCCCTTCGCCAAGTGAGCCTCCATAATCGCCAAATCACCCAAACGCACAACAGATACGGCAGCAGCAGGATGATGGATCAGACGGCCATCGTTCCGTCAGCACGCTTCCCGAAGACGCGGGGGCCCCGTCCGAGATAGGCAAATCCGACAAGCAGGAAACTGACACTCGCCTCCAGTAGAATGCAACTCGGACCCGGCGGCCGGAACGCCCACCATCCGAACAGAAGGCCGAACAGAACGAACCGGCTGCCGAGTTTCATGGGACAGACGAGCTTGGAGCGATGTGCGATGGTCGGGCCGCACAAGCGGCCCCGGTGCGAGCCGTCAGGCTTTCGTTTTCGGGGCGTTTTCCTTCGGGCGCGGATCCGCGAGCGGCTCCAGTCCCAGCACCCGCTCGACCTCTTCGGCCACCTGTGCCAGGCGGGCCATGAGGCGGACGTAGAGGCTCGGCAGCGTCTCCAGGGCCTTCTGACCCGCACCGTAAGTCGCGCCGAGGTCGTCCACCGCGGGAAGCTCGTCGATCATGTAATCGCCGATCGAGATATCCCCCTTGGCGTGATCCAGGGGATAGCGAACCGCGTGCAATCGGCGGCGCA